>Ga0074195_1001002_pt1 | contig 45040 bp, 29 predicted proteins | sample EPASupsiteHSE623_FD_64525 | JGI IMG/M metagenome (GOLD analysis project Ga0074195, IMG submission 64525) | Bioremediated contaminated groundwater from EPA Superfund site, New Mexico - Sample HSE6-23 | ecosystem: Environmental > Aquatic > Deep subsurface > Groundwater > Contaminated ...
TCGCAAATACACAAAAAACAATCCCGCCAATGACCCATCAAACGGGAATCACAAAAGGGTGGTACCGATTTTTTCCGTCAGGTGGTAGCACATCAGGCCGACGCGGAAACCCAACAAATCATTTATGACCAGGATACACTTTTTCTTTATGATGAGAACAAGGGAAAACTGTTAATGACCCGTTTGTTTTCCTCCTACGTATTGTTGAGGGGATTTACCCCGGTTTTCTGCCGTAAATCGGATCCGGAGAGTAAAGGGAAAATAGAAAATGTGGTCAAATATGTCAAGCGTAATTTCCTGCACAACCGGATATTTGAAGATATTGACCAGCTTAATGCCCAGGCTCTGGGATGGCTTGAACGTACCGGAAACGGGATTGAGCATTCCACTACCCGGAAGATTCCGGCCCTGATGCTGGAAGAGGAACGACCCTTTCTCAGCCCCTGGATCCCCGTCTGCCTGCCAAAAAATGCCGATCCCGGACACGCTGTGCTTAAAGATAACACCATTCGTTACAGAGGGAACACTTACTCACTACCCAAAGGAACATATAAAAATGCAGGATCCAGGGTTTATCTCCAAAGAGAGGATGAAAAGCTGATTGTCCGGGATATGGACAACCATACGCTTGTTACCCACGACATCCCCGCAGGGAAAGGGGTAAAAGTGATTAATAACAATCATCTTCGGGACAATTCTGCAAAAATAGCGGAGCTAAAACAGCAGGTTGCCGATCTTTTTGTTGATCCATCCGCGGCGATAAAATACCTGGACGCGATCTGTAAAAAATATCCCCGTTACAGCAGAGATCAGCTCCTGGAGATCAAAAAAGCTGTTGGCTGCTGTCCAAAATCAAAGGCACAGGAAACGCTTTTGTTCTGTCTTGACAACAACATTCTAAGTGCCACTGACTTTCATCATATTATCAAAAAAAGCATTTATCCCCAACAACAGATTCCTCAGGCAGAGCTCAGGGGCCTTTCTGCCGGGGCGGCTGTGATCGCGGCAACAATACCTGCAAAAAGCGATATCAGCCTGTATGAATCCATATTATCCAAACCAAAAACTTTCAATCAAAATGAACACGACAAACGTAAGAATCAGGCAGCTTTGTCAGAGCCTTAGATTATCCGCCCTGGCGGAAAACAACGAACCTGTCTTCCGTGTGGCGGAAGAAAAACAGCCCGGATACAGGGACTTTACAATCCTTTTACTCGAAACCGAACTTAAAGCCAGGGAGGAGAAGCAATTTACACGTAAAATCAGAGATGCGAATCTTCCCCTGTCACATGATCTGGACAATTATGACTTTACTTTTAACAACGGGCTTAAACCTGCACAGATTAACCAGCTTAAAGAACTGGTATGGCTGGAGCAAAATTTTAATATCATCCTTCTGGGCCCTTCAGGGGTTGGCAAAACTTTCCTGGCTGCCGGGCTGTGTCATCACGCCATCAAAGCCGGGTATAAGGCTCTTTTCAGAAACATGGAACAAATTATGGATGTACTGCGGCTCAAAGATGTATCGCGTTCGGCAATGACTGAATACAAGAGAATAACCGCTGCAAACCTCATTGTCATTGATGATATTATGCTCATGCCGGTAACAAAAACGGAAGCCGTTAAGCTCTTTAGTTTTATCAATATGCTTTTCGAAAAAGCTTCATTTATCATTACTACAAATAAATCTCCCCAGCAATGGGTGGAAATGTTGGATGATGAAGTGCTGGCTACTGCTCTGTTGGATCGCTTACTATTTAAATGCCAGGTCCTTTCTCTTGAAGGGAAAAGTTACAGGCTCTTGAACAGAAAAACAATTTTTGATGAAAATAATGAAAAAGATATTGACTAATTTTATGCTCTGACTGGTGCATTCTTATTTACCAAAAATGGTGCACTTGTAGTTACCGATAACAACAACATTCTGGCTGTAGATAAGGAAGGACGTAAGGATCTGATTGGCATGTATCTTTCAGAAAGTGAAGGAGCCAATTTCTGGCTGAGTGTTTTAACCGATCTGAAGAGCCGCGGGGTAAAAGATATCCTGATTGCCTGCACGGATAACCTGACGGGGTTTTCGGAGGCTATTTTGAGCATTTTCCCTCAAACAGAAATCCAGAAATGCGTCATCCACCAGATCCGCAATTCTTTAAAATACATTGCATCCAAGGATCAGAAGGCCTTTATGGTTGATTTAAAAAAAGTATATAAAGCGGCCACAAAATCACAGGCAGAGATGGAGTTATTAAACCTGGAGGAGAAATGGGGCAAAAAATACCCGGTGGTGATCCGTTCATGGAACGAGCACTGGGAAGAGCTCAGCGCTTATTTTCAATACGATGAGCCCGTTCGCAAGCTGATTTATACCACCAATGCGGTAGAAGGCTTTCACCGGCAGGTGAGAAAAATCACCAAGACCAAAGGGGCCTTTCCCAATGATATGGCCCTGATGAAACTGATTTATCTGGCCGTTGGCAACATATCCAAAAAATGGACGCAGCCGTTGCAAAACTGGGGATTAACCATTCAGCAACTGTGCATCAAATTTGGAGACCGGCTGAAAATCAATTTGTAATCTGCCAATCCTGAAAAGCAAAGGTAGACCGATTCCAGAACCCGTCAAGGGTATATAAAACGGCTTCGCTTACTCGCCGCCCTTGACAGAACCTGAAATCTGATCAAAAAAGCTTTTAAGGATTGACTTTAACAAAAAAGATGATTTACTTTGAATAAACAGAATTATCAACCCAGACAGAGTTTAATTTACATTCCCGGGCCAACTTTTCATGTATGCTTATAGAACGATCTACCTTAATTGGCCCCAACAGCTGATGCATTAATTTCGGAATTCGAAAGCTTCCGAAGGAATCCTGGCCTGCTTCATTAGTGAAACCAGTTTTTCTATAATTTCCGGATGCCAGGCAGCTACATTAATTTGTTCACCTATATCTATACTTAAGTCGTATAGCTCCGTAGTTACTTTTTTAGGGATGGAGACATGGTACCTTACCAGCTTCCAATTATCTTTCCGGATAGCTTGCCTTCCACCAAATTCATGAAACTCCCAGTACAGGTAATCGTGCTCTTTTTGTCCCTTGTTATTCAGCAAGGTCGGAAGAAAAGATATGCCGTCTGTATTTTCAGGGACTTTCAGGCCGATTAAATCAGCCACCGTGGGCATTACATCCCAAAAAGCAGAAACCAAGTCCGTTTTTGAACCGGACTGAATCTTTCCCGGCCACCAGGCAATCATCGGCTCGCGAATACCTCCTTCATATAAATCACGTTTGTAGCCCCGTAACGGGCCGTTGCTGTCAAAATAATCCGGGTCGGCTCCGCCTTCAAGGTGGGGGCCGTTGTCCGAACTGAATATGACAAGCGTATTTTTATCCAGTCCGAGTTCCTTCAGTTTATCCATCAGTTCGCCCACCTGTTTGTCGAGTAAAGTGACCATAGCCGCAAAAGCGGCATGAGCCTGGGATTGTGTGCCATAACCTCCTTTTCTGAAATCTTTATCCTCTGGTTGGGTCCCGTTGTAGCTTTTCTCCGGCAGAAACTTTCCTTCAAATTCTTTCAGATTCTTTTCAGGAAGTAATAATTCTGCGTGGGGAATCGTGTTTGTGTAATGCAGAAAAAACGGTTTCTCTTTGTTCTTTTCCATAAAATCCAGCGCATGTTGCTGAATTAAACCAGGGGCATATTGACCCGACTTATCTCCGCCGTTGCCTTCAAGTATAACTTTTTGCTGGTTCTGCCATAAATGTCCGGGATAATAATTATGGGCCATTCTTTGGCAATTATACCCGTAAAATTCATCAAATCCCTGCATGTTGGCGTCACCTTCAGAGCCGGGGTAACCCAGTCCCCACTTACCAAAACAGCCTGTTTGGTATCCAGCTTGTTTCAGCATTTCAGCCATTGTGTAGGTTGAATCCGGTAACGGCCATTGCCCCTCCGGGTCCACTTCCCGGTTTCCCCTGATGGGTGTATGCCCGGTTGTTTGTCCTGTCATCAGGGAGGACCGTGAAGGGGCACAAACGGAGCACCCGGCATAATGTTGGGTAAAAAGCATTCCTTCACGGGCCATCCGGTCAATATTAGGGGTCCGGTAGCGCTTCTGTCCATAACAACTCAGATCCCCGTATCCCAGGTCATCGGCCAAAATATAAATAATATTAGGCTTTTGTGTTCCTTTGGATATCTCCATTCGACTACCTCCTGCGCACGAACCTATAATTGCTGCAAGCGCTAACGAGGAGAAAATTGATTTATTTGATTTCATGGTTTGTGTTTTATAAAGACTCATCACATTTAATTATTTAAAAACAGCTACTACTAATTCCAGAGGACCCAGATCAACCACGGCACAATTCTCCTGAACCTGCAATACTTCTTCGCTCTTACGATAGTCGGTTCCCTGACCGGTAATCCGCCAGACAGAACAACTGCTGAATTGCTTTTTATCGCCCTTTATCCGTATGGTAACCGGTGTGGTTTTATCAATTTTGCTGCCGGTCAAGACTAACGTGCCGGATGTGCCGTCATAAGATGCATAGGCCGGGATCTCAGCCGGACCCACTGCTTCAACCAATGGACCTTTCAGGTTTGTTGATAATTGGCGGTAGATCTGGTACAAAACTGATGTTTGTTGGTTATCATATTTCAAAAGGGTGGATTTATTATAATTTTGCAGGCGCATGGGCCAAAAAGAAGCGATATCTACTTTCGCTTTTAACATGGTGCCGATGGCTTCGGTCAGATATAAATGCTCATCTTGCTTAATGCCGGAGGGTTGCGTTGTATTATATTCAGACATATTAAACACGAACGATTTTCCCGGGAAACGACTTGTAAATAAATTCCTTACTTCAGAAAGCTTTTGACTCATAATCCCTAGTTGCTCCGGACTGAAATACCAGTGGACCACGATCATATCCACGTGGTGACCACAGCGTTCAACGATTGTCGGCCACCATTTGGAATCGCCTGTTGTGACGGGCAGTATTTTATTGGCATCGACAAAATCCTTGTATCTTTTATAATCCTCTTTACTGTTGATGTTCCGGCGAAGGCGTATGACTTCATCGTATGTATTTTCCCTGATCCGTTCCCTGGTTCCCACAAAGTTGATATCCCAGTGACCGTTAACGCCAATAAGCACCGAAGGGTCAACCGCCTTGAGCGAATCGGCATAAATATTGACCAGATCGGCATACTCCGCCGCGGTCATGACCGGATGCCAGTAAGTTTCATTTCCGATCTCCCAATACTTCACCTCATAGCCTTTTTTCCTGCAATAGCGAAGCCACTCGGCAGCCTCATGAGCCCCGCCGGGAATATCTCCTCTTACAGCCCACGTTTCGGTATTCACCACCAAACCGGGAACCGCACCTGTTTTTCTGCATATCTGCATAAACTCTTCAAAATCGGTCTGACTTTCACCTTCTTCATAAGGAAACATATGGACGTTATCGAGCTTATTGGTACTCCAGTGAAAATTATCTGCAACAGTTCCTCCCGGATACCGCAGCATTCTTATTTTATATTCCTTCAGCCGCCTGACAATTTCACCATCCTGCAACGACGCATCATCGTCGACCCAGAAAAGCAGGTTCGTTCCCCAAAAATCCGGATGCATTAAATGGATGGGTTTACCGGGATCCACGACCACCTTGTTGACAGCGCCTGTGCCGTTCATTTCACCTGTCATGACAGGTCGGGGCTTCGAGGCGAAACAAGCGGATACAGACAATAAAAGGCAAAAGAATAAAACCTTTCGGGTTTGCTTTTTCATAGCGTGTAAGCGTTTCAGTGTTTTTTCCTGAAAGAATAAATATCGGAAGGCGTGTGGGCGGAATCCATCAGTTTTAACAGCTCCTGCGTCAGTTCCGGATAACTTAATGCCAGATTATGGTCTTCGCCGGGATCGGTTGAAAGATCGTAAAGTTCGGGCGCCCGGTCTTCGGCCATGTCATTTTTGATCAGTTTCCATTTTCCTTTTCGAAGCGCTTTTTTACCGTTCCCTTCATAAAATTCCCAGTAAAGAAAATCATGTTCTTTCTGATCATTCTCACCGGTCAACGCCGGGAATATCGAGATGCCATCAGTTTCGACACCCGGGTTAATTTTCAGGATATCTGCGAAAGTAGGCATCATATCCCAGAACGCGGAAATATGACCGCTGGTCCCGCCCGGTTTCACTTTCCCGGGCCACCGGGCAATGAGAGGAACATGAATTCCTCCTTCATACAGATCGCGTTTACATCCTTTATAAGGGCCGTTGCTGTCGAAATAATCCGGATCTCCGCCTCCTTCATGATGAGGGCCGTTGTCGGACGAAAAGAAAACGATGGTGTTGTTATCAATCCCCAAATCCTTTAATTTTCTCATGATCTCTCCGACCTGCGCATCGAGCAGTGTGATCATGGCAGCGAAGCTTGCGTGGCATTCCGGCTGGGAACCATAGGGGCCTTTCCGGAACCGGGGGCCCGAATCAACTCCTTCAAAACTTTTTTCCGGGAGTAATTTTCCCCGAAAAGGAGCTACGTATTCTTCGGGAGCGACCAATTCGGCATGAGGGATGATGGTTGGCACGTAAAGGAAAAAAGAGGTATCCTGATTATGATCGATAAAATCAAGAACTTTCTGATGAATAAGCAGAGGCGCATATTCCAGCTTTTCCATTCCCTGATTCCCCGTCAAGATGATTTTCTCATCGTTATGCCAGAGGTGACTGGGGAAATAATTGTGAGCCAGCGCTTGATTGTTATAGCCAAAAAATTCATCAAATCCCTGGTTTTTTGTGGAACCTGCCGAGCGGGATTCACCGAGGCCCCACTTCCCGAACGCACCTGTCACATATCCTGCCTGCTTAAATAGCTCGGCGACTGTAAAGCAACTGTCGGCCAGTCCCGAAGAGGGTCCCCCGTTTCCCCGGATATACGCGTGCCCGGAATGATAACCGGTCATTAAGGAACAACGCGAAGGGGCGCATACGGTGCTTCCCGAATAATGATTCATAAACCGGATGCCTTCTGCAGCCAGCCGGTCGATATTAGGAGTCACAAATTTTTTCTGTCCGTAACAACTTAAATCTCCGTAGCCCAGATCGTCAGCCAGAATATAGATCACGTTGGGCTTTGAGGACAAATGACGTTTACCGGCAGGAGTTTGTGCGTTTGCACCTATTCCCATTACACCTGCCATCAGTAAGGAAAACATTGCTTTCGGTTCCATTTTTTTCAGTTTTTAAGGCCGCGGGCCTTATAATTATTGTCGTAAGTGCAACTTAAGTGACTGGTATAACCCAAGAAAACGGCACGATACTTTTTACTTTACTTGCCAGGGTTTGCTAAGAAATTTCCTTCCCTGGCATTTGCGGTCACAACAAACTGCGCTTCGTGCAACCGTTTTGAACGGGCAGTGACGACTATTTTCCCCGGCCTGCCGTCAGACTGGATCCAAAGCATGCATTTTCCCCTGAATGTTCTTCTGCTGTTGGTTTTATAGGAAGAAAGATCGAGCGGATCGCCGTTATCAACCCCGATTATCCGTGCTCCACCGATTACTCCAAATTCAATTTCTTCAGCCGCAAGCGGGCAGAGGATGTCATTATTGTCGGTTACATCAACACATACATGAACAACATCGGTCCGGTTTGCAGCAATGGCGGTTCTGTCGGCAGAGAGTCTGACCTTTGACGGTTTCCCGGCTGTGTTCTGGCAGCATTCAGCAACAATTTCCCCATTTTTCCTGGCGATCGCATAGATTGTTCCGGATTGATAGGGTACCCTCCATACCAATTGTTCGTCTTCATATTTTTTTGCCCCCAACGATGTCCCGTTCAGGAAAAGCTCTGCCTCATCACAATTGGTATAAATGACAACGGGAATTTCAAGCCCTTCCTTTCCCGGATGGGTCCAGTGGGGAAGGATGTGCACCATCGGTTCGGTGGTCCACATGCTTTGGTAAAGGTAGAAATGGTCTTTGGGGAAACCGCAAATATCAATGACGCCAAAGTTGGCAAACCGGCTGGGCCAGTCGTTCGACTCGCCCAGGTAATCAAAGCTTCCCCAGCGAAACTGTCCCATCATGTAATCCAGGTCCCGTGTACGCTGCCATGCTTTCCGGGCGCTGCTCCGGACAGAAGCGTTATCGTATGAAGACTGGTAATACAGATGGGGTTGGTAGGGACGGGTTACGTCAAGGGGTATTTCTTTCCCGTTTTGGTACCAGGATGCATTTTTTTCTTCCGGGAATACTTCTTTTTCCGCTAAATCGGGTATCGGGAAAATCCGTTTTTCCAATCCGCCAAGCTGCTCATCCCATCTCTCCTGTTCCCATTTTGCCGGAAAATCACGGCGCCGCCAATGCGTGGTGGTTCTGTAAACGCCCCGGGTCTGATAGGTATGCGGAACCTCTGTTCCGATCATCGGAATTCCGGGTTCGCAGGCATGAAACTTTTCAAATACGTCCTTTTCCTCACCATCGCCGTTAAATCCCTTGATATCGAGTTGCGACGCAAGCTCGTCGCCGGTCATTCCCCTGGTCGGATCCAACCCGCCCTGTGTTACCGGACGCGTAGGGTCATATTCGTGGAACAGGTCGATCAGTTGCTTTTGAATTTCACGGGTTGGGTTTCTGACTTCGTTGCCGATACTCCAGATCATCACAGAGGGATGGTTGCGGTCGCGTTTAATAAAATCAATTCCATCGGTTTTCCACCAGTCTTCAAAATAAACACCATAGTCGTCCGATGCTTTTTCCTGATCCCAACCGTCCAGAAATTCATTCATGACCATTAATCCAATACTGTCACAGATGTTATAAAAGGCCGGCGAAAAAGGATTATGTGAGGTACGGATGGCATTGCATCCCATTTTTTTCAGGAGCCTCAGCCTGTAGCGCCAAACGTCGTCAGGCACTGCCGACCCCATTGGTCCGGCAGTATGGTGGTCACACACACCCTTAAATTTTAGCCGTTCTCCGTTCAGCCAAAATCCACTGTCCGGCCGAAACTCCGGCTTCCGGAATCCAACCTTCCGTTCATCGCTGTCAACGGCTCTTCCTTGCCGGATAACGGTAGTCCGCAACGAGTAGAGATCCGGATGATCCGGGCTCCACAGCGCAGGGTGATCCAGTTTGCCCGTCAGTTTTACCGTTCCGCCATCCCCCGGCTTTCCTGATACCTTTGATATCGGACACCCTTTTTGATCAAAGAGTTCTACAAGTACGACAACTTTTTTGTCATTGCCCGCAACCGCCACCTCAACCTGGTATTCAGCCTTCTCCGCACTTACTGCCGGTGTTGTAAAATAAATCCCGTTATTTTCAATGTGATGGTTGTTCTGAATCTTCAGCCATACATGCCGGTAAATGCCTGATCCCGTATACCACCTGCCGCTCAAGGGCCTGGAGTGATCAACCCTGACTGCCAGCACATTCGTTCCCTTTTTCAAATGTCTCGTTAAATCGTACTCAAAACCGATATATCCGTTTGGACGGTGCCCCAAATGATATCCGTTAATCCAGACATCACTGTTCAGGTAGATGCCCTCAAAACTGACCTTGACCGTTTTTTCGCTCCATGAAGGCTCCCATTCCAGCTTTTTCCGGTACCAGCCTATCCCCGCCGGAAGAAATCCTGTTTGCCAGTCTGTGCCGTTATCGGGGCGGTATTCCCCTTCAATACTCCAATCGTGCGGAAGATCCAGAATACACCAGTCATCTGTATTTAAATCTGGATCCGCCCCGTCTATTACATCTCCCAGATGAAATTGCCAGTCAAAATCGATTTTCTGCGGGGAAAAAGAAAATCCGGGCTGGGCAGAGCAGTATATTGAAACAACGTTAAAAAAGAACAGAAATCGTATAAAGACATTCATCGGTTTAAGTTTAGGGAATTGATGAATCCATCAGAGATCATTTTTAAATAAATTCATTATTTTGAACCAAACGATATTACACCTTTTGCATTGTTAGCTCCAACGCCACCTTACCTAATATCGTCAATATAAATGATTATTATAGGGCTTATCCGACTACTACTGATTCTAATCTTGTACCTTTGCATGAGTCATGGCTGCAAAATAGTATGTGGTGTTTTAGTTGAGGTTATTCATGTTATTGCCGAACCGGTAACCTCTGATTTTTTTCAATTGCCAAAGAATGCTTCATTCTCCGGCAATTGAAAGATTGTTTTTAGAGAAAAATAATGAATTTTACAAGACTACTCAATTTTTAAAACTATTCCGGGAACAGAAATGTCTCCCTCATCATTCTCAGAAGTTCCAATTTTTTCTATTATTTCACCAGGAATAACAAGTTTGTCGTTAATAATTTTTACACTCTTTGAAATATTTATCGCTTGTTTTGCGAGTAAATCCTGCGCCCAGATCACCGCATTTTCAGGTAACGGGTTGTCAAACTGAAGAGTTAATGACGAATAATAACCAAAAATTCCGATAACCGGGTCATAGGAACCGACTTGCAACACGATATCAGCCTTTGGATGATACCAACTCTTTATTTGGCTTACTCTCCCTTCTGTAGCAATACAAACGGCACCGTTAGGGAATTTACTTGCCAGTACATATGGCTGTTCACCATTGCATTGGACTTCGGGTAAAGGAATATTGCGAGCCATAACGGCCGGAGCACCCTGAGTTACCAGCTTCCCCCAGGTGTCGTCTTTCCATGTGTCGCCAACCCGAAATTTAAATTGATCGATCAGTATATTTTCAGAAAATCGATATGTTCCATACCCCGAAGGCATAGGTGGAGCTATTCGCTGCCATCGAGCCAATCGGTCCATCTCGTTTGATCTCTTATCAACATGTCTGTCTCCGGCAATCTGGAAGTGGAAATCGCGCTCTTCGTACATCCTCGGCGTTTGCATCGGGTGCCGTTTAACAGCCACCAGACAACCCAGCGCTGCAGCAATATTACAGTCGTCCTGTATATTGAGATAGCTTATATATTCAGGGTGGCCCGCTGTTTGAGACAATATGTCATTGATACGCTGTAGGGTAACTGTTGAAACAAGCAAAGGAACTGCATCGTATGTTCGAAAAACATCCGAATTCTTTAAAACTTCCAAAAAACGGGAAGCAATCCCCGGACCCTCGTTGGCATTTTTAACCTGCTTTACTCCGGGATAATAGACTGAAGGATAATGTTTCAAATCCGGTTTGTCCCAATTGGAATTCAGAGGTCCTCCCGAACCGGTTACATATTCCAAAACCAGTTCCGGATACCATTCATTTTTAGCCTTAAAAGATCGGAAATCCTTTGTATCTCCGCCGTCTATCTTCCAATATTCAATACCGGCATATTTGCTCCATTGCACAAATTTTACTGCCTCTTCTTCAGTTGGAGTACCTCTTACCCATAGTCCGAGTCCGCGCCAGCCCAATGCCTTGATTTCTTCATTGAGCTTTTTGATGCGGTTTTTGGGATCTAAATCAGCATATTGAGGAAAATCATTTTTGTCCATTATAAACGAGAAGAATGTATTTTCTTTGATCGATTTATCCTGCCATCCATGATCGATCAGGAAATAATACTCGTTCCTGCTTTTGGGAAGCATGACCCTAGCCCAACCATTTTTTCCCAATATGTTTTCGTAATTCATTTGTTCACGTGCGGCTTCGTTCGTATATACTTTGCTCACCGAAGGATTGGTGACTGGTTTGCCGGCTTTGATCATATAATTCTGCCAATACCATGTGCACCAGTAATTGGGAGAAGTATTTTGCTTTTCGGTTACCAGATTCGGAGGAGACATCATAGCGGTACAAGGAGTCATTGAAATGAACATAAACAAATTAAAAAATAGGGATAATATTGTATTTTTCATAATTTATTTCTTGCGTTTAATTGTTATGATCATTATTTAGTGTTATTAATGAGAATAGGGTCTGAATTTATAGCGTTAAGTGAGGCTATTAAAATGACTCAGGTTATTTATAGCAGCTTCATTTCTGGTTAATAACCTGGGTTTTGAGATAAAGCTGGGTTCAATACGATTTCAGAGGGAGGGATGGGTAACAAAACATGGTAAGGTTTGATATTTTCCGCTCCCCAAGGGTTTGTTTCGGCCATCGATTTGACGGCTTCTTCCAGTTTCCCCCATCGGATTAAATCCCATCGTCGTTGAAATTCGCATCCCAATTCCCATTTCCGCTCGTCCATAATTGCCTTACGGAAGCCTTCTTTTGTCAGTCCTGATAATAATTTAGCCGGATTATCAAAAGCTCTTGCCCTTATTGCATTAATTTTTTGATAAGCATCTTCACTTGGTGCGTTCAATTCGTTTTCTGCCTCGGCATACATTAAATAAGCATCGGCCAGCCGGTAAATAATCGTATTAGTGCCGGTATTCGCTTTAGGATCTTCAAAATTCATCAATTTGGTAATATAATGATATTTGTACTGACCTTCCTTTAGTCCCATCGAATGATAAAAATCGTACGAGTTGTACCGTTTGTCTTCCGGGTCGAACGTGGCCAGGAACTCTTTTGAAGCGGTTGTCAACCCATAGCCCAGATTTGTATTGTAACCAGCTAATTTAGGTTCATTGTCGACTCCCCTAATATTATAGCGGGTGGGATAAACGGAAGGATGAATGGTCACAACGTAATCGAGTTCCCAAATCCTCTCGGCATTGTATTCATTTTGTTGCCCGAACACATCTTCGTATTTTTGCATGAGATGATGGTCGTTTGAGTTAATTATCGCGCCGGCCGTTGATTTGGCATTGGCCCAGTCTTTCTGCCATAAATACACTTTGGTCAACAACATGGACGCAGCCCATTTTGTAACTCGGCCAATATCACTGTCTGAATAACTTCCAGGTAGATCAGGAATTGCTTCTGTTAAGTCCTTTACCATTTGATCTCGAATTTCGGAAACAGAAGTCTGTGGAATTTCACCCCCGATCTCGGTAATATTGAGTTCTTCTAGCCACATAGGGACATCGCCCCACCAGCATGTAAGGATGTAATAGAATGTGGCCCTCAATGTTTTCGCTTCCGCTACCACACGTTTTCTCGTTGCATCCGAAACCTTTTCTGAGGCCAAAACCCTTGCAATACATTGGTTTGCATCGCCGACCGCCCTGTAAAGCTCGCGCCATGTATCTCTCATATTCCCATCGATAATATCGGGGGTAATGTTGTACACATGATAATAGTGTTGCCCGTTGTTCTCTCTTCCGCCGGTCATTGTGGCTATATCAGTACCTAAATGTGACTGATATCCATACCCGCTGGTATTTCCTCCATTGTTGTAATAATAACCCAAACGACTATACACTCCATTTACAGAAGCTATTGCCTCATTGTCTGAATTATAGAATGCATCCGGATTCATTAGATCCCTCGGCTCTTCTTTAAGAAAATCTTCACAAGAAGATAAAGCAAGAACAACAAAAATTATGGGTAATATCTTTTTCATGATTCAATAATTCTAAAATTCCAAATTGAAACCAATAATAAAACTCCTGTTTTGCGGATACCCGTAATAATCGACACCTCTCTGTACGGGATCCGTTCCGGCTGTATTTACTTCAGGATCGTAACCATATTTATAATTGGTTAACAACCATAAGTTATTTCCAGTAAAGTATACTGAAGCCCGGTTTAACCAACCTATATTTTTAGTTGGAATATTATATGTAAGTCTTAAAGTTTGCAGTCGGAGAAAAGAGCCATCGTGCACGCAAATTGAATATTCTGGTGTATTTACATTAGTCGCCGGATAAGATCCTGCTCTTGGAATATTTGAATCTGTATTGGTTTCAGTCCATCGATTCAAGGCATCTGTTGATATATTTGTCGCAAATTCACCAAAAAACAACCTTGTAGAAAAAGGATTAAGAATATCATTTCCATAACTCCCGTTAAAATACATATCAAGTTCGAACCATTTGTAACTTAATGTACTCCTGAAACCACCAAAAAATTTTGGTTCCGGGTTGCCAATAATTTCATAATCTCCAAATCCGTCAAGCGTCCCGTTGTTACTGACATCTTTATACTTTGGAAACCCTGGCAAATAGTATCCTGCGGCGCTTACATATTTATTAGGGTTAGCATCAATTTCGGATTGATTTTTCCATGTTCCTTCATATTTTAGTCCATAAAATACAGATGCAGGTTCTCCTTCAAACAAATAGATAGCGTTAGAAAGTTTCCGGTAACCATTCTCGGTAGCCAAATCAACAGCCTCATTTCGGTTGAAGGAAATATTAAAAGAAGCGTCCCACTTAAAATTACTATCGTCGAAAATGATGCCATTCACCAAAAATTCTGCTCCTCTATTTTTCACTTCTCCTACATTATTTACCCGGTTGTTATAACCAGTAGTACCAGGGATTTCGACATCCAAAAGCAAGTCGTAGGTTTTTTTGTAATAATAATCTGCTTCCAGAGTTAGTTTCCCATTGAACAAGGATAAATCAATACCCGCATCTAATTGATCCGTTGTTTCCCATTTCAAATCCGGATTTGGGATATTTCCTTGCCTGTACCCAAGAACTTCTGCTCCATCTTTAAACCAATGGCTTGTCACAGCAAGCGTCGATAAAGTTGAATAAGCCGGAATTGCCTGGTTCCCTGTTTTCCCGTAGCTTAACCGGAATTTCAGGTTATGAATATAGTCAAGCTCCTGAATGAAAGGTTCTTCGCTTGCACGCCAGGCAAAAGCAACTGAAGGGAAGGTAGCCCATTTATTATTGGCAGCTAATCTGGACGAACCATCTCTCCTTACTGAAGCGGTAAATAAATATTTTCCGTTATAACTATAATTTGCACGACCTAAAAATGACAGCATTTTCCATTCATCAAAACCCGAATCAAGATCCCGCAATTCGGGGGTTCCGGTACTTAGTTTGTTAAATTCAAAAACGTCGTTTGTAAAACCTTCGGCTTTTGCCCAAAAAGTCTCATTTTGATAGGTTTGCACGGTAGCCCCGGCTAAAACACCAACACTGTGGTCTCCAATGTCTTTCAGATAGTTTATCGTATTTTCATTCAAAATACCTACACCGGCAGCTCCGTCAATCCTGGCCCAACCTCCTTTCGCCTGATAAGTCCGGAGAGGTAAAGCTGCGGGTTCATACTGATTCTGCTTAGAATTTGTAAGGTCAACTCCTAATGTTGATTTCAGTGTTAACCCGTTTTTAAATGATGCAACTGCATACCAATTACCAAGGAATCTGGTCAAATAAGTATTATTTTTTACCATTTTAACGACGGCAACCGAGTTTTCAACTAAGTCACCATTAAGTGGTTCCTCGATACAATAAGTTCCATCATCATTATAAACCGGCATAAGCGTTTTGGCTTGTTTTAATAAATCATTCCAGCTTATAACACTATTGCTTTTATCAGAACGGGAGAGATTCATGTTCGCTCCGAATGATAACCATTTGAAAGGTTTTAAATCAATATTTAATCTCGTCTGATATCTTTCATAACCTGAATTTTTTATTACACCTTCCTGATTAAAATAATTCCCTGAAAAATAGTACGCAGATTTGTCATTTCCTCCGCTAATTGATAAATTCATATTCGTCAATGGAGCGACCCGAGAAACTTCTTTTTGCCAGTCGGTATCCGGAACTTTCGAAATGTCAGGAAATAAAATCTGCTGGCCTAAATAAGTACGTTCCTCGTTTGAATATTCTGCTCGTTGTGGCCCGTTCAGTAGTGCAATCTCGCGTGGTAGCTCCTGAACACCGTAAGAAGATTCTATGTTAATTTTTGCAGTTCCTGAGCTTCCTTTTTTTGTGGTAATCAAAATCACGCCATTGGCCCCTCTGGCTCCGTAAATTGCAGTTGCTGAAGCATCTTTTAATATTTCTACTGATTCAATATCATTTGGGTTTATTGTATTTAGGTCACCGGCACCGATAAAACCATCGACTACAAACAATGGCTCGTTTGATGCAGAGATTGAGTTACCTCCGCGGATACGAATAGTCGTTCCCGCACCCGGAGAACCATTTGTCGAAGTAACTTGCACCCCAGCCGATTTCCCTTGTAATGCCTGGTCTACCCTGGATACTGAAGCTGCCGATAGTTCTTTTGCTTTAACTTTTGCAACGGCGCCAGTAAGGTCACGCTTTTTTACTACACCATAACCTATTGCCACCACTTCTTCTAATCCTACTGTTTCTTCGCTTAGTTTAACATCGATCTGTTGGTTTCCGGCGACAGCTATTTCCTGTGTCCCCATCCCCACAAATGAGAAGATTACGGTTGCATCTGCAGGAACATTGGAAAGAGAATAATTTCCATTGATGTCGGTAATGGCTCCTTCGATTGTACCCTTTACGATTACTGTAACTCCAGGTAAAGGAGACCCGGATGAATCAGTAACTTTCCCGGAAACTTTGAGGGTCTGCCGCTGAAGGGAGAAATCGGTATTCTTCTGAGAAGAGGGTGATAAAACAATCTGACGATCATAGATTTTGTAATTGATGCCGGATTTTTCAAATAATAAGGTCAGGATTTCATCAATTGATTTGTTTTGCACATCAATGTCCATCTTTCTTGAAAGATCGATCAACTCATTGTTATACATAAAATAATACTGGGAGTTGTCTTCAATATGATTGAGAATTTTCCCAAGCGATGCATTCGTCAGTTGAATTGAAAGCTTTGTCTGCTGGGAATGACCGCTGTTAGCCATTACTGAAGCAACAGAAAAAACGATAAGAAAGACTGTTATCTTCATAACCAATAATAAATGTTTGTACGCAAAGGTTTTTATACTCCCTGCGGTTGTTAAATTTTTTTTCATAAATTTGAACTGATTAGATTAATAAATCTGTTTCCTTTTTTCGCGATCGGGGAACAGGAATTAATTTTGAGCAGGATTGTGGACCAACACTTTCCTGCTTTTTTTGGTTTAGGGATTCGTCATAGGCTTCGATTGGATTATTCGATTTTAATTCTCTATTGTTGAATGTCAATTACAACTTTACTTCTTGAAAGGGCATTGTCTTGTTGTTTCTCTCCGGAAATGATTTTGTATTCAATGGGGGAGGAGAAGCGCAACATTTCCATGGCCTGCTGAATCGTTTCATGTTCAAAAACGGCAGTATACTTATATTGCAATAGTTTCGGGTCCTTCAACTCAATATCGATATTAAACCATCTTTCCAGTTTCATGACTACTTCGTTCATGGGCGCATTTTTGAAGGTCAGCCTTCCTTCTCTCCAGGTAGAAAACTGGCTTACATCACCCTCTGATAGAATCAATTTCGCCTGTTTTTCGTCAAATACAGCCCGCTGCCCGGGTTTCATACTGATTATTTGCTTGTCATGACCGTTCCGGCAGGATTGATAGATTTGGGTGACGCCATCTTCCAGGGAAGTCTCAAATTCATTATTCTCATAGGAGAAAACATTAAATTCCGTACCTACAGCTCTTACGGTAAACGGACCAGTAACCACATCGAACGGTTTGGATTTGTTGGCCGTGACATCAAAGAAGGCCTCACCTGTTAAAAAAACGGTCCTGTTGTCCCGGTTGAAGTCTCTCCCATACCTGAGCTTGCTTCCGGAATTCAACCAAACTTTAGAGCCATCGGGGAGGACCAGTGTTGTGCGGGTGCCGTATGTTGCAAAAAATTCCTGTTCTGTCGTTCCCTCTGTTGCTTTTCCAAAATAAAGGTAGGCTGAAAATAACAGGATGGGAAAAATGAGAATTGCTGCTGCTTTCTGAAAAGATTGAAGGAAGATTTTCCAGGATTTTTTCGGTGAGTCTGTTCTGGAATCTACTTTTCTCTTTGCATTTTGTTTGTTTATTTCCTCCATTTGCCTCAGCCGGTCACCTAAACTCCAGATAATCTCCAAATGCTCCAGTTCTTTTCTTCCTTCGTCCGACTGATTGAACCAGGCTTTTATCTCCTTAGTTTCTTCAATGGTTAACTCTCTGTTGAGATAACCGGTTAACTTTTCTATGGAAGGATATTCATTCATTTTTACTGCGTCTCGTAATAACAGACAACTAACTTTGAGTTACCCCCCACGCCGGAATGAATTTTTTTTAATCTAAGAGAGATACATGATAAATAAAGGGAGAAAGTCTTTCAATTCTTTTCTTAAAATTTTTAAGGCCTTGGTGATTTGATTCTCAACCGTTTTTTCTGTAATCCCCAGCTTTTCGGCAATTTCTTTGTTTTTTAAATTCTCAAACCGGCTCAGTTCAAAAATTTCCCTGCACCGGTCAGGTAATTTTGAGATTGCATGATCAAGAATATGACGGAGTTCAGACTCGTTAAATAAGCTCCATTGATCCTCAGAAAGGTTATCGGCTTCAAGTGTGTTTTGCTGACGGTAATTATTCTCGATCTTTTTATGTTTCAGGAGGTTCATGCATTGGTTATGCACGGTCCTGAACAAATAGAAACGAACTGAGTTCTCAATTTCAATACTTTGGCGTTTCTCCCAAAACCTGACAAAGACATCTTGTACCACTTCTTCCGATGCGCTTAAGTCGCCGGTATATTGATTGGCATAAACGCATAGGCCGGAATAATAATAATCGAAGAAATAATTAAATGAACCTTTATTGCCCGACTTCATTTCGGAAAACAATTGTAATTCCCTATGTCTGAGCAATCGGTTCATTTACATTAGTCGTTTTTCAACTTCGTTAGATGTTTCTTCTGTTCGGTAATACTCAAACAGGCTTGGTATTACACTCGCGTACTCGAAACATTCACGCTCGGCAAAGTCTCAAACTCTGTTTGGGACTTGCTCTCGCTTAATCAAAACGTTCATTCATGTTTGTTTCATCGGTGTAAAAATAATCAAATTTAGATATCTGCTTTCCCGAATTGCTGCAATTGTGACCTGGGCTGTTTAGACTTATTGGAGATGAAATTGACCGCCTCGAACACAACAAATGGGAAAATCAAGCAAGTCATTTAAAAAAGGGGGAGAGGGTTTGGTTGGATACTGTATATTCAAGGCCCGATTCTGTCCAACATTGTGGGATCACTGACGCATTGGGGTGTGAATTGACAGAAACAAGATGGACGATTTCCAGCTAACAAGCTTTGAAGGAGTTTGCTTCAAATCCTTCTTATCGGAGGAACTGTCCACATAAATCACATACTGACCCGCTAGTACATCCATCCGCTGTTGATTTTCGCAGTACGATTCAAATGCTTTCGAAGGCAAACTGATGCAGAGATCTGAAGTGGAGCCGGCTTTCAAATTCACCCTTCTAAATGCACGCAAGGTTTTAACAGGTCCGTCCTTATCTGCCTCGTTTTTATATAAACCTGGACAACCTCATCCCCATCTATCTTGCCCGTGTCCGGAAATCCGCTCATCTGGAGAAAGTGAAGGTTGAATGGGTATTTAGTGTTTGTCTGTGCAAACCAAATGCATACATTCAGTAAAAAACACTGCAGTAAAAATGATCGTTTCATTATAATTAGTTTTTTGATGTTGTTTTTTAGCAGTACCGGGAATGGAAAAATGCGTCATTGTTTTATTAGGTGGTCATAGTAAGCTGTCATGATGAAGTCAACAATAGGCTGAGGATCAGTCAGACTGTGCGGGTGGTGGCCTACACCGGGTTTGTGGATCACCTGAATGTTGCCGCCCGCTTTTTTCACCTTCTTTTCGAATGGCTCCGTGTTTTCCGAAACCGGAACCACATCATCTGCATCTCCTACCACATGCAGCATAGGAAAGCCTGCTTTGACGATTTTATTGATCAAATCAAGCGGATTTCCTTTGAACGCCATTGCTTCCGCATCCGTGTTCAGATCAAAGTCCTTTTTAAAAATTTCCCAGCTTTCCTGATGTCCCTTGCCTTTCCCTTTTCCTCCCGGCCAGCTTTTCAGATCGAGCACGGGAGCATCGGCATATATGCAGCTAACCCGCCCGGGATGAACCGCAGCCCAACGGTAAATGTAAACACCTCCCCGGCTCATTCCTTCCATAACCGACCTTTTTGCCAATCCGGCCCGTCTGAGTTTTTGATAAAATTCATCCCAGAAAGACAGCGCCTCCTTATTTCCGAATAATTCGGTCACATCGCAATAAACCAGGTGAAACCCCCTTTTCAATAGAGCGATATCGGTCTGAGGTTCATGTCCCCAGAAACGGGCTCGCCAGATCCACGGAGAGCCTGGCGCAGGGTAAGACGGAACCACGATTTTGGCGTTCCTGTTCCTGAACTCAAAGTCATATCCCTGATAGCCGTGAAAATCAAAAACAGTCGCACCGGCCGGAATAAGTCCGGAAAAATCGGGCACCGGATGCGTCATATTCACCCCAAACAAGCCCCATGAAAATCGCTTGCCCAGTTCCATCATCCCGTCGGCATCGAAATGAGCCAGACCGCCAACACTTCCTCTCGGAAGATCAACAGTTTTAATCAGGATAGTATGTCTATCTTCCCCGCATGCTTGCGCCTGACCTTCCCTTGCAATATCACCAAAAGCCCAGGAATGGCTGTTTATTTCTCCAATAATGAATGGCAGGCGCTTTAAACGAAGGTCGCTGCGAATTGATTTTCTGAATTGGCTCAGCAAAACGTCATAATCCTCAGCCATCTTTTTGCTTATACTCGCCTCGTGTTCTCCCTGCATCCACAGGAACCCGCTGATTTCGTAACTGACTCCACGCCTGTTTAACGAATCAAGAGCAGCTCTGATATTTTTGATCAGTTCCTGATAGAGTAACCCGGACTGTTCACTCTTTGCAGGCGGCGGAGACCAGTTCTTTCCCTTATCATCAAATTTTTCAAAGCCGGGAATATAGTCATGGTAATCCCTGCTTCGGGCAATACCTGTTGCTCCAACGGCATATTTGATTATGGCTATTCGTTCGCCAGGCACCATCCTGGACATCGTCAGCGCAAACCCGATTTCAGGGCCAAAACAACCTCCGTTATAGGTTCCTTCAGCAGCAATTTCCGACACGCCGGGTCTGAGTGTGATCCATTTTCCCGAAAATTCAGGCAGAGCATTGGTCCCCGGCCAGAAAAGTACCGGTGAATGCTCTCCGGTCAGGTCATTAAAATGATCAGGCTTCGTGCGGAGTTCACCAATATCATTATATCCGACGGCATTCGATTGTCCAGAGAGAATGAATACTTTTACCGGTTTCTCTTTTGCCGGTAAATTCGCGCCAACAGGTTGTACTCCTGACAGTGAAAAAAGAATGGACAGCATACAACTTGAAATCACCATCTGATTCTTAAGAAAAATAGATATCATCCCTTTCATAAAACTCAATTTCACAATTTTATCGTACTATTTTAACACATACCACGCGGTCCCTTTTGCAGGGATCGTTACCTTTAGTTTGATGGTATGATCACGCGAAACAGGCAGCTTTGTTGTTGCGCCGTCTTCTTTTTGCAGCACAACACGATCGTGCAGTCCGGTATAATAGACCGGAACGGTCACTTCCCGCGTAATGGGGTCTTCCAACGGATTATACAACATCAGCAAACCTTTTTCCGTTCCCGAAGGGTTTACATGCAGGATCCCGTCCCAATCCCTCCCGTCGGCTCTCCGAAGATGAATGATGTCGCTATCCAGCACCTGGCGGTGCTTTTTGTAAAAACTCACCCATTTCTCAACAACAGCTTTTGTTTCAGGGCTGTCGTATAACTGCGGGCCCCGGTAACAGGCCTGTACTCCCGCACCAAACAGGTTGGCCAGCCGCTGCCCGTAGTGCGGAAGGTGGTCTTTCAGCGGTTCGATCGTGGCCGCTTCGCCTCCGCCCTGGTATTCCACCAGCGGAACGAACATCCATCCCATCGAAGGGGTTTTCTTCCAGGTGCCGTCATAAATATTCTGCCGTTCGATCACTTCCTGCTGCGCCCGCGGCAACGACCAGTTCGTTTCCCGGTAACCCATTCCCGACTTGTTGCTTCCGGCCAGGTAATAGTAATCCGGCACATTCAGGTAAATCCCTTTCGAGCGGCACCACTTGTAAAAATCGCTGATCTTTTTGTATTGCAGCCACTGTGAATCGGCCAGTCCCCAATGCCCCGGATGCCCGGTCGATGCGCACAGGTCGCCCGGGTAAGATCCGTCATGTTCGAGGATATCCAGTCCCGTCTTTTCATAAAACCGGTACAGCTTGTCAAAATATTCCCGGCCCCACTGGCTTTCCAGGCAGGGTGAGTTACCAAAAACAGGTTTCATCCCCTCCGGCATCACCACATCGTTACCTCCTCCCACACTGCGGCTGGCAAGCAGCGAATAGCCTCCCAGGGCAATCCCCTTTGAATGGGCATAATCCCCCAGTTCCTTCATCCGGCTCAGGTTCTTTTCACTGGTATCCTCCAGGTTAAAGCCGCTGCCGAAGGTCATGATCACCATTTCAAAGCCCACTTCGGCACACTGGTCAATTGCCTTTTTTACCGCTTCGCTGTCGGCACTTCGAACATGCATCAGTACCGGGTTCTCGGTCACCCAGGGAGCCATTGCCCGCAACATCCGCCGGTGTTCCAGTCCTTTGCGCTCACGATCCCAACTGTCGTGCAAAAGCTCCCAACTCCGGTACGACAAAAACGTTTCACCAGGTGCCACATGTTGCTTTGGTCCGACTTTGGGAGAAACTTCCAGCAAACAGCGCGTTTGCCGCTCATAACTGACCTGCGTTAAATACTGAGGATCCGTAGTCCACGAAAAGCTTGATTTTGAAGAAGACTCAAAAGTCATTCCCCCGAACGTGTAGTCGGTCTCTACCGTAAGATTGGGGAGCACCCAGTTGGATACTGCATCCACGTGACTTTCCGGCTCTGTCGCCGCCAAAATCTCACTCTTGAAGGTATTAATCACAATTGCCCTTTCTGATTTGTTCTCGACCGTGATCCATTTACAAAAAACCGGGAGACCATCGTACAGCTCATAATGGACGATAACGGCAATATCTTTGAGATAAGCCGGATCAACAGCAGAGCCCGGCTTTTGTGAGACCATTTTCTTCATGGCGTTCAAGGCATCCTCGTCCAGCCTGTAGGTAAAAATCAGCTCTTTCCCTGGCGCGGGCCAGGGAAGGTCTTTCGACATCCATCCGGCTCTTTTCTGCCAGGGAAACCGTTCCTTTGTGTTCTCAACCCGGTAGCCGGTCAGTTTGAAGGAGAGCGGATCGGCTTTCATGGAAGGAACCCATTCGGGAAGCAGGTAATTGTGGATGGGTTGTCCGGTTAAACCTCCAACCTGGAAAGTGATCCCGTCGATCTGCACTTCGGCCTCCGGCCGTACCGAACGAAGGAATGATTCGCCCGTTTGCAGGTGCTCCAGCCCGATCGTCGCACCGTTGGGTGAAACCGAAAACGTCCGGCTTACAAGACCGTTCGACAATACCAGGTAACCTTCCGAAGTGCGGTATACCTGAGAAGGAGAGGCCGTCTTTTCCAGAAGCCAGTCCTGCCCGTAAATGGCTTTTCCTTTCTCATACAAGGGAAGCTGATCCTGCCTGGATAAGGACAATACCAGTAAAAAAAACGGAATAAATAATGTAATCTTCATATCTGTTGGGTTAGGTCATTCTTCTTTTCAAACGGAAAGACTTTGCAGGCATTCGCGCAACTACCGTTCGATCGATTATTTTCTGCAACAAAGATTTAAAGCTGACAGTGTCATTTCTTGCAGAAAGAGTGTTCGCTGTCAATTGTAGTTTTCTGTTGAGTGCTATTGTTTGCACCGTATCCTCAGTAAACTTTTCCCTGTTGTATGTCATCAGTCCGTTCTTTTCATTTTCCACATCTGTGATCTGAGTCCACACCAATCCGCTTAATCCCGGGTTCTGCACAAGCGGAATATATTTGGGAAAGCCGTCCTGGAATTTTTCGTAACCGTATTCTCCAATTACCGATGCTCTTTCATCAGAAGGCGACGGACACTTTGTAGTGCCATAACAATGAGCATCAATAACGTTTCCCAGGCCGATATCCAGTTTGTTCCATCCCTGATACTCGATTCCGGGAGATCCGCTTTCCGCATCAGTGAGTCTTGTTGTATCCCTCATTGCAATGGCAGCCATTTCAAGCATATAGGCCCTGGTTGGTTCATCAAGTTCAAGTGTTGTTGATTTTTTAAGTCCCATTCCTTCATTGAACACCACCCACATCACAATACTGGGATGATTAAATCGTCCATCGATCATCGCCTGTAATTCTTTCTTAAACTGCTCTTTCAGTTGGACCGGCGATGCCACAAACCCGGGCGACGGATCACCATTTGCCACACATGGCATATCCTGCCAAACCAGCAGGCCGAGCCTGTCTGCCCAATAATACCACCTCTCAGGTTCCACTTTCAAGTGTTTTCTGCTCATATTGAACCCGAGCTTTTTGATCATTTCTATATCGTATCGTAACGCCTTATCTGATGGGGCAGTATAAATACCATCAGGCCAATACCCTTGATCCAGGATACCATTCTGCACCACAAATTCGTTATTTATAAGGATTCTCGTAATGCCATTCTTGTCCTTACCGAGGCTCACCTTTCTCATGCCTGCATAGCTTTTTACGCTGTCAACGACCGTTCCCTTTGCGTTTTTAAGATTAAGATACAAGTCATACAGAAACGGATTGTCGAGGGACCATAGCTTTGCCTCGGGAACGGAAATTTCTAACGTTTTTGCTGCTGGGCCGGCCAAACCGGCTACTTTAAGAGGCCCATCTTTTAAATCAGCTTCGATAGTATAACCATCGGCCTGACCATGATATGAACAACTGATTTTTAGAATGCCGGCATCAACATCGGGAACTATAATAATCTTTTCAATGCTAACTTGCGGCACAGGTTCAAGCCAGACGGTCTGCCATATACCGGTACATGGAGTATAGACCATCCCTGAAGGATCTTCAACCTGCTTGCCTTGGGGATAACCTCCACGGACGGTTGGATCCCATACCCTGACCATTAATGTATTCTCCTTACCACGTTTCAATTTGTCCGTGATATCAAGCAAAAAATCGTCATAACCGCCTTGATGGACCCCGACCTCTTTATCGTTGAGATAAACAGTTGCTTCCCAATCAACTGCACCAAAATGAAGAAGTATCCGGGAACTTTTCCAGTTGGCAGGGATATGGAATGTCTTTCGGTACCATATCGTGCTGTTTAGGTTATTGTGACCTGATATAGTATTTATCATTCTACCAAAACCAGACAGAGGAGACTCCAATGGGAAAGGCACCAGGATTTTTCCATCTGCATTCAATGGAAAGGGTTCGCCCTTGAAGGTAATTGCATAGTTCCACAGACCATTCAAATTCATCCATTCGTTACGGACCATCTGAGGCCTCGGATATTCAGGTAATACATGATCAGGAGCAACATCTTTTGCCCATCGCGTCATTTCAAATCTGTATGGCGCTGGCTTCCAGATAGAAGTTTTCTCCTGCGCCATTATGTAAATGATGACACAAATTCCTATCCAAATTAATAAGATCCGTTTCATTAGCTGTTCAATTAGTGACTAATTCAATTAATTTCGTTTTTCTGTTGAATGTTTTAGGTTTATTGGTCTGTTGGAATTATTTGGATTTAAGACAATGTCTCTTTTTCAACATAATCCCTGCAAACCATATTCCTGTACCGATTAAGGAAAACACCTCAAAATCATCTTGCGACGTATTGCCAGCTGCAAACAAAATGGCCGCACTCATGATCATAGGCAATCCCAAAATGGCTACTACTAAAAAAAGGTGACTAAGAGTAATATTTTTCATACATCTAAATTTTATACCTCTCTGTTTGCGTTTATGCAAGACTTGGTCGTTTTATTTTTTTTCTGATAATAGAAACTAAACAAAACATAAAGAATCAAAGCAAATAACCATCCCGGCAAACCGAGGAAAAATATCTGAACTTTCAGATATATGTTTAGTATGAGACAAATAACCAGTGTTGTGACCCATGCTATGGCAGGTGGCAGATAAAATGATACCCTCCTTCTCAGCAAAGAAAAAGTTCAATCCCCGCGGTTTCATGAAATAATGGTCAGCAAAGATGACTGCGCCCATAGGCATTAATATCACCCCATACAAAGCTGCAAAATCTAAAAATCTCATTGAAAGTCCAGGAAATATCCCAATAATACTGGCAATACCTCCCGCAATTAATGTGATCCGGGTTCTTTTCCAACGTTTGTTTATTCCCTGAAATGCCAACCCTGCTCTGTAGATAATCGGATTAGCTGTTGTCCAACCGGAAATAAGCACGAGCAACACTCCCGAAAAACCCATAATATTCATCGCCAGAGAGCCAGGAGACAATGATGTATTTGACAGATTTGATTGTATTTGGGTGGCATATAACATTCCTGCACATATCCAATATAATGACCAACAAACATCCCTGAGACAGAAGCAAAACCATAGTTAGCTTTTTTGGCGTATCGAAAGATTGTCAAATCTCCCATTCCTATATGCCAGGCTAAATTTCCAAACCAACTAAAAAAGACAATATGCCAGAAAGTAAACCTGACATAACCAGCCTGATTGTGTCCCTGCCAGATAACATTATTAGCTTTGTCCCAGAAATCGCCAAAAGAATGAATCCCCAAATGAGGTAAGGTTGAAATCCCCATTGCAAAAAACATGATGATCATCCACGGGGCGGAAATATTAGCGAACCGGGATACAGCATCATATCCTTTTGTCGCAATGATGGATATTACAAGACCAACAACCAGTACAAGACCAATCATAGCCCAACTACCAGGCAATATTTCGCTTAATTCAGGTGGAGCAATATTGAAAAAAACACTTATGGCAGATGCTGAAACAGATATCATAGCGCCAGCGATGAAACACCATAATAATCCATTTGCAAAATTATAAATGAGGTTTAGCTTCCGACCCCCAATCTTTTCCAATTGATAATAAAGTGTAAACCGGTGTTTGATAGCAATAGGGGCAGTTATATAACGCCAGCTTAAAACCGCAAGGAGGTTTCCAACAAGTAAACCAACTAATACGTCAAAAGCAGCTACTCCATGAATGATGAATAAGGGACCTATCAGCAATTCAGTTCCGGCAATATGTTCGCTTGCAAATAATCCCCAAAAAGAACTGGCTGGCTTTGTCTTATTTTCAGGAACAGGTTCCCTTTCATATTCGATAATTGATGTTTTCTCTTTCGTTTGATCCATTTTAATAATATATTTTTTATCTGATTACCGAATTTTTTTCAACCAGTTTGATCAGACGAAGGGCTTCTTCTTCTGAATCTGCATAGGTATTCAGGAATAACCCTTTTGCAGATAGATTTGCCAGGATGAACTCAACTTCGCCCGGGTCAGCGAGTAAATACAATCTTTTCCCGGCTTCCTGGATTTTACGGAATATCGGGATATATTCAGGTGCAGATGTAGGAGGAGACCCGGCACCAGGTGTAAACTGAATACAATCAATTTGTTCAAGTTGAAGTAGAGCATCCGTATGCAAATGAATACATTGAGCCCCATCAAGATGATAGGTAGTGTAATTGAGCCAATTACCCATTTTGATCAACTCAGGAAAAAAGAACTCCTGAAAGTCAGAAGTTGAAGTAAGTGCAGAGAAATCGTTTGCTATTTGATCATGGCTGCCAGGAGCCCACAGGTTTAGCCAGGCCAGGACATCACCATCTTCATTCTGATCTTTGCACATCGAGTGGATTACTTCATGAGTGTCGATCCATGTGTCGGACATAATTTCAACGGCTTCTTTCAATTTTTCAGGATATATGATGGTATCCAAAGCCAAATCAGAAGAACTTCTTAGTAAGGAGAGATTATCTGCGGCATTTCCAATTTCAGGCACACCTATAAAATACTCCTGATTATTACGATCAATAAATATTTCAAGAATATCAATGATAGACTTCCAATACTGGTTTGTTTGCATATCAAATTCCCATTTCCATTGGTCCCAATCGTTGATGACCTTATGGAACCACACGGAAGTGGTGGTGAAATCCGGTTCTGCACCCCAAAAAGCACAACCTGCGGAAGCTCCCCAGTTAATGTAAGTGGCAGGTACAGCTTCTCCTCCAAAATAGGTGTTTTCAAACCATAGCTTCATCCGTTGATAATTCTGCTCAGGATCCATCCACCAGGATCGGATTTCATTTTTATTTTCTTTCGAATATTTCTCCAACCCTCCCAGCCAGGGGCCATGGGTAAGGTGAGGAAATCCTTTCAATTTAGAGGTTTTTCTGGGCGCCAGTATCCCTACACAAGCCCGGTCCGGAGTATCGCCATTCCAAAAGGTCTCCAGTCTTTTTTTTGACTGAAGCCAATCTTCTTTATAATACATTGCGTGACTTCGTTAGAATTTAAAGATTATTTTCTGTCAAAATATACATTATTGATCCTTTGTATTTATCCAGACTTTCATCTTTCCAGGTTCACGGTTGTTCCAGGAAAAATAAGGAATAAAGGTCAGCTTTTCAGATCCGGAACCGGTTTCAATAAGTGTCATCCCGTCCAGGATTCCTGTTCCGGGAACTGTCTTGAAGCGGGTTCCTTCTCCAATTACACTCTCCAGATTTTTATTGTCGATCTCTTCTGCGCAATACACTAGTGGACCGCGCTGAATGGCCCGTTTGCCAATATTTGCCCTTACCCTTGGATCGGCAGCTACCAGTTCCACCGGCATTGAAAGGTCAAGATTTACCTTATCTCCCGGCTTCCAGTCCCGTTCTATACTGGCATAGCCTTTTTCAGTTACCGGTGTTTTTATCGCTTTGCTGTTTACCTGAAGGCCATAATTTTTACACCATCCGGGAATCCGTAAATGAATGGCAAACCTGCCCTTTTCTTTTGGGTTGAGTTCCAATTGAACCTGCCCGCTCCAGGGATAATTTGTCGTTTGCTTAAGCTCTACTTCCCGGTTGCCTACCTTCATGTTTGCCTGATTTCCCATATACAGGTTGACAAAAATTCCGTCTTCGCTTGTCGTGTAAATATAGCTGCCAACCGAAGGGATAAGCCGCGCAATATTAGTCGGGCAACAGGCACATCCAAACCAATGCTGGCGGTGGTGGTTGCCATCGGTTTCCAACGGGTTGACATAAAAAAACCGGTCGCCTTTGAGCGATACGCCTGACAAAACACCATTGTACAATGAACGCTCCATTACATCTGCGTATTTGGCGTTTTTCAACATCAGGTTCATCCGGTGGTTCCACATCACCATGCCAATGGAAGCACAGGTCTCGCAATAGGCTTCTTTGTTGGGCAAGTCGTAATCTGCCGAAAAACCTTCAATATGCCCTGCCGAACCTATGCCGCCAGTGATGTACATGTTCCGGTTCACCACCACGTCCCACACCCGTTCCAGTGCAGCCACATAAGCCGGAATTTTTTTTTCGGCTGCCACATCTGCCATTCCTGTATATAAATACATGGCGCGCACGGCATGGCCGGTCGTACCTTTTATTTCCGACACCGGAACATCGTCCTGCGCTTGTTTTGCCCCGTATTTCGGATCAGTCCACTGCCCTCCTTTTCCGTAACCGCGCCCCCGTTCTTCAAGGAACCAGTGCGACAGATCGAGATATTTTTTGTTTCCTGTTTCATGGTACAATTTTACAAGCGCCAGTTCAATTTCCTGGTGGCCGGTGACCCAATGGCGCTTTCCCGGACCAAAAATGCTATCAAGATGGTTGGCAAAACGAATGGCCACGTTAAGAAAGGTATCTTTCCCTGTAGCACGGTAATGGGCCACGGCGGCCTCGATCATGTGGCCCCCACAGTATGTTTCGTGATTGCCCATGTCGTCCCAACGTTGCTCCGGGGCATTCAGGGTAAAATAAGTATTCAGGTAACCGTCGGGTTCCTGCGATTTTGCGACAAGATCAATCCAGCGGTCGAGCAGAGCTTCATATTCCGGGTTGGGTTTTTTTACCAACGAATAGGCAATGCCTTCCATTACTTTGTAAACATCCGAATCGTCCCAGCTTACGCCTTCCATTTTTCCTTCTTTTAAGCCGGCGGCTTTCTCAAAATTACTGATTCGGGGCGTTAAATCTTGCAAAAAGGTTATACAGGTTTCTAATGTGGCATCAGCATGAGCCTTCAGCCGTGGGTTCCAGAATGGGTCGTCGATACTGACCTGTTCAAAGGAAACGGGCTGAACCTGATAGGCGTTTTTACCGCTTTTGGTTCTCCCTTCCTCTGGCATAGGTAATGGATTTTGCCCAAACACGGACAAAACCATCAAAAAATAAATAATCGGCAATACTTTTTTCATCTTTTAATATTTTTTTGGTTTAATTAATAATTATGTGAATGACACTAAACGCCAGTTTTTATTTTCAAAATTTCTTTTCTCCCCGGTACAACTACTTTTTCTATAGTAGCTGAACCGAATCCTTCGATTGTGATTTTGGAGATATCAATTTTCCCGTTTAAAACACAAAGGGTCACGATCCGGTCATTTTCCTTTTTCGAAATATCCACCGTTCCATAAGCATAACCATTCGACCAGAAACATTCACCGGTGACATCTTTAAATTTCATCTCTTTTGTTACACCTGAATATTGGAATCCTGTTAATGCCAATACAGCCGACCAACTGGCCATAGCTCTGCCGTAATGATTGCCGTATTCGGCTTCGTTAAAGGGGTTTCTTTTCCTGCCATCATACCGTGAACGCGTAGTCCGGATACATTTCAGACCATTTTCGGTCTGTCCTTCCTGAAGCATTCCTACAGCCGCGGCGTATTCAAAGCCCGTCATTACTTCTGAAAAATATGGGAACGGTTGTGCGGGTCTGTCCTTCGGGTAATGGACCATTAAGAGGCCCGCTTCATTTCCAAGCGCAAAGCCCCGGTTACAATTAAAATGATCGGAAAGATTGGCCCGATAATTATATTTCAGGATGCTTTGAAGGGTCTTTGCAATGTGTTCTTTTTTTACAAGATATCCTAACCCGGCAGTATGAGATAAATATTGACCAACCAGTTGGTCCACCAGACATCCTTCCCCCAACTGGTAGATCGGGTTACTGAAATTATTTTCCCAGGCGCCCCGATTACCCAGTATCAATTCGGGGCGTTGATATTCCTTGCCCAGGATTTTTATTTTCTGAATGTAATATTCCCCGTTAAACAGGTTTTGGTCGGTCCATTTGCTCCCGCTGTCAAACAGTTTTTTGCATTTTGCGGCGAATTGCACATCACCCAGGTAATCACTGATTCCTGCCATTGACCGCAAGGCACCTAAATAATATATTGTCATCTGGGGATTAGGTCCGCAGTACTCCACATCCATCGTATTGTGCTGGATACCCTCCATTACGCCATCCTGGTCAGCATCCCACCCGCCACTTATCCAGACAAATTCCAAAGCCGATTTTGCCGAGGGGTATAATCTTTTCAAAAATTCGTCGTCGCCCGATAATTGCCATTCCCGGTAGAGTTTGATCAGGCAGCCCATTTGTCCGTCAGCCGCCGCCAGTTTCGAGCCATTCCCCTTCGACAAGGGTAATCCCACCCTGATATTCATCATCCCGGACGAATCGGTAGCATAGCTGAATTCGACATCGCGCATTGATTTCGCCAGGTCGCCAAAAAGAAATGCTGTCGCTGTTTCGTAGTTCCAGACGTGAGTGCAATTTCCATAGCCATTCCAGCCACCGGCACCCTCGTATGCAAAGAAATTACCGTCCGAAAGCCTGAAGCAGGTTTCTGTCCGCAGCGTACTGATATTAAATAATGCTGCTTCTTTTACCACATCAGGGAGGTTGCTCCTGCAAAAAGCGCCAACAAATTTTTTTGTTTTACTTTCCAGGGAATCAAGCTTTGGCAATGTTTTCGAGACGACATCCCAGGCGTCGTTATATTGGGTGGCGTAATAATTCTTCATCATTTCAGAGGACCAGGCTTTCCGGTTAGGAAAATACCAGGTAAGCATAAACCGGACTGTTTTTCTGCCCTTTGCCGGAAGTATATTTTTCAGGCCTAATGAAGCAATCGGCGGGTTATCGGGAGCATCCTTCCTGTTACGAAGGATCCCGTCATCAGAAAAGTCGTACCAAAAGTCCAGAAGGTGGTTTCCAAGTTTTGGTGACAACCATGATGTTTGCCAGAAGACCTCTCCCTGTGAAGCGGTTATCAATGCCACGTCACCCCATACCGGGGAGTTCGGATCTATTCCTTCAGAGGTAAAAGAAAGTCCTTTTATGCCATTTTCTTCCCGGTAGCTGTTTACAGGTTTTCCTCCAAGGAAATTCTCGAGCGTCCCGCAAATGCTGAATGATATTTCCTTATCAGAAGTATTAGTCAGTTCAAAATCAAGAATAACCATTGGAATACTGCTGTTGTCAATATCTCCGGGGATAAGCGGATTAAAGGCTTTTATCTTTACTTCGACCGGAATTTGAGGTGTTTTAAGGTTTACCTGTCCGAAGGGGTAAGCTGCGTCAAAGGTGTTTTCATTAAACCGTGGATATTGATGGTTCGCAGCCTCTGTGCCGAATTGTCCCTCGTACAGGTAAAACGGTATAGGGCCTTCTAACAGTCGGGTATCTTTTCTCCCTTCTATATCGGTAAAAATAAAAAAGGAACAATTGGGATTAAAACCTTTGGCGACGCTGTTGCGGATTTCCCAATCCTGTAAGTTTCCTCTTCCTCCAAGCGAAACTGTTCCCGTGCCGATGCCGCCGACCGGAAGCGCTATTTTACAGGTATGCTCCTGATCATAATGTCTCAGAACAGGCCATTCGTTTGTGTTATATACTTCGGATACCCCTTTTTTGTCTTTCTTTGAAATGAAGAATGAATCCTGGCAGGATCCGAAAAGAAGCAGAGAAATATAAATAGTAAATAATGCTATCTTCATAAGGTTCTGTACTTTAATGTTATAGACGTTGCAGAAGGCAAAGAACCCGGTAAATGCAGAATTATTCCCGATAAACCGGATGTTAATTTTTAGTATTCAGGCATCTCCTAGGATTTTAAAGAGAGAGGTCAAAAAAAACCCTCTCTCTTTGCTATGAAACTTTGGAAAAAAACAAACGCTATTCCGGTTTAATGTAATGTAGGATCAAAAGTTCCGTTGTCCCAGCCAATGTTTTGTTCCAGATTGGAATTCAGTTCAATGTGGCTGCGCTTGATCGGAAAAAAATAATAAGTTTCTGGCAGATAACTGGTCGTTAATCCGCCAGGACTGATAAATGTATATACCTGATAGGTAAAATCTTCCGGCAGCAATTCGTTAAGTGCAGGATTTTTACCGGCAACAAGTGCGGTATGTGCAGGATTGGCCCATACTTCTTCCCTGACTCTTGCGTATAACAGATGCTTTTGTTTCAAATCTAATTCATTTAACCTGCGCCAACGCCTCATATTGGGCCATCTTCTGCCTTCCTGATATAATTCGATAGCCGTTTCATCCTGGATCACTTCTCTGAGCGCTTCTCTGCTACCGGAGTTGATCCCATAATTATTATCCATTCCCGGCTCTATTCCTGCCCTTGCCCTAAGCAATTTAAGCATTTCCACTGCTTCGTTCAAATGACCGGTTTCATTGGCCGCTTCCGCATAGTTCAACAGCACCTCCGCGAACCTGATAAATGGATAATCAATGTCATTGTTATTCAGATTATCTGCATCATTAGACTCCATAATCCCCTTCCTGGGGAAAAAACCTGTCCTGCTATACTCATTGGCTACGGGCGGAAGACGAACATAGTCATAAAAGGCTAAAGGATAAGCTAAACTGCCAAGGTCGTCTGTGCAATATTGTCTTCTCCCCGCTGCAGGCAAAGTAAAGGCGACCTCAGCCAGGCCTCCGTTATAGTATATATTTTTATAAAAACGTGGATCCCTGTTCCGGAAATAAGTATTCAAAGTATAAGGATATTTGGTCGATTCACCTATTGACCTGCCATCCAGCATAGGATACAGGAGAATATGCTCCCACACCGGCTGGTCGGATCCGGTATCACCTGTCGATACCGACAACGGCCTCCGCTGTCTTTCTCTCCATCCAAGAGCAGAGTTTGGGTATTTGTAAATTTTGGGAAGAATATATTCGCTGTTCTCGAAACTTTGTCCCCTTTGGTCATTAAAGAGGTTCGCATAGCTACTCACCAAACTGAACCCATAGGCCGAAAGATCAATATATGCCTGTTTGTTTGCGTTGTAGGCATCCTGCCAATACGCATTGTTCCAAGGATTACCCGGGTTGAACATCGGGCTGGCCTTATACAATAGAACTCTTCCTTTAAAAGCTTTGGCTGCCCCTTTGTCGATCATGCCATACTTACTTCCCCGACTCATGTTATCGATGCCCGAAGCAATGGCAAAATCAAGATCTTCGATAATGAAATCAAAGCACTCAGCCGTAGTATTCCTGGTCACATACAGGTCATCATCAACGCTCTGTGCTTCTTTAATGATGGGAACTCCTCCATGCTGAAAAACCATTCCGAAGTACAACCACGCGCGAAGGAAACAAAGCTGTCCCATGATCCTGCTTTTGTCATTGTCAGACAGGGAACTGGCTTGAGCATCGCGAAGACCGGTATTGATTCTTCGTACCGTGGAATAAGGCCATGATGATTGTGCCCCGTTATCAGTGGTAACCGCTCCCTGCTGGACAATACCGCTCGATTCTTCCGTCCATTCGCCGGCGCTCGTCCAGCCATCGCCAAATATCGTGTAAAGGTTATTCACGTAATACTGGGCTGTTTCTGCTGAATTCCATACAACTCCAGGATCATAAGCTCCAAGATTTTCAAGGTTCAGACGATCTTCATTGCAGCTAAAAAGCAGACCCGATAAAACAAGGAGTGTAATTAGATTATATTTTATCCTTTTCATATTCAATAAATTAAAAAGTTACATTAACTCCGCACGATAAAGTTTTCATACGCGGGTATGAAGAAGCGCTGGCAGTTTCGGGATCGCCAAAAAACCATTTGCTAAGCACGAACAAATCAGTTGCCGAGATATATACTCTAAAACCATTGATCGTAGTCGCATTGATCCATTTTCCCGGAAGATCGTATCCCAACACCAGATTCTTCAATCGCAGGTAAGAGGCATTGAACAGGAATGTAGACGTCGGGCCATGGCCCCTTTCGGGCATATCCCAGTAATTGTCTCTGTATGCGGGAGCCCACCCGTCGGGGTTCAGCGTAGGATGCCAGCGTTCCATCAGTACCTGTGCGTTGCGGCTTATTGACCCGGCCCCCCAGGCCTGTCCGTAGTACTTATCAAATGCTCCCACACCACTAAAATGTGCATCAAGGGAGAACCCCTTTATAGTTCCGCCCAACGTGAAGCCGTATACAATTCGCGGTGAACCATTCTTAGACAGAATATCATTATCATAGCCATCGACTTTGCCGTCAGCGCTTTCCGAATAACCTACCCCGCGAATATCTTTCAGCAATAAATCGCCGATTTCCGGGGTTCGTCCGAATTGGGTAAAATCATCAGGAAGCGCGTCAAGTGTCGCCTGGTCTTTGATTACACCCAGACTGTGATAACCCCATATGATGGAAGCAGGTTTTCCAATCTGACTTCTCCACGTTCCCTGTATTTCAGGGTTCTCATCCAATATAAGAACTTTGTCTTTTGCGTAACTGGCATTCGCGCTGATCCGGTACGAGAGCTGTCCTACCTTGTTCTGATAGCCGAGAGACAAATCTACTCCTCTTACTTCGTCCGATGCATAATTGACTGCCGGTAGTGAAGCACCCCATGTGGAAGGGAACTGCTGGTTTCTTGTTCCAAGTTTATCGGTATTCTTTCTGTAAAAGTAATCGACGCTTCCGGTCAACTTATTTTCAAAAAGTCCTAAATCGATTCCTACATTATACTCGGAGGTTTTGGCCCAGGTAACATGAGGATTGGGCATCACTCCGGTTTGCAGACCGGGCCTCTTTCCACTTCCGAATTCCCATCCGCCTGTAAGTTCGTATTTATCCCGGAACTGCCATCCTCCAATGGGATCGCCCGTAGCGTTATCCACTTCACTACCTGATGTACCATAGGAAAAGCGAGGTTTCAGTTCACTGATCCATTTTACGTTGAAGAAATCTTCTTTATCGATACGCCATCCAGCTGAAACTGACGGGAAAAATCCCCAGCGTGAATTTTGGGGGAAGAGGGATGATGCATCGTTTCTCCAGGAAAACTGGAACAGGTACTTTTCATCGTAGTTATAGCTAAAACGGCCTACATAGGATGATCTCGCATAATGATTTTCATTCCCTCCGTAAGTCGTGTTTTCTGAGTTACCCGAGAAATTGTAAAGCTGGTCCACGCCTTCAATCCTCATATCATTACGCTGCCCGTAATCATAGTAGTCATAGCTTCCTGCAGCTTCGTACAAAAGAAGACCTGACAGGTTGTGTAATCCAAACGAACGATCGTAATTCAGGAAGAAGTTGTACTGGTAGGCGGTACCATTCCAATGTTTTTGTGTCAAAGCAGGTAATCCCTGATTCACAGATGCATGTTGAAATCCCCACTTCGACAGGTCAGTGGTATAAACAAACCTGTTACTAGGATCAACCAGAGCAGGGGTCCATATGTCATAATACTGAGAAAACTCCTTGAAAAAACGGCTATTAACAGAATAGTTACCAAGCACGCTTGCTTTCAAACCCCTGGTTATAGAAGACAAGTCCCAGGTAAGCCGGACCTTGTTATTAAAGTTACGCCAGGTATTGCGCCTGTAACCGCCATCATCTCCTTCCAGCATGGCATAAGCATAAGATACATAAGAGAATCCGGGTTTTCCCCGGTCGGCCAGGGTGGCGATCCTTCCGGTGCCGGCCTCTTTATCGACCATGACGGCATAAACCTGATCTGAGGGATAATCGAACTGGGCGTACAAACCACTTGCCGATTCATCCAGTCCTTCTCCGCCCTGCCACATAAAGAATGGCCTGTTGCTTTCCTTGATATATCCGTCCGATATCCATTCGAGTGTTACAGTCGGAGTTATCTTAGCCGTAAGGCTCGACCTGAAGTTATACCGGCTAAACTCTCCGTTTTTAAATCCTGGTTGGTCACGTTCATATCCAAGGCTGGCAAAATACGAGATATTATCGCTTCCCCCGCTTGCACTGATGCTATGCTGCTGTCCTTTCGGGTTATGCCATAACCATTCCCGGATATTGCCAAACCCGTTAAAATCAGGATTTGCAGCAAGCCACGATTTTTCCTGATCGGTAAGGCCGGAGTCGTGGAATCCTCCGGTAGTTTTTGCCTCGTACATATAAAGCACTTTGTCGAAACTAAAGTCGAAATCTTTAACGCTCAGCGGGAAATACTGTACCATTGCAGATCCGTTGTAATTGAATTGTGCTTTCTGGTTAAACCGGCCTCTTTTGGTTTTCACAACGACAACCCCATTTGCGGCGCGGGCTCCGTAAACGGAAGAAGTAGCAGCATCTTTCATGAAGTTAATACTCTCCACTTCCTCAGCCGTGAGGTCATCAAAAGCTTCCTTCTCCATCACCACATCGTCAATGACATATAAGGGGTCCTGACTGCTTCCTCTGATCCGGATTTTGGCCGATGCGCCCGTGATGGAAGAGCCCTGCGAAACCCTTACTCCCGATGCCCTTCCTTCCAGTTTTTGAGCCAGAGACGGATTGGGCATTTCGATCAGAGCCTCAGCCTGGACGGAAGCTGTTGCACCCGTTAAGGTCGCTTTTTTCTGCATACCGTAACCGATGGCCACCACTTCTTCAATGCCGAACGTTTCTTCTTCCATGGTCACGTGAATGTTCTTTTTGCCGGCAACAGCAACTTCCTGTGATTTCATACCGACGAACGAAAACACCAAAATAGCATCAGATGGTACATTGAGTAAAGAGAAGTTTCCCTGCGCATCAGTGATTACACCAACAGGTGTTCCCTTTATGACCACCGAAACACCCGGAAGCGGACTACCTGAAGAATCTGTTATTTTTCCGGAGACGGTGAAGGATTGCGCAATAACATTCAACGATCCTCCCGGTCTGGAAAGAACGACCTGCCGATCATCGATGACCGAATAAGTTATATTGCTATCTGAAAAAAGCTGGTTTAATACGTCTTTTATTTCAGCTTGCTGAATATTGACCGTATAAACCCGGTTCACATCAATGTCGGTCTTGTTGTATGCAAAACGGTACCTGGTATCACTCTCGATCTGCATCAGGATATCCTCAAGCCTCATTTGTTTCACCGAAAGCGAAATCTTTGAGTTTTGCGTGTACGACTCCAAAGCAAATGATTGCATGATACAAATGAGCGATATAACAAGAACAAGTCTCATAATGAAAAGTGTTTTTTTAAAAGCATGATCATGCCATGCCTTGTAATTTTTTTTCATAAATTTGAAAATTAGTAATGTTGAAACTCAGATAAACTTTACTGATTCGCGGGAGGGCATAGGTAGTGCCCTCCCGTTTTTCGCGTGATTAAATTCTACATAGGCTGGTTATTTTTAATGATTACTTTCTTTTTCGAATAAAACTGACCGTTCTGCAATCGGCTTTCTTTAATCTGACAGCTTACCGGAGAGATCAAAGTTAGCAGGTTCAATGCATTCTCAAGAGGCTCATTTTCCAAGGTTAATTGTATTTCCATATCATCGAGTCCCTTTGCCTGCAGCTCGAAATCAATATTATAGAACCGGCTTAGCTTCACGCAGGCTTCCTTCAGCGAAACATCCTTGAGAATCAGCTTACCATCTTTCCACGCTAAGAAATCATCAATATTTTTCACCGTAGTCTTTTCAAAAGTATTGTCCTGCCTGTTGTATATGACACATTCGTAAGGCTGCATGGTTTGTATTTCTCCTTCACTTAAAGCCAGTTGCACCTTTCCCGTCTGGAGCACGATCTGGCAGGACTGTTCTTCCGAATATGCAGAAACATTAAATGTAGTTCCAAGCACTTCAACGTTAAGCTTCGCCGGTGTTTTGACAATGAATGGATGATTTTTTTGATGAGTCACATCAAAGAAAGCAAGTCCGTCCAGATCGACCATGCGCCGATCCTCATGATCCACATGATATTTTAGTTTAGAGCCATATCCCAACCACCCGGTTGTTCCGTCGGGAAGCCTGAACTGGCTGCGGAAGCCCTGATGTGAAACAATTTCAACCGTTTGCAGATTATCCGTACTGACGACTGCATGGTTGGAGAAGTAAATAGCGGCGGCAATAAGGATGCCCACAATCAGAATGGCCGCGATCTTAGGTATCCTCAGGAAAAAACCATCCTCGTGAGAGGCCCGTTTGGGTTGGCTGTCAATGGCATAATAAAATTTGTAAAAGACACTATCCAGGTTGGGACGGTCTCCGGGGTCGAACTCAAACTGTTCCCATTGTTCTTTAACAACAACCCTGGCTTCTTCATTCAGCTTTTCATCTTCAAAATATTTCTCAAGCATTTTCAGGTCGAGAAGACTGAACCGTTGGCTGAAAACGCTGTCAATATGTTTCCTGTTGATCGTCATTTAGGGAATCCTTTTCCAGTAATATGAACTTCTCCTGAAAAGGGATGCCTCCAAATTGCTTTTTTTTCAAAAATTTAATTCCGGGTTTGTCTGGTGAACAGGTAAAGGAATAAAAGACCTGCCAGGCTATTATCCTCCTTAATCTTGTCACCAATAAACTTCCGGGCGACAACGAGTTGTTTTTTTACAAAGTGATCGCTCAAGCCAAGCTGTTCCGCTATTTGATAATTTTTCAGTTCCTCTTTATAACTGAGGATGAAAATTTCCTTTCTACGGGGAGGGAGCAAATCAATAATCCGGTTTATTTTTTGAACAAACAACTCATAATCCAGTTGATCTTCTTCTTTTGACGTATCAAGAAGATATTCTTCGGCAAAAACACGAATATATTTTTCTTCTCTGATCTTTTTTAAAAACCGCTGACGGATATTATTATAGGCAATTGTGAACAGGTAGGCCTGCAAAGACGAATTTGTTTTTAGATTTTGTCTGCTTCCCCATAAGGCTAAAAAGACTTCATTCAGCAGGTCCTTGGCATCCTCCTTATCTTTCAGGTATTTTAAAGCAAAAAAATATAATCTCGTTCCGTACTTTTCAAACAGTGTTTTATAGGCTTGTTTATCGCCTTTTTGAAGTAAAGCGACCAAGCCATCATCGGTATAGTCCGTCCTTAAATTCACTTTGCCGGTAGGTTAGTTAGTTTCAAACAACAAGGTACCAAAAATAATGGTTATTCTTCACTTCCGCGGATGTTGTGTGAAAAAATCTAATTTGAATATAAAAGTTCATTAATTCAGGATTTTTCCTCTGTTCTCATTGATCATTGAATATTTGTACTTGCCGGTCTCATTTGTGTTTCAAGTGTTTTAACAAAGATAGGCCTGTTATTACCAGACTTTAACTCTTTGCCTGCCGGAAACTAGAATTTCAAACGGACCGGGCGATGGATTTTGTGTATTCCGGCTTTTTCCGAAGTAATCAGTATCGATTATCAGCCCGGAGCCATCCGGATTTTCAAAGGGTAAATCAGGAACGACGACCTTGCCCAGATTCGTGGAAGTGACGAGCTTTCTTTTTTGCATCGTCAGCCATTTTTTATCGAGGGTGATTTCAATATGTGTCTGATCGTCCTGCTGAAGTAAATTCACCATCGCATTGAATGCGGTATCCACGACAGCTTCTGTTTCGGTGGCAGGTTGCGCTTTGTATTTTTTCATTTGCTCCTGCGCCCGGCTGTTCATTTCCCCAAACTTTTGTCCTTCCTTATTTTTGGCAATGGTAATCGCACCTTTGGTATATACGTTTCCTGCCAATACAACCGGCAACAGGGCCTTGCTGTATTGGCTGACGTTTCCGCCTTCAGTAAAGAGGTTATTAAAAAATCGGATGCCACCGCCGGGGTTATCATGTAATGCTTCAACAAATGTGGAATGCGGCTTATGGAAAGGTGTCAACCGCGCATCATAATCAATCACGTCTGTTTTTCCTCCGAAAAGATTATGCACAAAAGCAACACCAGAGGGATTCATCAATAAATTCTTCTCCGAAAGCAAAATGTTGTTGCCCACCAGGATGGGACCATGATTAACTTCCAGGAAAATATCCAGGGAGTTGTCGTGCAGCAGGTTGTTTTTCACCTGTGCGCCCTGCGCCATCCAGTCGAGCCATACACCCAGACAGGTTCGGTAAATATGGTTGTCGGCGATCCGTACATCCACGGCTCCGTGAAACTTGATGCCTGCCATCTCGGCGCCGGTAAATAACCGCCTGACGTGAATGTCATGAATAATATTTCCCTGAACGGTACTAAAGGCACATCCCATGCTGCCCACAATTCCTGCCTGTTCACAATAGGCAATCGTGTTGCTGCGTACCAGATGTCCGCCAATGGTGCCCTTATTCCACCCAAAAGCCAAAGCCCGCCTGATGGTTCCGTTATAACCCTCGGCCGACTCGGTCTGGTTATTATCCCATTCATCGCCGTATTTACCCAGGGCAATCCCGACGCATTTGGAATATTGGATGACATTGTTTTCGATGATCCATCCCCGGCTCCAGTGTGTCCCGATCAGTCCCATCTGTCCGGCGGTAGGCGGAGCCCAGTTGGTGGCAGCATGTTGCATGGTAAAACCGCGAATGGTAATGAAATTGATAAACGGTTTATCCGGATAGAAAACAGTTTGCCGGACATTGATCTCCACATTCTCCTGATTGGGGTCAACATGCTTAAACTGCGCGCGGATGATCGTGGTGGCGGAATCGACCTCTCCCCACCAAAGCAGGTTTTTCCCATCGGCAGGACGCATGACCTCCTCCTTAACAGCAGCCTCCATCAACCAGTCACCGTTCAGGTAAACAGCTCCTGTATGGTATTTTCGGTCTGCAGGCTGGGGCGAAAACCAATCGCCTTGAATGAGATCTGAATAGGGATTGAATTTTCCGAAAAACGAATTCGGGATTTTTACCACCCAGGTATCATGTTCCAGTCTCTTCCAGCCTTTTATGATTTCAGAGCCTCTAATCTCTACCTTTTCTCCGGGAACTGCCTGGTAGACAATCCGCTTCAGATCAAAATCACCACCCCGGGGAGGTGTGATTTGTTCGCGGTAAACACCGGCATGAACGGTTACCACATCACCGGGCATCGCCTCCCGGGCGGCCCGGCTGATCGTCCGGAATGGTTTTGACACTGAACCGCTGTTCCCGTCATCGCCTTTGACCGTAACATGATATTCTTTTGCCGAAATGCCCACCGATAACAAAAGGCCAAACATCAATAGTTTACTTTTTTTGAACTTCATCGTTCAAGCATTAATTTAGTTAAACTCCTTTACTGCGTTAATCATAGCCACAATATTTTCGACCGGTACATTTGCCTGAATATTGTGTACCGTATTAAATACAAAGCCGCCATCCTTACCCAGGATGTCGCATAAACGGAGCACTTCGTTGCGAACCTGTTCGGGCTTCCCGTAAGGGAGTGTCTTTTGTGTGTCGACGCCTCCGCCCCAGAAAACCAGGTGTTTTCCATAATTCCTTTTCAGGTGGGCAGGATCCATTCCTTTAGCCGATAACTGTACCGGGTTGATGATATCGAAACCGGCTTCAATGAAGTGCGGTATGAACGATTCCACTGCCCCGCACGAATGTTTGAACGTTTTCCAGTTGGTGTTCGAATGAACCCAGTCGTTGATACGGCGGTAATATGGCAGCCATAAATCATCGAACTGCTCCGGCGCGCAAAAAGTTGATTCCTGGGTGCCGAAATCGGTGCCGCAAATGAAAACGGCATCCAGGTTATCCCCGACCACCTCATGAATCCGGCTAAAATTCTCCAGGGCAATTTCTGTCTGCCTTTCGAAAATACCTTTGATGTAATCAGGACGCATAACGGTGCTCATGTACCATTCGGCAATATCACGGATGCCTTTGGGATGCTTTACCTGTAATCCGGGAACCAGAGCTATGTCTCCGAGAGCTGTACTTCCTAAAGCTGCAATGACCGCCTTGCCTGTAGCCCTTGCTTTCCGGGTCGATTCCTTCCAGAATTCCAGTTCGTTTTCCGAAATCAGCGTAAATTCTTCCAGATTATCCCGGACATCCAGTTCCTCTTCAATAATGGGCGCCTGCCTCACGATGGCGTCAAAAAAATAACTTGCCACGGGCATCCGGGAGGAGGGAGGCGCTGAAAGATCTCCTTCAGGGTAGATCAGCAGATCACCGTTTGCGTCGTAAGTTGTGTTAAGGCCGTCAGGCACCAGAACGGTTTGTCCCCAGAATGTTTTCAGTTCTTTCATTAGCCCGTGGTTGTAAATGCCGAACATGTTGTTTTTCCCCCAGGCGCCAATAACATCAATGCCCATGGCTTCAATCAGGTCATCATCGATCAGACCCAGCATCTGATAAGGTTCGATTACTCTCACCGGTTTGGCTTCCAATCCATAATATTTCCTCAGGTTTTCAACAGACTGAGCATGAATTCCGGTAACGGCAGTCGAACCTAAGTCAACCACGATGCGGTCGGGTTGTTTATGATTAACGGTCAGGTCAAATCTTTCTTTTGAATTCATATTAAATCGTTTTTTAAGATAAAAACATACTACTTTGAAAATCATTCTCGTTTTACCGGTACAGGTGCTTCCGGTTAATTTTAAAACGATCCGCGGTCAATAAAGCGGAAGGGATTGTATCTGATTTCATTCTTTCCGGCGGTTACCATTTCGGCGATCTGTTTACCCATTGCAGCAAAATCGGTCGACAGGACAGAAATTCCACAGGCGGCGATTTTTTTAAGCGACGTTTCATTATAGGAAATCAGTCCTAAATCACGACCCGGCTGAAGACCAAGACTCTGAGTCTGTTCAACCAGGTAAACCAGATCTTCATCGTCAATGATTACATACGCCTCTCCTTGCCGGGGCTTGCGAGCGTTCAGGGGCGTACGGAGAACAAGAGAATCGAAATGATTGGTCTTGCAAAACCGGATAAACCCTTTTACAATGCCCGCCGGCGGATCCGTGATCTGGTTCCGGAACACCAGGATCAATTGGCTGTATTTCCGGCATGACGCACTTATGGAACTCAACGCATTAAAAATATCCTGCTCGAAATCCTGAAAAACACCAGGATAGCTGACCGATGAATCAATGGGCTTAACATCCAGCAAGTAAAGCTTATCTGGCGGAACAACTTTCAAAACCTCATCCAAACGATCGTGCTCCATCGGCATAACCACATACGACTGATATTTTCCAACGCTTTCAGCAATTGTCCGCTCAAAAACTCTGAAATTATAGTGATGGAAATACATGTCGATCAAAGCATCCTTTCCTGTATGTTCCTGGATGGCACGAAAGATCACTTCCTTGTAGGAACTGAATGTGTCAAAAAGAACAAACATCCGGTTTTGAACCTGGAATTGAAGTGAGGAAACAAAATACCCCTTCCCGTGGACGGCGCTGATAATACCCTGTTCCTGAAGAATTTTAAATGCCTTCACAACTGTTTCACGGGCCAGGTGATAATCGCGGGACACCTGATTAATAGACGGGATCTGTGCTCCCAGGCCCAGATATCCATCTTCAATGTGTGATAACACGGAATTGACAATTTGCTGATATACAGGCGTGGCTAATGTTTTATCGATTTTAATGACGGGAACCATTCAAAAAATAATTGAATCTATACTGTGCTATACTATACTACAAAGATATAGGAATTAATAATCCTTTTCATGTGCCGGCAATAATTTGGACAGATTCTTAATTAATCAGATGGTATAATATCCCTGTGATGTACCTCGTAAAAATTTTTCAGCTTTTCAATGATGGAGCGGTCAGCAACCGGATTAAGAGCTAAGTTTTTTATCAGGGTTGAATCAAAGTCCACTGAAAGTGAGTCTGATAACCTGATATCTGACGGGGAATTATTTCCGGCTTCATCTTTTGCCTTGAAACATAATCCGTAAGACATGGCTTTCAGTATCAAATCGTACGGCATCCGGTATTGCATTGCAAGGTGTATCGCCCCCATGAAACGGTCATCGGTTCCAAGCTTACCGGTCAAATCCTTTCCTAC
>Ga0074195_1001003_pt1 | contig 45028 bp, 33 predicted proteins | sample EPASupsiteHSE623_FD_64525 | JGI IMG/M metagenome (GOLD analysis project Ga0074195, IMG submission 64525) | Bioremediated contaminated groundwater from EPA Superfund site, New Mexico - Sample HSE6-23 | ecosystem: Environmental > Aquatic > Deep subsurface > Groundwater > Contaminated ...
AAGGTGGTGGGGGACCCCCGAGGTGTACAGAGAAGTACATTGAGGAGCGGCGACGAGTTCTGACGCAGCAGACGAGTGGGCAGACCAGGGTGCAGATGGGGGATCAGGGCCGGCCGCTTCGCTTCCCGGGATCCACCACACTTGTCATACTCCCGGGTCGTGCGGCTCCAGACCGTCACTTCCCGCTGCCGGAAGGAACCTTGGTCTTCCTCTCCAGACGCGTGATCTCCTGGGAAAGGACGTCCTTGAGGTGGACACCGTGCAGGTTCGCGCGGACGATCGTGCCCGTTTCATCCACGATCAGATTCCCCGGAGGGGGCGCATTCCCCAGGAGCGTCGTAAGAGGATTCTGTGAGCCCTTGCCATCGAATAGGCTGGGCCAATCGATTTTGAGGGCCTTGACGAGCTTTTGCGCCGCGTCGCCCTCTTCTTTGCGGTTGAGGCACACCCCGAGGATGGCGAACGGCTTACCGACAAAGGTCTTTTCGAGCTTCACAAGAGCCGGAACCTCCCGCACCGTCGCCTCGGTCCAGGTCGACCACGGCACGACCAGAACGATCTTCCCGGTGAGACTCGAGAGCGAGATCGTCCGCCCCGAGAGGTCGGGTCCGGAGAGGTCGGGAATCTTGGAGCCGACAAGGGCGGTGTCGATGGCAGCCCGCTCGGCGAAGGCTCCTTCGCGACCGCCCTTGAAGAGCCCCTTCATCTCGTCGTAAATGCGGATCGCCCCGGTCTTGTCTCCCGAGGCAAGAAAGATGTCCGCCGCGGCGGAGAAGGCCATGGCCCCGTACGGTTCATTCGCTCGAGGACTTTTTCGTGCGCTCGTCATCAAGGTCTCTTCGAACGAGAGCGCCTTTTTCCGATGCTCGACTGCCTCGGCGCCGGAGGTCTCGCGGGACAGCGCCAGATAGGCGATGCCGAGGAAATAGTTCGACAGAGCCTTGTCTTCATCGTCCGAAGCCTGCTTGGAGAACCCCTCCAGCCGATTGATGGCATCCTGAACCCGGTTGGCGGAGAGCAGGAGATCGATGATGCGCAGACGGAAGCGAGAAGCCTCCAGAGAGGTCGGGTTGGTCTTGAGAAAGTCGTCCAGCAGAGAAATGGCCGCCGAATAGCGATTCAGATCGGCATAGAGAGTGGCCAGCCTGTACGTGAAGAACACGGCACCGTCGAGATATGTGGATCCCTGCAGGTACTTTTGGATCGTCTCGATCCCCTTCTCGGTCCGCTCGGTGTTGGTGTAGAGGTCCACCAGGAGCTGCGTGGCCCGGAACTGTTCCGCTGGCGTCGAGGCCTTCCGGAAAAAGGCCTGTGCCGCTTTGTCCGCCGCCTCCGGTTTTCCGGAGACCACGAGGAGTTGAACCAGCGCGGAGTTGATCCAGTAGGCACGAGGACTGGTGGAAAACTTGCTGGCGTGTTCTTTGAGGAGCTCGATGTACTCCAGGCGAGCCCTGCTCTCCCCAGCGGCATCCTTGGGTGGGGTTTTCTTGATGTGTTCGAGCTTCTCGAGGAGGACCTTCTCTTCCGGAGATGGAAGGATCGAGGGGGTCGTATTCACGGAGGGTGAGGCTTGAGGACTGGGAGAAGCATCTTCGGCGGCCCAGGTCGAGCGGACCAGGAAAACCAACAGCAGGACCGGAAGGCACCTCATCATCTCGAGCGTCTCCTTCTTATGAGAGTCAGGTTCTTCTTTCTGCCGCTACATTATCATGCCCGGCATCGGATCGCCAGCATCGATAGAGAGAAGACAGAGCCAAGACTGATGGCATGAACGAACGAAAAGACCCCCGTCACATCGGGTCCCCCATCGAGGATCTCAGCTCGATTCGAACAGGCATTTTAATAAGCATTAATGTCAGAATAACAGACTCTAATCGCCAGGCATGAGGCAGACGAGATATCGTCACACCGCCGACCTTGACTTCAGCGTCGCTCTATTGATCTGTCCGGGCGACAGTCAATCCGTAAGTCCCGACAGGCGATGTGTTCGAAGAGATGTCGTTCACGAAACCAAAACCATGCCTATCATGGGCTTCGGGACTCCGGAAAGGATGAGCACAATTACCATCTGCTAATGTCTATTCGACCAAGTGGTCGCTCGTGTTCTTTTGTGAGATTTTTGGATCCACATCCGTAGGAACAACGAAGCCCTTGAGCCTCAAGGGCCGCACAGTCAAACTGCTCAGTAACCCGCGGAGCAGGCCCAGCTCATCAGACGTATGGGGTTGGACGAGCTTGTGAGCGCTTCACCCGTCTTGGATTCTCGGCTACTCGTAGCGCAACGCCTCGATGGGATCGAGCTGGGCCGCCCGGCGAGCCGGATAGTATCCGAAGAAAATCCCCACGGCACTCGAGAATCCAAGACCCAAAAGGATACTGAACGCACTGACACTCGTCTGTATGCTCGACACCGCCCGTAAGATATGGGCGATGCTCACGCCCACACCGACCCCGATCAACCCCCCCGTTCCGCTCATCAAGACGGCCTCGATCAGGAACTGACGCAGAATGTCCCGATTCTTCGCGCCGATGGCCTTGCGGACTCCGATCTCGCGCGTTCGCTCGGTCACGGTCACCAGCATGATGTTCATGATCCCGATCCCGCCAACGAGCAACGACACGCTGGCAATGCCACCGGCCAAGAGAGTGAGCGTCTGGTTGAAGCTCGAGGCCATGTCGAGCATGTCGGCCTGATTTCGTACGTTGAAGTCGTTGGCGGTATCCGGTTGCAACCGATGACGCTTGCGTAGCAGTTGAGTCACTGCCGTCTGAACCGTGGTCAGCTGCGTCTCTTCGTAAGCGCGGATATCGATTTCATGGACAGACTTCAACCCCAGAACCTGTTTCATCGCCACGGAAAAGGGAATGATGACCTGATCGTCCGGATTGAACCAGCCCTGATCCCCCTTGCTCTTGAGCACGCCGATGACGTGGAAGTTGATCCCGTTGAGCTTGATCGTCTGGTTGCAGGCCTCTTGCGCGCCGAAGAGATTCTGCGCTGTGGTGGGTCCGATCACGGCGACGCGAGACATCGCATCGCAGTCGGCATCGGTGAAGAGACGCCCCTTGTCGATGTCGAAACTGCGGATTCGGAAGTAGGTCACGGAGGTCCCCATCACCGTTGAACGGGAGTTCTTGGAAAAATGTTTCACCTGCGCCGATCCCCGGACCAGGGGTGCTATGTCGCGGATTTGGGCCACATCTTTCAGAGCGATCGCGTCCGCCAGGGTCAAGTTCTGCTGACTCCCGGACATGACTCCCCCGCTCCCCCGCTGGCCCGGACTGATCACCAGAAGATTGGTCCCCATGGAAGCGATTCTCGTCATCATCCGATCGTGGGCTCCAGCCACAAGGGCGAGGACGCAGATCACCGCGCACACACCGATGATGATGCCCAGCATCGCCAGGACCGACCGTAGGCGGTTGGACCACAGACTTGCCAGGGCCACTTTTAGGATGATGCGGAGCATCATGGCGCGACCCCCGCCGGGACGGCCTGTTCCAGGATGTCCGGTACGGTGACCTTCCCGTCACGCAGGAAGATCTCTCTCTGGCAATGCCGTGCCACACCCAAGTCGTGAGTGACGACGATGATCGTCCGTCCCTCGGCGTTGAGAGCCTTGAAGAGCTGAAGGATCTCCTGGCCGGTACGGCTGTCCAGAGCGCCGGTCGGCTCATCGGCCAGCACGATGGCCGGGTCGTTCACGATGGCTCGGGCGATCGCGACACGCTGGCATTGACCACCCGATAGCTGGCTGGGCAGGTGGTGCATGCGATCTTCAAGACCAACGATCTGCATGGCCTTCGCGGCTGCTATCTGAGCCCCCTCGTGGCGTCCCGCGTACAGCAGAGGGAGTTCGACGTTCTCCAGGGCGCTCATGCGGGGTAACAAATTGAAGTTCTGGAAAACGAAGCCGATCCGCGAACAGCGGATCTCGGCCAGACGGTCACCGGTGAGCCGGGAGACATCCTCACCCCCCAGTATGTAGCGCCCGGAGTCGGGGCGGTCCAGGCAGCCCAAGATGTTCATCAAGGAGGTCTTGCCGCTTCCGGAGGGACCGCGGATCGCGACCATCTCACCGGATTGAATCCGGAGACTCACTCCGTCCAGAGCCCTCACCGTTTGACCGCCGAGCAGGTAGGTCCTGATCAGGGAATCGGCCTCGATCATCTCTGTCACATCCTCAGGTTGGCGCCAGGATCGATTCTCGTTTGGCGCCGCCTCCACGCCAGACTGACTTGCGCCTCGATTCTCACATCGGAGGTGGAGGAGGGCCTCCGCTCTGCTTCTTCTGGTCGTTGCTCCAGCGGCTGGCCGGATCCTTGGGAACCACAACCCGCTCACCTTCGGCCAGACCTTTGACGATCTCGATGTTTTCGCCATCAGACAATCCGAGGACAACCGGCCGCTCGGTCAAGACCGAGCCGGGTTTCTTCAAGATCGTCACGGTTGCCTGGCCCCCTTTTTCAGTGGCTGCCCGAACAGGGATGATCAGGACCTTCTGACGCGTTTCGCAGACGATCTTCACGTTCGCCGTCATCTCGGGCTTCAGGAGCGGACGGTTGGAGCTGATCACCTCCACCTTGACCTCGAACGTGACGACGTTGGAGGTACTCGTGCCCTTTGGCGCGATGCGATTCACGCGCCCCTCGAACTTTTCTCCGGGATAGGCGTCGGCCGTGATGATCGCCGCCTGCCCGAGCTTGACCTGTCCGATGTCCGCTTCGTCGACAGAGACCAGGACAAAGAGCCGCGAAACGTCGGAGAGTGTCAGAACCGTGGTCCCTCCGCCCACGTTCGTGATACCCGAGGAGATGATCGTTCCGATCTGGATGTTCCGGGTGGTCACCACGCCATCGATCGGAGCCATCACTCGCGTGTAGACGAGTTGCTGCTTGGTATCCTCCAGGGCGATCTGATCAGCGTCGAGCTGCGCCTTGGACAGCTCCATCTCGTGTCGACGGACCTCCACGGTCAAGAGCTTCTCCTTCACTTCCTCGGTCTGGACCAGGGCCGTGTCCAGATCGGCGGACGCCGCGGCGGCGTCGACCTCTGCCGTGTCCAGATCCTCGGCAGACCCCAGCTTCGCCTCCAGCATCCGCTGTCTTCGCCGTGTCTTGGACTGGGCGATCCGCGCCTTGACCTCTGCCGAATGCACCGCAGCCTCGGCCCGTTTCCGGGTCGTCACGGCGTTGACCTCGGCCAGAGCCAAGCTGCGCTGGGCCTGGGCCAGTCTCGCCTTCGATTGCGCCACTGCCGTCTCGGACTTCCGGACGTAGCGTTGCTGGTCGAGCGGATCGAGCTCCAACAGCAACTGGCCCTTGGTGACCTTGTGGCTGATGTCGAACGGGACTTTGATGACCTCACCGCTCGCTCGACATTTGATGTCCACGTCCAAGTTGGAGACGATCCGCCCGGTGCTGGCCACCGCGCGAACGAGGTCGCTCCGCTGAACCGAGGCGATGGTCGAGTCATCCGGCAACTTGACGTTCGAAGCAAAGGTTCGATTCAAGCCGCGGCGCCCGATCAGCACAGTCCCCACGACCAACAGGATGACGATCCACGAAATGGCTTTCTTCACGGGAAGGCTCCGGTCCGGGAAGTAATTGTCCCGGTTGGATTTCGACTCCAGGGAGAACGTTTTCGCTCTTCTCCTAGAAAGACGCGCCCGGCGTGTTACGGGTTTGTGAACGATATGACGAGTTTGTGAAGAATACCTGGAAGACCGACTCAGCCGGAGAAAAAGATCAGCACCCACATCAAGGTCGGGATGTCTCTTTGGCGAGCCGCGTCGACCCGGGCCTCGGACGAGGCCAGCTCGAGGCCAACTTGCGGTTGAGCCGAATCGGAGTCGACACGATCGTGAGGGTACGTGGCCTCGCCTTCAAGGATCCCCCGGCCTCGTCGCAATTCCGAACGGTGATCCCCATGCGAACACGGACGCGGACCGGCTTCCTGCCGCCAAGTCGCTCGAGAGTGACCGTTTCGAGAACACCCTTGTGATCGGTCACGTCGATCTCGAGAGCGGCTGAAAACGACAGGAGGTATCCCTCGGCAAGGACGGTCCGCATGGCGCCCGAGGTCCGCATCAACCCATTACTCCCGGCATCGGCCGAGTAGCACACCGTTTCGAGCGTCTTCCCCCGGCGTGCCAGTAGGGAGAGCCGCCCCTCACCGATGCCGATCGCCGACGACACGTCCGCGCCGTCGCCATCGACAGCCGCAAGATCGGAGCGTATGTGGCTCTCGATCAGGGCGAGATGCTGCGCGCCGGTGAGAATATCCTGTCCCCGGGTGAACCCTCGTTGGGAATGGAGCATGACGCGAGTCAACACAAGGATCACCAAAGACAGGAGGCCAGCGGCCATGACGACTTCGACCAGTGTGAAACCCGTGCGAAACCTGTTCACTAAGAGGAGACCCGTTCGAGACCCCTTCACGGCAGAGCCTCCTCGATCGAGCTTTCGAGCCTCACGGCAAACGGAGCCTGACCACGACCCCGCGGGGTCGCATCCACGACGATTCTTCTCACGCCTTTCGTGGGCGTGCTGATCCGTGCGGTCACCATGACACCATCCGGCACGGCAGCCAGGTGAAACGGCCCGCTCGATCCGCCCGGGATCATTGCTCCGTCACGGAGAGTCCCATCCAGGGTCGAGATCCTGGACATTTCGGGCAGCCGGCTCGCCCCAACGACCTCGAGCTGTTCGAGCACGTCGGTCGAGTAACTGGTTGCCAGAACCTCGTCCAAGGTCGAACGAGTCACCTGAACGCCTCCCGTGAACATCCCAAGGAGCGGCACGATCGCAAGGCCAAGGACCCCCACGGCGATCGTGATCTCCAGAAGAGTATTCCCCGATCGAGTCGCTCTCACGGCAATTCCCATTCCTCTTCCATGTCACCGACATAACCACGGTAGAAGTTTCGATAGCTCGTCGCAGTCGGATCGAGCCGGGGGTCATAGGCCAGCTCCCCTCCGTGCTTCAGATCATCAGAAGCCAGCGACGAAACCGCCACGGACCCCTTGAGAACGAGCGCATCACGGCCGCCATTCTTGAGGCCACCAGACAGAGCGATCGACGAGAACTCGTGATCTCTATAGGAACTGTTGATCTCGATCGACCCTTCCAGAGAGCAAAGAGTGAGAGGAATGTTCGAGTCGTTCTTCACGCCGTTGGACGTCACGTTTCCCGGAACCATCACGACACCCCCCTCATCGACGACGAGCCGCGATGGCAGGGTCAACTCTCCGGTCTCGATCCGAACAACCCGTCCCAACCGGAGATGTCCCGCGCGCACGAAGCGCGTGAGGAACTCGGCCTCGTCGGCGACCTGACACACGGTGCGGCCTTCGAGGGCGCTCATGCTCAGAGAGTTGAGGTCTCCTCGAAAATGGGGTTCGCCGTTGGCCAGATCGATCTTGTAGGCACGTCCGGAGCAGGGATAGGCACTCGCCGGGAATGCATGGGCAGCCCCGAGCTCGCCCTGTCGATAGCCGGCCGCGAAGTCGTAGCTGCAGTTGTAGGATTCGTCATCGACGATCCGGCTCATCAGCGGCACATAACTCTGGTGATCCCCGAAGAGATGGACATAGTCGTGCATGGAAGGGTCGAGACTCTTGAGAGAACGGACGTCGATCATTTGACCGGGGTGAGAACGACTCTCGATCGATCTCGGCAAGAGAGGGATCTGCCACGGGTAATCGTGCCAATCGAGAGAAGGCAAGATGCTGATGACGGCATCGGTCTGACGATCCCGGTCTGTGTCCACGATCAGGGCCGTGAGGAAGGCGTAAGCTCGATAGACAGCCCCTACGACGAGAGTGGGGGAACGACGTTGCCAGCTTCCGTACAGGTGCAGAAGATTGGACGCCATGGTGCGGCCGGAGGCGAACTCTTTCTTCAGGCGGTTGCCGGCGTTCATATCCTGGCCGCTCGCATCGCGCACAAAGAACCCCTGATAACTCCTGCGAAGATAGAAATCGAGCTCCTCTCTCGAGTATCGCCCCAGGAGCTCGGTCGAGCGCGGATCGATCCCGCCGGAGGCCTTCTCCTTCATCTCTGTCGTCGCCTGGAACAAGAACGACTCTCCGCGGAGCGCGTCTGATCCGGAGGTGACGTGAAGGCGAACCGGGGCATCGCCCCCCAGGAAGACATACCCTCGTCCAACGTGCTCGGCGAGCCCGAGTCCCTGCTCGTTCACGAGGACGAGAGGCAGGAGATTCCCAACAGTCGAAACCGGGTCACCGCCGAAGAAATTGCGGTAGCGATTGTAGCCCGCGCTCGTCGCATCGGTTCGCTCTGGGTTCTTCACGAACAGGGTGAACTTGGAGACCACGGGAGGGATCAGGTTGACGGCCTTGAACGGCACCCGATACAGATAAGAAAGCTCGACGGAACGAACAGTGACCGATACCCGGATCTCGATGTGTCCTTTTTTCTCGGATCGGTCGATACCGAAGGCCAAGTCGGCCCCATCGAGCAACGCAACGTCCGCGAACCGGACCTTCGTGGAGACCGTGGCTCCGATGGCCTTTGCCTGATTCAGAATCTCGAGGTCCCAGTTCTTTGGAAGAGGGACCTCTCGACTCTCGAGCCGAGCGCAGTCTTTCTCAGTCGTGAGCAGATCCATGAACGGGGAGGTCCCGGCACGCAGTCCATCGGACCGAAGCGCTGCCACGGCCGTGGCTCGCGCTGCTTCGGCCAGATGGGCCGAAAGGTCTCGGGAGTGAGCCCGTCGCGCGAGCCTGTTGGTATCGAGCGATCGTCCGTGGAACGAGAGAGCCAGCGCCTCGATCACCAGAAGGACCGCCGCGACGAAGAACAGAGCCGATCCCTGTCGTGAACCCCTCCAGGGGCGCGTCGTCGACATCATTCTTCCTCTCTCGTCCTACCTCTTCCTCTCTCTTCCTACGAAGCTCCAGGCCGGACAACTTTTCGGCAAGGAGACCTGCTTGAGGCTCATTTCACGGGCATTGCTCCTAGAACTGGCTCTGTACTTCTCCTCCCTGAGTTCCCCCTCGAGGACCACCGATACCACCGTTCTGGGGTGGAGGGCCTCTATGGCTGCCACGACCTTCCGCACCCCCCGAACGGGAGTTGCCGTTCGATCCACTTTCCGAGCTTCCGCCTGACGAGTTGTTGCTGTTCGATCCACGTCTCGAACCTCGTCCAGACCAGGAATTGTCGTTATTTGATCCGCTGTCCGTTCCTCCCTCGTTGGCCGGAGGGCGGGCCGCTCCGGTGCCCCCCTTCAGATCGTGTTGAATCGTGGCCAGAACCGAATAGTTGACCTCCTTGAGAACGACCGCTCCGGTCACTATTTCTCGGCCCTCGAGAGAATGCACTCGGATCGACAGGGTGCCCGCCTCTGTGGGAGCCTCGCCGGTAGGCGGCGTGGTCCCGTCCGATTGGCTCCTCTCAAAGGACGGCGTGACCTGACCCGAGTCCGGGTCTGACCCTGGATCGTGCCCCTGACCACCGGAACCGGCACCTCCGGAACCGGAACCTCCGGAGCTGGCACCACCAGGACGAGCGACCAGCTTCGCCTTGACGGCCAGCAAAGAGGGTCCACCAGTCCCCAGATCGGCTCCGGCTTCGATCTGGACGTCGACCAAGAGGTAGTCCTCTCCCGCGATGAAGGCCCGTCCCAAAAAAGAAGGCATCGATCCGGTGCCGGAGTTTTGTCCCCCACCCTGTCCAACATCAACAGGAGGCGTCGTGGATGTCGACAGACCTTGCGGAGGAGTCGGCATTCCCTGGGGAGGAGTCGAGGTCCCATGCGGCGGAGCTGACGTCCCCTGAGGCGGAGCAGAAAGGATCTGAACGGAAAAAACATGAACACCGGCCGTCGTTGTCACGGTCGCATCCTTTTCGAGAGCAAACCCCATTGCATTGAGGATCTCTCCCCCCTGAGCGCTCCCACCTGAAAGGCTTCCGGAAGAGCCCGAGGACGCCTGCCCGCCAAATGGATCCTGTCCGGACCCCTGAGCTGACGCCTCCGCGACCATAAATCCCAGCACCAACAAGATCGAGATCAAGACCGGGTTGGACTTTCCGCGCTGCATGGGCCTTCTCCTTTTTCTCGTCGGCACTCAGGTGACGGGCCGTCGTTGACTCCGATGCGAGACCGATGCCAATCGATCGAAATCGCGAAAGGATCTCTCTTCACGGCAGACCCAGTGCTCCTTCCGTCTTAAAAAAACCATTTTTGCTGGATCGCGTTCATCGTGACAACATGAAACGCACAGAACCTTCCGCGGGACAAAACGCCACACTTCAGGAAAAGCCCCACAGCGGACTCAAGTATATCAGCGAAACGCTCTGAGTCTGTCACGCCAGTGTTAAATCCAAACGACGTCGAGACTTGGGATGCTCGGCACAGTCATGGTGATTTGTCCCGCTCTCCGGATCTCTTTCGACTCTCCAATTCTCAAGGGATGCTCTTTCCCTGCGTGGTCCTGCATCCGATCATGTCTTGGACACGAGTGAACGCCATTTGAGTTGACGTTGACAGTCTTGTCACAGACAAAGTCCGTGGTGATCTGCTATGATTGTCGAAAATCTTTCCGCTAAGGAGTTTCCATATGCGCGTTTTGTTGATTGCCATACTGACGATGTCTTTTGCCTCTGTGTCATGGAGTGAACCTATCCAGGCCGCGGCGCCAACCCTTCGAGAACGGTTCATCATCAATGCCCAGTATCGTGGCGCCGTCACTCAGACCATGAAGAACGTAGGGAAAGGGAACATCGATTACCGAAAGGGTCAGCAGGGTGTCTTTGGCGTGGAAATCGTCGGATCTCTGAAGAACCCTGAAACGAAGGGGCTCTGGAAGATGCAGGTGAGCGGTGACTTTCGGCTCCGCGGTCAATCGATCGAATGCCTGGGGCAGAAGGTCGATCTGAGCGAGGAAGCCAAGCGGTACCAGAAGGTCGTGACCGACAACCTGCCCTTCATGTACATCGCCCGGTTCAATCCTCTCCCCAAAGGGGCCGACTCCGAAGAGCTGACGTACCGCTATGAAGGCCGCGAATACGTGTTGAGATATGTGACGGTCGAAGACGTGGTCGAGGCGACGCTCTATGAATCAGGAGTGCTGATGGGGAAGTTTTTCTTGCACGGTGATTATGGGTCTCCTCCGAAGGGGCTCGTGAAAGCCCGAATGGTGAGTGCCAACCACATCGTTTTCAGCCTGGTCATCGATCGGTCGGGCGAGAACGTCAAAGCTCGCGGCGACTGACAAGCCGCTTCCAGACCCGCCAGAAACATGGACGGCATAGGTCCATGGTTGCGATCCTCAGGGCCCGCAGAGTCCAGGTGCCACCACGCATCGAGGAGATGCAGCCTGGCGAACGCATATGACCAAGGGCGGGGCGAAAGAACGCTTTTGTCACCTCGTGACGACAGAACCGTAACATCCGATCGCGATACTTGTAGAAGGAAGACCTGCTATAGTCGACCTGGCCGTAGCGGCCAACATGTCGACGCAGGACGTCCGAAGCAAGGAGGTTCCAAGTGACGAATCGCCAAAAAGTAGCATGCCTCTTGCTCCTGACCCTTCTGACGCCGAGCCTGGGCATGACAGGCACGACGCCGGACAAGCCCGCGCCGGTCGGCCTCAACGAGGCGAAGCCCCCCGCCCGCCCAGAGGGCCCTCCCCCTCCGATGTCTCCCGTCCATCACATCTTGGACTTCCTCGGCATCACGGGTGATCAAAAGGTGAAGGCCATCAAGTCGGCCCTCCAGGCCGGCCCCGATGTCGCGACCGGCTTGGGCGAACTCAAAGCGTCCACTCTCGAACTGGCCGCTCTTCTCTCGGAAGCAACCGTCGACCAGAAGGCCGTCGAGAAGCCCTTCTCCCAGATGGAAGCGGCCACGACTACGATAGCGGACGCTGTCTGGAACGTTGTGTGTCAGATCAGAGTTCTGCTCACTCCTGATCAGAAGGCCAGACTACTCCAAGGGTTGCCGGACAAGCTGGCCGGAAGAGGTCCACCCCATGGTGGGTTTGCCCCGCACCTGGCCGGTCCGCACCTGGCCGGTCCTCTCCCTAAGGCCGGAGGCTTCTTTGGAATGTTCGAGAGACTCCCCGTCAAGACTGAACAGAAAGCCCAACTGGCCAAGCTGATTCTGGCCTCCGAAGCTCAGATGATCAGGATACAGGCGGGCATGGTTGCCAACGCGATCCAGCTTGCCGCAGCGCTGATCGAGGACAAACTCGACCAAGAGGCTCTCAAGAGCAAGGCACGGGACCTCGCGAAAGGCCACGTGTCACAGATCAAGATCAAGGTCCAGTTCCTCATTGACCTCAAGAAACTGGTCAACGCCAATGAGTTCGAGGGGATCATCCTCAAGCATGGACATCAAGGGATCCTGGGCTTCCTGGATGGGCGCCCCCCCATGGGAGACGGCCATCCGGCTGATAAGGACATGCGACCCGGCCCGAACGACCGGAACAGAGGCCCCGGTAGGGAGTTCGGTCCGCCTCCTCCTCCGCGGCGTGACATGGAGCGGCCCGATTTCTCCCGGCAGGACTGCCGACCACCGGCAGACAGGGACATGCGGCCCGGCCCGGGTGACCAAAACAGAGGCCCCGGCAGAGAGTTCGGTCCGCCTCCTCGTCCTGGAGACTCGAGCACTCCGGCTGACAAAGGGCCAGAGTCTTCACCCACCCCTCGTCCCAGCACAGAGCCATCCGATCCGCCCAAACAGTAGCGGGTCTGTTCATACTCTCACAAACACCCAGTAGAAACACATGGAGCCTGCCGGAAATGAATTCCAGCAGGCTCCTTAAGTATCAGCCGAATCGAGGGCTAAGAGTCTGTCAGGGTCTTGCTCTGACAGGCTCCCGGACTGTGGCGTCAGTTTCCGCCGCCACCACCACCGCCGCGGGGTGGCCGTTGCGGTCGAGTTTCTTTCCAGGTCTTCAACTGATCAGCCGTGAGGATGGCCTGCAACTTGGTCGTGGTTTCCTCCTCGAGCGCCTTGATCTTCGTCTGCTGGTCGGACGTCAGATTCAGCTTGTCGCGAAGGAAAGGCGGGATCAGGCGAACGACACCAGGGCTCGGTGGTCCACCGGGTCCGGCCGAGGGCGGAGGCGGAGGGTTCGCGGAGTCCTCCTGGGCCAGGGTTGCACCGCTCAGACCCCAACCGATGACGCCAAGGGCAAGAACGAGAAGAAGAAGAGAGCGCATGAAATGCTCCTTTCCGTGCTCCGGAGACGCCGCCCCATCAATGAAGCCGGACCGTTCCGGAAAACACGACGCGAGGTCGATTATACACGTCATGCCACGGTCACGCTCAGAATTGAGTTACAGACGAGTATCTATCACAGTTTCGTTACAGATTTCTGACAAAGACGACAAACCACTGTCTCATCATTTGAAGTGAGGAGGTCGGTGAACGGCCGGATCTGCCGTTCCGTGATATGATTGTAACTATGAAACGCATTCTCGTGGTGGAAGACGATCGAAGCATCGCCGATGCCCTGAGATCCACGCTTACAGCAGAGGGTTTCAAGGTAGAGGTGGCCCGTGACGGAGAGGTCGCATTGACGCTGTTCCATCAGACCAAACCCGACCTCGTCGTCCTCGACAGAATGCTGCCCAAGGTCGATGGGATTGAGGTCCTGCGTGCGATGCGCCAGACCGACACGACCCCCGTACTGATCCTGACGGCCAAGGATGAGGTTTCCGACAAGGTCACAGGTCTTCGGATGGGCGCGGACGACTACATGACCAAGCCGTTCAGCGTGCACGAATTCGTGGCCCGGATTCACGCGCTGCTCAGACGAACGAAGTCGGATGACACTCCGAGTCAGATCCAGGTGGGGTCCCTGTTGGTGGACCTGACGCGGAGGACGGTGACGGTGGACGGTCGCGCGATCGAGATGACCCGCACCGAGTTCGACTTGCTGGTCCTGTTCGTTCGGAATCCTGAGATCGTTCTCACTCGAGAAAAGCTTCTGGAAGACGTTTGGGGCTACAGATTCGAGGGGTACAGCCGAACCGTCGACACCCACGTGACGCGTCTTCGGAAGAAGATCGAGATCGATCCGCACAATCCGCAAATGATCCAAACGGTCTGGGGCATGGGCTATCGCTTCTCTCCGAGCACCGAAGGCCGTTAGCCGTTGCAGGGTGGTCAGATGAGACGAAGCCTCTACTGGAAGATCTGCGGCACCTTCCTCATCGTGGTCTTCGCTTCCCTGATCGCCGGTGGCGCGACCTTTTCATTCGTGTTTCGCAGAAGAGGTCCGCCCCCTCCCCGCCATGAAAGGACCACTCTCTCATTGGCACGAATCGGTGCTCGGGAAATCCAAAGGTTCTTGATGGAGGGTCACAGACCGGAGGAGCTCGAGACGTATCTGGGGAATCTCCTCCAGGATTTTCCGGTCCTGAGCATTCTCGTCGCGACAGGAGATGGGCGCATCTATGGAAAGGCAGCGGATAGCCTGGGTGATCTGCGGGGAGCTCTGCTGCAGGTCGTTCGTGAGGGGTTGCCGCCGGGCCAGAACAGCCTGACGAGATTCGAACGTCCGCACGGGATCCGGGTCATCGTTCCCCTCGGCACCCCCGGAGGAAAAGGCTACGTACTTTTCGCGGCGAGAGAGGACAGAGGTCCTCATACTGCTGAAATCGAAGCCGCAGCCTACCACCTGCTCGCGATCCTCATCGTGGCGGCCAGTCTGGGACTCCTCGCTTTCCGGGCGTTGACGCGCCGCCTCATTGAGGTCAGGCAATGTCTCTCAGGGGTGGCTGGCGGCGATTTGACCCTCAGGGTGAACAATCCCGGTCCCGACGAGATCGGCGATCTGGGACGAAGCTTCAACGCCATGGCCGAACGTCTGCAGAAGGTCGTTCAAGAGCTGGAATCCGTGGATCGAAGGCGAAGGCAATTCCTTGCCGACATCGCGCACGAACTCAAGACGCCGGTGACCGCTCTCAGGGCTCATTTGGAGCGATCGCAGGGAGTGTCCATCGAAGATGCCGCCGTTGAAACGAAGGGGGCCGTCTCCATTGCGATCGAGGAAGTCACGAGATTGAGTCTGCTCATCGAAGACCTTCTGGAGCTGGCGCGCCTCGATTCCGCGGAGTTTCGTCTCAAGAAGGAAGAGGAAGTGCTCCAGCGTGTCGCGTGGAGAGCGATCATGCGCTTCTCCGCGGCAGTGTCCAATCGCCGAATCCAGATGATCCCCCGCCTTTCACCAGAGCCTTTGCCCTGCCTCGTGGACGCTCGCCGAATCGAACAAGTCATCGCCAACCTCATTCAGAACTCGATTCACAGCCTGGATGACGAAGGAACCCTGGAGGTCTTGGTGGAAGAGAGGGAAGGGAAAGCGGTGATCGAGGTGATGGACAATGGCCCCGGGATTCCTGAGGAGGAACTGTCCCGCGTATTCCAGCGTTTCTACAGCGTCTCTTCGGGTGGAGCGGGAACAGGCCTCGGCCTGTCCATCGTGAAGCGGCTCGTGGAAGCCCACGGAGGAACGGTCCGTCTGGAGCCGAGGAGCGGCGGCGGCCTCAGAGCGATCGTCGAACTGCCACTCTGCTCCTAAGAGCCGGAGCCCTGTCCAACGATCGAGGTCTGACCTGGGCGTGCTGAGCCATCCTTTCCGGACTGTCGCACAATGGCGAGGATCGCCTCTCCCATGAGTTCAACAGCCTGCGGCTTGAGGCCGATCTGTCGACGGAGGCTCGCCTCCGTGGCAGGGCGCTCGCGGGCAATTCGACGCAACAGACGCAGCGAGATGAGTCGAGACGGAATCACTCCTGTCTGTTCCGCGACTCGATCCCGGCAACGTTTTACCGCGGTAAAGAGCGCCGTGTCGTACGGAGCCATGTCACGCGCCCTTGGGCTGACGTAGGTCGAGGTCTCTCCGGACCGACGCGGGGAGACCGAGGCTCTCAGCGCGATCGGACCGAGTACGACCTCCCCGAGATCCATGGCTTTGCGACCTTCCGAGGTGATCGCCAAAAGCGGGTACTCCCCGGGGAGGATGGCGAGATACCCTTCGGAGACCAGCCTGTCGATGTGCTGGACGACTTCCCGGTGGGCCAGATTGGAGAGAGCTCCATAGTGCTTCTTCCGGTGAAGCCCACGGCCGGTCACGTCGGTCTCCTTGGACCCTTCGAGGACCTGGGCGACGCGATGACGTCCGAACCGTCCGTCCAGCTCGGCCACGCAGGAGAGAACGGTCAAGAGATCCTGATTTCCAGCGTCACCGGACTTCTGGAGCCCTCGCCCCCGAGACCCGTCACACACGTCGCAATGCCCACATCCCCGGGTCTCGATCGTCTCGCCAAAGTACCCCAGAATGAGATCGCGACGGCAATCGCGCGCTTCAGCGAACCGGACCATCATCATGAGTCTGTCCAACTCGCGTTTGGCGCGCTCCCGGATCTTGTCGAAGTCCACGGAGATCTCTGGGGCACGGGGTTCCACGAGGCGTGTGGCGCGACCGCGGAAAGGAGGAACGTATTCGATCGTTCGATCCTCGTCGAGGCCGACGAGCGCCGTGCGAACCTTCTCCACCGACAGATCACTCGCCTCCGCGAGGTCCTCCAGAGAGACCCGGAACGAGGATCCCTGCGTGGCGCCCAGGGCGCCCAAGGCGTCGAGAACATCCCGGGCACAAGACATTCCTGGTCCGTGGAACGGACCCGCGAGGCTGGGATTTCGGATGAGCTTCACGATCGCCCTGTTTTCACGCCGCGTTCCACGCTCGATGTGTCCGGCATCGGCCAGAACCCTCAGGGCCGCGCCAGCAGCCATTCCGGAAGTCCGGATGGGGAGTCTCTTGGCGATCTCGTCGACGGACAACTCTATCTCCGTGGAACCGAGCGCCCAGAGGGTCTCATAGACAGCCCGCACGACCTCTTCCGACGGGTTGGACGCCTCGATGAGATACGTCTGGATATGAATGTCTGCGGGCGAGTAGGTCATCAGACATCGCGAAGGCTTCCCGTCGCGGCCAGCCCTTCCCACTTCCTGGTAGTACGATTCGACGGCCCGGGGCAGGTCGTGGTGGACCACGAAGCGGATGTCGGACTTGTCGACGCCCATGCCGAAAGCGTTGGTCGCTGTGATCACCTCCGCCTTCCCCTGCATGAACTGGTCCTGGATCGCGCTTCTCTCCCGATCGGAAAGCCCAGCATGGTAACAGACGGCATTCACGCCGTCCCGAGAAAGGGCACGGGCGATGTCCTCAGCCCTCTGGCGGGTGGCTGCATAGACAATGCCAGGAGCGCCGACCTCTCGGACGAACGAGTGGATGACGTCGACCTTCTCCTTCTGGCCCGAGACGCCGCGTACAGAAAGATGGAGGTTGGGCCGGTCGAACCCGGTGACGAAGACCCGGGGATCCACGAGACCCAAATGGCTCACGATGTCCCCGCGCACCTCGGGGGTCGCGGTTGCTGTCAGAGCCAACACCGGAGGACGGCCAACGCGCTTGATGGTCGACCCAAGCCGCAGATAGCTGGGCCGGAAATCATGACCCCACTGGGAGATGCAGTGGGCCTCGTCCACGGCGAACAGATCGACCTTGACCGCCTTGAGGGCTTCCAGGAAGCTTTGGTTCGCGAAACGTTCCGGAGCCACGTACAGGAGACGAACCCTTCCGCTTCTCACCTGAAAGAGGCGCTGGGCTTGTTCTGTCGGCGAGAGAGTCGAGTTGACGAATGTGGCGGGCAGACCACGCTGGTTCAAAGCATCCACCTGATCTTTCATCAGAGCGATCAGGGGTGAGATCACCAAGGTCACTCCTCGACCCATGAGTGCTGGAAGCTGAAAACAGAGCGATTTTCCGGATCCGGTCGGCATGACGGCGACCGTATCGGACCGTGAGAGGACGGACTGGATGATGGCTTCTTGGCCCGGGCGAAACGTCGAGAATCCGAAGTGTCGATCGAGGAGAGACCCAAGGTCGAGATCGGCTGCGTTCATGGTTTCGCCATTATAGCGCCGGCGAATGCTTCTTGACCAACGACCTGGCTGGACATCGAGCAAACGATCGGTCGAGGACTCCCCGTGGTCTGACATGGAGGCTATCCGTTGGATAGCAGCCTGGGCGCATGTCCCTTGGGTTCCAACTCTCGTGAGGTGGAGCCATACGATCCTTGATGAGCTCAAAAGGCCCGGGTAGAATGGCTGGCGATCGATCCTTTCTGGAAACCTCGACGAATCTCGAGGAGGACACAAGTGGCCACGGTCAAGAGCATGCAGACGGACGCTCGGAGGAATCTGAGTCTGAGGCGCGCACTCGACAAGGCGCGGGATGCCCTTCTCCACAGAGATTACGTGGAAGCCCGGAAGGCCATCGTCAAGGCCGGGGGTCTGGGTCCGCTGCCGGTCCGTCCAACCCGAGTCCTCTGGGAGATCGCATCTCGCTGGTTAAAGGCGACGAAAAACGGCGAAGGTGGACCCTTGGATCCGCTCTTCAACACGTCGGAGGCCGACGAGTATCTCAACAAAGGAGACTCTCTCCGGGCCTGCGGCGACCACGCGGAGTCTCTCGCATTCTACCGCCGGGCCGCGTCGGTCAGTCCTCTCTCACCGGAGGCCATTCGCGACATCGGACTGGCCAACATGGCCCTCGGAGACTTGACCGAGGCCTCTCATTGGTTGCGGCTGGTTCCGGAAATCCTCGGCCCCGAAAGACGCAAAGGTCCGGTGACGCGAGAGCTCGTCGCCGACAGTTACGTGAACCTCGCCCGGATCGAACTCAAACGCGGACACCGCGCCCACGCGGCCGGTTTTGCCTTGAAGGCCCTCGACGTGAAGGCCGACTTCGAACCTGCCCGTTCGTTTCTCTGGGACATGGAGCAGCTCGTCGGGAACAAGGCCGATTCATAGACTCTCGGAGCCTTGCACCCGGGCCCGATGGGTGCATGTCGGTCGGGTGGCAACTTTTGTGAGGTGGGGCGGGTCGGAGGTCTCTTCTCATGCGAGTTCCGCAGCGGCTGCCTCAGCCGCGAGGACTGTCTGAGCAAGAGAAGAGACCTCCGACCCGCTCCACCGGCCTCAACAGGCCCTTGGATCAACACATTGCGCCACCCACGAGACATGCACCCAGGCCCGATCCTTGGCTTGACTTCGGGCCGTGACAGCCGTATTCTGGCCTCCCTATGCGTGGTCCGAAACGGCTCTTGGTCTGCGCTCTCGTGGCCCTGGTCTTGGTGCTGGTCGGATGCAACGGGACTGGCCTGGGTGAGGGCGGCGGCATCGACTTGGGCCCTGTCGCGCCTTCGAGTTTCAGCGACCCCATCTATCAAGGCAAGCTCTCGGGGCAGGTCGTCTTCGATCCCGGCTTCCTCCATAATTGGCTGATGATCCAGCCCTCTTCCACCGACAAGCCCACCCGTCTGGCCAGTCTGAATCGTGACAAGGCGTTCAACAAATCGCTCGTCGTCAGAATCCACGGATCGAAGGGCCGGCACGAAGTCAAGGTGACGGAGGAAGGCACGTTCGATTTCGGTTCCGTCCGCTTCGGCGACTACGTGCTCGACGTGGTGGGGCGTCGAGGTGCGCTGGCCACCAGCTCCATCGCCCTGGAGGGCAAATCGTCGATGAAGGTCACGATCCGAATCCTGGGCGTCGACCTGGCCGACGTGGACAAGAATCAAGACCGTCAGGAGCTGGTGGTCGAGAAGGAGATCGACTACAAGGGCGAACAGATTTCATACAGGCGGATCTTCCCCGTGGCCGGCGACATCCGGACCTACTTGCCGGACGGATCGGTGGAGTACTTGGGCAACGATGGATACGTGAAGATCTTCCGTGCGGATGGCCAGATCGACTACAGGTTCGATCCGGCAAACCGTTTCGTCGACGAAGAGCTCGATCCGGATACGGGCAAGAGACGAAGGAAAGACGGTCTATCCCCCTCGTCGCGACGTCCCAGTCTCCCCAAGGATCCTCTGATGGCCAAGGTCACCGGGCAAGGAAAAGCACCGCTGATCCTGTCGGCCACATGCCGCGCGTTGGGTCGCGGAGCCGACGCCGTCTCAGCCGGGGACCTGGTTGTCCTCGAGGTGAAGACCGACTCCAACGGAGGTCCCCCTGTATCGAAGGTGACAGCCCAGATCTACAGCCATCGAGGCTCTCCTCACACGATCACTCTCGTCGACGACGGAGGCAGTCCGGATATGAGAGAAGGTTGGACCGGAATGCAGTCAAGCCTCGACCGGGAGAAGGGGGACGGGGTCTTCACAGCCGCTCTTCCACTCGATCCGTTTGCCTATCGCCACCTCAGCGCGAGCCAGATTTTGATCAAGGCCACCAACGAACGACTCCTCACCGGACGCGCCACAAGTCTCCATCTCTATTGGCCGCCTCCCACTCCGCGTCCACCAGCACCCGGAATCGTCCCCGGGCTGATCGGTTTTGCCGGTTTGAACTACGGCAACGGTCCCAGCGGCCGAACCTTCACGGCGGAAGTCCGGCTCAAGGCGCCCTCTCCACGGTTACTGACCGGGACTGTCTATGGGCCGGATGGATTCAAACGACTGCTGACACCGGTCGGCGAAATGGGTGAAGAAGAAGAGGAAGGAGCACGACCCGCGATCGTAACACTGCGGTCGACAGCAGCGCCATTGGTCTCCCAGGGGTTGTACGTGATCGTCTTGTCCGATCCGACGGGTGACGTGTTCTACGCGAGCGTACTGGTGGGTCCCGACGAGATCGCCGGGCGAGACATCGACACGGAGACCGACAAGAACTGACTCGAGGGAGATAGATGCGACAGACTCCACGTTTCTCGCTGCGCTGGCCAGCGCTCCTGATCGTTTTCGGACTGTTCCTACTCACCGAAGGAGCCGTGGAACGGGGGCTTTCCGCTCCTGAGCCCCAGGTCACGTCCGAGGACGACGAGACTCCGGCTGCAGAAGCTCCCCCGGTCCCGAAATCTCGTGAACCGAGCAGGGTCGTGAAGTCGACGAAGTCGACGTCCTCTCCGTCCCAGGATGGACCTTTCAAAGCTGTTCAGTCGAGGCTCGATCGCCAGAGCAAGGAGATCGCCCAGCTCAAACAAGAGAATGTCCGACTCCGGGAACAGGTCCGTCTGCTCTTCTCCATCGTGAACAAGTTGGCGGGATTGCAGCAAGGTCAATGAGCAACGTTTCCGCACGATGCCGCCTCGTCGCCCTGGTCACCTTTGTCGCTCTGGGGATCTCGGAAGGACGTGCCCAGAATCCCGATTCTGGCGAAAAAAAGGCCCACGTCACGACGATTCAGCGATGGCCGGTACAGTCCGTCAGCCGGGGCAAAACCCCCGTGGGTCCTCCATCCGTTTCTCCGCAGCGGCTTCCTCCGGTCTCGACGGAGTACCTCAGGGCGCTCGATGAAGCGTTGAAGGAGAACTTGAAGGAGCTGAAAATCTCCCCTCTGATCCCGCAGGCGACGCTCGACGGGCTTCTTTCAGACGACACTGTGGAGCCCCCGTTGAAAGAGCTCGCCGATGCCCTCCAGGCACTCTTGAAGCAACGAAGAGCAAAACCCGTCATCGCCCCAGAGCCAGGCACGACCGCGGGGCTCACCCAGCTTCTGGCCTTCCTTGGCAGGAAGGGAGCGACAGGGACTCACGATGGTGGATCAAAAGCTGCGGGCAAGGAGGCAGGAAAGGCGGTCCCAACAAAGAACACCCCAGAAGCGCCTGGAGAGACTTTGCGACCCACTCCCGTCGAGGCCCCTGTCCCGAGACCCACGGTCGTATCAGCCCTTCCCGGAGCCCCGGCCGCCGAGGGCGTCACGTTCCGTTTGAGTCGCTTTCTGGTGAGCCGGGACGGATCGTCGAACGAGGAGTTGCCCATTCCCGCTGGAGATAGGCCAGTGGCAGGCTTCGACCTCTCCCATCGTGGCGGTGTGCCTCCGGTCCTGCTGGAGCTCAGAGTCTCCCTTCCCTACCTCATCTCTCTGGGGCAATCGACACAACTGCAGGCACAGGCGACCGCGCGTGGGGTGGAATCGGCGGCAGAGCTCGTTCTCCTTGGGGAGGTCGTCGACGGCCCACGGGCCGTGTCTTCGGCCGTCCGACTCGAAGCCTCGGGCGACGTCCTGTTCTCTTTTGTTCGACGGGTGGGGGGCATCTACGCGTATCAACAGACGTTCAACGGGGCTCTCATCTCGAGGAGAGAACCCCACTCGATCCAGCTCAACTGGACCGACCGGGAGTCCTCACTCGAGTTTCCCATTGCATGGAGTTCGGTCTCCCCTGCGTCGAGGATTGCGGCCCGAGCTGTCTACGTACCGGTGCGGAGGAACCAGGTGAAGTAATTTCTTCACGAATCCCGTACATGGGGTCCGAATCGGCCCGGTTTGAGGGTGACTTGAGCTCATGGATCTGCGAACACGCCTCCTGGTGACCTTGGTTTCGCCCATGGTACTGCTCGTGGGGTTGCTGACGTATGGCACCTTTCAGGAGGGCAGACAGTATGCCTTCGAGTGCCTCTCTGGCGAAGCCTCGAGGGTCTTGCTCGCCAAAAACGGTGATCTCCAGGCTCCCTTCGAGAGATCCCAAAGAACCATGGAGACAGTGACGACCTCGATCACGACGTCCGGTCGCCTCGATCAACACAGACTCGTCCAAATTCTAAAAGAGGCCGTCACTGCCAACCCGGACATCGCGGAAATGTCCGTCGAACCGGACCCCGGGCCAACCGCGATCAGTACGAACACCGTGTGCGTGCGCCGGCGAGTCATTGATTCCGTGGGCACAGTCCCCGTCGTCGACATCACCTTCGGCCCGGACACGAAGGTCGGATCTGAACACAGCCCGAAAGCCGGTCCGGCAAGATGGAGCGCTCCCTTTTTCGTCCGAGAGCGCAAGGATACGGTGCTGACGATCCGCTCATCCCCCCTCATCCGAGACGGGAAGAGGATCGGCAGCACGACGCTCACGCTGTCTCTGACAGGCTTTCTCAAGTCCCTGTCATCGACGCGGATCAGCAAGACAGGATCCATCTTCGTCGTCTCCGGGACGGGAAAAATCCTCGCCTGGCCGGGGATGAGCCCTTCCGAAAGCCCGGTGGTCGACTTCCCGGCTCGTCCCCAAAGTGGAATTCCGACAGACGTTCCTCCGACGATCGGCAAGGCAGGGGCTTCGTTTTTCGAGGGCGTGGATCCCTTCACGGGCAGGCCATCCTGGATCGCCGTGTTGCCCTTGGAGCCTCTCTCCGGGGCCGTATCGATGGGACCTTGGTCGATTGTCGCGAGCGAATCCATCGACGAAGCTCTGCGTCCTCTGACGACCCTCAGGAACCAAGTGCTGCTGGTCTCCGCGGGGGTTCTGGGTCTTGTCTTCGCGTTCGTCTTCCTCTCAGCGACGGTTCTGATCTCCCCCATCAAGAAGCTTGTCGAACAGGCTCGGCGCTATACCCGAGGAGATTACAGTCAACCGATGGACGAGCGTCACGGGCCTCAGGAGATGAGGGAACTGTTCGGGGCGTTCAACGCCGTGGGTTCGGCCATCCTCTCGGAGATCGAGAACGTACGGGTTTCGACGGAGCAGAAAGAAAGATACCGTCAGGAGCTCGTCATCGCGTCAAAGATCCAGCAAGACATCCTTCCCCAGAAGTATCCGCCCTTCCCGGATCTGGCCAAAGCGGTCGATCTCTACGGTCTCATGAAGCCAGCCACCGAGATCGGAGGAGATCTGTACGACTTCGTCCGACTGCCGGGCGGGGATCGAATCGCCATCGTCGTGGGGGATGTTGTCGGGAAGGGAGCTCCAGCCGCTCTCTTCATGGCCACGACACGGACTCTCATCCGCGTCTTCTCGGAGAAGGGATACCCTCCGTCCGAGATCCTGCGACGGACGAATCATGCGTTGGCCGCTGAATCACACTCGGGTCTCTTCGTGACGGCCGTATACGCGGAGTACACTCCGGAAACCGGTTTCGTCAGAGTCGCCTCAGCCGGCCACCCGCAGCCGCTTCTCGTCAGTCCGGCCGGTCACGTGCACGAGTTGAAACTGCCCTGCGCTCTTCCCGTCGGGGTCGCTGAAGGAACCCGTTACGCCATGAGCGATTGGGACGTCCCGGAAGGGTGGTTTCTTGTCCTCTTCAGCGACGGGGTGACCGAGTGCATGAGTTCCCGATTGGAGGAGTTCGGGCTGGAACATCTTCAGGAAGTCATTGCCAGAGCCCCCAAGGACTCGTGTCAATCATTGGCAGGAGCCATTCTCGAGGCGACCGACCAGCACTCCGCAGGCGCCACGCAACATGACGATATCACGCTGGTGATCCTTCAGCGTCTCTCAGGACAGGTCACGGTCTCTTCGACGTTGAGGTACGATCCGGTGCGGACGATTCGCGTCGAACTCCCGTGTGATTCGGCGGTTTTCTCCACGGTTGGTGATCTCGTCGCCACAGTCGTCAAGGAGGCCGGCTTCGATGGTCGCAGCGTCTCACAAACCATCCAGGCACTCAACGAAGTCGTCAGGAATGTGATCTCTCGGTCGAGTGAATCGAGCTTTCAGGAAAGGTTCTCGCTCGAGCTGGAGCCATTCGCGTCCGGATTGAAGATCGTCGTCATCGACGGCGGCAAGCCTCTCGATTTGAACGCAGCCCGGGCTGACAGCGGACACGCCTACGTCTCCAAGGAGACTCTCGAGAAGATGGGGTTTCGACTGACCAGAATGGCGATCGACAGAGTGCACTACCAGCCGGCCACGCTCGATGGAAACCGACTGACCCTGACGAAGTATCTGAGGCCCACGACGACATGAGTCCTCAGGTCCGATAGGTTTCTTGCCCTCAGGTCTTGTCGTGAGCTTGCGCGAAACCCCTCGTCCCGGTAGGTTCACTCCTCGTCGCCGGAGCTTCCTTCGTTCTTGTCCGGCTGGGCGGTCTTTGGGCTGGGACTGGCTTTTGGGTTAGCCCCCGGACTCGCCTGCGGAGAGGGTGAGGCGATCGGCGGAGGAGTGACCACCGGAGCCTCAGGACGCCCGTGAACCTTGCAGTACACGGTTCCATCAGCAAGCGTGGCGTAGTTCTTGAAACTGCCGCTCCCCTGTCCAGGATCGTCCGGCTTGCCCTCGGGCAGGTACTTCCCAGTCACCAGTTCGTCCGCCACGTCCTCCAGCTTGGCCTGTTTCTTCTTGTCGGCGTTGTAGAGCTCGAGAGCCCCGGTCAGGAGACGCTGGTTGGCGAAACAGGTATCGCGCTCCATGCTTCCGTGCTGCTGAGCAGCGCCGACAACCGTTCCGGCCGCGAGCGCCATCCCCACGAGAAAAACGCTCATGCCGCCCTTGAACACGGGTATCTTGTCCTTGGGGATCGACAATCGTGTCTGTTCAGAGTCCACCGAGATCTGGGCTGAATTGACGGCCTGCAGTCCGCTCAAAGCTGCGACTCGGCCAAGCAGAGCTCTTGGATGGATGTATTCGATCGGCGAGGCCTTGTCGCCCGCGACCGGTTTGGCCATTCCTTCCAGGATCCCCTTTGTGGTCGTCAGCATCCCCTTGAGCTGATCAGACCCCACCTGCGCGGCGTCTTTCGAATCGAGCTGGAACACGACCGTGACGTCCTTGTCATCCAGGGCCACCGACACGTGCTGGAGCCTCGCGAGGATCCCCCCACCGACCTGCGTCACCTGCGAATTGGAGGCGGCGCTCGCTCTGAGGGCGGTCGGGATCTGAGCGGAAAGGAAGAGGATCGAGTTTTCAAGCGCTGCTCCTGGAATTCCGCCCAAGAACGTTGTGTTCGAAGCGGAATCGGCTGTTCGTTCCAGGAGCGGGGTGAGAGCTCCGGAAGTTCCGATCAGAATCATCCGCGGCAGGAACGCAAAATCGATCTCCTCGGCCGTGAGAATGGTCGTCCCCTTGACCGTCGACTTGCGCAGAGACTTCGTCAGTTTGGGATCGGCCCCCAGCACGTTGCCAAGCTTCACGGCGTCGCCCTTCACGCGCGCGATGAGAAGGGCCGACGGAGGAGCCCCTCGAGCCCGCTCTCCAATCGCCATCACGAGGCTCTCCACGTCCTGCATCGGATCGAACCCGGTCGCCTTGGCGAACTGCTGCGCCTGCTCCGTCGCGAGCTTCTTGTAGATCTCCGGGTTCATCGGAAAGGAGGTCAACAGCCATTCCCGGACCTCGGGATTCATACGAACCGAGAGGACGACGCGGGTGTTCTCCGGAAGGTAGCGGGCCATGGTGGCGAGATCGGTCGTGGGTGCCGCGACGACCGGGGTACTGCAAGCGATGAGACAGCCCACGGAGAGGAGGATGAAGCTCACCCGAAGGCTGGGCAGTGAGGACGGCGACATTGGAGGCTCCTTTTGCCGACGGGGGGCAGCCGGACGCGCCCGCCAAGAGGCGCGCACACCCTAGCATGGAGGACGGGGCAAGGCAAGCCGTTCGGCCTTCCACAAGGGAAGTCAGGCTAGTGCAGAATCTCCGCCAGCTTCGTCGAGAGCTCCGCGATCCCGAACGGCTTCTGGATGAAGCCGTTACAGCCCTTCTTCATGATCTCCCGGGCCCTGTCCTCCAGACTGTAACCGCTGGCCAGGAGAATCTTCACCGACGGATCGAGGGCCCTGAGCGCGTCGAATGTCTCCCCACCACCCATCTCGGGCATGATCATGTCGAGAATCACCAGACTGATCCGCCCCCTCTCTCGCCGGAAGATCTCCAGTGCGCTCTTGCCGCCTGACGCGGAGAGGACGTCGTAGCCCATGATCGGGAGCAGCCGTGAGCACAGCCTGATGATGAGGTTTTCGTCATCGACGACCAGGATCGTCCCGTGGCCCATCCGCAGGGCAACGGGCACTTCCTCTTTTGGGAGAATCTGCGTGGCGGTGGCCGGGAGGAAAATGATGAAGGTCGTCCCACGGCCGATTTCGCTCTCGGCCGTGATCGCCCCTCCGTGATTCCTGATGATCCCGTAGGCCGAGGCCAGCCCGAGGCCGGTTCCGCGCCCGAGCTGCTTGGTCGTGAAGAACGGTTCGAACACGCGGTCGAGCGTCTGTGGATCCATACCCATTCCCGTGTCAGAGACCGAGACCCGGACGTATTTTCCATCCTTGAGCCCGAGACCCTTTGCCCGGGACGAATCCACGACAACGTTCTCCGTCTTCAGACCCAGGTCCCCGCCGCCCGGCATGGCGTGGGCCGCGTTGACGAAAAGATTCAGAAGGACCTGCTCGATCTGGGACCGGCTCGCCTCCACCGGCCAGATCTCTTGCTGAAGATCTCGGCGGAGGGTGATGTCCTTGCGGGTCCGACCGAACATCCTGGAGCTTTCCCCGAGAACGCAGTTGAGGTCGAGGCCCTCGGCTTCGTACTTCCCGCCTTGGGCGAACCCGAGAAGTTGACGGGTCAGGTCGGCTGCGCTCTTGGCACACGCATCCATCTCCTCGAACTCCTGCCCGTACTCCGATACCGCGCCGCTTTTGGCTCGGATCAACGAGAGGTATCCCTGGATGACCGTCAGAAGGTTGTTGAAATCGTGGGAGATCCCACCGGCCAGGACGCCGATCGCCTCCATTTTCCGGGCGTGGAAGAGTTGGGCCTCGAGCGTCGCCCTCTCCGCCTCGGCCTTCCGCTGGTCAGAGATGTCCGTGCCCGAGCTGAGAGTGCCGACGATCCGGCCATCGCCGTCCCTGACCACGGTGTTGCTCCAGGCGACGAGCCTCACCTCGCCGCTCATTGTGATCACTGAATATTCGACGACGGCCCAAGGTTCCGCGAGGCCGGCCATGAGGTCGGTGAACACCGCATTGATCCGATCTCTCTCCGTTTCGGGAAGGACGAGGTCGAACCAGTTCTCGCCGAGGAGCTCGCCCTCCTCGCGCCCGAGGACTTGGCATGCCTTTTTGTTGACCAGGACGATCTTCTGGTCTCGGTCGACCGCGACCATCAGGACTCCGGCGATGTCGAGGTACTGCTGGGCCCGGTCCCGCTCTCTTTTGACCTCCTCTTCGGCCCGTCGGCGCCCGGTGATGTCGGTGGAAGTCAGAGTGACGGACTCGATCACGCCCTCGCGGACCATGGGCGTGAAGTGCGCCAGGTATGTCCGTCGATCCTCTCCGAGGTCGGACACGGTGTACTCGATCATCTCCGGTTGACCGGTCCGGAACAGCTCCCCGACGACCTCCCGGATGCGCGGCCGCTGGTCTTCCGGGAACCAGTCCGTGAGCGCCGTTCCCACCACCGGACAGCTCCTCAGTCCCGGGTGGGACCGGCTTACGTACCGGATGATCCCCGAGTGGTCGACCTCGCTGAGATAGGCGGGATTGCCCACGGAGAGAAGCCGCAGTCGCTCCTCGTTCCGCCGCAACTCTCTCTCCTCCGCTCGCCGGCGGTCGGCATCCTCGCGCTCCCGCAGGGTCGCCTCCGCCTTCCTCTGCTCGGTGAGGTCGCTCATGGCGACACGGGTCGTCGACGGCGCGCCGGCCGCGTCGACCGGAGCGGATTCCAGCCTCACGGTGCGCGGTGAGCCGTCGTTTCCTCGGAGCCGGACTTCGCACGTCCGAGGGCCCGGCGTCGTGGGAAGCCCCTTGAGAAACCGGTAGTAACCGTCGCCATCATCCGGGATGACAAAGCGACCGAAAATCGAACCGATGAGGCGGGCCCGCTCGACGCCGAGCATCCGGCCGGCCGTGAGGTTCGCCTCCAGGATCTTGCCCGAACCATCGAGCGTGAGATAGCCCACGGGGGCGAAATCGTACAGTTCGGCCAGCCTGTCTCGAGAGTCCTCGAGCCGGGCCTGCGCCTGGCGAAGCTCCTCGTTCTGCATCTCCAGCTCGATCTGATGGACCCTCAGCTCGTGAACGAGCCGTCGGACCTCCTCGATCGGCAGGTCCGAAAACGCCTCCTCCTCGTTCTGGAGCTTCTCCTCGGCCGAGGTGCGCAGACGCCCGAAATCACAAACCAACTCACGGTTTTCCATTGACTCGACTCTGCCCATCCCGGCCCCCTTCTTCCGCTCGTTCACGTGGACGCGCCTTCAAACGTTCGGCGTTTGTGTCTTGCTCGCCATGCTTGCGCCGGTTCAGATCCCTGGCCACGGCGAGGATCGCCGGCACGCCCTGGCGGTCGATCCTGGAGGCGCTGATCTCCACCGGGATGATCCGTCCATCCCTGCACCGGTACGCCGACTCCACGATCGTGGGCAAGCCGGCCAGGATCGCCCCCTGCGCCTGGTTCACCGCCGGGTAATGCTCCGACGGAACCAGGTCGGACAGCCGCAGGCGCAGGAACTCGTCCCGGCTGTACCCGTACCGCTCGAGGGTCGCCCGGTTACAGTCCAGGAAGTCTCCGCTTTGCCCGTAGACGATCACGGAATCGTGGATCGCCTCGGAGAACTGCCGGTAGCTCTGTTCCGACTGCCCGAGGGTCTCCCCCAGCCGTTTCTGTTCCGAGATGTCGACAAAGGTGATCACGCCCCCCTCGATCACGTTGGAGAGCGTCCGGTAGGGACGGATGCGCATCAGGAACCACTGCCCCTTCGCGGTCCGCACCTCGGACTCCCGAGGGATCAGATCCGACAGGACCGCCCTCAGGTCGGCGACGAGGCTGTCGTATCCTACGAGATTCGACACGATGTGGCCCACCGGCCGGCCAATGTCGGTCTGGATCAGGTTGATGAGCTCAGTCGCGGCCGGGGTGAACCTCTGGATGCGCAGCTCGTGATCCACGAAGATCGTGCCGATCCCGGTGCCGGCGAGCAGGTTGTTCATGTCGTTGTTGGCCCGCGAGAGCTCCTCGACCTTCTTCTGGAGCTCCACGTTCACGGTGACGAGCTCCTCGTTGACGGACTGAAGCTCCTCCTTGGAGGTCTCGAGCTCCTCGTTGGTCGACTGGAGCTCCTCATTGGTCGACTGGAGCTCCTCGTTGGTCGACTTGAGCTCCTCGTTCGACGCCTCGAGCTCCTCGATCGTGGTCTGGAGAAACTCCTCCTTGGCCTTGAGCTCCCTCTCCAGCGCGATGACCCGCTGGTCCCCGGTCTGTTCCGTCAGCGGCCGGACCTCCGGCTCTGGCTCCTCGACGGGGGTCACCACGGCCGGTTCGAACGCGACGAGGCTTAGCGATTGTCCGGAGGTGGCGATCTTCAGCGGTCTGACCACGAGATTCACGACCTCGCACCCCAGGTTCGTGTCGATCCGGAGCCCGTCGTATCGGGCCTCTTCCCTCGTGTTCGCGACTTGCCGGAGTGCCGTGTTCAGCCCCGCCCGCAACCCCTCCCGTGCGATCCGCACGATATTCACGCTGACCTCGCCGGAGGAGAGCTCCAGGTAGTTGCCGGTCCGGCCATGGACGTAGAGGATGTCCCCCTGGTCGTTGACGACCACCGACGCGGGCGCATACGTCCCGAGCAGCGCCTTCTCGGTGAGATCGCGCAGGCTGATCTTCCGCCCCTTCGAGGGCTCCGAGGCCTGCTCCGGCGACGCGGGTTCGAGCCGCGCGGTGGGGACCGGCATGTCGGCCACGGGCACCCGGTGGACCGTGGTCTCCCTCCTCTGATAGAGCTTCCATTTTCGGTCGAGCGTCGTGAACAGGTCGGTGAAGTCGCCGATCGTCTCGGAGCTTCCGAGGAAGAGAACGCCGCCCGGTTTGAGCGCGTAGTGAAAGAGCGGCACGACTTTCCTCTGGAGCTCGGCCCCCATGTAGATCAGGAGGTTACGGCAGCAGATCATGTCGATCCTGGAGAAGGGGGGGTCCTTGACCAAGTCTTGCTCGGCAAAGACAAGCGCGTCACGCGTGCTCTTCCTGATCCGGAAGGCGTCGTCCTGTTCGGCGACGAAGAACCTGGACAATCGCTCCGGAGACACGTCGGCGACGATGCTGGCCGGATAGAGACCGGTCCGGGCCTTCTCGATGGCCCGCCCGTCGATGTCGGTGCCGAACACCTGCACCTCGAGCTCTCCGGCCACGCGGTCCACGTACTCCTGGAACAGGATCGCGATCGAATAGGCCTCCTCGCCGGTCGAACAACCCGGTACCCAGATTCTCAAGAGCCCGTCGTCCGGCCTTTCGGAGAAAAGGTGCGGGAGGACGTTCTCCGTGATCGCCTCGAACGCCTGCGGATCGCGGAAGAAGCTGGTCACCCCGATCAGGAGCTCGCGGAACAGGGTGTCGACCTCCGTGGGGTTCTCTCTCATGTAGCGAACGTAGAGATCCGCCCGGTCGATCTGGTTGACGGCCATCCGTCTCTCGATACGGCGGCCGATCGTGCTCTGCTTGTAGTAGGAGAAGTCGTGCCCGGTCTGCGCCCTGAGAAGGATGAAAATCTTCTGGAGACATCCGGACAGATCCACCGAAGCGGGTGGCGCAACCTGGCCGCGGGACATGATGCGCTGGGTGTAGGCGATGAGCTGGTCCGGCATGTCCTTGGGCGAGAGGACGAAATCCGCCAGACCCGTGGAGATCGCGCTGCGGGGCATGCCATCGTGTCCCGCCGATTCCGGGGCCTGGACCATGGCCATCCCGCCGGCCTCCTTGATGGCCCTCAAACCCAGAGTCCCGTCGGTGCCGGTCCCGGAGAGGATGACGCAGATCGCGTGCTCACCCAGGTCCTGGGCGATCGACCGGAAGAAGAAGTCGATGGGCAACCGCAGGCCGCGCGGCAACGTCGGATCCATCAGGTGGAGTCTGCCGTTGAGAAGCGCCAGGTCCTTCCTGGGAGGGATGATGTACGTACACCCGGGCGCGACCGGCATCCCGTCTTGCGCCTCGAACACCTCCATCCGGGTGTAACGTCGGACGAGGTCGACCAGGATGCTCCTGTGGTCGGGATCGAGGTGCTGGACCAGGACGAACGCCATCCCGAGCTGAGGGTCGGTCGGCGTATTCGCGAAGAACGTCTCGAATGCGGCCAGTCCCCCTGCTGAAGCTCCGATCCCTACGACCGGGAAGAGGTTCGACCGGGTCTCCGACCGGAGATCTGGCGTGTCCGGGACGGTCGCCCCTGCCGCGTCCTGTTGAAGAGCGGTCAAAACGGGCTGGGGGTCGGATGGAATCTGGTCGGATGGAATCTGGGAGGGCTGTCCGGCCGGGTCATGGGCCGAGGAGCTCTCTCCCTCTCGAACACCTGGGTCGTCAGCCACCCGCACTCCCTTCCTTCCTTGTCAAAGGCTCCATTGAGAGTACACCCGACGGGTCTCTGCGGCAACGGCGTCGGCGCGAGCGATTCAAGCGAGCCGTTCGCTTCGGAGCCATCGGACGATCCGGTCGATGAACCGTCTCGATTGTCGTGCGCACACGCCCACACAGGCACGATGCTCGAGGATCAGGAGGACGTAGAAGGGGACGTACTCGACGACACGGCTCCACGGAACATATTGGTGGCTCCAGAAGTAGAGGTAGTGAACGGCCATCGTTCCCGACAGGTAAATCCACGAAAAGCCGGGAAAGAGAGCGGCGAACGGCAGGAGCCAACAGAAGTACCAGGGATTCGCGACAGGTCCGAGGAAGACGACCGAGCCCACGGCTGCAAAGACACGCCCGACGAGAGATCCATCCCCTTCGTCGCGCCACAGGGTCAGCACAGCCAGGAACAAAAGCCCAACGATCCCCAGAACCACCTTGGCCAGGAGAAAGGAATCGATCAGGAAATCGTCGAGAGTGAAACCGAATCCGTCACCCCTCTGGGGCGCGACGGCCAGCCTGAGAACGTACGGAACCGTCACGACCCTCGACAGGGAGAGATCCACCACGGAGAAGAGGCTGGAGTTGAATTCCCAGTCGGAGGTGAAGGCGAAGAGCCCGTCGAAGACGTGTCGGCCGATGGAAAGATAGGGAGCGTACCCTAAAGAGAGGGTCAAGGCAACGACCAGAAGCCCGACGATGCCGATGCGGCGAGTCAAGACGAGGGCCACGGCGAGAGGGTAGATCTTGACGAGCGCGCCCATTCCGAACGCCAGCGAGGCCCAGAGGGGACGACGGCGCAGCAGCAGGATGATGGCCGCCAGAACTAAAAGAGTCGCGAACGGGTCGTAGTGTCCGGAGCTGGCATACTCCTTGAGCGCGAGCGGACACCAGCCATACACGATGACCTGATGGCTGCCCTTCCCCAACAGCCTCAAGATCACGACGACGAGTCCGAGAATGGCGATGTCGGCCAGGACGACCAGGGACTTGAGCGTGCCGATCCCTCCTGGAGCGAGACGATAGGCGAGGGAGAACGCGACCTGCGCCAGGGGCGGGTAGATCGTCGGCACCTTCGGATGGTTGATCCACTCGAAGTGTCTGCCAAGCTCAGGCTCTGCCCGCAAACGGCTCAAAAGCCTGAGCTCCGCATGTTCCGCGGGCGAGTAGAGCTCTTCTCGCCCGGGTTCGCCCGCCCGTGACACCTCGACAGGGGCGTACTTGTATGGATTGACGTGACTGGCCCCCACGGCGCCGTCCCAGAGATACCTGTAGATATCGGTCTCCAGGATCGGGGCAGACGGCACCAGAGTCAGCCGAAAGAGAATCGAGAACCCCAGAATGAGAGGCAAGAGCCTTGGGTGGTCCCGAAGACGGGAACAGAAGGCAAGTCCGCAGGCCAAGAGATAGAAGAGAAAGGCGGGGACGAATCCCCACATGAAGTTTGCGATCTTCACTCTCTCACGGGTGCCCGGACCATCGTGAAGAATCGGCCCGAACATGCGTTCGAACGGCTCGAACAGGCCGGTGATGGCCGTCTGGGTGACCGGATGGACGCTCGACCCATCAATGGAGATGCGGACCCACCACAGGAGACAACCCTCGATGGCCAGCCCCAGAAGGAAGAGAAAAAGCAACGTGCGGCCCGCTGCATTCCGGGGAACCGCCCCTTCTGTTGCCCTTGCCATGAGACCTCCGAGAGGACGATCCTTTCGGATCATAGAGATCTTCCGGCCCAACACTTGGGAGTGGAATCACGCAAAAGCGGCCGGAGGGGAGAAATGGAACGGCGGACAGCGCTATCTGGTAGAGCTGTCCGCCTTGGCCTTGTTCTGGATATTTGCTTAGTGAGCGGGAGGTGCAACCGGTGCCGGCGCCTGAGGAGCTGGCGGGAGGCCTTGCTGAGAGGCTGCGGCTGCGGCCTCACGCTCGGCGTGTCGCTGGCGGATAGCATCGACCTTCTCCATGAAGCGCTGCATGTCCGGGGTCAGCCGCGCACGGATGGAGGTGGCGTCGGCCGGCTGCTGCTTGGAGCGATCATCGAGAATCGTCTGGATCGACTTCGCATCTGCAGCAGGAGGCGGGGTCACGGCTGCGGCGGCTTCCGGAGCGGGAGCAACAGGGGCGGCGGGAACCGGCGGTGCCACGGGGGCAGCAGCCGGGGGAATGGCGGCAGGAGGAGCCTCAGGTGCTGGTGCGACAGGTGCTGGAGCAACGGGGGCGGCCGCTGGAGCTTCCGGCGCTGGAGCCGCGGGAGCGGCAGGGGCGGCAGGAGGAGCTTCCGGCGCTGGAGCGGGAGCCGCGGGGCACTTACAGATCAGAGCTGGTTTGCTGCAAGTAACGCATTTTTTCAGCCTGTCATTGACCGCAGGGGCAGCCGCAGGGGTGGTGGCCGTCGCCTGGCAAATCTGGGTCTGTGCACAAATCGCCTGGCAAGAGGCCGCCTTCGGGCATCCCGTGTCGGCCATGGCGGCCGTGGTAACCCCCAAAATTACTATGAGGGCTGCAACAAGCTTTCCGGTCATCTGGGCTCTCCTTCCCCGTCTGAACTGACAGGACATGTTCGTGGTTTTCCTGGTGCGGGCCTGGGGGCAAGAGCGATACCGAATGTTCGTCCAGGTAACAGCCTCCGGCTGACACACCGAGCGGGCGCGATTATAGAATTGTGGACCCCATGAAATCAAGAGGTTTCTCCCCTCATCCCCTCACGATCGGACGGAGGGATCGGAGCGACCGGGGAGTCTCTCTTGCCGTCTCACTCTTCGGTCACGAGGATCTGCGACGCGCGGAACTCTCGAACCTCGATCAACCCCGGAGTTCCGGGAGTATCCTCGGGGATGCGGACCACGGCCCGGACCTGCTTGGAGGTTTCTTCGTAGGGATCACGATAGAACATGAATATTCCATTGACCATGAAAGCGTAGGTGTGATTTCCCGGCGTCAGATCCAGGACCCGCGTGTAGATTCCGTCTCCGGCGATATCGTCGCCCGATTCGGGGTGGATCAATGATCCGTCGTCGTAGAGGAATCGAGCGCCGCTCGCCGAATCCACGTCCTCTTGCGTGAGGTTGAACTCATTCCAGTCGCCTGTTACCGATACCGTCCCAAGTGGCTGGGGCTGATGGCTCGGCTGCAACGTGTTCTTCAGGATTTCGGAGTCCTCCGCGATGAACATGAACCGGGCCTTTCCCGGGGTCTTTCGAACCATGCCCAGCTTCTTGGGCACCTTTTGCGGGGGCGAGTCGACACCGGTGAACGGGTAAAAGAAATCGGGCGAGAGCGCGGCCCCCACGTTCGGGATGTAGAGACGCCCCTGTTGAAAAACCTGCATCTCCCCACCGGGGATGAGGTTGGCCGCTGTGCCACCGGCCGTGATGTCGAAGGTCTGATGCCGGGCGACGACGAAATGGTAGCCGGTCTGCTGCGTCTTGATCGAGGCGAATCCGGTCGTATCCGTGAACGCATAGTCGTTGTCCCCAGCGGTCGCGCCTGAACCGCTCACTGTTACCCGAATTCCTGCCCGAGTGACCGTGACCGGTACATCAACAACCAGAGTGATCACCGAGAAGGGAGTGAAGTCGGCCTTGGGTTGGATGCACCCCATCAAGATCGTGGTTACGGAAATCAGGAGGATCACAATCGAAGGGCCTCCGAGCCGTTTCCGCCCGGAATACCCCAGGGGTCTTCGATTCCAGGGTCGAATCCCGGTCCGGCAAGTCCCTGTCGCCGTCTGATCGATCGCGCGCTCTGGATGATTGATCATCTGTTAGAAGTCGGTCTGAGCCCTGAACTGGACGATTTTTTCAGTTCTCCAGAACCTGCCCGGACCGTTGTCGAACGGATCGTTGGGGTTCTCGTATTCGTACCCGTAGGTGAGCCGGAGTTCCGTGCCCGTGGAGGGCGTGTAAAGAAGTTCCGCGAAGTTGTTCGAGACGTTGATGTCTTTCAAAAACAGGGGATCCCGGTTGGTGTTCAAAAGGTTCGTGTCCTGGTACGAATACGTGTAACGGAGTTTGAGTGCTGGCGTGAAATTGAACAGATTCTCAGTCACGATGACGTTGGTGTTGTTATCCTCGACCCGGATATTGCCTGTCGAAGTCGAAGCCAGGAACCGAGAGTTCCGCGTCTGCTGGATGATCCAGTAGTTCTTGATCGCCCACTTGGGGAAGACCACCCAGTTGGTCTCCACCATCACCCGGCCAAGGTTACGATCGTTCACCGGATTGACCGGAACCGAAGTGAGCTGGATGTCAGAACTGCGGATCCACTCCAGCGTCGGCTTGATGAAGAATCGTGGATGGGCTTGCCAGGCCAGCTCGTACTTCTGCCGCACCATTTTGAAATGTCGGTCGTCCGAGTCGAGAGAGTCGAGATCATCCTTGAGTTGGAGATCCACGATGAACGAAAGGCAGTCGAGAGCTCGCCAGTCCGAGCGGAAGCTGTTGGTCAGGGTGCCGAGTTCCTGGTCGTCCTGGATGCCCTTGATCTTCATGTCGATCCGAAGATCCTTGAGGATTTCGGAGAACAGCTCGACGTGCCATCGCGGGGTGACGTCCATCAACGCCTGTATGTAGAAACGGCTGGCTTTCTCGTCATCATTGAACAGGGGGTTCTTTGAATCGCCGTTCCACGACTTGATCTCCCACAGAGAGCTCAAGACGAGGTTCTTGACGGCTTTGATGTCCTTGCCAAGCCAATCGTTCTTGAGCTGCAACCTGAACAGATTCTCTCCGCGCGTCGAGGGATCCGGCAACCCCTGAATCGTGTCCGGCAGCCCTGTTGTCACCGACCTGTGGAAGTTGAAGCTGACGTCGGTGTCGACGAATTGGTTCTGGGCAACATCGGTGCGGAAGTCCGGACCGAACGAGTAGAACTTCAGATTCGCGAGAAACCCTTTCTTCTGATAGGAAGAGTCGAACTTGAACGCTTGCGCCGACAGATCGAACGGTGCCTTGTTCACCAGATAGCTGGCCACGGCGTCGAGACGCCCCTCGTTTCTCTGGGAGTACTGGACGTCCCACGCGACGGTCCGGAAGAAGTCCTTGGGGATGTCGTATCGAAGGGCATGCTCGACGTAGGTTCCACCGAAGAGGAGACGCTCTCCGTCCCCTCCCCGATTGCTTTTCCACGGCTCGTAGGACAGCCGCATCGTGTAGATGTCAGATTTCGTGCTCTTCTTGTCGGTGTCGGTCGTCGTGTCAACCTGCTCGACGTCGGAGGTCGTGACCGTTTGCTGGTTGAACAGCGTGAGGTCTCTCGGGTCGATTCCCGACGGCTGGTTGAGCTGAATCACGCGCATCACCGACGAGGAGTAGGCGAATTTCCGGATCGCGCCATTGATCTCGGCCCCGGAGAACGGCGCCAAGGTGTCGACCGTGAACAGAACGTTGGGATCGGTCAAATCAGTGGCCGACTCATTGGAGAACGCCCTGAAGGTCAAGTTTTTGGACTTCACGACGAAGTGTGCCCGATTGAAGGAGACCCGCGCGTCATCCTGAAGCCCGGTGGCGAAGTCGTCTATGAAGTCGCCCGCCTGGGTGAAGGTTCGAGTTGGATCCGGCGACAGGGAGAAGGTCGGATGAAGATTCCCGGGGCCGACGATCAAGCCTCGGATCTCGGCGAACGCCTCGATGTTGTCCACGGGCAGGCCATCGAGCACCGGCCTTCCGGTGAATCGAAGGAACGCCTCCTGCTTGAGCGGGGTCAACCCACGATCCGTGTAGGTAACAAAGGGGTCGTACTCGCGGAGGAACGGATAGTCTTGGTAGTTGGTCGGCCGAAACACGAAGGAGTTTTCCAGCCTGTAGAATCCGCTCAGCCGCACGTTCGACTTCTTGAGATCGAGAGTGTTCGTTCGATCCTCGGTGGACTGGATCCGTCGCTCGAGGCTGTCGGTCCGCACTCCCAGAAGTCCCAACTCGGTTCCGACCGTCCGGTTCAGCATGTCGATGAGCCTCTGCTCCTCCGGAGAAATGGGACGACCCTGGGTCTTGAGCTCGTCCAAGTGCGCGTTGGCCCGTGCCATCGCCAGAGCCAGATCGTAACGGGTGACGATTTTTCCTCCCTTGAACGTGCCGTCGGGAAAACCCTCCATGATCCCGGCTCCGACGAGTCGGTCGATGGCGTCATAGGCCGGATGACCCCTCGGGAGATCGTCGAAGGGGTTGGATCGAACGACGGGAAGAGGCTGTGCCAAGGCTGTACAGATGCCCAGAAGGAGCCCCAGCAGGGCCAGAAAAAACCTTCCGGATCGTCGTTTACAGCGCACGGGCATGGCGTCCTCGGGGCAGAGTCACGCGCACGGATACGAAATACGACACAAACAGGGCAAAGACGCCCTGTCCTGCACCATAGAGATCGACATTTCCCTCCCCTACGCTGACAAATTCGTCTCTTCTCTCCTGACAATCTGACAGATCAGAAGCGAGACACTCCTCTTGGGGCGGGAAGCCACAACCCTCACGGAATCGAAAACGACGGGAGGGACCTTGGAACGCGACGTGGAAAGACTCGAGGGCGGTAGGAAGATTCGAGCGCGGATACGAAAAACATAGGAATCCGATAGATTACATGTATCCGATCGGATTCCTATGTCGAGAACGGATTCTCAGCAGAGCGACACCAGCCGAGACCCGAGACCGTCGGACATCCGGGCCTGGTGGCAAAGCCCCTTGTCAGCGAGGAGCAGTGACCGATTCAGCAGAGGTGGCATCCACGGCAGTTACTGGCTTGTTGGCCGGTTCAGCAGATGTGGCGTTCACTCCAACTGCAGGCTTGGTGGCAGCTTCAGCAGGCAGGTTATCCACGACAGCCGCGGATTTGACGGTCGGTGGAGTCGTGACATCACGGTCGGTACTCTCCGCAGAGCCTGCGATTTTCCCGTGAACCGCTCCACCCACGTCCGCTCTGGTTCCAGCGTCGGAACCGGCCTGCAACCCGTCCAAGGCCGCGGGTCTACGAACCTCGTCAGAAGAAGATGAGAGAAGTGTCTTGGTAGCCGGATCGGTGTATCGGCGCGATTGTGGGGTTTCATGAGAGAACGCCACGGTCGACGAATGAGTCTTTGCTCTCTTCTTGGAGCGTTTGAAATGCTTGACCCCCTCGGACCGAGGAGCCGCTCCTTTGTCGCTCACGGATTCGCTTCCTTCGGGGACGATAGGGATCGCAGCCTGCGGGGGAGCCATGGGCTCATGGGAGTCCCCCACGCCGGAAAGCCCCGCCGCCGCATGGGAGGCCGGAGTCGGCGCAAGCTCCGGAAGGGGCACCACACTCGTATCCGGGATCGATGGATCTCGACCCATTGCGGCGTTCGATGACGCATGCGACTTTCCGGAACGTGTGCGCGAACGACCCGTCGACTTGGCTCCAGGGACGACCTCCGCCCCCATGATCTCGCCGCCGCTCCTTCCACCGTGCGCGTCAGGCAACGCCGTCGCCTTCCGCGACCCGATCGAAGCGACCCCGTGATGCTGCTCCTTCCGATTCTTCAGCGGCACCTTGACGGAGGCCGCAGCCGCTGCGAGGCGTCCGGACTCGCGGTTCGGAGTCGCGGGGTCTATGACCTTGGCCACGGACGGTTCGGCTACGTAGACCGCATAGAAGCTGGCGGTGGCCCACAGTCCCCACAGGATCGCCTGACCAACGGCCAGATCCACTGGAACACTGGCCCAGAGATCCATCTCCTTGTTCATCTGACGTCCCTCCAACCAGCGGCGGAACGCAAGAGTCACCACCACGGCCGTGGTGAAGAACAGAAAGACGAACGTGTAGCGAAGGAACGGAGGAAGAGAGTGGAGCGAAGAGAAGAACAGTTTGAAGAAGTCGAGCATGCTTTGGTCCTTGGGACTCGAGAAAGAACTCGTTCGCCTGTTCCGGCAGAAATACTGACCGTCTGAGGCAGCACGACGTGAACGACGACGTGAAACGGCTGGTATGTCGAGCCCTACCCAAAGGATCGACCACCCCAAACAACTACCGAAGTGGCAACTTTTGTCCTGCCTTGCCAATCCTTGAAAGCGTCAAAGCCAAGACCGACGAATGAACGCTCCAGGAGCCTGTCGGAGGAAGACCCCGACCCATTCCAGGACCGAGTCGTCAAATGCGGGAGGAGCCAAGGAGACAAATCGACGACGAGGAGATGCGACGACGAGTCCTGACTCACCAGACGGAGCGAAACCAACGAATCAGGATCGTGACTTGGGTCGTGGCTGAAGACTCTCTGAAATGTTCAGGGAGCGACGACAGAGAACCCTGGAGCCTCGAACCTCCAGGCCTTGAACACGTTGCTCGTGGGGAGGGAATTCTCGATCGCGATCGAGGTGCGTCCGGAGATCGTGAATCCAAACGGACCCGAAGCCGTACCATAGGGGATCTTGACCTGCAGTTCCGAGGTCGCCTCGGCGAGATCGAACTCGACGCTCCCCGTCCCTGAAAACGAGAAATGGACGATTCCAGCGGGGAAGACGGTGCCTCGTCCATAGATCGTGACCAGCGTGCCCACAGGCCCTTCTTTGGGACTGAACTGCTCCTGGGGCAGAATCGTGGCCTGGCTCGAATCGGGCACTACCTGGACATCATCGATCGTGGGGATATTCGGAAGCTCTCCACAGCCGGAGAAGAAGAAGACAACCAACAGCAGGACCGTCGCGAGGCGATACATGGGCGAAATCCCTTCGTTCTCACCTCATCTTTCGGTTCGTGACAGCCGTAGAGTTAATCTTTAAAGACAAAAAGAGTTGCGGACTTTCCTCTCATGTCTGACGGTTCGTTTGCCGAAGAGAAGAAAAGGTCGTCGCCTTCATCCTGTCCCAAGCGACGATCCTGCTTTTCCCGCGAACTCTTCATTTCAGGGGCACTGTCCCAAGGAAGTGGATCCATGGCCTTGCACACTCGCACGCTGGAGACGATCGTGGTCATCGCAGGCCTTGTCTGCGCCACAGCGCCCGTCCAATCGGGAGTCCTGGAGTGGTTCCGACTGCCTTCCCGCCGAACAGTGGGTTCGCCGGATACAGCACAAAGCCAGATGAAGAAGTATCTCGCAAGAGTCCTCAAAATCGAAGACCTCCAGGTCTCGGGACGAAAATCGGCGCTGACATCCGCAGAGCGAAGGGCTCTCGATTCCCACGTTCTCTCTCGGATCGATCGATGCCCTGAAGCGGTGATTGTGGACCTCTCGGGACGAGCCACAAAGGGGATCGGCGTTCTTGGGGGATCGAATCTGACAAAAGGAGAGTTCTCGCCGGCAAAGGGATACGTCGGCTATGTCTCCCTCGTGACGAGCGAGCCATTTCCGACAGAGGCCGATCAGGCCTTGAACCTCGTCACAAAGGTCGTCGGGGAGTCGGGTCTTTTCGGTCTTTCCCCGGAAGCCGGCCCGGTCTGGAAGCACGTCGAACAGTGCATCGTGGGGCAAGTTCCCGGATTGGATGGAGCGGCACAACTCAGCGCCAATCAGACAGCAGCTCGGACTCTTCCGGCTGAAAGTGACCCTGAAGAGATCCCGGCATGGTCTGTGAGGGGGTTGGGTGAACTCATCTGGAAAGGCGAGCCAAAGCCGCTGGAGATGGGAGTGTTGGTTGCCCTCACCCGGGAGCGTGGTGGCAAGGCCTGTCGTGTGACCCATGTGACCGGCGTGGGACAGCCCTCGAAAGGGCTCTTCTCCGGGGCCATTCGGCTCAACAAAGACGAGGAAGAGTGAGTGAGAACAAACCAGGCCTTCCGTCGGTGTCTGACCCTTGCTGAAGGCCGATCCCGACAGGGCTTTCATCCAGGGCGGGCAGGGGAGCCGGATGCCCACCCCGCCACCTCCTTTCATCTCGAATCCATCACCGGTCCGACCGACCGGCGCGGATCCCCCACCCTCTGGATTTCACACCTGAAGCGCATCACCCCCTCCGAGAGAACGGGTCAGATTCCAACGGCCAGAGTCACAAAATCGGTCGATTCGCTCCCTGGCCGCATTCGAGCAAACGTTAATCGCAAGCGCTGATTCATGGACAACGGGTCTAAAACGGCAACGACGCGCCGTGGCCTTCGGATTCGAGTCCGGTCGTGCGGAGATCACCCTCCGAGCGGTCGTCGGTGTCCTCGTCGGTCTGCGGTTCGAGCTCACGAGTTTCCGGCAAGGATCTCGGCTTGCTGGGTCGGCCGCTGCCCGGAAGGAGACAGAGCCGCTCGGTTACGACATCCACGATGCGTCGATTCTCTCCCTTGTCGGTCTGCCACCGGCGTAGATGGAGTCGGCCATCGATCATCAGCGGCTGGCCCTTCTTGGCGTATTTGCAGACGGTCTCTGCCGTCTTGCCGAAGCTAGTGATGTCGATGAACGTCACCTCTTTCTTGATCTGGTTGTCTGCCCCTCGATACTTGCGGTCGATCGCCATGCACATTTTGGCCACTGGCAGGCCGGTCTGGGAGAACCTCAGCTCCGGATCTCTCGTCAGATTGCCGACCAAGACCACCTTGTTGTAGTGTCCCATCGTTTGCGCTCCTTGATGCGGTTTTGTCCACTCACCCGTCGGGTCGAGTGGTGATCTGCTATTGAGATGATTCTACGTGCGGGGCGTGGTCTTAGGCCAAGGACACGCCGGGACTCGAGTATCGTCGAAAACCGCTTCAATAGAGATTCTCGTCACTACGGAACGACGACGTCTCCTCGATCGAACCGATGCGAAGCCAAGAACGGAATGGCCAATGGGGGATCAGGGGAAAAACCAGCCCGTTGAGCCGTGAGGAGACCGTCTGCTACACTACGAACCCCATGCGCATTCGACTCCGTCCAAGATTGGTCAACCGCAAGGATCGAGATCCCGGACTCTTCGTCGATCTGGAAGGGTCCAAGGACTGCTTCCTGGTTGATTGCGGGTCAAACGAATCGATTCCCAAGGCCGACCTTCTCAGAATCTCGAACATCTTCGTGACCCACACCCACATCGACCATTTCTGTGGGTTCGACCGCATTCTGCGGAACATCCTGGGAAACGTGGTCGAGATTTCGATCTTCGGTCCTCCGGGCATCACGGCAAACGTGATGGGGAAACTGTCGGGTTACACCTGGAACCTGATCGACGAGGAAGGGCCGATTTTTCGTGTCAACGAACTGGAAGACTCCAGGATGACGACGGTCCGACTGCGATGCAGGAAGGGCTTTCGCCCCGACGGACCGACGACCGTCCGCGAGATCCGGGACGGACTGATCTTCGCCGACTCTCGGGTGAAGGTGCGCTACGCGACCTTGGATCACCAAATCCCCTCGCTGGCATTCTGCTTGGAGGAACCCCCCTATGCTTCGATCCGTGCGGAGCGGATCGCCGGGTTGGGCCTCGTGGAAGGACCGTGGCTCTCGAATCTCCAAGCGAGAGTCCTGGCTGGCCCCATGACGGACGAGCCTTTCCTCGTCGGCGACCGCAGTCTGTCTTTCTCCGACCTAGCCCGGGCCCTGGTCGAGGTAAAGCCCGGCCGCAAGATCACGTATGTTGCCGACACGGTCTTCAGCCCCAATACCTGTGAAGAAGTGACCAAGCTCGCGCATGGATCGGACGATCTCTTCTGCGAGGCGAACTACCAGGAAGCGGATGCCGACAAGGCGCACGCCTATTTCCATCTGACAGCCCGACAGGCGGCCACCTTCGCCCGTCTGGCCAAGGTCAAGAGACTGGTTCTCTTCCACATCTCAAGGAAGTACCAGGGAGACATCCAGACCTCCCTCCGGGAGGCCTCCGAGCTGTTCGGGCGAGTCGACTAGAAACAATACCACTGAATTTGCGATTCGACTTTCCGTCTCAAGGTTCAACGTCGGCGTCGGAAGAGCCAAACGATCGCGGCGGCCAGACCGATGGCTGTGGCAACGGCCGCGCCGATCCGCCCGAACGAGAGAGGTCTCGCCCCTTCGATCCTTCCGGTTACGCCGTTCATCCATCCCGCGTGGGACCGCTCGCGGTAGCGGTATCCGAAGGCGTGGACGGGCACGTGGGCCAGCCGGATCGTCCGGATGTCAACCACGGTGTTGACGTTCAGCTCACAGACGACCTCGCCTGGGACCATCTTGCGGCAAGCCGAACGTTCGAGATCTTCGACTCGAGATCGAATCGCACGCTCGGCCTCTGCCGGGTCCACAACCGGCGCCTCGAAAACGACGGTCGTGTCGACCTCTGCGGTGATCGGCTCCAGGCGCGACCAATCAAAATCGGCGATCGACCAGAACGAATGCTGATCCAGACCTCGGCTCGCCAGGGAGTGAATGTTGGGGTAAGAGGCGTCGTGCGCCCCGGAGAGAGCCTGCCTGTCGATCCCCGTCTCGACTTCGAGCCCCAGGGGAGGATCGGGAAACCCGATCGGCCTCCGCACCCGCTTGAACCCGTGGTGGAGAATCGACGCGGTCCAGTTGGAGTGGGCGTGGCAATCGGCCAGATAGATGGGAACGAAGATCGGCTCCAGCCGCTCGATTTTTGCCTCGCGACCCAGGTCTCCCGGATGGAACAACCCGGTCGACAGCCACTCTTCGATGCGTTTTGTGGCCTCGTCCAGCGAGAGGGCGAACGGGAGAAAAACCTGGGGGGGCGAGGTCCTCTGCTCAGGAGGCTGTTCGATCAGGTAGGCACTTCCACAGAACGAACAGCGTGCCATCGGCATCCCAGGCCGAACATTGAGAATGGCCGAGCACTGTTGGCATTGGAGGAGCTTCAGACCGGCCGAGGGGTTCGTGGTCAGGGTCATTAAAGATAGTGAACCACAGGATCGCGCTTCCGGCAAGTGGAGCTTGACCCAAATCCTTCACCTCATTCTTGCAAACCCAGTGATCATGAGCATTTCGAGGACATACACTTTCACTTCCCTGGACCCCAGATGTGCCCCGGATGCAAGAAAGAACGAAGTCGCCGCGACGCAGGTGTACAGAGAAGTACATTGAGGAGCGGCGACGAGTTCTGACGCAGCAGACGGGGCGC
>Ga0074195_1001004_pt1 | contig 44993 bp, 36 predicted proteins | sample EPASupsiteHSE623_FD_64525 | JGI IMG/M metagenome (GOLD analysis project Ga0074195, IMG submission 64525) | Bioremediated contaminated groundwater from EPA Superfund site, New Mexico - Sample HSE6-23 | ecosystem: Environmental > Aquatic > Deep subsurface > Groundwater > Contaminated ...
ACTCCATACCGGTCATGATACCCGATCGAGCAAAGCGACCTCGCTGAAGCAACTCGCCTGAAAGGCGAGGGCTTCAACCGGGCGCTCAGAAAGTGAATGTGTATGTCCTCGAAATGTTCATGATCACTGGATTTGCCAGAATGAGGTGAAGGATTTGGGTGCACCCAGGACGCAACGGCGAGTTGCCTGAGGTCACTCCCCTGGCATACAATGCCGCCGTTGCCGTCCCGGGGAGAGTGCCTGTCCATGCCCGGACCGTTCCAGTACCTGACATCGATGGCCGGAGAGATCCGGGCATTCGCTCTTCTTGCGTTGGGCGCTTTCCTCTTGGCTCTGGCCACATTCCAGACGACAACGGCCATCCACATCAACGCGAAGCAGGCAACAGACTTCACCACATTCTACGAATCCGCCCTTTTGGCCCGTACGGGCCAAGACCCCTACCTCATTGCCCCCAATCGATGGCCCTATCTCTATCCACCGACGCTACTCTGGCTCTTCGGACCTCTCACATACCTCTCGACGTCGAACGCCGTCGCGGTCTGGACTCTGCTGATCTTCTGCATGTGGATGGGCGCGGCAACGATCGTCCATCGACTGGTGCGGGTCCCCATCGGGCCCGCCTTCCTGACCTGGGCCATCCCCTCGCTAATCACCTACCGGTTCATTCTCCGCTGCTCCAATTTCGGACAGGTCGATCTCCTCGTCTTTCTCATCGTACTCCTCGCGCTGGTGGGCCTGAAAACAGGGCGCCCCAGACTGGGCGCCGCGACTCTCGCCGCCGCGACCGTGATCAAAGTCCTTCCCATCATCCCGGCAGCGGTGGTCCTCGCCCGCAGGGGGGTCGCAACCTGGATCACCTACGCATCGACCCTGGTGATGCTCCTTCTTTTACCCGTCTGTACCTGGGGAGTCACTCGCCACGCGGAGCTCTTGTCCTCCTGGCTCGGCGGCCAGATGCTCGCCCATGCCTCCAATTTCAGCGGAGCCAACGATCCGAGCAACCAGTCGCTCTCCGCCGCCGTCGCGCGGCTCTTGATTGTCTCGGATCCCGTTCGAGTGCGGGAATGTGTCGAGAGGGGATACATCGCTCCCGAGGCCACCGTGTCCAGGCCACTATGGGCCTCTCTGGCCCTACTCCTCGTATCGGTCACGATCGTCACAGTCCTCACCCACCGCCGAAAGTCGGCCTTGGGCCTGGAGGGAAGCGCGGGGCTCCTCCTCATGCACCTGCTATCCCGCAAGACATGGGAAACCCATCTAGTCACACTGATCCTAGTCCACGGTTCGCTCATCTCGACAGCCGTCACGGACAGACGGATTGCGACCCCCATCACGGTGGCTGTCACGCTGGCAGCCGTTCTGGAAAACTTCTACGCTCCCGTCATCCTGGGATCTCGCATGTCCGACCTCGCGCAGTTTTACTCGCCCACCACGTGGTCGTTGATCATCCTGTGGATCGCCGTGATCGGGGCTCTTCGAACACCTGACCACGAGGCCCCATCGTCCGAGACAGCGAGATAGACGAGCCGCAGATCATAAATCAGGGAGGCAGGGCGGCAATCTGTCCTTGCCGCGCATCTGTCCGCGCTGTTATACTGCTGCCTTGTTGTCTGGTGTTTCTGAGTGCAAGGAGAAGTATCGAGCATGGCACGCAGAATCGTTAGCTTGTGCACATTCATCCTGTTCGCGTCCTCCGCCTTCGCCTTCGACGGCCTCCCTCCAACCCACCCCCTCTTCGGTGTTCAGACCCGTGTCTTTTCGGTGGTGCATCAGTACTGGTACTGCAGCGATCTTCAGATCGCCTATCTGAAGAACCCCACTCAGGAGAATCTCGCGAAGTCTGATGCGGCGACAAGCGCGTTCAAGCGGCAAAGCGCTGACCTCGGGGTCGAACTCCGAGCCTCGCTTCGATCCGGGACGCAGACGATCCAGCTAGTTGCCGAGATCTACAGATCCCTTCCCACCGGCGCCAAGCCTTGCCTCTTCTTCACTCTTGGGGCACTGCGGGCCGAGTCAATGCACCCTGAGGCGGCCGGACAGACCTCGTTCGCCTTCGAAGAGTACTTCCCCGGTTACGGATACGGCGATCCAAAGTACAAGTACCGCAAGGGCCGCGAGGTCTCACGAGAGAACAAGGGGACCACCTGGCAGGAGGAATCGCGCACAGTCAGCTCGCAATTCAATGCCGAACTGGTCATCGAGCTCAGCCTGCTGCCCAGCCTGCGCAACATGGAGACCGCCGGGACCATTCGAAACCTCAAGGTTGGCCAACAGTTCGAAGGGGCTGTGGCCGGTCAGCCGACCCTCCTCGTGAAGGTCTCTTTTCAGGCCGTGCGATCGGTCGAGATCAAGGCGCACCGCCGCTACGAGGTCAACAAGATCTGGTTCGAGCTCTATCGAGCCAAAATCGGTCTCTGGGCCTCTGGGCCGTGGGAACTCTGTGGCCAAACCTACGAGATCCTCAACGAGCCGACCGGAGACGCTGTGTAAGACGCCGCGTCAAAGCGGAACGCAGCAGAGCCGGCGAACAACGGCTTTGGAGTCCCATCATCGGGACGAATCGATCCGACAGAGGAATGCTCCGGTTTCGGTGTCCACCCGAATCGTCTCGCCCGACGAGATGTATTCGGGCACCTGGACCGTCAGACCGCTCACGAGTCTTGCGGGCTTGGTCCGACCGGTAGCCGAGCTGCCCTTGACAGCCGGCGTCGTCTCTTCAATCTCCATCTCGATCACGGGCGGGAGCTGTATTCCGATGGGTTCACCGTTGTAGATGAGAGCGGAAATGCCCGACATGTTCTCGAGGAGAAAGGACACCTGATCCCCCAACGACTCGGATGTTCGCTCGAACTGGACACCGGAGTCCTCGATCATGAAATGGTGGGTGTCTTTGTCCCTGTAGAGGTACTGCACCGGTTTTCGCTCGAAGTCGGCATCTTGGATCAAGTCGGATCCGTCGAACACCTTGTCCACCTTTGTACCCGATCTGAGATTGCGCGCTCGGATCTTGTAGAGAGTGGCAGCGCCACGGGCGGACGGCGACTTGACCTCGATCTTCTCAATGACGCAGGGCGATCCGTCGAACTCCACGATCAGACCTCGCTTCAAATCCTTTGCAAGCGGCACGGCTCTCCTTTCGGCCACTCTGGGCGATTCATAGAACGTAGTGGTCACAAGATTCGTTGAACTCTACTTTGAAGCTCCCTTCGTCGCCCAGATCTCCGTGAGACGGACGATGGTCGCCACGGCCTGCTCCAGGGCCTTGGTCGAAACCCACTCCAGTTTGCTGTGGACGTTCTCTGCCCCCGTAAACACATTGGCCGTCGGCAGCCCCCTAAAGGAGAGTGCCGAACCATCGGTCCCCCCCCTCACCGCCCTACGGGACGCTTTGAGACCACCCCTCTCGATCGCCTCGGCCAGGAAACCGGAAACGAACGGTGTCCGGTCGAGGACCTCCTTCATGTTCCGATACTCCTCCCGAACCTCGAGTTTGACGGATGTGCCGGGGAACTTGTCGGCGGCGCGTCGCCGCATCCGCTCCAGAAGCCGCGACTTCGCCGCCATGCCTTCCCGGGTGAAGTCACGGATCAAGAGACTCACAGTGGAACGCTCCTCGTTTCCCTTGATCTCCATCGGGTGGATGTATCCCTTGCGTTCGGAGCTGTGCTCTGCCCGGAGCTTGGTTGGGACCTCCCCGACGAACCAGGCGGCAGCGTAGAGGGAGTTGATCATACGGCCTTTGGCATCACCGGGATGGGAGCTCTTTCCACAGAACGTCACGGTGGCCATGGCCGCGTTGAAGGTCTCGTCGTTGTAAACTCCGACCTCGTCCCCGTCTATGGTGTAGGCGTATTTCGCTCCAATAGCCCGGACATCCAAGAAATCGCAGCTCCGCCCGATCTCCTCGTCCGGAGTAAAGACGATCTTGAGCGTCGGACGAGGGATCTCAGGATGGCGAATCAATTCCTCCAGCGCCGTGACGATCTCGGCAATCCCGGCCTTGTCGTCGGCGCCCAAGAGGGTCGTACCGTCAGATGTCACGATTCCGGACCCTTTGAACTTGTTGAGATTGGCGTTGGACGCCACTCGGATAACCTGCGTCTTGTCGCCAGGAAGCACCAGATCGCCTCCCGAATAGCTTTGGTGGACGATCGGACGAATGGTTCCGGGAGCGACCGTATCGCTGCAGTCGAGGTGGGCAATGAGACCGATCGATGGAACGGACCGGGCTTTGCTGGCCGGCAGGTTGGTGGAGAGCGTCGCGTAAACGTAGCCGTGTGAATCGAACCGGACCGAACCAAGCCCGATGGCCTTGAGCTCGTCCACGAGAAGCTTTGCCAGACGAAACTGAGAGTCGGTGCTTGGGACCTTATCGACTCCCTCCTTCGATGGGGTGGATATGGACGCGTAGCGGACGAGGCGATCGGTGACCCTGCGTTCGATCGAAAGCTGACCTGCTGCCCAGGCCGTATCGGCGAGCAGAAGGCCCACAACCCCCATCAGGCCAAAGACTCTCGTGGCTCGTGACATCACCATGGAGGAATCGTGTTCCTTTCGGAGACTCGGTGCAGGAGGCAATCAGAATGGCGGATAAAAGGGCCAATCGGCCCCAAAGCCGGTCACAAACAGCCCTTCCATCGTATAACCAGCGAACGGTGGGATCAAGTCGTTCGTGTAGGTCCGGGGCGGATGCACGGCAAATTGGCCGAGGTCTGGCATTTGGTGATCCCTCTGATGTATGTTTCTGAAGCATGAGTCCGATGACCAGAGATCCACGCATCCGAATCGCTACCCACCGGAAGCTCTCCAACCCAACGCTGGTGGCGGCCTGGCCCGGCGTCGGGCTCGTCGGCTTCAACGCCGTGGAGTTCCTCCGATCAACCCTGAACCCTGATCAAGTCGCGGAGATCGATACGCCCGGTTTCTTCGCGATCCAAGGCGTCCAGGCAAAGGATGGCTCGATCGTACCGTTGCGCTATCCGACAAGCACCTTCTATGCTTGGAAGAGCCCAAAGGGCAAAAGTGACCTTCTGCTCTTTCTTGGTACAGCCCAACCGGTATCCGGCCGCGAGGTCGAGCTCGCCCGACTGGTTCTCGACGCGGGCATGAGACTAGGGGCGAAGCGCGTCTTCACGGCGGCGGCCATGGTCGCCCAGATCGATCACGTGGCCCCCTCGCGCGTCTGGGCGGTCACAGCATTGCCGGACGAATGGGAAGCTCTGGAACTGTTGGGCGTCCACAAACTCCAAGACGGACTGATTGGAGGACTGAACGGACTTCTCATCGGGGTCGCGCAGGAACGCGGACTTCCCGCTGCTTGCCTGATGGGCGAGATGCCTCACTACACCACAAACATTGAGAACCCAAAGGCATCCGTCGCCGTTCTGGAAGTCCTCCTGAGTGTCCTCGGAATCACCGTCGACCTGAGCTCCTTGCGGGAGCGTGCCCGTTACATCGAGCTTCAGATCCAGGCCTATCTGCAGACAGCCCGTGACGGATCCCCGGGACCGGAAGGTGGATCGACGGAAAACTCGGACACCGAGGATGTCGCGACCTCCGAAGGGTCGGACCGGAACCGCAACGAGCCGGGCAAGGGCGGCGGCACCTCGATCAACTGAGAGCCTGTCGGAGAAAGCCCCATCCGGGGCTCGGTCCGGAGGCTGAAGTCCGGACTCTCCGGCAGGCTCTTTGTGCCAATGCCCACCGTTAGTACGACCCTCAGGAAGCCTTCTTACTTCTCTTCTTCGCCCGATGAACCCGGCTGCTGGACCGGGGCCGTGGCCTGTGCCCTCGTTCGCTTCTGAACCTCGCGCCATTTGACGAGTTGTTCGGGCGTCATGGTCCCATTGATCTTCTGGGAGGCCTTGATGTCAGCGATCCGCATCTCCACCTGGATGTCAGCCGTGCTCTTCAGATAGGGACGGATCTTCTCGATCTCGGCATTCTGTACAAGCAGGGACTGAACCTGCTGCTCGTTCGACGCGATGCGCTTTCGGCACTCGTTGAGATAGTTGGCGAGCTCCGACACCGCACCCTTCATCTCTTTGATCTGGACCTCGGTCAGCCCCAGCTCCTTCTGAAAATCCCAAATCGTCTGCACCTTCTGGCCTTGGGGGGCCGAAGCAGCCTTCGGCTTGGCGTCGGCGGACGCGATCAGTCCCACCGCCAGCAGCACACAGCAACTCACACCGGTCAGAAGTACGCGATTCATCATTGTCATACTCTCCTCTAGTCATTCATCACTGCCGGGGGGCGTCAACAACCCGGGGGGAAGGGGGGGAGGGCCAACAGGAGACATCACGGCCTCTTGCGCCGGTGGCACCGGCTTCGCCGAAGGAATCGACGCCGGAGAAGGCCCCTTCGCGCTGCCATCTGCCGGAACCGGCGAAGGCATCTCCCGATCAACAGCGACGGACGCTCTCGCTGTTGGGACTGGCGTGACAGGGGTCGACTGCCCCTCTCCTCGTTGGCCACAGCCTGAACTCACCAGGCTCGCCAGCACGAGAACCAGGCAATGCAGGCCAAAGGGCTGCCCCGTCCGTCGTCGTGGCTCCATTTTGAGTCGAAACCTCCCGATCTGTCCCAAAGCCGAAGAATCACTCCAGGGCGACAGGATAATTCCTCGGGGCATTGATCGGCAAGCCTGCTCTTGCTGGCTTGCGGATCGTCCCGATGCCGTTGTATAAGGGGTCGCCAGAGACGAGGATCGAACAAGGAGCAGCAACTCGTGAAGCACAATCGCCTTCGTGGCGTACTGACCCACGTCACAACAGCGGTGCTTTTGGTCGCGTCCGGTTGCGGAGATTCGACGGAAGAGGCCATTCGGTTTTCCGAACAGGTCACCGGAGCCACCCAGGAGATCGAGCGGGCCGGGGTCCAATGCGTCAGAAGCCTCATGCCCATCCTCCGTGAGGAAAAACCAAGCGTCGCCGCGATCCGCGCGTCGCGAGACGGACTCAAACGAGCCCTCAGCGAGGTGACCGGACGGACGACGACGTTAGTGCCCCCGGGCTGTCCCCGGTCGAAGGAACTGCTCCAGGCGCTGAAGAAGTACCTCGAGTCTCAGGGGCAGCTGCTTAAGACCGATTTCGATGAGGCGGTTCGTCTCGCAGAGACCGACGGGCTGCCGGCTGACCATCGCCGGACAAAACTCCGCCGGCACATCGTTCACATCCAAATCGCCGAACAGGATGCCTTTCTGAGCCTAAAGGCAGCCCAAAAGGCGTTTGTGGTGGAGAATCGCCTGGCTCTAAGAAAGGACCCGAACGCCGAAGTGTTGGGTTTTCTGGCCGGCATCGGAGTGGCAAACGAGCGGCTCGAACTTGCTGGAAAGGATCTGGGAAGGCTCCTGGCGCCCGCCTATAGAGGAGAAAAACTCGACCCCACCCAGATCGGACAGTTCATCGACGAGGCGAAACGAGTCCTCGATTCGGTGAAGAAGTCCCTCCTCGCGCTGGAGGTGCCTCTCGTCAAAGGTTCTCGCGAGCTCCGGGACGCGGAGAGTGCGTATCTGAACGGTCAGACGGTCACTTTCGACTCAGATCTCCCCGCGTTGGTCACCATCGCCCGCGACTCCACCATCGACGAATCCTCACGGAAAAACCGTGTGGATGAGGTTCTCCGCAGGATGCAGGAAGCCGAGAAGGGACACCTTGCCACTCTCAGGGCAGCGCGGGACGCCTTTCTCAAGGAATCGCGACTGGTTGTGAAGTAATCCTCTGCCGGACCGCAAGACGCGAATGAAGCAACCTCGGTCAGTGGCTCTTTCGCGCCGCGTACTCTTTCGCCCCGTCGTCCGCCGGTTGTGGCCAGACCATGGTCGCCTGGATCAAAGGTCCCATGACCTCGCTCGACACCATGACCCCCAAAATCGAGAGGACAAAAGCTCGGTCGATCGTCGGCGAGACTTCGATCAGCTGCCGTGGCGGCAGGGGCTTGCGGGAGTGAAGCCCAACAACCGGTCCACTGGGCCGAATGGCACCCCGGTAGAAAGGCTCCGAACTCACTACAGGCTCGCTGATCACCTGATCTTCATCGGCAAAAGAGCGACCCACCGGAGTGAGAGCCACGAGCAACGCAATCGTGGGAATGATGGTCATTCGTAGAATCGGTTTCATTGCAGATATTATACCAAATTATTCGAGCACCAGCGACTCTCCTTCTCTATTCCATGGCAACCTCTACGGTAACCTGGTAAACTGGGTTATCGATGACCGGGTACAAGTGCCCCCTCTGTCGATCCCCCTGTACGGCGACCTCGTCTGGAGAGACGCTCGTCTGCAGCGCTTGTGGTTTTCGTTTCTCCATTTCCGAGTCCACGTCCGATTCACTTCCAAGCCGATCGGGTGGAGTCGAAGTCTCCCATCCGACCGCCTACGGGGTCGACACCGACCAAAGCTCCGCCCCTCTCGAGATCGACGGATACAAGATCCTCTGCCGCATCGGCAAAGGAGGCATGGGCGAGGTCTTCAAGGCCGAGCAGGAAGGGCTTTCGCGAACGGTCGCGATCAAGGTCCTTTCCCGGGAGCTCTCCAAGAGTCAACAGCTCATCCAGAGGTTCGATCGCGAAGCGCTTGCTCTTGCCAAGCTGCAGCACCAGTCGATCGTCTGGATCATCAACAAGGGCAAGACTCGAGATGGACGTTTCTTCTTCGCGATGGAGTTCGTCGAAGGAGATTCTCTCCGCAACGTCATCCTCGAAGGTAAGTACTCCACCCCCCAGCGTGTGACCGTCGTTCTCGACATTGCCGAGACACTCGCTTACACGCACTCGATGAACATCATCCACCGGGACATCAAGCCAGAGAACGTCCTGGTGCGCGAGGTGGCCGGTGGGAAGCTCCAGGTCAAGATCCTGGACTTCGGACTGGCCGGCGTACTCAAGGAAGGCCCCGATCGAGCCAATCTCACCCGAGAAGGAATCATCATCGGGACGCCTTTCTATATGAGCCCGGAGCAACGGGTCAATCCGAAGAACGTCGACGCCCGCACGGACATCTACAGCCTCGGAGTGATGTTCTACGAGCTCCTGACCGGCGACATTCCCGTGGGGGTCTACAAGGCCCCCAGCGAGAGAAACCCGGACGTCAAACAGGATCTGGACGCGATCGTCGCCAAGATGCTCGACCAGGATCTCCGCAAGCGCTACCAACTCATGGATCAGGTGGCCGGAGATGTCCGCAGCACGCTCGACATCGTCTCGGGTCGAGTGTCGCAGCAGATTCGCCCGGAGCTCCCGGAGCCGTTGATGACCACGAGCGGGTTCACCACGGAACGAAAGAAGGTGATCGTCGAGGGCAAGGCCACAGCGGGCCACACCATCTTCGTGCAGGTGAACACCCAGGTCTACACCACTCTGGCAAGCGAAAGCGGCCTCTTTGCCACAGAGGTCCTGCTCAAGGACGGAAAGAACCTCATCACGACCAGGGCCGTGTCCCGAGGTCAAGAGTCGAAGAGTTCGCCGCCGATCGAAATCCAGTCGCTTCCTGAAGCACCCGAGCTGCTCCAGATCCCGAAGGAGGCGGCGACAGCCTGGGTCAAAGTCCAAGGTCGAGCCGGCCCGGGCGATCTGATCAGGGTTCGCGTCGGCGATCGTGAGTATCAGACCGCGGCCGATGCCAATGGCAGCTTCGACGTTGACTGCGAGCTGGACGAAGGACCAAACACGGTCTATGCGTGGGCTGAGGTCGAGGGTCTCCGCTCCAGGGACTCGGCGAGCGCCCAGATCGTCCGTCCCGTGTCTCCGCCGTGGATCAAGTCGCTGCCGATGATGACCCGACGGGCCAGCCTCGAGCTGCAGGGAACGTGCGCCCAGAAGAGCGAGCTCGAAATCAGAGTCGACGATGCCCTGTACCATACGTCGGCTGACGTGGCCGGACACTTCGACTACGAGATTCCCCTGCGTCTGGGCGTCAACAAGGTCACGATCAAGGCGTCCCGCGCCGGCGTCGACAGCGATCCGGTCGGTCCCATCGAAATACGTCGACAGCTTCCCCTCGCCCCAAGCCACCTGGCCGCGATGATCGCGGTCGTCGGTCTCGCGGCTCTTCTGACTTATTCGCGATACCAGCCAACCCTGGTCCTCGACCCGATTCCCGAGGCGAGGCTCACGACCGTCAGCGGAAAGGGACCCACCGGCTCGGCCATCAAGATCATCGTGAATGAGGCGGAGCGCCCCATCGAGACGGTCGTGGGCTCGGACGGTTCCTTCAAGCGGAAGAACGTCCCCTTGCGCTACGGCAAGAACACGGTGCGGGTCAAGGCGGTCTCCGGAACCAAGGACCTCGTGGAGTCGAACGTCATCCACGTACTGCTCCCTCCACCGCAACCGAGCCATGTTGCGGCGATGAAGGGCGACGGACAGTCGATTACGCTTCTCGGACGCATCGAGGAAGGGTGTCAAGCCTTAGCCGCCCTCCCCGGAGGCAAGGAGATCGCGCTTGCCGTCGATTCAACCCGAGCCAGCGGAGGGACCTCGCCCTTTCGTGGGCGCGTTCCGCTGGCACCGGGGAAAAACGTGGTTCAGGTCTTCGTACTCGCAGGCGACGCACGATCTGAACCGGTTACAAAGGAGCTATACGCACCGCCAGAGATTCCCCAGATCACCGACAGGATTTCGTCGGCCGACGGAAGCTCCGTGACCATCAAAGGCGTCGAACCGACTCCGTTTGCTCTCCTGAAATTTCAGGGGCCGAAACGTCAACAGGACTACAAACCGTTTGCGCCCAACCCGGATCAGACCTTTGAAACGACGCTCTATGATCTCGATCCGGGAGAGAACCGGTTCCATTACAGCGCGTTCATCGTGGCTGACAAGGACAAGGTCGAGTATCGAAGCGTCGTGGAGACCCTCATCGTCACGGGACGGCCTCCTGCCCCGGAGGGCCTGGGTCAATCGACCGTGATGAAGCAAGGAACCAGCAAGATCATTCTCTTCGGTACGGCACGGTTTGCCGACCGGATCGGAGTCTGGCTCGGAGAGAAGGAGATCGCCGAGGCCAAACCGGATCCAGCCGGTCAGTTCGAAATCGTGGTCCCCATGAGACTCGCCCCCGGACAGAACCAGTTCCGGGTCCGGTCCAAAGTCGGAGGAGTCATGAGCGAGGCTGCCTCGGTGGCGGTTCCCGTGAGACCTCCGGAACCAAAGCTCGTGGAAGCCGCGCTGCTGGGAGACGGAACCCGCGCCCGGATCATCGTGCGGGCGGTCCCGGGCGCCCTGGTCTCGCTCACTCCCTCGAAGGGCAAGGAGATCCACAAGCGGGCAGACAAGGGGCTGTTCGACGTCGAGATCGATCTCAACCCGGGCGACAATGAGCTGGCGCTCGTGGCCCGCGTCGACGACCTCAAAAGCGAAGCGACTTCCGTCATCGTGACAGCACCCCCACCTCCGCCGGAGCTCGTGGAGGTCAAGGTGGCTCCTGATCTCAAGTCGGCCACGGTCTCGAGTCGGGTCTATCTGCCCGGTGCGCAGGCCTGGATCCGTCGCGAGTCGTCGTCTCGCGGAAGTCGATTGGATTCATCCGACGGCGAACTCTTCCTCACAAAGGATCCGCTCCCCCTTTCTCCGGGGGAGAATCGCTTTCAGCTCTGGGCTTCGTTCAAGGACCTGAGGAGCGCGGAAGTCACGGCGGTCGCCACCGGCGAAGCTCCGAAGATCTCTCCCCCGATGGTGACGTGGCGCCCTACCGGACCCAAGACGATCCTTCTCGAAGGGGCGGTGGAGAAAGGGTGCTCGCTCGAAATCATGAGGGGAAGCGTGGGAATCGCACCGGTTCGAGTCCAGCCCGGCGGAAGATTCCAGACGTCCGTGGATCTCGGTTACGGCCGGCATCAGCTGAGAATCTACGCACTCAAGCAGGGCGGACGTAGCGCCTCTTCCTTGGTGGACGCGCTGCTGCCTCCGCAGCCGGTGGCCTCGCCGGAATCGACACGAATCGGTGATCACCAGGTCCTGCTGAAAGGCCAAGGGGAGCCAGGGGTCCAAATCCATATCCGTGAGGCGGGAAGGCGCGTAAGAGAGACGCTCGTGGAGGAATCCGGCCTCTTCAAGGCCACGGTCGACCTGGAGTTCGGATCCCACGAACTGCAGGTGTTGGCACACGTGTCAGGAGCCTCGTCTCGGATCACACCGGTTCGAATCGATCTGCCACCACCGCCTCCGGAACCTCTGGCGTTCAGGGCGAGCGACGACGCACCGGCGTTCTCGTCGAAGGCGATGCCGGCCACGACAGTGTCCATCGACGTGGATGGACAGCTATTCACGGGCCGCACGGCTAGCGATGGTCAGTTCACCGTGATTCTCGTTGGCCTCACCCCCGGTCCACACACGTACCGGGCGAGGGTCCTGGCTGGGGGACTTTCCTCCTCGCCCCAAACGGGCCAGTTCAACTACCCACCGAAGGATCCCCAGATCACCAGACGCGAAGTCGGGGAAACCGATCTTCTCATCGAGGGCAAGGTTCAAAAGGATGTGACGCTCGTCGTTCTCTCCGGAGACAAGGAGGAGAAGAACACCCCCCCGGAAGGGAAGTTCTCCGTGAAAATTCCTCTTCCCGTGACTGGGGTCAGAGTGGCTTTGTTCACGGAAGTGAAAGGCGTCAAGAGCCGGGCCACCGATCTTGGAGTGGTCAAGCCGGTCACTGTTGCCATTCCGAAGCCTGTGCTGGCCGTGATTCCGTCGGTCGTCTACAACCGCGCGCTCACGGTCAAGGGCCAAACCTCCGCCGGAATGGATGTCCGGTGCACGGTCAACGGTGCGATGCAGGGCGCAAAAGCCGACGCTCACGGTCAGTTCGAACTGTCGACCCAGCTCAAGGAAGGCTCCAACATCCTCGAGTTCGTCGCGATGTCAGCCTCTCGGAGAACCGAATCCGAGTCGGCTGTTATACGGGTCGCTCTCCGACTCAAGCTCGATTCTCCAACCATCGATCCGATCAAGGACGTTGTCGAGGACAGCGTCGTTTCGGTTTCCGGGCAAGCAGTGCCCGGAGGACAATTGACCGTGCACATCAACCGGAAACCCGTTGTGCCGATCACGATCCCCTCCGATGGTCAGTTCTCGGTCCCGGTCCAACTCGCCTCGGGACGAAACGCTCTCGCCTTCAGCGTCGAGATGGGTGACGCCAAGAGCCCGGCAGTCGAGCGCCTCGTGACCTTCAACGACACGATCGATGCCCCGGTCGTGACCAACCCCCCGACGTTGGTCAAGGACAATCAGGTCAGTATCTTCGGTACAGCCCCCAAGGGGTCCAACGTCCGTGTCAGGATCGCGGGGGAAAAGGAGCGGGTCACCAGTGCCAAAATCGGGAAGTTCAGCTTCTACAATCTGCCGCTGGCCCTTGGAGAGAACCGGATCGTCCTCTCCGCGGATAGGGCCAATCGGAAAAGCCAGGAGGTCGTCCTGACCATCCGCTCGGAGCTGCCGGATCCCGAGCCTCCGGAAATCGACGGCCTCGCAAAACAGGTCACGGTGACGACTCTGCCGGTGAAGGGCCGTGCGGGTAAGGGAACGACCGTCTTCATCAAAGTCAACAATGGCACCCCGGCTCAGTTCCAGGCACCACAGGGCCAGTTCTCCGGACAAATTCAGCTGGTGAAGGGACTGAACAGGGTGGTGGCCTGGACGGTCCGAGGTGACCGAAAGAGCAGCGAGGATTCCATCGACGTTTCGGTGATTGAACGGCTCGACCCTCCGACGATCGACACAGACCTGCCGACAACGACGAGGCAGACCCGGCTTTCGATCAGCGGATCAGCGCCAGGGGCCGCAGCCGTAAAATTCGAAGGGGCTCGATCCGTGAAGGTCAACGTGGCCAATGGCCAGTTCACGGCGCAGATCGTTCTTCGGACGGGATCGAACACCATCACCTACTGGTCGACGAGAGGCACACTCGAGAGCGAGAGACGATCATTCGACGTAGAGGTCAGCGTCCCGCGTCCTGCCCCCACACGACGACCCGTGTCCGTGGAAGACCCCCCCGCCGAGGAGCCCCCCCCCAAGGAGCCCCCTCCCAAGAGGCCTCCTGTGGCGGAACGAAGCGCGCCCCCCAGACCACCGGACAGTGGGGGAGACACGATCATTGGCGACGGAGAGGATTCAACGGAACCGTTGACGATCGCGGTGCCGAAGGGCAGACGCCGCTGATCGTGAGCTCTCAGGCGACAGTCCGGATTTCGACGCCTCAATGGATCCGCGGACCCCTCCTTGAAAGGCACCCACGAATTGTGATACGCTTCGCCCTGGACGGCTGATAGGGAGCGGCTTCTCACAATTTATGGTCATCTTCTGTCCCCACTGCGGAACTCGGATGAACATCTTTCAGTTCCAAGGTCCAAATCCCATCTTCTGTCCGCGTTGCGAGCAGGAGATCTCAACGCCGGATGAGTTGTCGAGAGCGGCGCGGATCCTCGTCATCACCTCTCCCAACAAGCGTGAGGAGTACCAACTCGGTGCCACGCTCACGATCGGAAGGGATCCAGGAAACAACCTCCAGATCCTCGATGGCCAGGTTTCTCGCAAGCACGCCCAGATCCTTCGCAAAGAGAACCATTTCGTGGTTCACGATCTCGGCAGCCGCAACGGAACCTTCTTGAACGGCGAGAAGATCACCAATGACCAGGTCCTGACCCACATGGACCACCTGAAGATCGGAACGGCCCTCCTCAAGTTCTACGACCACGGTCGGGGTAAACAGGAGGAGTTCACGTTTCAGACCGTTGAGAATGAACCCGCGGTGGAAGCGGAGCCAATCCCGAGCGGAGTCAGCGACTTGACGTCGGCCGGGCCCAGGCCTCTGCTGAAGATGCCACGACTCGCCGGTCCCCTCGAAGGCGAACCTCAGATCGCACCGGCAAAACCAGCCAGAACCGTTTCGCCCCCGCATCCGATCGGTCGCGAAAGCCCCGTCGTTGTCTCCGGCCGTCCTGAGCTGCGTGCCGATGCGGCTTCCCCAGCGGATAAGCCGTTGTCCAGGCCGCAAGCGGCTCCTTCCAAGGCCGGTCCGGTCGGGGCCCCTCCCCCGGAGTCTCCGTTCCCTGGCGTGTATCCCCCAATCGCTCCGTTGAAACCGTCCGGGTCACCCCTTCCGGGATCTGCCCCGGCAATGGCCCCGAGTCGTCCCACCCCGCGGATGCCCAATGGCGCAGCCCATAACCTGCAAGATCACGAAATTCCCGCACCGGCTCTTCCTTCGGGTGGGTTTCCCGTTTCCGATCCGCGAGGGTTCACCCAAGACCGGGCCGGAGCTGCAGGACCGTCCTCGATAGTCGATGGTGGTTCCCCGATGGTGCCACCCGTGCTGATGCCCCCGCCCTATCCCTCCAGTTCCCCGGAGGAGGGAGCGTCCTCCTTCGGAGCCCCCGCTTTGGCCGCGCAGGAGCCAAAGGAAAGCCCGCTCGTCCCAGAGTCCGATTCGGCTCTGAAAGCGCCTCTTCCGTTTGTCCCACCGATCGGACCGTCTTCCGATTGGAGGCCGCCGGTAGAAAACGACCTCGCACCTTCGGAGTCTCGTGCTCCAATCGGCGCCGCAGGTCCGGGCCAACCGATGCCCCCGCCTCCCCAAGACGGCTTACGACAGCGGTCTTTGCCTCCGTCGTCCGAGGCCAAGAGACCTTCCGGACTCGTCCCCCCTTCCCCCGGAGTCATGCCCGATGAGATCCCGACTCCCCACTGGCCGGAGACCGTGCTGAAATCGCCTCTCGGAGGCGTCCGCGAGTTGAAGCCGACCCCCGTTGATCGGCTCGTTCTTCCCGAACAGCCCGAGCCTCGGACCGAGGACATCCTCGCCGAGGTCGACGTCACTCCCGAGCTGATGCCCGGGAAGAAGATCCAAGAGCTCCACGATCTGGCGACGATCAAGAACGAGTATCAGAAGGTGCTGTACGCCTTCCGGGTGAACGAGGAGCTCAAGAACATCCTGAGTCTGCCCAAGCTCCTCAAGCGCGCCATGGAGCTGATCTTCGAACTGTTGAGCCCCAACCGAGGCGCCATTCTTCTCCTCAACGACAGGGGCCAGCTCGAACCCAACATCGTCAAAAGACGAGACGGGATCGATAGTCTCGAGGACATCCGCCTGTCGAAGACTCTGCTGCGACGTGCCCAGGAGGAACGGAAGTCGATCCTGACGACCGACGCGCTGCTCAACGTCGGCACCCAGTCGGTCGTGATGGAGAACATCAAGTCGGCGATGACCGTGCCCTTGATCGCCAAAGGCAAGCTCCTGGGGATTGTTCATGTGGACAGCTCCACCGGTGTCGGGGGTTCCTTCTCAAAGGAAGACCTCGAGATCCTGACCGGAATCGGCACGCAAATAGCCTTGGCCATCGCTGATGCCACTCTACAGAAGAAGATCGAGCGGGAGGTCGAGTCCCGCAGGCGGCTCGAGCGGTACATCAGCCCCGGACTGGTCGACCAGATCCTCACCGGACAGGATGACCCGACCAAGGGAGGACGCAACCAGAAGGCGACCGTGTTGTTTTCCGACCTGCGCGGTTTCACCGCGATGTCGGAGAGGATGACACCGGAAGAGGTCGTGACGCTGCTGAACGAGTACTTCGAGCTGATGGTCGACATCGTCTTCAAGTACTCCGGCACCCTCGACAAGTTCATCGGCGACGCCTTGATGGCCATCTGGGGGGTCCCGCTTCCGACGGAGAACGATCCCTTAAACGCAGTGAAGGCGGCTCTCGACATGCAGACAGAGGTGGCCCACTTCAACCTGAGACGCCGCGAACGGGGAGAGGAGCCGATCGCGGTCGGGATCGGGATCAATTCAGGGGCTCTCCTCGCTGGAAACATCGGCTCCTCAAAACGCATGGAGTACACAGTGATCGGCGATACGGTGAACGTAGCCTCCCGCATCTGCGGCGTGGCCCGGGCCGAGATCCTGATCAGCCACGACACCTACAAAGAGATCTGTCCCCACGTCAAGGCGGAAGAACTGCCAACCATCAAACTCAAGGGAAAAAGCGAAGAGGTCGCGATCTACAGGATTCTCGGCCTCTACCAGGATCCTTACGGACAGGACGAGCGGCGACGACATCCTCGCCTCAAGGTGGCCTTCTCCGTCTCTTGCTCCAAATTCGGGGAGAGCGACGAACACATGCAGGGGACCGTGGACAACATCTCCCAGTCGGGCATGGCCCTTCAGGTAGAGATGAAGGAGGAGAACGCCTTCAAGATGGGGGATCTCCTGAGCTTCGCCTTCCAAACCCCGGACGGCGACCAGGTCGTTGGCTTGGTGGGAACGATCGTCGCGATCAAGTACAGCTGCAACTCTCGGTCGAACGTGTACTACGACCTCCACATTCGATTCAAGGAGGTCTCCGACCAGACCCTCTTGGTCCTCAAGAGACTCGTGGGGCGGGAATCGCCGGGAGCTTCAGGAATCTTCTGACGATCTCCCCGTGCTCCGGAGAGAGCTTTGTGATGCTGACGATCACACGGTGATGGACTTGCGCCCGAGTCTTGAGCATGTAGCGAATCCCGCCGATCAGACCCTCCGCGACCACCGGTGCCGACCCTTCGTCGAAGGGTGAGAACTCGATGCTGATCACGTCATCGACCTCGAAATCGTTTCCCGGCGTCAGGCTCACCTGGACGGAGAAGCTGTCCTGGGTGAGGTCATCAATGATTCCCGGCTGATCGAATTCCCGAGTGCGGTTCGTGATTCGAGCCCGAAGGCAGACGCGCATACGGGGATTTTTTCTCCGGTTCGACTCGGGAGTAACCGGGCTATAGATGCCACGGACGAGGTAAGGACAGACCTCCTTCGACTTACCCCTGACCTTCGTGATCGGCAACGGATCGGCTCTCAGATACTCCGAGACCTCGGAGGCCGTGTGCTCGCTGATGATGACCTGTCCCGCTCGGGTCATGTGCTCGATACGCGAGGCCAGATTCACCGTATCGCCGATCACGGTGTATTCCATACGCTTCTGAGATCCCAGGTTCCCTGCCAGGGCCGGGCCGGTGTTGATGCCGATTCCCATGCCGATCGGAGGTTTGCCGGCCCGCTCGCGAGCCAGGTTGAAATGGGCCAACTCGATCTGCATCTCCAGCGCGGCGTGAACCGCGTTGAAAGCGCCCAGAGGATCGGGGATGGGAGAACCCCAGACAGCCATGATGGCGTCTCCGATGAACTTGTCGAGAGTACCTCCGAACTTGAAGATGCACTCCACCATGATCTCGAAATAGTCGTTCAAGAGGGCGACGACGTCCTTCGGCTCCATGGTTTCCGACAACGACGTGAACCCACGGATGTCCGAGAACATCACGGTGACCGTCTTGGTGTCGCCTCCCATCTGGATCTGGATCTTCTGGCTGGCGATCTGCTCGACCAGTTCGTGCGACAGGTAACGTCCCAGGTTTCTTGCGAGCTCGGTCTTCCGTTCGATCTCCTGGCTGAGCGAGACGTTCGCGATGGCAATGGCGATCTGGTTTCCGATCCCCGTCAGGATGTCGAGGTCCTTGGCGGAAAACGCTTTCCCATGGCCGCCGGAGCAGTCCACGTGGAGAATGCCGACAAGCTTCTCCTTCAAGAACAGGGGAACGCTCATCGCCGAGGACACGTCCTCCAGGAGAATGGACTGAGTGCCGACGGTCTTTTGGGCGTCCTGGATGAGGATGGCCTTGCCCCTTTGCTGGACGTACGTCATCAAGGTCTTGGAGACCCGAATCTGGCTCGCCAGATACTCTTTTTCCCGGACCTTGGAAACGCGAGGTTCAAATCCGCCGTTTTCATCCGCAAGAAGAAGGACACCTCGATCGGCCGGGAAGATGTTGAAGAGCAAGTCGAGAATCTTCTTTAAGACCGTGTCGAGATCCGTTACCTTCGTGAGCTGCTCGTGTAGGGCAAAGGCGAGCCGAAGCTTCTTGTACGCCCTCTTGACGGTCTCCAGATCCTCCTCGATGTCGATCTGTTCGATCGAGCTCTGCTCTTCACGGGCATCGACCTCCGCCTGGATGAGCGCGGATTCCGAGGCCTCTTCGATCACGGTGAGACACTCCCGGGGACGGCCCGGAAGCGAAGGGCGAGGGCTGCGCGGCGGCGAGGACGGATCACTCTGGGTGATCGTGAACTCGAGCACGTGGTCGCCCATCCGGACACGGTCGCAGTCGGACAGTTCAATCTCCAAGGTCAGCTTCTGCTCGCAATCGTTGAGAAAGCTTCCGTTCAAGCTTCCCAGATCGCGCAGGAAGAAGCGGGACTCTCTCCGTTGAATCGAAGCGTGGTGACGACTGATCCGATCGTCGAGGATCTGACAAGTATTTTTCGGGTCACGCCCCACGGAACATGACTCGCCGAGAGTCATGGAGAAACCTTTGGCCTTGCCCTCCACGATAGAGAGGGTGGCCTTCACCGCCGACTGGATTGGCCCGATCTCAGTGGAACCGCAGCGGGGATTCGGACACGAGACAAGCTTCTGCACCGACGCATCGGGGACATCCAGTCTCAGACCGCACTGCCGACACTCGATGTGCATGCCACCGCCACCTGCCACCGGGGGCACTCTTGCCCAGTCCGTGACATCCGCCACCCGTAGGCCTCGCGCGGAATATTCAGGATGGGAATGGAGTTCTCACTTTATCAGACTCCGTCTGCACTTTCCACGGGTTTTCCAGCTTCCCGATGGCTATCGAGACGGAGCACGTTCGAGGGAACGCGCGATCGACTCGATCCGGCACGCGTCTCTCGGTCGGCCCGCCTTTCTGTGAAGCCCGAGGAGCAGCGTGGCGGCCTTCCGATAGGTGGATGGGTTGAGGGCGAGATACTGAGGGTTTGTGGAGAGAGCCCGCTCCAATCCCTCGACCGCTTCGGATTCCCGTCCCAGAAGGATCATGACGACGCTGCGATCGACCAAGAGCTCCTCGGAGAATGGATCGGTGACGAGCGCGGCATCAAGATCGGCCAGCGCGCCGACCCGATCGCCACGACGACACCTCACCCGCGCACGAGAGGCGAGGATCCGCCCCTCGGACGGACAGAGCTTAAGACCTCTCCGGTAGGCATCGAAGGCCCCGCTCAGATCCCCTGCCAGCTCGCGAGTCTCACCCAGCTCGTTCCAGAGGTCAGCCCGGAACGGCATCCATCTCACGGCCCTCTCCAGTGCGGCGATCCGGGAAGCCCCCTCCCCGCTCGTCCGCCACGACGTGTCGACTGCGGCTGCGAGGATCCAGAGCCCCGTCCCGACAAGGACACAGACTGCCATGGGAAAAGTGATCCGCAAACGAACGGAGGGGGAGGATTGGCGAGCCACTGAGGCTAGAATCACCATGAAGGGAAGATCGAGCTGCAGGTACGAGACCCCGCTGACAGCCTGAAACGCGATGAATGCGGAGAGACAAGAGGCGACCTCAGCCGAGTCCGCGAGCGTGGACGTGGATCGTCGCCGCAGAGAGTTCCACACGATCAGCGTCACAAGGGCGACATAGAGAAACGCGACCGGAAGCCCGGCCTCGAATGCAAGCTGCAGGATAGAGCTGTGGGCCTCGCGAGGGTAGTATCCACCCTGTTCTCGAAACCTTGGGAACACGGAGGAAAAAGATCCAAGACCAAAACCTACGAAGGGATGATCGAGCACCCCCTTGATCACGCCACGATAGAGGGCCTTGCGCTGGGCGATACCCAACTCTCCGGAATCGCGAGACACGGACAAGCGCTCGCCAAGGGCACCGCGCCCCCCGATAATGGCCAGCAACAGAGAGACTACGACAATCCAGAGCCTTGCTCGCATTCTTCGGTCGAAAGGGATGGATCGAGCGCCCCAGGCGAGGATCATGACTCCGGCCAGACCGGACAACCAGGCACCTCGAGAAAAACTGTAAAGAAGGAAAGTGACCGACGTGGTCGCGGCCACGCCTTGGACGATGGCCGACAAACCCGACTCGCTCTCGAGATACCAAGCCAGGTGCAGAGGCAAGACCAGAGCGAGGTAGGCACCGTAGAGATTGGGATTGGCGAAGAGGGACGAAAGACGGAAAAGGATCCGATGGTATCGATCCGGATCGATCCAGGAACTGGGCATCGCCTGGGCATCAAAAAGCTGTTCGTATGCAGCCAGGGCGGCGAGCAAGGTCGAGACGGTCAGACCCACCCGGACGACCGACCCGCTGCGGTCGTCCCGATCGACAGCTGCCATGAGGAATAGGAGAACGGGGACAGCCCACTTGATCCAAGCCATCACAGCGAGGTACCGGTCGCCTACAAACGCGGCGTGCACGGCCAGATACACGAGAAGCGACGCAGCCAGGGAGCCCGGTAGCCCACCCAGAACCTCACCTTGATGGGCCGATCTCGAAGCGATGAGAGCTCCTCCAAAAAGGACGAGCGCCAGGGCCCACTCCTGGCCTGTGCCACCGAGCCGGTCGGCGACGCCGAACACCAGTGCCGTGAACGCCGTGAGTGCTCCGAACAGGGCCAGAGAGCCCGTTCTGGTGGTTCCGGTTTCTTCCATCGCAATGCGGGCGTGCCAAGGATGACGCCCTCCAAGGATGACGCCCTCTCAAAGAAAGAATGGTCAAGAGGTGTCCGACCCGACTATTGAGGCCCTGGAGCCTTTGCTCGAGTCGTTTCTACCTTACATCACGACTCGATCCGCAAACCAGTTCGAAGAAAGACGCGGCGTCCGGAGATGTCTATAGGTGCAAGACTCTGATGATTTTCCTTGCCAGTGAGCACGGACATGGGTACCATCCACATTTTTGAAGACTTGGCCATTCTCGAGGAGGTCTCGATAACCGTGATAGGTTCCCTTGGTCACCTGTTTCTGGCCGTGACTCTGGCGGCCTCACCTCAAGAGTTGAAATCGGAATCATGGGCGAGCCAGCAGGGGCTTTTCGCGCTCAAGATCCCTCTCGGATGGTCCGTTCAGCAACGTACCAGCGGTTACTATGAAGACGTCCGACTGGCCCCGAAAAAAGAGCCGACCGTTTCCCTGACGATCCTGAGTCGACGCCACTTCCGTCCGATGACCAGCATTGACAACGATCAACACTTGAGAGGCGTCCTAAAGAAATACCGGAAGAAGTACGAGGATCTCCGTGTGGAGAGAGGGCCCAACAGAGTGCCGATCGGCAACGAGGAAAGCTGGAGCTATCTGTTGCTCTACAACACGAAAGCCACGGACGGATCGAAAGTCACCGTGAGAGAGACTGTGAGCTATCTCAACCGCCGACTCGGCGACATGGCTTACATCCACCACGTTCTCATCGGACGAGTCCCGCTTCCAGTGGTGTTCAAGTACTCGCCGAAGATCGCCGAAATCATGAGGAAAATCGAATTCCTCCGGGCCAAACTCGAGAGGGTCTCGGGCGCTGCGGCCTCCCCCTCTCCAGGTGCTTCGCCGGAGCCTTTGGAGACCGACGAAGAAGACCAGCCGGACGAGTCGGCGAGTCCGTCCCCTGCTTCGTCTCCTGCACCTGCCGACGCTGGCGAGGAGTCAGCACCTGAGAAAGGCAAGTGACCCCCCGGTCTCCAAAAGACTGTCGGAGTCTCGTCCGACGGGCTGGAGTCCAGAGTCGAAGTGATCGCGGACGGCCGCACCGATTGAGCTCCGGACTCCAGCCAGACTGAAGCGTGTCCGGGGGCATACCCGACAGCTTAGCCGATTATCTTTGGAACGGAGAAGTGGCCGCTCGCCTGTTCCGCGGCGTTCGCCAGCAGAGAGTCGCGGTCGGATGACGAGCCGGGCTCGTCGGCGCGGAACACATTTCGAACGTCCAGAACCTGAGAGGTCTCGAGCACCTGCGAGACGTCGATCTCCGCGAGGGTCTCCATCAACCCCAGGACTCGGGTGAGCTCGAGTTCCAGATCGACGATCTCCTGTTCCGTCAAATCTAAACGAGACAGACCGGCCAGATAGGCGACGAGAGCTCGGTCAATTTTCAACGGGACACCTCACACATTGGGCGGGCCTCAAGACATGGTCCAAAGCACGGATCATGGCGCGCGTCCGATTGGTGGACACGACCAGAAGCCGACCTCTCAAGAGGGTCGGGGAAAGAACGAAAGGCCAGTCTTGCGCCTTGGTATCGAAACCATGCGACTGTTGGAATCGCTCCTGACAGAATCCCCAGACAGTATCCTACGATCCCTGACCGTCAGAGTTGAGAAGCTGGATGAACTCTTCGATATCACGCAACCGAAAACGCAGTGTCGTGCCCACACGGACACAGGGCAACTGTCCCGACGTGACCCATCTCTGCACCCTCACCGGCTGAACGTGCAACCGATCGGCAACCTCGTCAATGGTCAAGAGACTCTCCATTTCTAAACTCCTTAGTGCTCAACACGACCTGTTCCGTGACTTTGACGAGCCGACGGCACAGAGACATCCCCTGGTCCCGGATCAAACGGAATCCGTCCAATTCCTGGATCGACCCGGTCTCTCTTTAGAATGAGCCGTTATGCACCCACGAATGAGGGCTCCCTGAAGGGGATGCCCTCTCCGCCCCCCTTGAGTTCCTTGACGGCCAGCGGCTCTACGAGCGAGAGGGGGTCAAAAAACGCCGGAATGCTACCATTTGGGGCCGAAAATGTGAAGAACAATCGTGGGAGATGCGATCGGAGGCGGGTTACCTGGGGCAAGTACTATCCCGGACAACGAGTGTAAGCACAGGAGCTTGGGAGGACGGGCATTCGAGTGGAGCCTGGGAGGCTAGGACCCTTTCGGAGACTGACTCCGTCAGTCTCCAGTCTGGAGCCGATGCACGACCGGTCGACTGCAAGCCATACTGAGTACGGCGTCAGGGGGGCTGGTGTCAGGCCCCCCAGTCTCTTCTGTACTGGCCCTTAAGACGCTGAGCTAGCGGAGGGGGTTGTGGGAGTGGTGGGGGTGGTGGGGGGCGGGGTCCCTGGAGGCTGAGTGCATTCCAGGATGATCGCATTCCGTTTCTGGATCATCTCGGTCATGATCGTTTTCCTCTTCTGCGCCATCTCCTGGTAGTAAGCGTTCATCTTCTGATGAAACTCCTTGTTCAGCTCGAATATTCTCTTTATGCAATCAGGAGAAAGCCACACGCGCGGACGAAATGGTCCATGGTACCCGCACCGATTGAGGACCTCCGCGCCTCGCCAACCGCCCCACAAGTCCGAGGGTCTGTCATTGGCGAAACCCGCCCGTGCCAGTAGAGCCAAAAGGCTGACAACAAGAACAAGAGATACCGCCGTCAGAAGACGCATATAATCCTCCAGCATTCGAGACAAGCTCAGCCCCGTCAGTTCGGGTCACCATATTATAGTGACGCTGCTCCCCGGAGCCTAGGGGGTTTGTCCGTTTCGTTTTGCCGTTTTGTCCGTACTTGCCGCATCATGCCCATCGGGGCTAACATGGGCCCATGTCGATCGAACTGCCTCTCCCCAGTCTTGCACTGTCCGCGTTCCTCATCCTGGCTAACGGCTTCTTCGTGGCCGCCGAATTCGCGTTGGTACGTGTCCGGCTCACTCGGCTTGACGAGCTCATCAACGAGGGACGGTCCCAAGCCCACAGGACCAGGGACATGGTCCGGCAGATCGATCGCTATCTCTGGGCAGCCCAAGTGGGCATCACCATCGCCTCGCTCGGACTGGGTTGGGTCGGAGAACCGGCCTTTGCCGCGCTCATCCAGATCCCTCTGTCGAAACTCGGTCTCGACGGGGTGGGCTGGCTCAGGTCTGTCGAGGTCGCTCTCGCGTTCTTCATCATCACCTACCTCCACATTGTTCTCGGTGAACAGGCGCCCAAATCACTGGCGATCCAACATACGGAAGACGTGGCCCTCCTCACCTCCTGGCCCATGTACCAGTTTGCCCGCCTTGTTTCGCCTTTCATTCGGCTGCTCAACGTCAGCGGGGACGCGCTCGTCCGGTTTCTGGGACTTCCCCCGACCACGGGAGCGACGAGCAGCGCCCATTCCCCGGAGGAACTCCGACTGCTGCTCCACGAGTCCCATCGGTCGGGGACCCTGACGCTTGCGGAACGCGAACTCCTCGAAAACGCGTTTGACTTCTCGGATCGGACCGTCCGACAAGTCATGCGACCACGAGGGGAGATCTCGTATCTCTCTCTCAAGGAGAGCTTCGAGAAAAGCATCGAGAGAGTCAAGAAGACCGGCTACACACGGTATCCGCTCTGCGAGGACGACGTTGACAACATCCTCGGACTGATCCATGTGAGAGACCTTCTGTGGCCCGTCAAGGAGCTCAAGACCGCCGAGGACCTGCGATCCATCAAACGAGACATTCTCTTCGTTCCCGAAATGATCGGCATTCCAGCGCTTCTCACCGAAATGCGGAAGAAGAAAGTACTGGCCGCCATTGCAGTGGACGAGTATGGAGTCGTGTCAGGCATCTGCACGATGGAAGATCTTCTGGAAGAGCTTGTCGGTGAAATCCAAGACGAGTTTGACCAGGAGCATCCAGAGATCCGCCCGACCAAGGACGGTGGGTTCCTCGTGGAGGGGACAGTCCTCATCGAGGACTTGAATCGACGCCTGATGCTCGGTCTCAGGGACGAAGCCAACGACACGGTCTCAGGCCACCTTCTCTCGAGGCTGGGGCGGATGGCTGCGGCCGGAGACACGCTCACCGTCGAGAACTATCTGGTCCGAATCGTCGAGGTAAAGGGGCTCAGGATCGCAAGACTCTTGTTCACCCCCATCACGACGCGGACACCGGGAGAGCCGTCGACATCTCCCGGCGAGGTCCCCCAGGCCCCTGACAAGGCGTTGGGTACTAGCGGGACATTTCCAGCGCTCTCCCCTTCCGCCCAAACAGAGCGACCGTCGAGAGACGCTGCAGAGGGCCAGGCGACACGATCAGGTCCCCCCGGAGCCGAAACGACGTCTCGAAGCGGGCCGCAACAGTCGTAGAGTCTTGGGGGGGAGCCTAAGCCCCCATCCGGTGGATCCTCAGGCAGTTTGTGACCCCTGTGAGCATCAGAGGCGCTCCAGCCGTGATCACCACCAGGTCACCCGGACGGGCGATCTGACGCTCGATGCACAGAGCTTCCACCTGACGCGGCAGCTCGTCGAGCGAGTCCAGGAGAGGCCCCTCGTAGGCCCGCACACCCCATGTCAAAGCCAGGCTGCGGGAGACCTCGACCCGAGGACAGATCGCCACTAGCGGGGTCTTAGGCCGGTACTTGGCCACGAGCCGGGCCGTGTGGCCGGACACCGTGTAGGCCACGATCAGACTGGCTCCCACTGAAGTCGCCGTCTCGGCCGCAGCCAGGGCAATGGCATCATCAACTTTGAGGCCCGCGTCCGGCTTCCTCCAGAGAAAATCCTCGGCTGCGAGATGGGCATCCGCGGTCCGGCAGATCCGCGTCATCATCTCCACCGACTCCACCGGATAACGTCCGCGAGCCGTCTCTCCGGACAACATCACGGCGTCGGTTCCATCCTCGATGGCGTTGGCCACGTCCGACGCCTCGGCCCGGGTGGGTCGGGGGTTGACCGTCATCGACTCGAGCATCTCCGTCGCTGTGATCACAGGGACTCCGGCCCTCCTACACAGTCGGATGATCCGCTTCTGGGCCTCCGGAACGAGTTCGGGTGACAGCTCGACGCCAAGATCACCCCGCGCCACCATTACCCCATCCACGACCTTGATGATCTCCTCGATCTCTTCAAGAGCCTGAGGCTTCTCGATCTTGGCGATGATGGGCAGAGCCGGGGTCCGCCCCTTCACCAGGCTTCTCAAGACAGCGATGTCCTCGGCCCGACGGACGAACGACAGGGCGACCAGATCGAACCCCTCATCGAGGATGAAGCCGACATCCTTCCTGTCCTTTTCGGTCAAGGTCTCCAGGATGAGCTCGCTGTTGGGCAGATTGATGCCCTGATGGCTCCCCAGTTCTCCGCCGATATCGACAAGACAGCGGAGGTCCTCGCCCTTGACCTCCTCAACCGAGAGTTTGATGAGGCCATCGTGCAGAAGGATCGTCTCGCCGGCGCGCACGCCCTTTTCGAGCCCCCGGAGGGTCGTACCCACCTCTTGTGCGTTCCCCTCGATGTCTCGCGAAGTGATCGTGAACCGGGAGCCGGCCTCCAAGCGGATCGATCCCCCACGGATCGGACCAACACGGATCTTGGGCCCCTGGAGATCGGCCATTGCCGCCAATGGACGTCTCACCTTCGCGGAGATCGACCGAAGAAGGCAAAGCCGCCGCCGATGCTCGTCCCAATTGCCGTGGGACAGGTTGAATCGGGCGACATCCAACCCCGCCTCGACCATCCTCTCCAGCACGCCGGGAGCGTCCGTTGCAGGCCCGAGCGTCGCGACGACCTTGGTTTGCCGGGCCTCGGATCCGGTTGGGTGTCGAATGTCACTCATGATTTTCCCCGCTGTTCGGGTTCCTCCTCCTCGTCTTGAGACTGAGTCAGCCAACCCTTGCTCCAAAAGATCGCGACCATCAGGCCGGCGACCACGGCCATGACCCCCAGACAGGACAGGTAGCCATAACGCCACCTGAGCTCCGGCATGCTCCAGGGACCGGCGGATGGCTCGAAGTTCATCCCGTAAACACCGGCGATGAACGTGAGCGGAATGAAAATCGACGAAACGATCGTCAGCACTTTCATGACCTCGTTGGTCCGATTGGCCAACGACGACATGTAAATCTCGAGCAGACCGGAAGCCACCTCGCGGAAAGTCTCGACCGTATCCATGAGTCTGGAAATGTGATCGTAGCAGTCCCGCAAATGGATGCGGGCCTCCGGTGAGATCAACTCCGAATCATCTCGGACGAGCACATTCACCACGTCACGTTGCGGCCAGATGATGCGTCGGATGGTCAGAAGCTCCGATTTCACGCGATGTATCCTCTTCAAGGTCGACGGTCGGGGATCCTCGACCACCTCGTCCTCCAGCTCTTCGAGGTGTTCGCCGAAACGCTCCATCACTGGAAAATAGTGGTCGATCGTCGCGTCCAACAGGGAGTACATCAAGAAATCCGGTCCCCGCTTCCGGATAAGCCCGCGCCCCTTCCTCAGCCGTTCTCGGATGGGGTCGAAATCGTCTCCGGGCAACTCTTGAAAGGTCAGGATGAACGTCTTTCCGAGAAGGATGGAAAGTTGTTCCGTCTGCAGATGACCGGTCTCGTCGTGTTTGACCTTCCGAGTGATGACGAATTTGTGTTCGCCGTACTCCTCGGTCTTGGGTCTCTGGCCCAGGTTCACGACGTCTTCGAGAGTGAGAGGATGGATGTCGAAAATCATCCCGAGCTCACGAAGGACGCTCTCGTCACCGAGACCGTGCACGTCGATCCAGGTGGTGGCAGAGACGCCATCAGTGAGGTATGGAATGACGTCCTGAGGATTGGTGACGATTCTCTCGTCGAAATGGTCCGCGCTGTAATCCAGCAAGCGGATCTCCGGTTTCGGCGAGAGCTTGTCGATGACGAGCGTGCCCGGATCCGCACCCGGAGGCAACTGGTTCTGGACCGAGAAGAGGCTCATCTGGTCGTCAGATTAACAGGATCAGCCTCAGATTGGCAACACCGCGTGCGAGAAGGGTCTGGATGCGATAGAAGGGAAGCCCCCTATCGCTTGGATTCCACAGGGAACAGCCTGCGAGCGAACGCGTCCATCTTCGACTTCCGCCTCAGCGGCTCCAGGAAGTCAACGGGGAAGGTCGCCGGTTCACGGCCCAAATAGTGGATCTCGGCCGGCGGGATGTTGAGCCAGACGAGCTCCTTGCCCAGGCCATAGGAGCGCTGGAAATTCCTCGTGATCGCAATCACCCTTCGCAGGCGCTCCCTCTCGGCTCCGCGGGCCAGACGAGACCGAATGCCCTGGCCGCGATAGTGGAGGCACGACAAGACCCCGCCTGGAGCCAGGCGAGCCAATAGCCCATCCAGAAGGCTCCGGACGACATCGGGCGACAGGTTCGAGCAAGGAACCGACGAGATGATGAAATCGTAGGGTCCTGGAGCCACCTGGAGCACGTCGCCCTCCAGAACCTTAAGAGACGGACCGCCCCGCTGAGGACCGCCAAACCGCTTTCTCAACCAAGAGGCGAATCGGGGATTGATCTCGCAGAGATCCAGACGGTCCTGCGAACCCAGACATTCGACGATCGCCTCGGTCAATGCCCCCGTTCCCGGACCCACCTCAAGCACAGTTCGAGGTCCACACCGATGCGCCAGTGGCGCGGTCATGGCCCGGGCAACCGCAGGAGAACTGGGTCCCACGGCTCCAGTGGAGATTGGACTTCTGAGCGCTTCGCGCCAGAAAAGAAACAGCGATCGCATGCCCACTCCCTCAAGGACTTGTCAGGAGACACCGGAATGCATCGTACGACGTCTCACCGTGGAGACACGTTATGATATAGGCAAAGACCGTGCCCTGACCAGTCCCAATTTTGTCATCCTGCGGAAACAAAGGGGAACTCGGCATTCTGAGCCGAATGGGATCTGTTGGCAGGGTCTTGGAGCCTGTCGGAGCAAGACGCCGTCAGCCATTCTAAGGATGCAGCTCCGCGGCTGCAACACGTGCAGCGCCGTTTCTGCATGCATCGGGAACAGGGACGAGCACGACCGTTGCCGTGGTAGGATGAAGATACCAACGACATGTCGACAGGAGGTCGGCGTTGGAGCGAACAAAGTGGGCCCGGACCGGAGTCCTGACGCTGATGTTCCTGGTGGTTCTGGGGCTCTGGCATAGACCGGTTCTGTACCCGATCAAGGCGCTGGTGGTCTTTTTCCACGAGATCAGCCATGGCGTCGCGGCGGTTGCGACCGGAGGCCGGATCGAACGGATCGACCTCGATCCCCTCCTCGGAGGGGTCTGCTACTCACGAGGAGGATCGCGACTGGTCGTCCTTCCGGCTGGATACCTGGGCAGCATGGCCTGGGGAGCCATTCTGCTCGTTGCCTCATCGAGGACCCGGCTCAACCGCGCTCTCGCACTCTCGCTGGGTGTCTTTCTGCTGCTGATCACACTCCTCTACGTTCGAACTCTCTTCGGATTCGCGCTGGGTCTGGTCTGGGGCGGCGGGCTGGTTTGGCTTTCGCGCCATGCGTCCGCGACGGCAAACCAGCTTCTTCTGCAGTTCCTGGGGCTCACGAGTCTTCTCTTTGCCGTGGTCGACATCAAGGAGGATCTCATCGACCGCTCCGTGGCAGCATCCGACGCGAGCCAGTTCTCCCTGCTGTTCGGTGGCCCACCTCAGTTCTGGGGAGCGCTTTGGATCCTCGTGGCGCTCGGCGGCGCCGTCTTCTCGCTCAGGATTGCCTTGAGAGAAGACCCCAAAACCCCGAAGATCTCCGAACGCCAAGGCTCAGACTGACCCGCTCGGCAACGGCGCGTCGTTTCTCGTCTCGGGCAGAAACCGACCGGGCAGAAAGGAATCGATCACTGTGGAAAGAGACTGGTATCGGCGGTTGATGCTCAAGCTGGCCGAGGTTCGGGACACCGGTTCCGCAAGCGAGTTTCTCACGATCCTGGACTCGGAACTCGACGACCTTGGCATCCAGCTCGACGGCTACCGCAGAGGAGGGATTTTCAGCGGCTTCACACTGAAACGCGGGCTAAACCTTCTCGCAGATCTGCGCGGCAAGCTCGAGATCTGCCGAAACGGCTCCGAAGTCCGCCACGTCTTCCTGGAGGTGGACGACCTGCGGAATCTGGTGGACGAGTCTCTGGAAGCGGCAGAGGAGAGGGCCAACGACAAGAAATAGGAGACTGCCACAGCAAGCCTCCACCTGGCGGCGCGGTCCGGAGTCCGGAGTGGAGCCTCGTCGGACGAGAGTCCGACAGGCAGTGCTACGTCTCCTCGTCGACCCGCTCCAGAACCTTGGGTGAAAGATGGAACCAGGAGTCTACCCAGAGGTCGGTCGACTCGTAAATCGAGCGGGAGAGAAGCGGAAGCGAGATGGGGATTGTGAGAGCCCCGTCCGCACGGTGCTTTTCGTCGAGAAAGGCCTCGTCGGGCGCGCACTGCATCACCACCGTGACCATGTTCTCACAGGCAACGCCGCCAGGGGCGATACCGTTCTGGAGAAAGACAAACGACACCGACAGGAACCGGGCGAAGCTGAGAGTCTCGACGCCAGCCGGTGACGTCCGGCTGACCCGGTGGGTTGCGGGGTCAAATGTGTAGCTCACCCGGTCCGTTTCGATCCAAGACGGGTCGTTCTCGTTCGGATCGTACAGAGCGCTCGGCTTCTCGAAAAACCGGTACTTGCTGAACACGAGCAGATTGAAACGGTTCTGTTGACCTCCATGGACCGATTCGACGATCTTCATCGAATCTCCTGGAGCGTGGATCGAGCAGGCGATGTCCTGACGAATCCGCTCGATGAGGAGTTGCGCCCCCTGCACCGCTGACAGCTGGACTTCGAGCTTTGCGGATTGTCGACGCGCGGTCATGTAGGTATCAACGAGAAGCGTGATCATGAGCACACCGAGGCCGGCCACGATCATTATCTCGAAGAGCGAGAAACCGTGGGAGCCAACACCCCGTGCCCGCGGGTCGTGGGTTCGTCTCATCGGCGAATGCCGTCCTTCATGGTGACCTCCCCGGGTCCATGATCCTTCGATAGGCGTGTTTCCCGGTGAAACAGGCGTCGGGTCGCGAGAGCAGACGATCGAGCGACAGGGAGTGTTTCACCCCTTGAGGATCGGTGGGAAGCCGCCAGTCGAGGTTCACCCTGATCTGCCAAAGCCAGCCAGCTCCATCGACGGGATGGGCGTCCAGATTCCACCGGAAGTTGTCGATCGAAAAACCCGCTTTCGCCTCGGCCGAGTGTTCTTGCTTCAAAGGCTTGAACCCATGGACCATCAGCTCCTCGATCGATCGCTCGATCAAGGTCAAGCCGATCCCATGTGCCGTCACATAAGCCTCGTCGAAGGCCACTTCGCGCGCGCCCGACGAAAACAACCCGATGAGCGGCACCATCGCCAACGCGACGAGAAGTGTCGCCACCAAGACTTCCAGAAGCGAAAATGCCGATCGGCTCATTTTCGGGCCACTTTCCTGAAGACCGTGCGGGGCGCAATCCCCACATAGTAGTGGTCTGGCCAACCTGCGCCTCTTCTCGTGGGGCCTCCGTAATATTTGTCGTCGTATTCCAGGAGCCCATGCCATTCGGTCGCCAAAGCGCCCTCGGGCAGGAACAGCCCCCCTCGAATGACAGTCTCGGGCTGCATTCGGATGGACGGTTCCATGACCATCTCTCCGAGACGGTATGGAGCCGCCACGACGACCGCGTTGACAGTTCCCGCAAGTTCGAGAGCTCCCCCTAGGCACACAGCCACGAGAGAGTCGTCATTGTCCGCATTCGGGTTGACGTTCTCCAGCCTGAGGCCTCCTCTGGTCGCAACGACCACCATCTTTCCGACCAGGTTCCCTCGCAACACCAGAGTCTCGCTCTCGTTCTCCACGAGGACCACTCCGTTGAACGGGGGATCAGGCACGTTGAGGTTGGCCGCCCGCTTGATCAGGCGGTCCCACTGGGCCTGGATCCGCTTTTCGGGCCCCCCGCCCTTGTCCTCTTTGAGAACAAAGAACGCGATCTTCCGCCAATGCTCGTAGCCGAGGCGGAGCTGGGCCTTCTGCTCGTACGCATCGTATTCAGGAGCCGCGCGAGGGATGAACTGGAAAGCGAGATGAAACCCCCAGATCCGCAACATCTCCTGAAGGATCAGGGTCAGGGCCTCCGAAGAGGCTGCCATCATGCGCTCCTGGGCGCCCACGTCGCCCGACGCGGCCAGCGCTCTGTCAAGAGCCTGCGATTGTGCTTGGACTGCCCGCTCGGCCTTGGGAATCGCATCCTGAAGCCGTCGGGCAATGTCCATCGAATCGAGACTGAAGCTCTGACTGGAGTGCCAAATACCGGTCACGTGGGCATTCGGATCCTCCGGAATCTCCGGAGCCGAGGTCGCGACGCTGGCCGGGTCTTTTGACTGCTCCATCATATTCTCGTAGTTGCTCTTGGCGGTGCCCGGAGGGGCAGCATCGGTTGCCCTTTTCAGGGCGTTTCGCGCCCGCCCGTAGAGATCGAGAAGGGTTCGCCGGTGGAGGTTGGCCTGGGCGAGATCGGTCAAAGCCGAGGCCCGTCCGATGTAGAATGGGAGCTCATCAAAGGGCCTCGGGGGCGTGATGAGGACGGTTCGAAACTCCTGGAACGCTTCGACCTCGCGCACGGCGCTCTCCCCGGAGCCGATGGCTCCGGTGACCCGGGTCGCGTAACGGAGCAGTCCGAATCGCTCGTCGGGGAGGTCGTCGAAGGGTCTCTGGTAGACCACCTCCACGGTCGGATCCTTGAATCTGAACTGCCGGAAGATCCCTTGCTGGACGAGGCGCGACGACTCAGTGAGGTGGACGCAGTCGAACTTCTTAGTCAGAGACATGGCCCCGTCGTCCGGTTTCTCCACGGGGCGCCTGAGCGGCAGATAAATGGGACTGGATGGCTCGTTCACCTGGACACGAACCTGGTGCATCGCCTCTTCCAGCACGGAATGGGCCAGAGAGAGAGACAGCTCCCCGGCGAGACTCCGGCTTACGCTGGCCGTCACGTGGCTCGTGAACTGGCGCTGGTGAAAGCCGATCACTGCGAGGACAACGATCAACGCGGCCGAAAGCCAGACCAAGAAGCCGATCCCGTCCCTGTTTCGACGCACGTTCAAAAACCTCGTGTCCAAACCTCGGGCGGGGTCTCCGCCGTCATCCGCCGAGTCTATCACGAACCCACAGAGGAACGCTCCTCCCTAGAAGCCCGTCGGGTGCGGTGGGAGATCCCAGAGCAAGCCCCATCCCCGGACCCGGACAACCACGGAGGCACTGAGAAGCTCGGAGGTTTGATTCCTAAAAGAGCGCAGCCTCGGAGCGCCTCCTCAAAGGCCCCTCTGATAAACGACTAACGCTGGTTCCAGATGATCTTGTCTGACTCGAGGTACTTCCCGAGCCGATCGACCAGCTGTTTCCTCGGTTTCCAGGTAGCGTACGTGGAGAATCCGGGGATCGCGGTGGTATCGAGGGACCAGGAAAGACACTCGGCACCGTACTCGGGCAGTTTGCCCGAGTTCTGATTCTGAAGGCCATAGCGCGCGTAGGGGCTGGGTATGTTCTCTTCGGGGATCTGTCCATTCTCGGTCGCGGCATTTAGCAAATCCGGGCTGATCCTCTTGCTGTACGTCCACATGTCAAAGTTGTGGGCGAGCTCGTGGATGATGATGTGGACGTATTGCTTGGTTGCCTGGTACACGGTGAGTTTGGGCTTCCCCGCATCGAGCGTCCAAAAACCGCCAATGCCACCGGTCACAGAAAGGCTCTGGATGTCCAAAGTGATCTGGAGCCCCTTGTGCGCCAGTTTCGGGTAGAGAGAAAGTGCCGCTGCGGTCGTCTCGAGGTACTGGTCGACCTCCGCGTCCTTGCCCGTGATGGTCACCCCGTAATCTTTCTCGATGGTCTGACGCTTCGTGAGTCCGGACGACGAAGACGAGGAAGAGGAAGAAGACGTTGGTTTCGATACCGAGGTCGGAGGCGGATTTGGGACAGGAGTGGGCGCCGGTACCGATGGATTGGTGGTGGAAGAGGAGCCTGTGCCTGGACGGGCGACCGGGACGGATACTCCGGTCGGACGAGTGGTCACTCGCCCCCGGACGACCCTTGCGGCCAGAACGGCACCGGAGCCGGACAGAGAGTTCGTTGTCTCGGACTGAGAGCATCCCGCGAGAGCTCCACCGAGCGAGACGACGAGAACGCTGACGACAAGCCTCCGATGATCGGACGACATGGCCTCACCTCATCCTTGGGAATGCGACAACCCCTCACAACATGGGACGACGACCTGTCCCCCAACGGTGGATCTTCGTCTCCCCTCGTCTCATTCTACGGTCAATCCCCGAAGAAGGTTTCCGGACACAAAGCGATGAGCTCCTGGCGCTTGTGCGAGGTCTTTTTTTAAGGAATCGCGGCCCCGAGGCCGCTCCTCCTGAAGCTCCGGACTCCCGCGCTCCAGACTTCGGACCGGAGGCTACCGGAGGCTGTCGGACAGTGAGTCAGACAGCCTTTCTAGAACATCCGGTCTTTGAGACCCATGGACGGCACCGCAGACCCCGGTATGCCCTGGATCAGATCAGAGAGCCCCTCGAAGTCGAACAAGAGCCAGGAACGGCCCCGTCCGTAGGAGCTCGCGATCTTTCTGGAAGAGATTCCCGGGACCACGCTCACCCGGGAAGTCCCATGGCTACTGGCCGCTCTCCGTGCCCTGGAAAGCAGCTCGTCGATCCGTCCGGGCGTGGCGTTGTAGATCATCGGAACCGCGAAGTCGATGGGCCAGTTGGCCCAGTCTTGCCCCATGTAGGCTTCCATCACGATCGGACCGGAACGCGCGTCTCTATCCTCGTAGTACGTCGGATGGACCGCCGCGGTCAGCTTCATTCCGGCCGGGAGCGTGCTCCGAATCTTGTTCACGATGTCGGTGACCCGTGCCTCACGGCGAGCGACAAACCGGTCGAACAGCACCTCCCCCACTTCCCATCGATTCGGTGAGTAGAGGGTCGTGCGCATGGCTTTGGGGAAAGCATCGAACTCGCCCGGGCCCCCGAACGGTCCGCGCGGGTAACGGATGTGATCGAGCTGGATCCCGGCCAGTCCGGGATGCGTTCCGACGATCCTCTGAACGAGCCAGACGAGCCGGGGACCGATGGTCTGGAACTCCGGATTGACGTAGACCGCCAGGATTCGATCCTGCTCCATGCCAAAGTGGAGTTCCCCTTTGGGGTTGGTGAGGAGGAAATCGGGCGGCGGTCCGTCACAGGACTCGACGAACCGGACGAAGTTGTTGAACGTCCCCTCAAAGCTGTCGATTCCCCAGCGGTTGGCGATCCGGTTCCACGCCTCCCATGAGAAACCGCGGGAGAGAGCCCTCGCCATCTCAGCGGCAGCTCTGCGCCGTGGAAGGCTTCTGACCGAACCGGCGACGGTGTTAAGATATCGGACCAGAAGATCGTCGTAGATGGTAGGACCGTCATGCCAAGGCTTGCGGAATGCGCGATTGTCACTCCTCCAGTAGAAGCAGTGGATCCAGGCATGGACGTCGATGTTCCGGCTCCGGCCTTCCTCGATGAAGAGACTCAGAAGGTCCTCGGTCTTGCCTGCCTGGGTCCAGCAGGCCTGACGGCAGAGCGGGTAGACGGGAAGCGTTTGGCTTCCGGAACCGCACGGTCCAATGAGCTGCCCGCGGATGAGCGTCTCGAGGAAAATGGCGTTGCCTCCCAGTCGCTGCACCGCGGTCACTGTCTGACGGACGATCTGACGCACGCGCTCTGGACTCTCCGTGCGATCGCCTTGGAGAAGCCAGTCCGGACTGACCCACACGCCACGGACAGACTCGGCGCATACAAACGCCGGAAACAAGAGCGCAAACAGGAACAATCGACTTTGACTGGTCACGGTATTCTCCGCTTGTTGTCGGGCGGTAACCTCCACACCGGGGTCCCGCAGTATCGCACGCCCTCCGGACAGATCGGAGAGATGCCGGCTTTGTGTCGGATTCCACAGGGAGGCATCAGGAATCTCCCAATGGTCGGGTTGACCCGGGAAATCTCGGCGACTTCGTCGCACGAAGCTTGATAGATCTCCTCCTGAGAGTTGTGGCACAACCGGTTCTTGAGCTTGTGGTGCAGGTTCAGCAGATCCGCGGACTCCGAGAACCGGATGGATAGAGCGTTGGGAAGGACATAGAGAGCCAACTCCGCGGGCACGCCGGTCCGAAGGAGTCTCGTTTGCGCCTCCCACGTCCGTCCCATCGAGGCCTCGAAGAGGATCCGGGCAGGCTCACACTCTCTCACCAGATCGGGCATGACAAAATCAGGGCCTCGGTCCGTGTGGGCCAACAGCAACGGACGGGAACCGGGAACCATCCGATGCCGCTGATCCTGCGAATCGGCAGTGTGTGACAGTCGCTTTCGGAAGGTGTACGACGCATGGGCCAGGCAGCGCGTGAGCTTGGAGTGGGTCCCGACATTCAACGTCTGCGCAAGGTACGGATTCGATGCCGGGTCGAGGACGAGCGCCAAGGCCGCATTGTCATCCAACTCCGAGCTCGAAATCCCCAACACCTCCCGGACCGATCCGGCCACGATCGATTCATTGTCACGCTTGTGGTCGACGAGGACAGAGAGGTGTCCCCCCAGAGACCGATCGAACTCCTCGGCAAAGCGAGTCGAGCCCGACGCGGTCACGCGTTCTCGAAAAAGGCGGGGTTCGGGCATTTCCTCGGTCCGGAGAGGATCCTCCAAGATCGTGGCGAAAAGGGGATCGTGCGAGAGAAGCGCGTTGACCATCGTCCCGACGACCCACTGGGTCTCCAGGGAGGTCTCCAGAGATCTCGCCATGCGCCAGTACCGCAGGATCGTCAAGGCCGACACGGTGTGGTACAGATATGCGGTGGCAGCTACGGGAAGCACGTACCGGGCCACCTCTTGCGCGCGTCGACGCACCTGCTGATCGCCACGGCGATCCATCTTCCGCGCCGGAAAGAGCCTTCTATAGGCACTCTCGGCAGGCCCCATGAGGATTCCGGTCAACTCCCGATAGTCATCCCATTGCCGCGCGATCGTCGATTCGTAGATCGCCAGCGACTCTCCGCTCAGTGGCGGAATCACCACCCCCCCCTTCGCCACCTCCACGTAACGCTGGCTGACCTGTTCGGAATTGTAGAACGGGTGCGAGTGAAGAAAAGACCACAGGAACTGGCGCGACACGTTCTCGATGGAGAACTGAAAGTGGGCGTGCTGGAGGGTGGTGTGGTGGCCAGCTCGGTAAATCGAGAGGGCCAAGGCATCCCGTCGCTTGCCGGAAGCCTCCCGGGCAGATGGATCACTCTGGGAATCGCCCGATACGGCCTCCTCGGTCACGATCCCGCTGCGGGAGTAACACGTGCGGGCTGTGGCGACCGCATTCTCGAAAGGACGAGGGATCGCGTGGACCAGACGAACCACGGGAGGACCGGAGACGAAAGGTACGAGCCCGGTCGTGTGATCCACGGCATCCAGTCCTCTCGACGGCATGGGCGTCTCGCTTGGGGATCTCCCCTGTCCGGATCGTGTCACCGGTCTTGGACTCGATCCGGGGCTGTCGACCGTTCAGACAGGACCCTCGCCACGGCGGCATGCCATCCAGCCAGAAGCGCCTGCCTCGTCGAAGCGTCCATCAAAGGGGTAAAACGACGGTCCGTGGCACGGATCCTCGCAAGATCTGCGGGAGACCACATGTTGGCCACGACCCCAGCCAAGTAGGCGACCCCCAGGGCGGTCGACTCTGCCAGCACCGGCCGATCCACCGGCACCTGGGACACATCAGACTGGAACTGCATCAGGAAGTTGTTCACCACCGCACCGCCATCCACCTTGAGCTCCTTCACGGGGATCCCGGATTCCTTCTCCATGCACGCCAACACATCGTGTGCCTGGTAGGCCATCGCCTCCAGGGCAGCCCGCACGATGTGGGCACGAGTCGTTCCGCGCGTCATCCCGAAAAGGGCGGCCCGGGCGCCAGAATCCCAATGGGGAGCTCCCAGCCCCGTGAAGGCCGGCACGAAATAGACCCCATCAGTGCCCGTGACAGAGCACGCAATCGATTCCGTCTCGTCTGCTCGAGTGATGAGGCAAAGTCCGTCCCTGAGCCATTGCACAGCAGCTCCGGCGATGAACACGGAGCCTTCCAGAGCATAGGCCGGTTCGCCGCGAGGTCCGACTGCCAGAGTCGTCAGAAGCCCGCTCGTCGATCGAGCCGCGCGCTGACCGGTATTCATCAGGAGAAAACAGCCGGTTCCGTACGTGTTCTTCGCCTCGCCCTGCTCGAAACAACCCTGACCGTAGAGGGCAGCCTGCTGGTCGCCCGCGACCGACAGGATCTCGGGACGACCGGGGAGAAACGGAAGCCCAGTCACAAAACCGAATCGACCCCCGCTCGGACGGACCTCGGGAAGCATGGCGCGGGGGATCCCCAAGATCGCAAGCAGCTCTTCGTCCCAATCGCGTTTGTGGATGTCGAAGAGCAACGTTCGACTGGCGTTGGTGGGATCGGTGACGTGGGAAGCGCCCTCGGTCAGGCGCCAGATCAACCAGGTATCGACGGTTCCGAAGAGAATCTCGCCTCTCCTCGCCCGATCCAGCAGGTTTGGCTCGGCGTCCAACATCCATCGGATTTTGGTGCCCGAGAAGTAAGGATCGAGCAAGAGACCCGTTCTCTTCCGGAACAGATCGTCCAGTCCCCGGTTCTTGAGATCCTGGCAGATCTGGGCCGTGCGCCGACACTGCCAGACTATGGCGTTCCTCACGGGGACCCCGGTCGTCCGATCCCAGAGGATCGTCGTCTCCCGCTGATTCGTGACTCCCAGGGCACACACGCCGGATAGCGGGATCTTCGCTCCTTCCAGCGCCTGATGGATCGCATCGACGGCGGCTGTCCAGATCTCCTCCGGGTCGTGTTCGACCCATCCGGGCTTCGGATAGATCTGGGGCATCTCGGAATAGGCCCGCCCCACGAGCGATCCATCTTCGGACAAAACGAGAACGGTGGTCCCAGAGGTCCCCGAGTCGATGGCCATCACGTAACGCGGATGTGCCGGGTGGCTCACTCACCGCCTCCATTCTTGAATTCGCCCGGATCAGCGCGCCAACCGCGCCTTCTCCTGACCTAGGCCCTCCAGGTCAAGCTGCGGCGCGAGAGTATCACGGCAGATCGGCTACGGTCAACGCACCCTCGTCGCACCGTCGCACTGCTTGTCGCGTGAGGGGCGAAATCCGTGGTTTCAGGCGGCCTGCAAAGGCCGGTGGAGTGGGTCGGATCCATGGCCACTCGGGCGAGGTTTCCACAGGACAAGCACCTCTGAAATCCTCTTCCAAAGCCAGATCGCGGATTGACAGTCCTCGAAAAGCGCGTTTATACTTCTATTGAGAGCTGGTTTGCTCGACAGGATGGGCTCTATGCGTGTGCGAGAAGTCATCATCGGAGACCAGATCTTCTTGGAGATCGACGAGGATCCTCCGACCGCCCCGAAGGAGAAGGAGCGCGAGTCACCGGTCTGGATCGGCGACTTGGTGCCCGACATCTACGACCAGGAGTGAGGAGCGAGCGGGGCGAAGGGAGTCTGTCGGCGCGATCCGACCGTCTCCTAGCTCGTTGGAGACGCCTTCCCGGTCGCCAGCTTGAGCTTGGCTGAATCCACCGTATTGGAAATCTTGACGGCCTTGTAGAGGCCTGAGATGACGAACAGCTTCAGCACTTCCTCGCGAGCACACACGACAACGAAACCAAGGCGCCTCTTCTCGGCCATCACCGAAGCGAGCGAGAGGAGTCCCAGCGCGACAGAGCTCAGATATTCCACGCCGGCCAGATGAAGGATGATGTTCTGCTCGCTCGAAAAGACGTATCTTTCGAGGAACGCTTTGAAAGCGTCCACCCGGTCGTGATCGATTTGGGGTTCGTGGATCACCGCGACCCGAATCCCCGGCTCGTCGGTCACGGAAGACTGAAGCTCTGATCGGATATCGGTCTCGTCACTCACAGATACTCCCCGGGCAACCCATGGACGCATACGACTCGTCTCGAGTCTTCGTGATGAGGAAGATTCTGTCCAGACCCAGGACGCGGAAAAGTTGCCGGACATTATCTCTTGGGCTCTCGAGCACCAGGCGCCCCCCTCCTTCGTTGATGCGCCTCAGGAGACTGACCAGAGTCCCAATGCCCAGGCTGTTGATGAAGTTCGCCTCTTTCAGGTCGAGGATCAGAAAGACCGGACACCTCCCCAGAACGGGTGAAAGTCGCTCTTTGAACAAACTCAAAGCCATGTCGTCGGAAAGGTCATCGACCAGCATGACCTTGACTCCACGGTCTTCCTCGACTTCCAGGTGCATGACTGCCCGCCTTCTTGATGAAGAGTGGAGCAAAGTGTATCACGAGGATCGTGTCCCAGACCAGGAGACTGTCGGCCTGTCGGCCTATCGTCCGACAAGGCTTCACTCCGTGGGCCCATGAGCCTCTCTGTGTTATGATGCGAAACCATGCCATCATCCACGACACATCATTCCCACAGAGTTCTGATCCTTGGGTCCGGTTGCGCTGGACTCACAGCAGCCATCTACGCGGCCCGGGCCGATCTGGCTCCGATCCTTTTCGAGGGGCCTCAACCGGGTGGTCAACTGACCATCACGACCGAGGTCGAAAACTTCCCGGGATTTCCCGAAGGGGTCACCGGACCTGAACTGATCGAGCGAATGAAGAAGCAGGCAACTCGCTTCGGGACGACGTTCGTCCAGGACCAGATCAAGGAGGTCCGTCTCAGCACGACGCCTTTCGAGATCGTCTGCCAGGAACAGACCTACGTCGGTCGCACGGTCATCATCGCCACCGGAGCCTCCGCGAACTTTCTGGGGTTGCCCAGCGAAAAGCAACTGATGGGTCGAGGGGTGTCCGCGTGCGCCACATGTGACGGCTTCTTCTTCAAGGACAAGGATATCGTCGTCGTCGGCGGCGGCGACACCGCTTTGGAGGAGGCCCTCTTTCTCACGCGCTTTGGCAAGAGCGTCACAGTGCTGCACCGTCGAGACAGTCTGAGAGCGTCCAAGTTCATGCAGGAACGCGCCCGGCAACACCCCAAGATCCGATTTCATCTGGATTCGGTGATCGACGAAGTGCTCGACGTAAAAAAAGGCGCGGTCGAAGGGGTCCTCGTGAGGAACGTAAAGAGCACCAAGACGTCACGCCTGGACTGTCAGGGACTCTTCATCGCCGTTGGTCACACCCCCAATACACAGCTGTTCAAGGGACAGATCGAACTGTCCCCGACCGGTTATCTGATCACCAAGCCCGGGAAGACGGCAACCGAGATCCCTGGTGTATTCGCGGCCGGTGACGTGGCTGACCACGTGTACCGACAAGCGATCACCGCAGCCGGAAGCGGATGCATGGCGGCCATCGAGGCCGAGCGGTTCCTCAAAGACGAGTGACGTCTCGCAAGAGACGGGACGCTCGATGGGCATCGGTATCGAGGGGCTTACAGAGGCCGTCAAGGCGGCAGCTCTTGGCTTGGGGTTCGATCTGGTCGGAGTGACCGGTCCTGAACCGTTCGATGATGATCGAGTCCGGCTCCAGACATGGGTGAATCGCGGTTTGCACGCGTCTCTGGCGTATCTCGCCCGCGATCCCGATCTGCGGGCCGATCCCGGGAAGGTCTTCCCCTGGTTGCGGAGTATCGTGGTTGTGGCGTGTTCATACGGTCGCGGCCAGAACGAGGGGTCGTTCGAAGACGGAGCGCAGATCGCCCGTTTCGCCCGGGGTCTTGACTACCACAAGCCGATTCGGAGAAGGTTGGCGGCCCTCGAACACGCTCTCACACGGCTGTCGGATCGCCCATTGTGCGGACGGAGCTTCGTCGACACGGGTCCCATCATGGAAAAGGCCGCTGCCCATAGAGCGGGCCTCGGGTTCATCGGGAAGAACGCGCTCCTCATTCATCCCAGGCTCGGCTCCTATCTTTTCCTCGGCGTGCTTCTGACCGACCTGGAGCTCCAGCCAGATCTACCTTCCGCGAAATCCTGCGGTCGCTGTTCTCTGTGCGTGAAGGCGTGTCCGACAGGGGCACTGTCGACACCTTACACACTGGACGCCACCCGCTGCTTGTCGTTCCTCACGATCGAAGAGCGAGGTACGATCCCGGAGGAGTTGCGCGGATCGATCGGTCCGTGGGCCTTCGGTTGTGACGCATGCCAGGAGGTCTGCCCCTACAATCATCAGGAGATCACCCACTCGGCGACCGGACGATCGATCGATCCGGGAAGTCAGGAGGTCCCTCCGGATCGATCAGCGACAGAGACTCCGGTCCTTAGGAAAGGGATCGTTCGCCGGACGATCGACCTGGCGGATTCGTTGTCGATTGGGAGCCACGAAGAGTTCGTCCTGCGCTTCGCCGGAACGCCTCTGATGCGTCCTCGGAGAGAGGGATTCGTCCGGAACGCTTGTCTGGCTGCCGCCCGGCTCGGACGAACCGATCTGGTCGGACTCCTGGGACAACGGCTGGCCATAGATCCATCACCCGTTGTCCGGATTCACGCGGCCTGGGCCCTTGGCCAACTCGCGACAAAGGACGCCCGGCTCCTGTTGGAGCATCTGGTTCGAAGCGAGAGCGACCCGCTGGTGAAGAGGGAGATCGAAACGGCACTCAGAGGCTGAGCTTCTTAGCCCCAATACCCAATGAATTGACGGCGTTCATCGTCCTTTCCTTGCGGGTTACCTCGGAACTGGGGCTCTGCCCCAAACCCCGTCCTCGAGCCGAGCCCCCCACCTGGCACCATGGTGCCAAGGGGGGTGGGGGACCCCCCAGAGCTCGTCTCGACCGGTCGATTCGCTCCTTGGAAGCCACCCGGCTTGGTCGTTGCTGATGCCTTAATTCAGGGGTGTTGTTTTTAGCCCAGAGCGAGGTCGCGGACCACCTGATGGAAGACGTTGAGTCCCCAACGGAAACCCTCCACGGGGATCCTCTCGTCATGGCCGTGGATGAGTCGATTGAACTCGATCTTGGATTCGCGCTCGAAGCGGATAGGGGTGAATCCGTAGCAGTGGGTTCCGAGCGTCGAGAAGTGCTTGGCGTCGGTGGCGCCCGGATTGAGGTAGGGAATCGGGACGGCCCCGGGATGGTGGATCGACAGGGCACGGGCAATCGCCTCGAGAACAGGGCCTTCGAGTGGAGACTCCAGCGGAGGGAGGTACTCGAGGACTTCGAGATCGACCGAAGGCCCCACGACAGCTTTCAGCTCGTCGACGAGGTCGTCGACTGTCCGTCCCGGAAGGATGCGACAGTCCAGCTCCGCGTCGGCTTTCGATGACACGACGTTGACCTTGGATCCCGAGCTGAACACCGTCGGAGTGGCCGTGTCGGAGAGCATCGCAGCGAAAGCCTGGACCAGCTCGCGTCGAGGGAAGTTCCTTCGGATGAAGTAATTGGCCACGGCCGGTCGCTTCATCAGCGGGACGTAAAGACTCTTGGGGAACGGCAGGGCTCGCTGGATGTGGGAAAGGAAGCGATCCACGGCCGGGATCAGAACCTGAGGGAGCCTCGAGGATGCCAGCTCCGCCACGACCCGGGCAAGCCGGACAAGGGCACTGTCAGCCCCCCCAAGAGCCCCGTGACCCGGATCACCCCCCGCTATCAAGCGGACGCGGGCCCATCCCTTCTCGGCAACCCCCACGAGATAGAAGCACGTGGAGGCCAAGAACATGGGAATGCCTCCCAGCTCCCCCAGTCCGATCTCGGCCCTGACCTCGTCAGGATGCTCGGTCACCAGAAAGCGAGACCCCATGGAGCCGCCGGTCTCCTCATCCGCAGCCGCCACCAGGATCACGTCTCGCTTGAGACGCAGGGACTCGTCCTTGAGACACTTCAACACCACGGCCGTCGTGGCGACGAAATTCTTCACATCGACAGTGCCTCGCCCCCACACGAAGCCGTCCGCGAGTTCGGCGGAGAAGGGAGGATACCGCCACGCGTCCGGTTCGGCCGGCACGACGTCGAGGTGTGAGTGGAGGAGAAGCGGCGCCAATTCGCCGGTGCCTTTGAGGCGGCACACGACACTGGCCCGCCGAGGACCGGCCCGAAAAAGCTTGGGGCAAAGACCGACCGACGAGAGCCAGTCTGCCAGGAGCAGGGCCGCATCCTCCTCATTCCCAGGAGGGTTGGTCGTGTCGATCCGGACGAGGTCACGGAAAAGAGACAGGGCCTGTCCAAAGGCGGCGTCCCGGTCAAAAGGCCTGGAGGCTTGTGGTTCCATCCGCGAATCGGAGTCCTTCTTCATTCGATGCGACAAGATCTCGATGAGACACGAACGATGGAGCTGTCAGTGTTCTACCATTCAGTGAGGGGCAAGGGAAGTCTCGTTTCGGGCAGGGTCAAAGCAAAGTCCTACGTAATTCTGGCGGAGTGAGGCGACAGCAGAAACCAGTAGCCTTCTGAAGGCTTCTCATGAGAGATTTTCCTGGACATGAGCGAATCTCCCATGAAAGGAC
>Ga0074195_1001005_pt1 | contig 44929 bp, 45 predicted proteins | sample EPASupsiteHSE623_FD_64525 | JGI IMG/M metagenome (GOLD analysis project Ga0074195, IMG submission 64525) | Bioremediated contaminated groundwater from EPA Superfund site, New Mexico - Sample HSE6-23 | ecosystem: Environmental > Aquatic > Deep subsurface > Groundwater > Contaminated ...
ACGATCTTGGTCTTGCCCGACATGGAGCTGAAGAGTTTTAAGAGCTGTGCCTTGCGTTTGTCTTCGGTCATTGCATACCCCGTATTGGGATTAGGATATACAATACTTCGTGAACTATTTAATGCTATCTTTATGCGTTGTTTGACCAAAAGACCTTTAAATTGGTGTTTGAATGTGCACTTCCGGATGTGCTGTTTCGCGTGCAAATCGTTTAATATGGCGTGCAATTTTTATTGATATTTTCATATAAATCCAGAATACCCGGTTCCCGGATGATGCATGGAACATTCATCGGTTAACCTACCCGCAGCACGTGGGCATGTTTCTGAAAATGATGAAAACGGGAAGAGGGATGGAAGAGAGTCTTTTTGTCGTCATTCGTGCAATGTTAGTAAGAATTTGATCAGGGAATACCATGAGCGATGTATTTGAAAATGTGATGGAGCTTGCCAAACGCCGCGGGTTCATCTGGCCCACGTCCGAATGTTACGGCGCAGTGGCGGGTTTCATCGATTATGGCCCGCTGGGCGCAATGATGAAGCGGCGGGTCGAGGATATCTGGCGGGATTTTTACGTCATCCAGGAAGGCTATTACGAGATCGAGTGCCCGACGATTGCCCAGGAATCAGTTTTTATCGCTTCCGGGCACGTGAAGGGATTTTCCGACAAGATGTGCCAGTGCCCGCACTGCAAGGAGTTCCTCCGTGCCGACCACGTGGCGGAAGGCGGCGGCGTCAAAAACCCGTCCATTATGAAGAACGAGGAACTCGCAGCAGCGATTGCGACCTGCAAATGCATGGCCTGCGAAGAAGTGCTCGGCACTGTTGAGGTCTTCAATTTCAACCTCATGTTCCAGACCACGATCGGGCCGGGTTCACAGCGGATCGGTTACCTCCGCCCTGAGACGGCCCAGGGGATGTTTGTGGATTTCTCCCGGCTGTTAAGGTTCTACCGGGACAAGCTGCCCTTCGGTGCCATCCAGATCGGCAAGTCCTACCGGAACGAGATCTCCCCCCGGCAAGGCATGATCCGGCTCCGCGAGTTCACGCAGGCGGAAGCCGAGATCTTTGTCCACCCGGACCAGAAGAATCACCACCCGTCGTTCAAGCGCTATGCGGACTATACCATGCCGCTGCTCACTTACGTCCAGCAAGAGAAATGCGAGGCTGCGGTCTCGATGTCCATGCGGGAGGCCGTGGATAAGGGCGTGATCGCCAATGAATACCTCGCCTACTACGTAGCCCTTACGCACAAACTCCTCGTCACCATCGGGATCAAGCCCGACCGGCTCCGCTTCCGGCAGCACCTGCCCGATGAGCGGGCGCATTATGCCACCGACTGCTGGGATGCCGAGATCCGGTCCGACCGGTTCGGCTGGGTGGAGACCGTTGGCCTGGCTGACCGCACGGATTATGACCTGAACGCCCATGCCAAGGAAAGCGGCACGCCGATGACGGTCTTCATCCAGTACGATGAGCCAAAGAAAGTTGCACGCCGGCGGATCATCCCGAACATGAGCGTGCTGGGCAAGCAGTACCGCACGAAGGCAAAGGCGGTCTTTGAAGCGCTGGCGGTTGCAACCCCGACTGCTGACGGCGCTGATGTGGAAGTCGATGGCGAGAAGATCCACATTCCCGCCAACCTGTTCGAAGTCCGGGACGAGATTATTGATGTCCGGGGCGAGGATGTCGTGCCGCATGTGATCGAACCCTCGTACGGTATCGACCGCATGTGTTACGCGGTGCTCGAAGGGGCATATGATGAGGATGTTGCCGATGGTGAAGCCCGCACGGTGATGCGCTTCTCCCCCAACGTGGCCCCCATCCAGGTCGCGGTCTTCCCGCTCATGACCCGGGACGGTCTTGAGGAAATTGCCGACACTATCACCCGCTCGCTCCACAAGGCCGGCATCCTTGCCGAATACGATGACAGCGGGGCGATTGGCCGGCGCTACCGGCGGCAGGACGAGATCGGGACCCCGTTTGCGATCACGGTCGATTACGACACCAAGGAGAACCAGACCGTTACCCTCCGGGACCGGGACAGCATGAAGCAGGTCCGGATTGCGATCGACAGGATTCCCGCTACGGTCTGCGCACTTGTCGATGGCAGCCTGAAGTTTGCTGAGATGGAATAACCGATCCCAATTTTTCTGGTAAATCCCGAATGATGATGGGGGCTGATGCCCCCATACCCCCGTTTGCGATATTTGCCGCCGCCCCGAAGGGCGCCCCGCGGCGGCCTCAATTTCCTTTCAATCAATTGACCAGTAATTTGCTCCGCCGTGTCTCGGAGAGTATTCATGGCAGTCGAACCACAGGGACTCATGGATATGAGATATCCATAGCAGGCCTTGAGGCGGGGATCTCTCCCTAATCTATGTACGTTGAAACCGAACGAGCTTAACGATTCGGAAACAGTTACACCCCACACAATTCCCTATATTACCCAACGAAACCTAACCTCTCATCAACTGCATGAGCGAATACATCAGCCATCCCCTGGTCAAGCCGGACAGCATCGAGAAACGGGAGTACCAGCTCTCGATTGCGATGAAGGCGCTGGATGCCAACACCATGATCATCCTCCCCACGGGGCTGGGGAAGACGGCTGTCGCCCTCCTCGTTGCCGCATCCCGGCTCTATAACGAGGGCGGCAGGATCCTGATGCTCGCCCCCACAAAACCGCTCGTGGAGCAGCACCTCCGCTATTTTGAAAAATACCTGCTGGCAAAGCCGCCGGAAGGCAGCTTAGCATCCCCGTTTGTGATGTTCACCGGGGAAGCCCCGCCCGCCGAACGGACCGCGGACTGGAACCGGGCTACCGTGATCCTTGCCACACCGCAGGTTGTCAAAAACGATCTCCTTGCCGGCCGCTATACCCTTGCGGATGTCACGCTGCTGATCGTGGACGAGTGCCACCGGGCAGTGGGTAACTACGCGTATGTCTTTTTAGCCCAGCGGTACATGGGCACAGCCGCCAAACCGCTTCTCCTTGCGATGACCGCTTCACCCGGCGGGGTGCAGGAGAAGGTGCAGGACGTCTGCTCGAATCTGGGCATTTCCCATATTGAGAACCGGACCGAGAACGACCCGGATGTCCGCCCGTATGTGTTTGAGCGGGAATTGGAGTACCTCTCCGTTGATCTCCCCCCCGACATCAAAGCGGCTATCAACTCCCTCAATGGGCTCATCGAAGACCGGCTTGCCCTGCTCTCCTCGCTGCACTTCACCGTGCCCAAGCGCGAGAAGCTCTCGATGAAGGAGCTCAACGCGATCAATGCCCAGATCCAGCAGCGGATCCAGAACCAGGACCCGACCGCCTACTCTGCGGCATCGGTGTACGCGGAACTGATGAAACTGCGGCATGCCGTGACCCTCGCAGAATCGCAGGGCAGCGAAGTGCTCAAGGGGTATCTCGCAAAGCTGGTGGCCGAAGGTACGGGTTCAGGAGGGAGCAAGGCCAGCCAGCGGCTGGTAAAAGACCCGCAATTCCAGGAACTCTTTGAACGAACGCTCGGGTGGACCCGGGAACTGCACCCGAAACCCGAGATTGCGCTCAGGCTCGTGCAGGACCAGCTGGTGTCTCATCCCGACAGCAGGATCATCCTCTTCGCCACCTACCGGGATACCGTGCAGCTCCTTGTCGATCATCTCACCAAACACGGTATTACCTGCGAGCGGTTCGTGGGGCAGGCAACCAAGGACACCGAGAAAGGGCTCTCGCAGAAGAAGCAGATTGCGGCCCTGACCCGGTTCCGCGAAGGGGAGTTCAAGGTGCTGATCGCAACCTCGGTGGGCGAAGAAGGGCTCGATGTACCGGCGACCGACATGGTGATATTCTACGAGGCCGTGCCCTCCGAGATCCGGTCCATCCAGCGCCGCGGGAGGACCGGCAGGTCCGGGGCAGGTAAGATCGTGGTGATGGTGACCAAGGGGACCTCGGATGAGGTCTTCCGCCACGTCAGCGCATCGAAAGAGAAACAGATGCACAAGAGCATGCGGACGATGGGCGGCTTTACCTCCGCAGCCGCACTCCAAAAACCGCTGGTGGTGGAGCAGGAGACCATCGATGCGTTCACCCCGCAGGGACCGAAGATCATCATCGACGACCGCGAAACCTCGTCTAAAGTAGTAGAAGTCCTCTCCAATATGGGAGCCGTGATCCGTATCGAGCGCCTCCCGCACGGGGATTACGCGATTGGCGATCGTATCCTTGTCGAGCGGAAGACTGCGAGGGACTTTGTTGATACCCTGATCAACCGCGACCTGCTCGGGCAGGTAAAGGCGATGGCGGAATCGGTCACCCGCCCGGTGATGATCATCGAAGGCGGGGACCTCTATGCCCAGCGCGACATCCACCCGAACGCGATCAAGGGGGTGCTGGCGGCCCTCACGGTGGATATGGGCGTCTCGATCCTGTTCACCCGCGACGAGCAGGACACCGCCCAGATGCTCTTTGTCCTCTCGAAGCGCGAGGATGGGGAGCGGGGCGAGCGCAAGGTGCACCCGCATAAGTCCCACCACTCACTGAAAGAGGAGCAGGAGTATATCATCTCGGCATTCCCGGAGATTGGTCTTAAAAACGCCCGGTTGCTGTTGGCTCACTTTGGTTCGATACAGGGGGTTGTGAATGCTTCTGTCGAAGAGCTGGCTGCGGTTAAGGGGATTGGGGAGAAGACGGCGGGGAAGGTGTTTGATCTGTGCCGGAGGGGGTACGGGTAGGGTTATCTTATCTCGGCGGTACTAACATTTTGTCTTTTTCTGTTTTGGTTACGATGTTCCTATCAGGATGCAGATGATATCCGCAAAAAGATATTGAGTATCCCATACATTGAATGGAAGAGACGTGGATTCTCAAAAGGCACATTGCATTACATGAAGAAGAACGCCGAAGGGGATCAATCGTTTACCCTCAATAAGCATGTAAGATAAAGGTTGGATCTATGGATGTGTGGATGACGATACAAAATTTGATTTATGGATTTATTATTTCCACTGCTTTATTTAGATCAAATCCTATATTCGTGTAATGGAAAAATACGGATCTTGTCCCAATTGTGGAAGGGAGAATCTGGAATCTTCAGAATTTTGTAAATATTGTGGTAATATCATTAAGCTTGAAGCGAACAAAATCGAACCAAAAAAATCAAAAGTCTATTACTCATTATTTGAATATTTGAAAGATAATTCAAGTTATATAACTATTGCCGGGGTTTTCGCCGCTTTAACCGTATATCTCATTCAGTTCTATAATACCTTTAAGGTGCAAACTTTCTTTTTTAATGGTACTTTCATTTCTTTGAATGATCAGGCAATCAATAACCAATCTCAAATTATTTCCGGAATAAATTCAAGTAATTTCTCGTTTTCTGCAAACATTTCTTATATGAAAAATATCGGGCCAAATATTTTTGGCAATTTGGTTCCCTTCCTTCAATCGCCCCCAGATTTGTCTTTAAGTATGGCCGTAGCAATCTGTTTCTCGATTTTTTTATTTATATCAATGAAAATTTGGTTGGATATTTTGGATATTAAAACGGAAAATGAAACCACTTTCTTTCAATATTTGGGGGGGCATTTTTCAAGATTATTTATGCAATACTCATTTGCTCTTTTTATTGTCATATTCGCTTTGTATATACTATACGAGTTTGCGAGTGCAGCTATTACGTTAGCGATTATTTGGGAACTTATCGGTGGAATAATTTTAATTTATGTAATTTTTAAATATTTAAAAGAAAAATCGAAATTTTACTTATTAGACTGCCTAATAATCTCATTATTCTTTATGTTCATTGTAGATATAGCCGCAATTTTCCTTTTTTACGTAATTAAAGATATATTTTCATTTATTTTCTTGGGAATTGGTATTATAGTGAGTATCATTGGAATCGCATGTGGACTAATTCCAAACTTGAAATTTGTCTTTAATGTTTTTGAAGAGTGTCTTTTTGAGTGGATACAAAAATTTTCTCGCAATAGAAATTGATATAAACGGTGGGCCCTTGACTATGCGCATAAAGTTAGAAATTTTTTAAGGAAATAGAATCTGCGCTCCGCTCTTTTAGAATAGTGATATCAGAAGTGATGGGTTGCAAAACGGGAGATAACTATAATCCCCAGATCAATGTGCGAGTGTTAAGATTCAAACCGCCATCACGAGCACGATTAGTCGGCTATAGTAGCAATCACCTAATAAAAATGTGTGACAAACGGAGTTTTCTCTTTTTACGAAATTAGCGATGAATGCCGCCGCCCCCGTGGGACGCCCCCGCGGCGGTTTCAACGACTAAGAATAAAACCACCCTGCCCCGCCGTGCCTCGGAGAGACCCTGATGCAGGGAGCCCTCCTTAGTATTCCACCAATTCAACAACTCTTTTGATCTGATCATTGATCATATACTGTCAGAGTAGGGCTACCCCTCCATCTATCTAAGTGGGGTACCCCCCTCTCCAAACCTAGAGAGGGGGACCCCCACCCCACCTACCCCCCCTCTTGTCCCGGACAGGGTACCACCCCCCCATAATGCACTATCGACACGGATGCGGGTCATGTTTGCCTGCGATCACGTAAAGAGAAAAACAGTCGTTTACCGGAATAAAAAAACCTGTAAATGAAAAAAATGTGATAAAAAGAAATTATGGGAAGGTTACAGCTTGCACAGGATCTCAAGCGATTCCGTGCCGGCTTTCACGGCATTCATCAGGAGAAGCACGTTCTCCGGGTCCTTCTCGTTCTGGATGCGCTCGCAGAGGGAAAAGACGGTCATTGCGAGTTCATCGGCAAGACCCCCGTCGCAGGGTTCATCATGGTCTTCGCCGCAGGTGCAGGAGTGGCCATGTTCGTGATGGGCCGGGGTAACCGGGACAGCCTGTTCCGCGCTCGCGGGCGCAGCAGCCGGCTTTTCCGCACAGACGACACAGAAGGTCTTTCCCTTGACTTCGAAGAGCGGGCATCCGCATGTTTTACAGGTCTTTTCGAGCATTTTACCCCCTTTGAGGAGGTATTCAGCCATTATTTCATCATCTTTGCGCACTGGCATGTGTTCACCGTCGGTTTGATATTTAATCTATATATGCCAGTTACGCATATTAACTACAGGTACACAGGTAGGTGTTCCCATGCCAAACCCTGAAAAATCAATGGAAAACTGTATCCTGATGTTGCAGCACATCCAGGAGGACAGCTCGATCCCCAGAAATATCCGGCGCGTAGCAGACGAGACCCGGACGCTGCTTATGAACAATTCCAAGGCGATGGGCCTGCGCGCAGCCGAAGCCATATCAAAAGTTGATGAAATCTCCAATGATCCCAATATGCCGATCCATGCAAGGACCCGTATCTGGGAGCTGGTGTCGCAGCTCGAGCAAATCCCACTGGATTAAAAACCCCTTCTATCGTCCTCTCATTTTTACCGTCATCTGAATTCCTGCCCGCTCGTTTCAGCTCATCATAGTAAAACCGATATACGGGACGGACCGTACATCGATAGGGGTGTTGATGATGGCGATTGAATGGGATCCGATTCTCTTTGTGAACCTGGTATTGTGCATCATCATTGTCCTTCTCGGCCTGCTCTGCTACCGGAGAAATCCCGAACCCCTTCCCCTGTTTATCGCTGCAGCGTTCGGCCTTTTTGGCATTTCGCATGCCGTAACCCTGCTCGGGTTCAAGGTACCGCTTACCCTCCCGCTCATCGTGATCAGGACCCTTGCCTATATCCTGGTGATCTACGCACTCTGGACGTACCTCCAGACCAGTCTCATTATCAAAGAGGGACAGCAGGCATGGATCGATTACTTCAAAGATGAGCTCCGCCAGCCTTCCGATGACGGGAACGTTCCGGAACAGAAGAAGTAATCTTCTGGATCTGGCTACCAGCTCTTCTTAAACGTCCCTTCGCAGGTCCATGTTCGCAGCCACGAACGGCTGCAGCCGGCATGGATCTCCCGGAGCCCGGCATCCTGCATCAGGGCACGGATCTCAGAAAGGGGCATGCCGTGCTCAGGCTTTGCCGGTTCGCGGATAAAGACCGTACCTTCCGGCCGAAGGCATTTTGCGAGAGCACTCACTACATCGATCCTGGCAGCCGGCTCGACATCATGGAGCACGAAGTGGATGATGACAGCATCAAAATGGTTTTCGGGAATGGACATCCGCGTGATATCGCCCTGCAGGTACTCGATATTAGTACAATCCTTCAGCCTGTGTTTTGCTTTCTCTACCCAGTACGGGGAAATTTCCACGCAGGATAACGCTCCATCCGGGTTGAGCGTGCGGGCGAGGGCACGGGAGAGGCATCCCCCGCCGCTCCCGAATTCGAGCACCCGTTCAGAGCCGTAAAGTCCCAGCCTTTTTACATAGTCCGGATGGTAAAACCGGGAGCGGATCCGGTAATCGATCAGTTCTTCTTCAATAATCCGTGCAAGGGGAGGAGGGGGATTTTCCATAACAGTGCCTTCGTATGCGTGATAATGCTTGGATTCCACCGGTTAAAAACCTGATTAACGGATATGGTGATAAAAAAAGGGGGCGTTATTATGCCGGGTGGGGGTACTGCACCGGTGTCACGAGCGATGCCGGAGTCTGGTATATCAGGACATCTCCGGTTGTCGCAGTGATCGAGAGCTGGTTGCCATCCACATTGTACGCCATTGCTTTACCCAGGATATTCAGGTACATGGTTTCCTGCTGGGAATAATACTCGCAGACCTTTTTTGTGGAAACGAGCGGTCCGATGGAGATACCCATGCCTTTCGGGGTTGTTGCGCCGGTCAGGGTAAAGGGTCCGTTATAGTTGTTGCACCCGCCGTTGCCGTATAATGTGCCATCTGGTGAGAACGTAAGGGTGATCTGGGTTGTGGGATTTATCACTGCTGTACCGTCCTGGATTCCCAACCGGGTGACAACCCAGTTCCCTGCCAGTTGAACAGGAACGGCGGGAGTTGCCGGGGTAGTTACAACGACGGTCGGGGGCATCGTGGCAACGGTCGTAGGTTGTTGTGCTACGGTCGGGGGGGTACTTGTGCAACCGGTGATCATGACTGCGGCAATCACAAAGATGAGGAAAAGAATCGTGGTCTTTTTCATAGCGGGATTTTTTCTTTAATCCTATATAAATAAACCGGATATGAAAATTGGACTGTCTCCAGAAACGGGAGTGCTATCTCCCCCCATAGGATCTCACATGGTTCCATGCTGCATGATAGCTTTCGAACTCTTTTTTATCCTCATCGTATATGCCCATGTCCTCCCGGTGGAACAGCGCACGATCCTCTCCCACGGGGCAGACTTTGATGCAGAGTCCGCAGGGTGAAATAAACCGTTTGAGCAGGGCTTCGGATCGCGTCGCACACGCAAGTTTGTCGGTAATCCCGGCAGGATAATCCGTATCCGGTATTGCTTTGACCGGGCAGATGTCTGCACACCGCATGCAATGTATGCACAGGTCTTCTTTCATGACGCGATCTGAATCGATCTCTGCGGTGGTGAAGACAGACGTGAACCGGACCCGTGGCCCGTACTGCGGGGTCAGCAGCATATTGTTTATACCAAATGTTCCCAGCCCGGCGAGATATGCTGCATGGCGATAAGAAAAGAAGGCAACCGGTTTTTCCTTGAGCACACCAATCGACCCGTAACCATCCCGGGGGAGACTGATCGCAGGAAATCCCTGTGCATTCAGGAATGTGGCAATCCGGAACGCACTGGTGTCTAACAGGGTATTGACGGTCCGGTACAGTTCATGGTACCAGATGGAAGGAGCAGTCTCGATAACCGGGAGGCTGACGGGTATACCGATGACGATGACCGTTTTTACTTCCGGCCAGATTGCCTGCGGCCGGAACCGTGGAGGAACCCATGGTTCGAACAGGGGTTCATCCCAGCTTTTCGCAGATGCAAATCCTGCAAGGGGGATATCCAGTGCAGCGCATTTGCCGGTGACCTGCTCCCGGATCGAATCACTCATTGTTTTACTCTAGCGTGCGAGAGGGGATAAAAACTTGTGTTATAAGTAAAACCGTATTCATTCTCCCGTTACCGTACACACAATGGTCCTTTCCCGCCCGGCATTCACATCCAGCTCCAGCAGCACGATCTGCTGCCATGTGCCGCACAGCAGGGTGCTGTTCTCTACCGGGATGGTGAGTGAAGGTCCCACGAGTGCCGCCTTCACATGCGAGCGCCCGTTGCCATCCCCCCACCGGGTATTATGGGCATAGTCCGCATTGTCCGGTGCGAGTACGGACAGGGCACGTTTGAGATCCTGGAGTACGCCCGGTTCGAACTCGATCGTGGTCAGCGCTGCTGTCGAGTGCTGCACAAAGAGATGGACAAGCCCGGCACCGATCCCGCTCTCCCTCACAATCTGTTTCACTTTTTCCGAAAGATCGATAACATCGCCTTCGTGTTGCGTTCTCACCCGGATGGTTTTTGTAAACATGGATACATCCCACCAGATCCTCTTCCCTCATCTGCCAAAATTATTCCCCCTGTCCGGAAAGATCCTGTTCTTTCTTTGGCAGGTGCCAACCGTTAAACCGCCGGCACTCAAATATGAATCCAGAGCGTGCAATGAATCACAATAATCCGTCGGACGGAGAAAAAGTCCGTGCCGCATCACCCTTTCGTCACCGGTATGCGGTCCTGTTCATTGTTCTGGCATCAGTCCTGATGGCCGTCATTGATGGCACCGTCGTCAATATCGCCCTGCCTTCCATGACCCGGTTTTTTTCCGTTGACCTTTCCGACTCCCAGTGGACGATCACTGCGTATCTCATCACGATGACAAGCCTGCTCCTTGTCTTTGGCAAGGTGTCGGAGTACGTGGGACGTGCCCGGCTCTTCTTTATCGGCATCATTGTGTTTACTGCCAGTTCTCTTGCCTGCGGGCTCTCAGCCGGTCTGCCTGAACTTATCCTTTTCCGGGTCATTCAGGGTGCCGGTGCCGCGATGCTCTTTTCCATCTCATCAGCGCTCATTTTTGCCACAACGCCCCCGGCGGAACGCGGGCGGGCGATGGGGTACCTTGGTGCAACGGTTGCCATCGGCAGTATTGCGGGACCGATTGTCGGGGGTTTTGTCGTGGACTCGTTAGGATGGCAATACATTTTCTTTATCAATATCCCCATCGGCATCCTCCTCATCGCCGCGGCGGCAGCGTACTTCCGGATCGATGAGAAGCGGACAACATCACTCTCCCTTGACTGGCAAGGATCCGCTGCAATGGTTGCGATGTTTGTTGCCCTGATCATGGCGCTGGGGAGCCTCGCCGATACGGGAATTATTACCCCTGCTGCTATCATATCGGGTGCCATATTCCTCGGTGCACTCGCCCTGTTCATCTGGCATGAGCGCCGGTGCCCGGCACCCCTGCTTGACCTCTCGGTATTTTCCCACCGTGCTTTTTTATTCCCGGTCATTGCGGTTGTCCTGGTCTTTGTTGCGAATTTCATGATGGCCGTTGTCGGCCCGTTCTATTTTGAAGGCGTACTGGGTTATCGCCCCTCGCAGGTGGGGCTGGTGTTCTTAGTCACCCCTGCCGTCATGGTGATCGTAGCCCCTGTCGCCGGATCGCTCTATGACCGCCACCCGACACGGAATTATGCTGCGCTTGGGATGAGTATCACTGCTATCTCGTTCCTTATCCTTTCATATTGCGCCATCACTTGGAATGTGCCCGGCATCCTCGTGGCATTTGTGCTTTTTGGTATTGGCGTCGGGCTCTTCCAGTCCCCCAACAACACCGCGATTTTAAGTGCACTTCCCAAAGAGCAGCTCTCAACGGCATCGAGTGTTATTGCCACGAGCAGGAACTTAGGCATGGCTCTCGGTGTTTCGCTGGGCAGTATCCTGCTCTCGTTCCAGCTCATGGCCGCAGGATATGGCGGGGATGTAATTACAGCGGACCCGGCGCTCCTGGCAGTCTCGATCAGCCGGATTATGGCAGTATGTGCCTGCCTGTGCGTGATCGTGGTGCTGTTATCCTTGCTGGACCGGTAAGCCGTTGTCAGCGGCAGGGAAAATACCTCATCGTTTTTCCATGGGTTCCGTAAGAATTGATTGCATTACCAGGACGAGAGCGGATGCCCTCATTCCCGGAAAAATGATGAACGCCGTCGCACCCGATGGAACGATTGATAACAAATTTTGCCCGCATGAAACCGCAGTAAACAAAAAAAAATTAAAATTATTCAGACTTTTCTGATCCGTTTGTTTCCGGGCCGGCCGGTTCTGCAGCTGCATCCGTGCCATTCCCATTATCCAGGTCCGCAGGAACGACCGCGATACCTACGATCTTGTCGTTCTCGTCGAGACGCATGATCTTGACACCCTTGGTACCGCGTCCGATGATACGGATCTCGCTGACCGGGGTCCGGATGACGACGCCCGACGCGGTCATGACGAAGATCTCGTCAGTCTCGGAGACCGCCCGGGACTCGATGATCACGGCATTGCGTTCGAGCACCATGGTGCGGACTCCCTTCGTCCCCCGGCCATGCCCGCGGAAGTCATCGAACTCGGTCCGCTTGCCGAACCCGACATCGGAGATGGTGAGGAGGGTATGCTCGTTATCGACGAGTGTGATGGCACAGACCGTGTCCTCCTTGATATGGAACCGCATGCCAATCACACCTGAGGCATTCCTTCCCACTATACGGACGGTCTCTTCATGGAACCGCAGGCCGTACCCGAACCGGGTCGAGAGGACGACTTCACGCGTGTTGTCGGTCGTGATGACGTCTACGAGCTGGTCGCCTTCCTTGAGCCGGATGGCGTTCGTCCCGTTCGAGCGGGGGTTCGAGAACTGGTCCTGCGGGATCTTGATGACCTGCCCGAGTTTAGTCGCGAACATGAGGTACTTGTCCGGGCGGAACTCACGGATGGGGATAACAGTCGTGATGACCTCGTCTTTTAAGTTGAGGAGGTTGATGATCGGCTTGCCCTTCGCAACCCTCGAGCTCTCGGGGATCTGGTAGACCTTGAGCCAGTACACCCGGCCGATGCTCGTGAAGCAGAGGAGGTAGTCCTTCATATCGGCAGAGAAAACCGAGCTGACGACATCATCCTCCTTCGTAGTCATGCCCGTGATACCGTGGCCTCCACGGCGCTGCTTGCGGTAGGTGTCGAGGTCCATCCGTTTGATATAGTTCGTCTTTGTTATCGAGACAAGCACCGTCTTGTCCTCGATCAGATCCTCGTTCGAGAGATCGCTCGTGTCGAGGGCAATCTCCGTCCTGCGTGCGTCTCCGAATTTCAGTGCGACCTCGGAGGTCTCGCGTCGGATCTCGTCCTTGATGTTCGCTTCGGACGACAGGATGGTTTCGAGCCTGCGGATCTCTGTTTCGAGCTCGTTCTTCTCATCCATGATCTTCCGCTGCTCAAGGGCCGCGAGCCTGCGGAGCTGCATCTGGAGGATTGCGTTTGCCTGAGGTTCATCGAGGTTGAACCCGGTGATAAGCGCAATACGTGCGTTGTCCACGGTATCCGATCCCCGGATGGCCGCGATGATCCGGTCGATTGCGGCAAGTGCAGTGAGCAGGCCGTTCAGGATATGGACCCGCTCTAGGGCCTTGTTGAGATCGAACTCCGACCTGCGCCGGATCACTTCGATCCGGTGGTGGACGAAGTTCCCGAGGAGGGCCGGGAGGTTGAGGATCTTGGGGGCCCCGTCCACGATCGCGAGGTTCGAGGCCGAGAAACTGGACTCGAGCGCCGTGTGTTTGTACAGGTTGTTGAGAATGACCGCAGAGATCATGCCCTTCTTCAGCTCGAAGACTACCCGGATTCCGTCCTTGTCCGACTCATCGCGGATGTCGCTGATGCCGTCTAGTTTCTTGTCTTTGACCATCTCGGCAATGTTGGTGATCCATTGCGCCTTGTTGACCTGGTACGGAAGTTCGGTGACTATGATCCGGTCGCCCCGGTTTCCGCCATCGGACTCTTCTATCTCGGCGACCCCGCGGACCACGACCCGGCCCTGGCCGGTGGCGTAGATATTCCTGACGCCCTCAACCCCCATGAGGATACCGCCGGTCGGGAAGTCCGGGCCTTTCATGATTTTCAGGAGTTCGTCAACAGAAACATTTGGTTCGTCGATGAAACGATTGACGGCTTCACAGACCTCGCGGAGGTTGTGCGGGGGCATCTTGGTCGCCATCCCGACCGCAATACCGTCGGTCCCGTTGACGAGAAGGTTTGGGATCTTCGAGGGAAGGACAGTCGGTTCTTTTAGTGACTCATCGTAGTTGGGGACGAACGTTACCGTCTCCTTGTCGAGGTCCTGCAGGATTGCCTCGGCATACGGGAAGAGCCGGACTTCGGTGTACCTGCTGGCTGCAGCAGAATCGCCGTCTACGGAACCGAAGTTACCCTGCCCCTGTACAAGCATGTGGCGGTACGAGAAGGGTTGGGCCATCTTGACGATCGTATCGTAGATGGAAGCATCGCCGTGCGGGTGGTACTTACCCATCACGTCACCGACCACCCTCGCGCTCTTCTTCGTGGGCTTTTCGCTTGTATTGCCCATGTCCCACATGGCATAGAGCGAGCGGCGATGAACCGGCTTGAGACCGTCGCGGACATCGGGGATGGCACGGCCGATGATAACCGACATCGCATAGTTGATGTAGGAGGTCTTCATCTCCTGTTCGATGCTGATCGGCTCGGTCCTGTGAGTTTCAGCTACTTCGACAGGGATATTCTCCTCAGATGTCAAGGTTCGTCACCTCCTTCGCGTGACGGTAGATAAAATTCTTCCTCTCCTCCACATCCTTGCCCATAAGTGTCTTGAATGTGAATTCTGCGTCTGTCGCATCTTCAACATTGACCTGTCGGAAGATTCGCTGCTCCGGGTCCATGGTCGTATCCCAGAGCTGCTGGGCGTTCATCTCGCCGAGACCCTTGTATCGCTGGATATTCACTCCCTTTTCACCCATGGCGGCAGAGACCTTCTGCATCTCCTCTTCCTTGTACACATATTTCTCCTCCTTCCCCTTCGAGATCTTGAAGAGAGGCGGCTGGGCGATGTAGATGTACCCGAGATCGATAAGTTTTGGCATGTAACGGTAGAAGAACGTCAGGAGGAGCGTCCGGATATGGGCTCCGTCCACATCGGCATCGGTCATGATCACGATGTGGTGGTAGCGTGCCCGCTCGGCGTCGAATTTTTCGAGAATGCCGGTACCGATGGCATTGATCAGCGTCTGGATCTCGGCGTTCTTGAGGATCTGGTGTTCGCCGGCTTTCTCGACGTTGAGGATCTTTCCCCTGAGGGGGAGGATTGCCTGGAATTTCCGGTCCCGGCCCTGCTTGGCGCTGCCGCCGGCAGAGTCTCCTTCCACGATATATATCTCACTCTTTTTGGGATCGCGTTCCGAACAGTCCGAGAGCTTCCCGGGCAGACCGCCCGATTCGAGCGAGCTCTTGCGCCGGGCCAGTTCCCGGGCATTCCGGGCGGCCTCGCGGGCCTTGGCGGCCATGAGCGCCTTTTCAACTATGGTCTTGAGGATGCCCGGGTTCTCGTCAAAGTACTCGGTGAGCGCAGCGTACACAAGTGAGTCGACAATGCCCTTGACACTGCTGTTCCCGAGACGCATCTTGGTCTGGCCCTCGAACTGGGGGTTTGCCATCTTGACCGAGACTACCGAGGTCAGGCCCTCCCTGACATCTTCGCCCCGGAGGGTGATGGTGGAGTTCTCCTTGATCAGCCCGTTTCGCTTCGCAACAACGTTGATGCCCCGGGTGATGGCGCTCCGGTAGCCTTCGAGATGGGTGCCGCCTTCACGGGTGTTGACCGAGTTGACGTACGTATAGAGTTTCTCATCGTACTGGGTCGTGTACTGCAGGCCGACTTCGAGTTCGAGCTTGTTCTCCACGTCTTTTTTCGTGATATAGATAGGGTTCGGGTGGATGACCTCAATACCCTCGTTTAAGTATTTCACGAACTCAGCAAGCCCGCCCGCGTAACAGTACGTGGCGACGGTGGGCGCGAGCGTGACCGAATCGACCGTGCGTTCATCGGTGATGATAATCGTGAGGCCGGCGTTCAGGAACGCGAGTTCACGGAGCCGGTGGGAGAGGGTATCGTAATCGAACGTCGTTGTCTCGAATATCGTTGCATCCGGGACAAAATGGATCCGGGTGCCGGTCAGCTTGTTCCCAAGAGCCGCGAGGAGGGATGCCCGGTCCTGTGGTTCGTTCCCCGTCGGGTACTGGGAAGCAGCGGTGAGATCGAGCTGGCCTGAACCACCGGCAGCGGTAAGGGCCGGGGCACGGCCGAACGGTGCCGGCTCACCATACCACTGCTGGTAACGGGCGAGAAGCTCGGCGAGGCTCTCCTCCCGGGTAGTGAGCGCTGATGTGGGCTTACCTTTCGAGAACCGCATCTCATAGATGTTCCCGTCCCGGTAGACCCGGGCCGAGAGCCAGTTCGAGAGAGCGTTCACCACCGAGACACCGACCCCATGGAGACCGCCCGAGACTTGGTAGGTCTCCTTGTCGAACTTGCCGCCGGCATGGAGGACGGTCAGTACGACTTCGAGTGCACTCTTGTGGTTCTTCTCCATTACATCGACAGGGATCCCCCGGCCGTTATCCTCGACCATGAGCGACCCGTCCTTGTTGATGACGACTGCGATCCGGGTGCAGAACCCGGCGAGCGCCTCGTCGATTGAGTTGTCGACGACCTCATAGACAAGATGGTGCAGGCCGCGGGTGTCAGTGCTGCCGATGTACATCGCCGGCCGCTCCCTGACCGGGGCTAAGCCTTCGAGCACCGTAATATGGGATGCATCGTACGTCTCGGTCACGCGGAATCACCCCGCGAAAAAGCGAAAAAAACCTGTACGGAAATCACACTAATTATTGGTTGGTTAGCGTATAAACGGTTGCGGTCGGTTAGATTGAGGGGATATTATAATTGTAACGCTCCGACGGGGGGGTTTTGTCGCAATTCCTAAGATTTCCGAAGATCCCAGGTTAGATGGAATGTGTTCAGGCACCGGTCATGTTCAGTCGCCCTCGCTGATGCACCGGCTCGGCTTCACATCACCTCGCTATTACCCGGATTATCTATTTAAGGAATGTGACGGCCCGGGCTCGTTGAGATGCTCCGGCGGTCCAGCGGCTATTCCGGCTCGCTCCTCGCATACCGCTTCGCATAATGCTCATCGCTGTGCTATTCTCTTCTCCGCTGAAGAGAATTTGTAATATCAGCATTCAATGATTCAACAACTTCGTCAGAAAGTGGCAAATTTATCTCCATCGAAATTTCATCTTCGGTTTCTGAATTTACCAACCGGCGCGATGTGATCTTGAACTTCGCAGTCCCTTGAAATTCTCTTTTTTGACGGGATTTTAGGATTGTCGTTATGAGATCAACAACAGATTTTATCAAGACGATTGAAGCCGTTCCTAACCCGAGGTAAACTATAATTTCCGGACCACTTTCATGACATTCTAGAACAAATCGTTCATTATCGTTTTTGATTAAGACCGCGCCCTCATTCCTAATCGGCCCCGACGGAGAAATGTACTTATTTATATCGGCCCATGTTCCTGGCCAATGATCGAAGCAGCAACAGCTCCTATCGACAGGTGAAATTTTTATGGAAATGTAATCCTTGTAATTTGTCGGTGTTTTCAATAACTCAATTGCATTATCCAAATTTATTTTTAGGCTCGCCATAATTTTTTCACTTTTTTGTTTTTATTAAATGTATGATGTATCAAAAATCAACTTTCTTGCTTAAGGCCAGGCTCAATGAATGGGATATAGACCACAATAATCAAAATTATATTCGTAAGCGTGATAGCTACAACAAATACACCGATATCTGCCCCACCCGTGATCTCCTGCTCCCGAAACTTATCTGTGGAGTGTTGGATGTGAGCGAACTCGATATCAGGTTTTCCTGTACCTGAAGCATGAGAATGAGGAATCTTTCAGGAAAATACGATGAGAAAATTATGTGTAACTATCTATGCTTATGCGAATGAGAGTAACCCCTGGGCTGGCGCTCCTCTCCGGCAAGTACTAGAATATTCTTATAAGTACTTATAATTTATTATTATGAACAAATTAAATCGAAATCTCCCGAGGAATAACACCATAGAGTTTTGCGAGATAATTTGCCTGGGCCTTTCCTTTATCTCCCATGTAAATCATGATATCGCCCGATCTTAAACGTTTGATATCCTCAAACTGGGTAAAAAATTTCAGTCCGGAATTTTGTTCCGCCGCAAAATCCAGAACTTTCTGGTAAAATGGTGATTGTTCAACAATCTCGCTGTCCTTCTCAAAGAGTCCCTCCGGAATTAAGTAGCATAGAGGATGAGGATAAAACTGCTCATAAAAAATTTGTTGTTTTTGAGCAGGAATGATTTTATTAAAATCTCCATGACCAACATAATGGATAGAAGCATCCGAAACGTTACACGCTCTTAATGCAGCCGTAATACCCTCTTCGGTAAGATGTAGACGGCGTGACGACAGATATTCATTGAGATATCGCGTTACGATATCTGCTGATGAAATGTACGGATTACAGGAATCGCCTTTCGGAAAAATCTGGACATCATGATACTTCGTTAGATCATACCAGGCGTCTGTATGTTCCCCGGTAAAACTATCGAGAAGAATAGATGAATTCCAGATCTTTGAAGTTAAAACGGTTTTCCATGTAGCAATATATGGGTAGTAGGTATTCAGCCTTTTAAGAAAATCAATAGGCCTGATTGTCTCGACTGGATCTTTTCCAATTCCGTAGAGTTTGATTCCATCCGGAACAATTTTTGGGTTGAGGGTGGTAAATGCAGCGTGAATCCTGATTCCTGTGCTGGTAATTCCATGCGTGAATTCGCCGAGATCTGAAATATAACTACCAACATCCGAGCCGTATAATTTCCGGATATCATATGATTTCAAAATGGACCGGGGCCTGGCTCCTCCACTTTTCCGGACTACCTCATCAATAAGCGCTAAATATGCATCAGAAAATGAATTATCTTCAGGAAATTCAAGACAGACTCCAAGGCATCCAAGAAATGATCGATCACCGAGTCCCCGCTGGAATAGTACACTATCTGCAGCAAGAATAGGTGTCAATTTTTGCATAGGATAGGATATGAAAATCGAACGTATAAATATGCTGGAAAGGAAATACACATTCGTAGTGGAGAGGGACACTTAAAATTGTGGGTAGAGCCGCTTTAGTTTGATCCTTGCATTTTCAGAAGTAAATTGCCAGTCGACCGGTTTCTGGTTGTTATTTCTGGAAGTTTCCCACTTTTTTGTTTCGTGGATAAGCAATTCCAGATTATCCACTCTTCGATCAAGACATTGACGGGATAAAGCGCTCAATTCGATTTCAGCGATGTTGAGCCAGCTCCCATGTATCGGGGTGTTGTGGATCTCCAGACGTTTGACCAGATTCGAAGCTTCCTCTGGAGCAAATGCCTCATAAAAAGCTCCAATAGTGTGGGTGTTCAGGTTATCACAGATAAGAATTATTTTTCTGGCGTTCGGGTAATCAGTCACCAATAATTCGCTGACTTCGTGAGCCCAGTCCACTTTTTTCCTGTGCTTGCGGGGATTAACTCTCCTCCATCCTTTCAGAGGTTCAGTGAAGAGGAATATTGAGGCCGTTCCATTTCTTGTATACTCATAATCATAGCGAGGGGGATATTGAGGAGTAGCCGGTAAAGATTCCCGTGAGTCTCCGAGTAACTGGACCGGCTTTTCGTCCATGCAAATCAAGGGAACATCCGGGTTATAGGGGCGATGATACAGATCCAGGATATCCTCCATGTGCGCAACAAATTCAGCGTTTTGTTGCGGCGGAATGACCCAGCATTGCCGCTGGTGAGGTTTTAACTCGTTTTTTTAAGACGCGCCCGATCGTTTTTCCAGAAATCGTATCGACAATCTTTAACTCAACCATCTTGTCTGCGAGGAGGTCAAGCGTCCAGCCGGCATAACCTTCCGGAGGTTGACTGCATGCTATGGTGATAAGTCGGGCTTCTTTTGCTCCATCCAGCTTCCGCGGGATTGGCGGAGAGTCACGTTGTTTCCTTTCAATTACCGTTCGTAAGCCTTTGGTACAATACTTCTTGCGAATATTGAATACCGTCTGACTGTGGCAATGAAACAATCCGGCAATTTCATCATCGCTCTTCTCAGGCTCTTCTTTCCCGGCATCGGCATGCAGCAGAATATGGGCATGTTTTATACGGTACGCCGGACCTTTCCCCCGTTTCACTATCCCGGTCAGGATCTCTCGCTCCTCCTCACTGAGTTTTACCTCGTATCGACTCTTCATCAAACTTTTATGGATCGTACTAAGATAAAGTACTACCGGATAATATTTATATATTTAAATGTCGGGGACTAGTAGTTGCGAAATAATCGGAAAAAAGATTCAAGGAATCCGGCAGCAAATGAGTGCCCTCAATGAATACTCCGAAGATACCCTCGTCGAACTGCCGACCATCGAATTATTATCGGATATGCGTTGGGAGACGGCCAACTATTTTGCGGAAACCTTCCTCTCCGGGGGCGGATCACTGGAAAGAGATCCCTTAAGAAGCTGTCCTCATCCGAAGGCTCTGCACGGGTGCTGAGAATATACAACCCGTCACTTCCCGATGAAGCCATCTTTCTCGCTATTGCCGAACTCATCCGCGATAAGCGGGCAATGGGCATTATTCACGCAAACCGCGCGATCTATTAGCTCTTTAAAGATGGAATCAAAGTTTCGTGGAAAATCCTCAGGGCGAATCCGTTACTGACAAGGTGAAGGTCATTGGCTTGAACATGGAAATGAAAGAACATGTCCCGAAAGTGACGCACTCGGAGCACGCGATAAATGCGATCTACACGCTCTTCTCGCGCCCGATCTTCAAGAGTGCTGATTTCATTGCGGAATCGGGAATTCCCAAGTCGAGCGCCCACCGGGCTCCTGAAGGAATTGACCCAAGAGAATATCCTTTCGGTAAGTCGGGAGGGGAAAGGAAACAGCCCGACGATTTACCGCTTCTGCCGGTTGATCGCGATCACCGAGACCCGCAGCTGGTAATTTTTCCAGAATCAACAGAACCTTGGTGTATCAGAATTGTATAAAGTGAGACACAGAGAGGTCTTGTGTCTCACCAGTGATACACAAGAGGCTGTTGCGTACCATTTTTCTGATCTTATGATACACGGGGATCTTACATCAGTGTGAGCCGGCTCGAACGGTGGAAGTGCCCGGACCAGCAGGCGAAGATCCAGAACTTTATCCTAGAACGATCGCTCCTCAAACCTCCGCTCCCAACTACAAAGCGTATATAATCTTACGAAAAATAATTCCGGAAACATCCGGGCCGGCCCCTTCAAAATAACTACAGCCGGTTCCCGAAAAAAATACCCAAAAGAGATGATACCATACAAACGATAAAAAATTCCTCAGGAAAATTTTCCGGAGCCGCTTCATGAGCCGCCACCCGGTCAAGGCACTTGAAAAGGCAGACCCGATCGCCCGGCAGCGCGGCGACGTACAGTACTACGAGCGCGGTGCCGGGATGAACGCAGACTTCACCATCACCACCCCGGAAATTTTTGCACCGGTGAAGATCAAACGGATGCGGTACCTTCGCTGCACGATCCCGTGGCTGGAGCGCGAGGCAGTGGAAGAGATCGCCGGCCTCCGGCTGTTCCCGTCTTCTCGCGAGATCTCCCGGGAGCTCTGGTTCTGCTCGTCCGAGTATGCGTTCCGGTTCTTCCGTGTCTGCGATACCGGCCTCGTGGAGCTCGGGCGGGACGGGCGGCCGCTGCCGGAAAAATCACCGGTGCCGAAGCCCGGAGCGGGAGCAGCACCTGTGGCCCTGCAGAGGATTGTACCGCCAAGTCCTGGCGATTCCCCGTAAAATCCCCTCCCCCCGGATACCCCGTAACCGGTCCTCCGACGGAGAACATGATTCAGGGGGATGCCTCACCCTGTCGGGATTCCACTCTTTAAATTGGGCTCCGTTTGGCAAACGGGGGTGTTTAAGGTCGTTTTAAGAAACCCTGCCGGTTTCGGTAACCCGAAAAATTGCTGAATTCACTAAATTACCCTGCTTTCCACTCCAGAAAACGCCCATTCCTGCCCCCTTTTGGCGGGTTCACGACGAAAGCCAAAAATGCGTTAACCGGACCTAATACGCTTGGAAAACAGGATTGTTATCGGGTATCAGGGAATGTATACGGGGGCGTTTCTTAGTGTTCGATTCTCATTTTTATGAGAATCCGGAGAGATCTGAGAGCCACTCAGGTATCGACAAATCAGAGATGAAGGAGAAATAACCCGCGATTCTTCATTTGAACTCCCCGATCGTGGCATCTGCAATCCCCAGTTCACGGTCGATTGCAACCACGAGCCGGTTGAGCGTGCGGATCACTTCTTTAGCATCTTCCTTGTCCATGCTGCCCGGCTGGTGCCAGATCACTTTCTTCCTGAGCAGGGTGGTGAGTTCTTCAATCTCGGTTCCCCGGAACTTCTCCGGAAGCGTGAGCCCCTCGACATGATCGCCAGCCCCGAACCATGCCTGCTCAGGGGGCAGGGCGAAATGCCCTGCGATCAGCATGATGCTGGTGACGAACCCGTGCCCGAACTGGTTTATCATGCAATGATGATGGCAGGGGGAATTAAAAAAGGTGACTTAGAAAAAGCGGATTGCAGTCAGCCAGATGGTGAGCGGGACTGCGATGATGAAGAGGAGCGAGAAGGTCAAAAAGGCCCATTCAAATCTCCGAAGGGGTTTTTTTGCGATGAACAGGTGGCTCTCCCTGCCATACCCCCGGCAGAGCATGCTCGTATATACCCGCTCCCCCTGCTCGTAAGAACGGATGAACATTGTCCCGATAGTATAGCCCAGCTGCCGGAGCCGGTAACGGTACGGCAGGTGGCGATCAAAGGCATCAAAGCATTTGGTCTTTAAGGTTTCGTTGACTTTACGGAAGATGTAGCCGAAGACGAACAGGTACCGGATCATCATGCCGAGCGCAAGGGCAATCTCTGCAGGAAGCCCGAACCGGCTTGCTCCCTGTAAGAGATCCTGCATCTTTGTTGTGGATGAGAGCAGGATGATGAACGAGATGCTGATGAGGAATTTTACTGCGAGGATGGATGCAAATTCAACGGATTCTGCATAGATGCTGATACCAAGAGGCAGTGACCAGAGGACATGGTAGTCCGTGTAATATTTGTTCTTGAAAAATACCTGGAAGAGAATGATGATGCCCCAGATAGGAACGATCGCAACCAGGCGTTTGCCATATACGCTCAGCGGGAGCTTTGAAACTGCCCAGAGGATTATGAAGAACAAAAAGAAGATGGCCCCCACCGTGTAGACCATGATGGAATAGGGGACTGCGACAATCGCGATGATCACCGCAAATGCGAGGATGATCTTTACCCGGGCATCGAGCCGGTGCATAAAACTGTCCCGGTACGCCTGCTTTTCAATGAAGAAAAGATCTTCGATCATGACTTACCCTTGTACGCCTGCACGAGTGCATTCTCCGCATCTTCGTACGTATAGGCCATCGAGACCGGCACGCCATTTTTCTGGAGGGACCTGAGCAGTTTTGGGAGTACCGGCACATCGAGCCGCATGGACCTGAGCATGTCCGGCTGCATGAAAATCTGCTCCACATTGCCTTCTGCCACAAACCTGCCCTTGTTCATCACATAGATGTAATCCGCAACCTCGGCAACAAGGGAGACATCATGGGTGGAGAAGACAACCGTCATGCCGTATTGTTTTGAGAGGGAATTGATGAAACCGATCAGGTCATGTACGCCCTGGGGATCGAGCCCCGCGGTCGGTTCATCGAGCACCAGCACCTCAGGCTCCATTGCGATCACACCGGCAATTGCGACGCGTTTCTTTTCTCCGCCGCTCAGGTGATGGGGAACCCTTTCTGCAAGGTCTTCGATGCCGACAATTTTTAAGGCTTCATGCACCCGGTGATGGATCGTCTCTTCGTCCAGCCCGAGATTTGTGGGGCCGAATGCCACATCCTGTTCAACGGTCGGGGAAAAGATCTGGTCGTCAGCATTCTGGAAGACGATCCCCACAAATTTCCGCACCTCCCGGATATTTGCCTTGGTGATCGGTTCACCCCGGATCAGGATCGATCCCGATGTGGGCTTGAAGATGCCGTTGAAATGTTTAAAAAGTGTACTCTTTCCTGCACCGTTCGAGCCGATAACCGCAATCCTCGCATTGCGCGGGGCGATGAAATTGATGCCTTCCAGTGCCCTGACACTGTGGGGGTAAGAATAACAGAGATCCCTTGTTTCAATGAGGTGCATGTGTCTGGTACAATAGGTGGAAAAAATTAAAGGTCTATTGGTTTGGGTTTGGCTGTTGTGATTTTTTCCGGTTCGCGAGCAGTTTTGAAATTCCCATAATAAGGCCGAATGCTAGAAGTGTGCCGGCAACTATGGCGATGACACCCCCAAATGGTCCGGATTTTTCGCCCAGCGAGTAATCCGGCATCGGTGATTCGTACGAGAATTTGCCGGTCGTGTCTTCATGGATTTTTGCATCTGCGGGAGTGTCTCCCGTGAGTGTTTTCTGGCCCTGCACCATCAGGGCCGTGCTCTCCAGTCCGTCCGGATCACCGGATGCAAAGAAGACTGCGACAACACCGATGAGGAGGGCAACAATAATTCCGGCAATAAGGAATGTTTTGTTGTCCATTACACATTCACTCCTTTCACTGCGGGAACTTCAATCTTAAAGTCCACAATATCCGGCCGGGCTGCCACAATGAGGCGGATGGCAACCACCGTAACAAATCCTTCTATGATTCCGATAAGGGCATGGTACAGTCCCATGGCGACCAATCCCTCGTTAAGCGGGAACGTGCCGGCAAAGAACATCTCGACTGCACAGGCAAGTGCGGGAATCACACACGCAAGCCAGGCGGCAACGAACGCAGCGATGTTGACGTTTTTGGTCGCAGCCATCAGTCCCCTGAATGTATAGAATCCGACAAACCCCCCGATAACGCCCATGTTGAGGATATTGGCACCCATTGTAGTAATGCCGCCATCACCGAACAAGACACCCTGCACGATCAGGACAAGGGTGAGTATAAAGACTGCGGCAAACGGCGAGCCAAGGATGATCGCTGCGAGTGCTCCTCCAACAAGGTGTCCGCTCGTTCCCATGGAAACCGGGAGGTTGAAGGACTGGAGCGCAAAGATACCGGCAGCCAGTACCGCGATCAACGGAATCTTCTCTTCGCTCATTTCGTTTCGTGCCCATCGGAGGGCGAGTGCAATGAACACAAGGGCGATGATCCAGTAGATTGCGCCCTGCCATATTGGTATGAATGCGTCGGGAATATGCATGGGGTCACCACAAAGGAATTATTACAATTACACTGTATTGTAATACTAAACATAAGATAAATGTTATTATTTTGTTATCGAATCTGAAATTTTATTAAAAGTGATTGAATTCTCGTGAACGAAAATCATATTTTTAAAAAAGAATCGTACGTTCTTTTTTTAATCATGTGCATGATTATATTCAGGCTGCTATGTTGCTTTTAGTGGTCTGACGCGATTTTTTGTCCTGATGAACCTCGTCGGAAAAAAAAGAATGCGGTATTCTTGTTTAATGGCCTTTCTTCCCAAAGATGGCCTGTAATATGTTGTGGAATTATCAGGCCCTGCAGGGGCATTAACAGGCATCCGCGGGGGTCGTTTCCGCTGGTATTCTGGCGAACCGGGTGAAATTCTGTGTTATTTTGGATCGTGATCCAATCCGGGCGTTTTCAGAAGTTTTCCGGTGCCCGGGAAAGAGAAACGGGGGTCAGGATGGGGAGATTGGGGATACAGTTTCCTGCAATCAACCGGTGAGTGCCTGAAATGAAACTTCTTTTTTTTCCCGATGATTGTTAACAAATATCTGGACTCAATCGGGTATACCCGAGATCCTCTTCTTCCTGGTAATTCTGGTCAAAAAAAGATTTCAGTAACTTTGTTTTAATGGCCGTTCTCCATTAAGGTGGCCAGTAATATGCGGCGGAATTATCTGCCCTTAAAGGTGCTTTGGCAGCCATCGGGTGATGGCGTTTCCGCTTGCATTTCTGCAATCAGGCCGAATATTGAGCGTATTTTTTTCGGGATCGGAATCCGGTGGTTTTACGGGGATTTCCGAAATGCCCGGAAGGGAAACGGGGGCCAGGATGGGGAGATCTGGGATGCAGTCACTGGTTTTTACTGGGATTACCCTGTAAAAGGGGACTTGGATCTTCAGGATGTCCAGTCCCATGAAAAAAAATTTGTTTTTTGTTTTCAGTGCCTGCGCACAACGATGAACGCAACTGCGCCGAGACCAATCAATGCGATCAACGCACCGTAGCCGGGTGCCGGCTTGGGTTTTGTCGTGACTGGGACTGCGGTGGTTACAACGGGTGCTGCAGTGGTTACAACGGGTGCTACGGTTGTTACAACCGGTGCTTTGGTTGTGACAACAGGTGCTGCGCCTTCAAGAACATTGAACAGTGCAGTGGCAGTTGCTACCTGGAGAATTGCGTCTTCAGTAACAATGTACTCGTCTGGTTTGAATGTTGATGAGTCAACATCGAACGAGAGTTTGTTCATGCCGCTGTCACCCTTGGTGACCTTGACGGTGCCGGTTGCTCCGCTGAACTCGCCGCTCTGGCTCTTCTGAGTCGGCTTGAATGATGATGAGTAGACCTCGATAAGGACTTCGTCATCTACCGCGAGGTTGGTCGATGCAGTGATAGTGAACTTGTCACCAACGTGCTTGTCGCCAATCGGGTCGATACGGATGACGGGTACCTCAACGAGGAACTGGAGCTTGGTGTAGGTATCATCGACGTTGGGGTCGTTGATTGCCTGGACAAGTGCTTCAGCTGCGTCGGATCCCTGCAGGCTTCCTGCTCCAAGGATCGAGAAGACCTTCTGTCCTCCGGCTGCTGCACCGAGCTGGCGGTTCCAGACATCGGATGCACCATTGACGTAGACATCGTACACATTGTTCTGCATCGGGTGCTGAACGACAACGAAGTACTGTCCGGGGTAGAGATTCTTGGTGGTTGCCTGTGTGACCTCGTATTTGAACGAGGCGTCTGCATTCACAGATTCATCCTTGATACCATTGGCATCAGTCGGGTAGTTCTTACCGAGGATCCAGATCTTGACACCAATGGGGTTACCCTGTGCGGTACCGGTGATGAAGATCTTGTCACCCTGTGCGACAGTAGACTGGGATGCGGTTGCAGAGACGAACGGCTTCTTGATGATGATTGAGACCGTTCCGAATGCAGTGTTTGCAAGGTTGTTGCTTGCTGCAGTGCGAGGCTGGCTTACTGCGTAGACGGTGTACGTGCCTGCATCGAGTGCAATGGATGAGGTTCCCCACTTCCAGGACCAGGTGTTGTCACCATTGACATCAACTGACTTGAAGGAGGCTGCATTTCCATCTTCCACACCTGCGGTTCCAGATGCAACGTTGGTCGCATCAGATCTCGGGTTAGTACCCTGAATCTGGGCACCCTGAGAGGGCAGGTTCGGACCTGAGATGAACAGGTATGTCTTGTAGGACTCGGTGTTGGTACCGGAGAACTTGATCTCTTCGCCAAGGTAGTAGCTCTGGTCGCCGGCTGCCACGATGGTGACTGCGCCCTTCTCGACCTTCACATCGACCTCGTCGCTCTTGTAGACGCCGGTGGACGGGTTGTTCTCTACACGGATCGTGTACTTCTGTGCCTTGGTCCAGTTGTTGGTTGTGAACTCAACAGTGCGGGTACCTGAGCTTGAAGTAAGGATTTTTGCGTAGTAGCGAGTGCTGTTGTACGCTGCTGCATCGTTTCCGCTAGTACCTTGCGTTGTTGTTGCAACATCATACCGGATATTTACAACTGAAGTGGGTGCATTTTCAAACGCGTAGGCTCCAATTGGGTAATATTGGTAGATATTAAAGGCGCCAGTGATGTTGTTTGCAGTATCGAGATAAACCTTCTCCTGGTTTATATTGACCATGGGGGGCTGGGCGTCGTATCCGCTGTTCATTGAGCTGGTGCCCTTGACCCACACATAGTAGTAGGTAGCTGGCTTACCAGTGACAGTAACGGAGAACGTCTTGCTGCGGACGACTGAGTCCTTGTTCGCCTCGATCTTCACCGTGTCGGAGACAAGGGTGATCGTGCCGGTCGCGGAAACGGTCTTTCCAGTGTAGTCTGCACCTGCATTCTTGTAATTGTACTTCATCCTGTTAAGGGTGGACTCTGCCCATGCTGAGTAGGTACCAACCGGATATAAGTACTGGTTGCTGAAGTCAGTTGCATCAGTTACCCAGTAACCTGGGAACGCTGTCCTGTCGCTGCTGTTGGTAGTTAAAGTACCTAATGTCCAGGGAGATGTGCTGACATACTGTGCAGCGAGGGATGTCGCGTTATTATAGGAAGTGTTTCCGATCTGCAGCTTGGCATATTGCGCACCATTCGCGTCCTTAACGAAGATGGTGACGTAACCGTCAGTTGCACGTGTCGGGAACAGACCCTGATAATTGTTGGCATAGGCGGTATCATTCTGCGGGTTGAATCGCTTGGTACCGTCAAGTGCAGAGTACATGTTGGTGTTAATCTTGAACCCAAGTGCTTCTCCCTGCGGAACCGATTTGCCTGTTACATCCAGTCCCTGGTTGAAGTCCCAGACCGAAATAACAAGGCTCGGGTCCTGAACAGAGATGAATCCCGAGCTCACGTTTATGGCTTGTGTGCCACTGAGAACGTACCAGTTGCCAGTGTAGGCACCAAAGGCTACGGGATCAATCGTCATGGACCTGTAGTTAGTGGACAGATCAATGGTCTTGGTCGGGGCAGATGCGCTAATTGATGCTGCTGATGCCCACCAGCCGATTGTCAGGTTCACAGGTACAGTCGAATCAAGGTTACCTTCTGCAATGGCAGTGGTTGATGCCTGATTCAGGAAATGGGTTAAGTTCAAACCCTCTTCACCAATGAAGACGGTTGCTCCCTGGTTGATAATCGATCCGTTCGTTGGTATTGCTGATACCGGCATAACTGCCATCAGCATAAACACTGCGAATGCAGCTAAGATAATTGGAAATCGTTTCATCATTTGTTGAACTCCATAATCAATAAAAAGTAATATTTTTTTTAATAATTGTAATACTAAATAGCATATATACTCTTTTATTTGATATTATATGTCACCAATTATTATAAATGTTATACTATTTTCATCTCCCAATCGTATATGTTGACAATAAAAAGGTCATTTTTAATGTTGGTTTGCCCCGTGCCATAACCTTCAGTATATCGCAAAGATTCTCACGACTGTTTTTGGGTAGTTTTACCTCTTTTTGCCAATCTTTCCTATTATCATTGAAAAAACAGGTTCGTATTCACATTTACCGGCTTTTTGCCCGTGCGGATGGCCTGTATTATGTGGCAGAATTATCTGCACCTGCAGGGGCATTGTCAGGTATCAGGCCCGGTCGTTTCCGCGCTTATTCAGGCAAACCGGCAGATATACCGGGGATTTTTGTATTGCTATCCAATCCGGCCATTTTTTGGGTTTTTCCGGATCGGATGGAATGAAAAAGGCGGTCAATTGGGGAGGTGATTTGGGATGGAATCCCTTGTTCTTTAAATTTGTGAGTGATTAAAAGAATTCGTCATGATCCTTACGTAGCCGTTGTTGAACACCCGTTCGGGTACTTGTCTGTTGAATACAATATTTAGCTGCAACTAGTTTGAAAGTAAAATCGATAAAGATTATTACGATCATGTATAATCTTCATACATATCCGTTACTGACGATTCAGCATGTTCGGTTCCCTCCAACAACCCGATCCAATTCCATTCAAGGTCGTATCTTCATGAATAAAAAAGGATTATTACTTGTCGGGCACGGAAGTTCCATGCCCTATAATCAGGAACTCGTTGAGAAGACCGCAGCCATGATCCAAGAAAAATATTCTGGTTATGTGGTAAAATGCGGTTTCATGAATATTAACCAACCATCGATCAGGGAATCACTCAACGCGTTCCGGCAGGAACCGATTGATGCTCTTGTTGTTGTTCCGCTCTTCCTTGCAAAAGGTGTCCATATCGAAAAGGATATTCCCGGAGAGATCGGACTTCCCGAAGGAATAAGGAAGGGAACTTTCACCCTGAATGGTAAATCTGTCCCGATGGTGTATGCAGAACCAATTGGAGTTGATCCCCACCTAGCCGATCTGATGGTGAAGAATGCCGCCAGGGCGCTGACCCTCATCTGATCTTTTTCCAGACAACAATATGTGTGAATAATCTGGTTTTTTCACAACAGCCCCGAACCGAAACGAAACCGCATTTATGATCCGTGAACTCTTTACCGATTGTTTCACAATCTCGACTCAAACATCGAGATGAGAATAACTAATTCCATATTCACGATAAGATCTTCGCAATCAGCGAGTACGATGCCGAATTAACAAGTCGTGGCAGACCGGAATCCCAGGAGTTGTGGTGAAGTGTGAAGACTGCATGGCATGAGATTAAGTTACCGTTGATGATTGGGATAATGTGGGAACAATAAAAAGATATTACCAAGTACAACTTCAACCCCCTTTTTTCAAAACATTAAAAACCTATCAGCGATGATATTCTCATCAGTGGTGAATTATACCCATGGAAGACGACCTCTCCCGAATTGGGATCTCACTCCCCAAGAACCTGCTCGACAAGTTTGATGAAATCCTGAACTATCGTGGCTATTCTTCCCGATCTGAAGGTATCCGCGATGCGATCCGCACATACATCACCTATTACAAGTGGATGTCGGATGTCAAAGGTGAGCGCGAGGGTGTCATCACGATGGTCTACGACCACGAGCAGCGTAACCTCCTATCAGCAATCACGGAGATCGAGCACGAATACCACGACATTATCAAGGCATCTCTCCATTCCCACGTTACACACGAACGATGCCTCGAAGTGATTCTCGTTCACGGTGATGGCACACAGCTCAAGGCACTTGCGGAAAAACTGATGGCCCACAAGGGTGTCGAGTCGGTGAAACTGACGACAATTTCGATTGAAGATTAAAGGTATCTCAAAAATTATCTGAAGAACCCATCTTTATCCTGACAATAATCACTTTTTCTGAGGGTATTTTCAGATTCTTGATTATCCGCATTTTCTTGGCATATCTGTCGCTCTAATGATCATTATTATGTGGGTAAATTCCCTGCCTTCTATAGCCCATTAGTACTGGTTATCTGCCATTGTTTCCACTCGTATTTTGACAAATGAGCATCATATCTGGCGAATTTTCGGGAGTGATTCAATCCGGGTGTTTTCCGTGGTTTTCGGATCGGACGGATCGGAAACAAAGCCCAAAACGGGCCTTTTTTACTGTATGTCTGAATGTGTCACCAAGGATCTGCATAATATCCAGTTATGTCCTCGCCCATCCTTCCGACTCGCGAGACCCTCTGTAATGCAAGGGCTTTTTCGCTGGGATCCATATCACTTTTTCCTTACACCCTCTTCAGGATCAGTTCCTGCATGAGGGTATCTACTATCTCGATAGTCGCCCCCTCTACTTTCGAAATCGTACCGGAAGCATTTGTCAGGATGACCTTTCCCTCCCTGCGTCTGGCTTTGACAACATTATCAGCAATTTTTTTCTTCTCCCCGTTCTCTTCCAGATATACTGTAAATTCGCACATCGCATACAACCTCCTTTAAGAATGGCAGGATTCTTGTATCATTTCCATAACCGCCCGAATGTCTTCTACAGGGGGAGAATCAGGCGCAACGTCAAGAATAAGCAGCCCATTGCGATCAGCCTCAGTAACCCGTTCATCGTATCGTACCGGACATAAGATTTTCCCGTTCAGGCACAACTCTTTTGAGACCAGACCGGTCTCATTCCCGTCTTTTACCTTGTTTACAATAACAACCTGGTTTTTTATGTGAAGGTCGCCGGCCAGCTTCATGACATGCCGTGCAACTTCCATCGACTTCGGGAATGCCTCGGTGACGACAAGGTTATAATCAAAATCAACCGCGAGGCCCCTTCCGAGAATCTCAGAGCCGGCCTGGGAATCAATGATGACAAAATCGTATCGATCCGTCCGGGAAGCTATTTGTTCGATCAACATCTTGACTAAGGAGATCGAGGAGCACATACAACCGGCACCTCCATAGGGAATGGTGCCCATAACAAGAACTCTCACGTTATCCTGTGCATACACTTCATACAGTCTCAGGAGTTCCTCGATACTGACAGGATAGCGGTGCCCATGGTTGTGCCCGTGACTGGTGTCGTCATCGGGTTCGTCCCCGAGCAGCTGTTCGCGTATGCCGATCTTATCTTCGGTAAGTGTCCTCGTTGTTGTAAAAGGTATACCAAGAGACATCGCAAGGTTCATGCTGGGGTCGGTGTCAATTACCAGCACCCGGAATCCCTGCCGTGAAAGAAGGCGGGAAAGGGTAGCTATCACGGTAGTCTTACCGGCACCCCCTTTTCCCGTTGCAATGATTTTTATCATGTTCAGAGGGTCTCCATCACCAGCGTGGTTACGAATACGGTCTCATCGTATTCGTCTTCCACCGCTTTTGATGGATCATTGTGCCGTGCAATAAACATCCATGTGCCTTTTCGCGTGATGGGGAATGTAACAATGCCACTGGCATTGGTAATTCCGGTTGCCAGATCTTTTCCTTCTTCTTTAGAGACTGCCTTTACGGTAACTCCGGAGACCGGCTTTCCCTCATAGAGAAGAGTCAGGCTGATGTCCGTGCCCTTGGCAAGCTGAGGGCTTTCCGGCAGGAAATCGAGTATGCCATGCACATGCCGTGCTTTATATTTGCCGACCTCACCAAACGGCACGATCTTTTTTGCCATCTGGTGGAATGCACCGGCATATACCACATTCTTGTACATCTTCCTTGGGCCCTGTTTATACTCATCATTTTTGGTTTTCGATATGACGAGGGGTGAAAGGTCTACGATTGGTATATAATATCCCGGCTTTTCTCCGGTGAATGTAACGATATGATGGTCTGTCTTTGATTTGATATCCGGGACAATCTTTTTCCTGCCGGGACCATACACGACTGAGGAGATTCTTTTCGGGTCGACATGCCCGTCGGTCTTCATATTATGGCCGTACATCAGTTTGATGTCGACATTATTTCCTTTCCCTTTCATGCCCTCGAGCCATATCTCGTGGCCAAATACCATTAAAACCATTTTGTCCATGTTTTCACCTGTTTAAGGTTTTTATTAAACCTGTGAAGTGTTGCGCATTGATAGTAATAATATTTTTTTAATTGATAGCACCAATTCAAAAAAGTCTTATTTATTTACTTACAATCTGTATATCTTACGACTCGGTTTTTATGACCGGATAAATTACCAGCATTGTAAAAAGAATTTCTGAAGAGGCGACAGCGCATGCCAGAGAGTCTCTGTTATGACACAGATCTTGATGCGTGACTCCTGCCGGAAAGAATATCTTCAAGAATAATCCGTGATTACTCGTGCAGGCCTAGGAGCATGGCATCTGAACTGATGAAGAAAAAATCCCCCAAAAAAACAAAATGATTTGCAATACGTTATCTCCCCTCATAAAAAAGCGGAAGCATACCGGCCAATGCATAACATGAGGCATTCATGGATCTCCTGAATACCCTTCTGCAGATCCTGAATTTTTTCCGCCAGGTGCTGCCATTCATTTTCATTGGATTTTTCATAGCCAACCTGATCAAAACCTCGCCTTATTTCGACATGATCGGACTTCCGATGTCCTATTTTGCACGGGCCGCATACTTACCGGCGAAATGTTCTGCCATTTTATCCCTGTATCTCCTCAATTCCTATTCAGCGCTCGCCATGTTATCAGAAAATGTAAGGGAGAAAACCCTGGAAGATAAACAGGTCTTCATCACCATAGTCATCTCTTATTTCCCGAAAGGTATCAACTCCATCCTTTTATTCCTTGCTCCGGTTGCACTCTCCGTCTTTGGGATCGTAACCGGCGGAGGCATACTGGTAGTGGAATTCATGATCTGTATCGGCATTACCATGGCAGGAATTATCGGTGGCAGGATATCTCTTGATCCAATTCATAAGGAAGAAAAAAACTGTACCCGGATACCGCTTGAAGTCCTTCCCCATAAAACCGGGACATGGAAGAGCACACTCAGGAAATGCCTTATGGACAGCGTGCAGGAATTTTATGAGATTGCACTTATTCTCATCCCGACCGGAGCCATAATAATAATCCTGTTCAATATCGGTGCACAGGAATACTTCACATCGTTCCTGAGCCCGTTGCTCGCTTTCTTTAACCTGCCGGCATCGAGTATTATTGTTTTTGCCGCCGCTTTTGTGAGCCAGGTAGCTGCCATTTCTGCAACAGGTACTGTAGCGGTCCAGGAGAACCTTTCATTCATCCAGTGCCTTATCATCTATGCCTTGTCGCGCTCGCTCCACCTGGGCATCGGCCAGATCAAATCGGGGCTTCCGACAAATATCGCACTGTTCGGGAAATCCCTCGGAATCAAGGTAACGGCTCTTGATTTTTCTATGACGCAGATCTCAACGGCACTCGTTGTCATAATCCTTATTATTGTGGCAGGGTTGTGAACCATACCAGAACTTCCCTCCCCGGCTCAGGTCATCTCCCGCTCAGCAGGTTATGCTGCTGGATGGTTTTTGCAGCCACCACAAAGATGAGGATCACGATTATGAGCACTGCGGAATCAAGCACCGGCGAATAGACCCCGTCACCGTTAATTGCCGTATGGAACAGGTCGACAAGGTAGGTGAGCGGGGAAAGCATATTTGTCCATGCCCAGTCCCCCAGCTGGCTGAGGGGAATAAAGATGCCGCTCACGAAGATAAGCGGAAGCCGGACCAGGTTGGAGAACATCATAATATTAGAGGGGGTGTCCGTAGCCGGGGAAGAGAGCAGGGTACCGAGCGCGGCAAACGCGAGCGATCCCAGGAAAAGGGCTATGATAAGTACCGCAGGGTTTGCAAGAGGCAGGTGCAGGATAAACGAGCCTGCCAGCCAGACAAAGATGGTAATGACAAAGCCGAACACCGCTCCCGAGAGAATATCGCCAAGGATAATACTTTCAATAACAACCGGCAGGGAGACGAGCCGTTCGTAGGTCTTCTCCCGTTTTTCCCACGGGGTGATGAGGGGGCCGGTGGACGATGCGGAGAAAAAGAGCATCATCCCGAGAAAACCGGGAAAGAAAAGAATGAGATCAAGATTCCGCCCGATAAAGAAGGTGAGGAACATGATGAACGGGAAGAGGAGGCCGAAGATCACTACCGACCCCTTGTAATAGTAGATTCGCATATTCTTCTCGGTGACCATCAGGACGCTCCAGATAAAACGCATGAGATCCATCAGGCTCCCTCCGTCATTTCAATGAATGCCTGCTCAAGGGTGGGGGTCGATGTTGCAACCGAGACGATCTTCAGGTTGTTCTGCTCGGCAATCCTCGCCAGGTCCTTGACTGCGCGATCTGCATCGTCTGTATAGACCCGCCACTTGTCCCCCAGGGGTTCAGCACGTGAGATCCCGCCGGCCACCAGCATCCTGCCCTGTACTTTCTGCTCGAACGAGATCTCAATGAAGCCTGAGGTATCGAACCGTTTCCTGAGTTTCTCCGGGCTGTCTGTTGCAATAATCTTCCCTTTGTGGATGATGCTGATGGCAGAGCAGAGTGCACTTGCCTCTTCGATATTATGCGTTGTAATCAGGACCGTGCTGCCTTCCCGGTTCATATGCCGTACCGTATCGATCACGAGCCGCCGGCTGATCACGTCGAGGCCGGTTGTCGGTTCATCCAGGAAAAGAACCGGGGGGGAATGAACAATGGCACAGGCAATGCTGATCCGTTGTCGCATGCCTTTGGAAAACGTCCTGACAAGATCATCTTTTCGCCCATCCAGCTCTAACCGGATCAGGATCTCCCGGGCCTTTTTTTCCCGTGTGGCCCGATCCATCCGGTAACATTTTGCTGTCCAGAGAATGTTTTGTTCAGCGGTGAGATCCGCGTAGACGGTACCGTTTTCGGGAATAACCCCCATATGCATCTTGGCTTTAAGGGGTTGTTTGAGGATATCCATGTCACCTATCCTCACCGTTCCGGAATCCGGGATCAAAACGCCGGTCAGCATCCGGATGGTCGTGGTCTTCCCGGCGCCGTTCTGCCCCAGGAATCCGTAAATTTCTCCTTTTTTTACCGTGATACTGACATCATCAACGGCAGTGACCGTCCCAAAAGACTTGTAGAGATTGTGTGCTTCAATTGCATTCATGATTGCCTGCTCTCACACCTGTCCCTGGAAAAGAAACCAATGATTTTTGGAGAAGGTTGTTGTGCACTCCATCATTGTTCACCCATCAGGGAACCATCGAAAGATTTGCGGAAAGGCCGGTTAACCGGCCATTCATGTACCGGGGACGTTATGTGGGCGCAACCGGGATATATTCCGTTTTGACCCGGTCAAGGAATGCTGCCCGGTCGTACATCACCCCATTCCCATGGTCAAGCCAGAGTACCTGGTCACACATCACGCTCATCACATCCGGGTCATGCGAGATGAAGAGATAAGATACCCCGGTCTCCTTCTGGAGATCCTGCATCAGCCGCAGGACCTGCGCCTGCACGGATACATCCAGCATCGATGTTGGTTCATCGGCTACTACGAGTTTTGGCTTGAGCGAGAAGATCCGGGAAAGGACGGCCCGCTGGACCTCGCCTCCCGAGAGCTGGTGGGGATAGCGTGCGAGATGTTCATCCCTGAGTCCGACGCGCCTTATGAGCGGGGCGATTTCTTTGAGTGCTTCATCCATACCGATTCCCTTGTGGACCATGAGAGGCTCAGCAACACTCTCGGCAAGGATCATACGGGGATTGAGGGAGACCTCCGGGTGCTGGAAGATCATCTGGAATGACGGGCGGAGTTCCCGCAGTTTTCTCAATCCCATGCGGGCGAGATCCATTCCCTGCATCGTGATATGCCCGGAACTGGGCGCTTCAAGACGCATGATGCACCGTCCAAGCGTGGACTTGCCTGACCCACTCTGCCCGAATAGCCCTACGGTCTTCCCGCTCCCGACTTCAAACGAAATCCCCGAGAAGATGTCCCCGTGACCGTACGACTTGGAGAGCCCGGTCAGCTGGAGAACGGGTGATGACACCGGACACCTCCGTTCAGGGATTCCTGTTTAAGATCCGGATGTTCCGTACCACACCGATTGGAACAGGCGGTGCAGCGTTCCCTGAACGAGCACCCTTCGGGAATTGCCATCAGGCTGGGGCTCTGGCCGTCAAGCGGTACGAGCCCGTTCTTTGGCATAGCCCCGATCAGGGCTTTTGTATAAGGATGGCGGGGTTGTGTGAAGATATGGTGGGCAGGCCCGATCTCGATAATCTCCCCGGCATAGAGGACTGCAATCCAGTCACAGAGATGTTCGGCAAGGTACAGGTCATGCGTGATCAAGAGAAGGGAGGCATTCTCCCTTGTACGGATATCCGACAGCACACGGGCAGTAGTCGCCCGTGCATGGTAGTCCAGTCCCTTGGTGGGTTCATCAGCAATGATCAAGCGGGAATGTTCAGCGATCGCGATACTGGTGGTAAGCCTCTGTCGCATCCCCCCGGAGAGCTCGTGGGGATATTCTTTTGCGATCGGATCTGAGGGAATAAGTCCAACCGCGACCAGAAGATCCCGGGCCTTATCCCATGCCGTATTTTTTGTCGCACCTCTCTCAATAAAAATTTCAGCGATCTGCATACCGTTCCTGATCAAAGGATCAAGCGAGCCGGAAGGGTTCTGCGGAACAAGGGAGATGGACCGCCCCCGGAGAGCGTGCATCGTATGATCCGGCAGGGTTGTGAGTTCCTGCCCGTCAAACCGGATCTCCCCGGTGATTTGGGCGCTGGTGGGGAGCAGCCGTATGATTGCCTGGCCGATCACGGATTTTCCCGAGCCGGTCTCTCCCACGAGTCCTAAGACTTCACCCGGTTCCATGGAGAACGATATATCACGCGAAGCATGCACAGAACCTTCACCGGTAGGGAAATGCACATTGAGGTCATGGACCGTAAGGAGGGTCATTCGATATTCACCTGATCTTTATGGACATCGAGAATGTCCCGCATTCCTTCGCCCAGGATATTGAAGAGCAGGACGACAACGGTGATGGCAAGACCGGGAACAATGATGTTCAGCGGCGCGGTGCGCAGGAATTCCTTTCCTGCCCCGATCATCGATCCCCACTCAGGAATACCTGGCGGGATGCCGAGTCCGAGGAAGCTCAGGCCGGCAGTTGCAAGGATGACCGACCCGACATCGAGGGTGGCAAGGACCAGGACCGGCATGATGGCATTGGGGACCAGGTGGCGCAGCATAATACGCCGGTCGGGAAGTCCTGAGGTACGGGCGCTCTGGACGTACTCAAGGTTTCTGATCGACAGCACATCCCCCCGCATGAGGCGGGCAAACGTTGCCCACTGGGCCAGGGTAAGGGCAATTACCATGTTTAAGATCCCGGCGCCAATGAGCCCGAGCAGGGCAAGCGAGAAGATGATGCCGGGAAACGCAAGAAAGAGATCAATACCGCGGGAGAGGAGTTCATCGACAATACCTCCATAGTATCCCGCAATACACCCAATGGCTGTCCCGGCTGCAAATGCGCATCCTACGGTAGCAAATGCAATGATGAGCGAGGTCTGGGCACCGCACAGCGTGCGGCTGAAGAGATCCCTGCCAAGGTAGTCCGTTCCCCAGAAGTGGGCGGTTGACGGGCCTTCGTTCTTGTGCGGGAGATCGGTGGAAGTGGGATCATACGGGACGATGAATGGTGCCAGGACGGCGATGATGATGAGCATTCCTAAAAGGACCAGGCAGCACTGGAACCCGAGCCGTTTTTTTATCTCCCGGATCAACCGGTTTTTGTTATTACTCGTAGAATTCGTGACAGGAATTTTCCGGATAGCGGGAATTACGGTTACATCTTCACTCATAATGGATCCTCGGGTCGATGACATGATAGAGCAGATCGACACCCAGGTTCACAACCAGGAACATCGTGACAATCACGACGATACAGGATGTCACGACCGGAATATCGTGGGAGAAAACCCCGTCCACCAGCAGTTTTCCGATGCCGGGCCAGGCAAAGATACTCTCGATGATGACGGTGCCTGCGAGCAGGTGCCCGAAGTAGAGGCCGAGCAGGGTGACGACCGGGATGAGAGCGTTCTTGACCGCATGGTTCCAGATAATGCGCCTGAACGAGAGACCCTTGGCAATCGCGAATGTAATATACTGCTGCCCAAGCGTTTCGAGCATACTCGTCCTGACGATGCGGATGATGACCGCGGTGGGATGGAGGGCAAGGGCTACTGCCGGTAATATGAGATTGGCCAGTGTCCCGTATCCCGTCACCGGGAGCCAGTCCAAAGATATCGAAAAGAAAAGGATGAGCATGAGCGCGACCCAGAACGAAGGAAACGAGATGCTGAAGACGCTCGCGCACCGGATGACGATATCGCCGGGACTGTTCTCATGGATTGCAGAATAAATCCCCAGGGGAATACCCACTACAATCACGATCAGCATACTCGCTCCGGCAAGGATGAGGGTCGGCACGATAGCAAGGGATATCAGGTTCAGGACCGGGGTATCAAAGTAGACGAAGGAAGTTCCCAGATCTCCATGGAATACCACTGCGGACAACCAGTTGGCATATTGCATCCAGAGCGGTTCATTCAGGTTGTACCTGGCAGAAACCTCGGTGATCATCTGTGCGGAGACCTCCTCTTCAAGCCCAACCAGGGTATGGCGGGCGATCGTCTCGGCGGATCCTCCCGGTATGGCGTGCAGCAGGACGAAGGCGAGAATTGATGCTGCAAAAATAGTGAGAACTAAAAATCCCAGTCGCTTGGCAAGATAGTAATGCATGATCTCTCCAAAAAAATGATGAGGGGAATACCCGGGATGCTTCCGAAACTCCCTATCCTGTTACGGCCATATTGCGATCCATGCGCAGGTCATGTGCGGTCGGGTCAAACACATAGCCGGTAACCGTGTCCTTCTGGGCAATAGTGCAGCCATAATCGGCAATCGGAATGGTGATCATTTCCTGGTAGACAAATGCCTCAAGGTCATTGAACTTCTTGTACCGCTCGGTTTTGTCCGTTATCTGCTTGGCGTCATCGATAAGAGCATCAAGAGTGGTGTTCTTGTATTTCCCACCGTTCTGAGATCCATCTGATCGATACCATTGGTCAAGGACATACGAAGGATCAGGTATCATGGCAATGTTTGATGGGCTCATGATAAGGTCGTAGTTCATCGCTTTCTGCCGGTCGGAGGAAGCTGCACTGGCCATGATCTCAACCTTCGCATCAATGCCGATCTTTTTCAGGGATGCCCCGATCGCTTCTGACATTGGGGGAAGTCCCGGACGTTCCTGTGCGGAGACCAGGTTTATGGTGAGGGGCTTTCCATCCTTTTCAACAATGCCATCCCCGTTCGTGTCCTTGTACCCTGCTTCAGCGAGGAGGGCTTTGGCTTTTACCGGATCGTACGGGAGTACATCGAGATTCTTGTTCGACCATTCCATCTGCGGGATAAAGATCCCTTTTGCGGGTGCTCCGACCCCATACAGGACATCGTTGACGATATCGTTCCGGTTGATAGCAAGCGAGATTGCCTGGCGCACCCGTTTGTCCTGGAGTGTGGTCCGGTTGAAGTTCACAACTATCCGGTAAACCCTCGGTGTGAGGTAGGTTTTAACATTGACGCCGTTGAGTGCATCGACGCGTTTTACCTCGTTCATGGGCACATCAACGGTGAAGTCGATTTCCCCTTTCTCAATTGCTAGGGCACGGGCATTGGAGTCCGGTATACCCGTGATTATCATCCCTTCAAGTTTCACGGGGCCTCCCCAGTAGTTGGGATTCTTTTTTACGATGAACGTCCGTGTCTGCTGATCGAACGAGTCGAACATCATCGCCCCGGTACCGATGGGTTTTGAGAAGTTTCCCTGTGCATTTAAGGAGTCCGGATGGATGATTGCCATGTTGGGATAGTGCAGGGCCGCCGGCAGGATCGGATTTGGCTTGTTGGTCGTGATCTCGATTGTGTTGCCATCAATAACCCTGCTTGATTTGTAATCCATGAACTGCCGGTTCTGTGCATTCAGATTTGCAGCCCGGTCAAGGGAGAATTTCACTTCGTTTGCGGTCATCGGCTGGCCGTTGTGGAACTTCACATCGTTGCGGAGCTTGATCTCCCACGTGGTAGGACTCGTCTGGTTCCAGGATGTCGCGAGGAGAGGTGTCAGTTTGAAGTCCTGGGTTGCACCAATCAGCGATTCGGTTACGATCGCTTTCTCCGTGATGAATACTCCGCTGTTCATGGGATCATAACCGGTGATGAGCCAGAGTTCCCCGAACTTGAGCATCCTGCCGGTCCCGGCTGCTGAAGCAGCTGAGGCTTGGGATGATGATGCCTGGGTAACCGCAGGAGCATTCGTCGCCGGGCCTGCCTGCGCAGTCGTGCATCCGGCAATAAATATTCCTGCAATGAGCAGGAAAACAAGTAAAACTATAGTAAGCGTCTTTGTTTTCATAATAATCGCTCTGAAATCATTCGAATCAGTTCTGTTTTGTTGCAGCGAGGATGTAGTACGACTTGCCGGGTGCGAATCTCCGGTACCAGGGCTGCTGCGGTTTCTGCATCTCGCGGATATACATCAGATCCCGGATGGAGATGCCGGTGAACCCCGCGTTTTCAAGGTAGGATACCATGGTCGCGTGCGGAACTCCCCCGTCATAGGGGAGCTGGCTCCGGAGTTTTTGATCATAATGGCTGTGATTGGTACGGTCGAAGATTTTGGCCAGCCCGTCGCTCACCATCCGTTTTGCCCGGGTTGAAATGCTCTTATCCTTCCAGACTCCGTCGATGATGAGTGCCGTGCCACCGGTTTTCAAAACACGGTGCCATTCTTTCAGGGCTATCTCCGGGTGGGGGAGTGTCCAGAGAAGGTGGCGATTAACTACGACGTCAAACGACCCTTCATCGAAAGGCAGGTGTTCGGCATCTCCTGTCCTCAAGTCCATTGAAAGTTTTTGTGCAGCAGCTTTCTGGCGCGCTTTTGCCATCATCGCTTCCGATAGATCGATTCCGGTAACATGATGTCCCATTTCGGCAAACAGGAGGCCCATTGCGCCCGTCCCGCACCCGACATCGAGAACCGCCTGGGGGGATGGTGGCAGGTTCTGGCTTAATTCCTGTTTCCATGCGTCTTTCTCTGCCTGCGTTCCAATCCTGTGGCCGGGACTTGTATCATACGTAACAGATGAACAATCCCAACTCTTTCGGACAGCATCTTTGATCTCGGTGTCATTCATCACCATAATGATCATGTAAGCAGCGATGTTTTAAAAGGATTTTTATTTAATTTCATACTGAGTATGATTTTTTTTAAGAATGATAGCCATTTATCTGATGCTTCAAAACCAAATTGACAATATTGTGGGTATATTAACTTTTTTTCTAACCTCACATTCACGATATATCTTTTGAATTCATCCTCCAGATGGAAGAATACCTATTCACTAAAAACGGAACGTGGTAGACCTGAATCTTTTAATAATCCCAGGATCTAAAAACAATTGTATTACAAATTGCTACAAAAATAAAAAATTATAAGAACAGAAAAACCCTATACAGAAAGCAGGGTATAGCTGACATCCCGGCAATACCCGCACCTTCGACAAGGTAAACGCCAGAACACATGTATTGCCGTAATCGGGATCGGCGGGGAAACCGGTCCTGGGAATGGCAGGAGTTGATTTCATGAAAACAGAACTGTATGATGGCAGCCGGAAGATTAAGGTTGACACCGGGTCGGATGAATGCCTCTATGCGGCACCGAGACCATCAAAGTTTTCTCCCGGAATCCAGAGGCAGGGAAAAGATCTCTACATCCACACCGATCATGAGAAGAAGATCACGTAGTATCTCCATCTCTGGGAGATAAGCAGGACGACAAAGGACAAGATCATGCCGGTCTCTCCGGCCACTGCGGAACGCTTCCTGATGAGCAAGGGGCTCGTCTGCAATCTCTTCCCGAAAAGTGATCCCATTGCTACACTTTACAACTGGGGCTATGGGATTGCAGAAGAATTTTAAAAAAGTGTCTCTCATTCATTCAAATTCTTTTTTAGTGACAGAACCGGTTTTTGTGAACAAAGAACCGATACCGGCATGGTCATCCCGGAAGTTTTGTTATTATCTTACGAAGTGTCCTCCAGATCGTAGAATCTGGTAAAAAAATAGGATGTGTTTAAAAAAGTCTTTTTACTTCGGTAAAAAACGACCTTCATATTCGCATTCCGGCAGGATTTTCTGGGCCAGGATGAGGTAAACTACGTCACTGTTTTTACCTCCTTTTCTGGGCCTTTGGCGGTCATCCGGTGAGGGCGTTTCCGCCCGTATTTCAGCAATCCGGGTGAATTTATGGCGTATTTTTTTCGGGATCTGAATCCGGCGGTTTTACGGGGATTACCGGAATGCCCGGAAAGGAAACGGAGCCCGTATGGGGCGTATTTGGGTTACCCTCATGAATTGTCTGGAAAAATATCCTGAAATTCTGTCATGCAGCAGCGATATCGTAAACATTCGCAGATTAAATCTCATGCTCCAGCAGCTTCCGTTCATGCTCAAGCACAAACTGCGCAAAGCTGTCCTGATCATAGAACCACCTGTAGGAAAGGTGTGTGTTCTCCGGGGGCTCCGAGCGGAACATCAGGATACGGTATCCTGAGCGGGGTTCGTACGATTATTGCACCTCCAGCAGGTGCTCGTGCCCGTGCAGCCCCGGGTTCCACGTCGGGTTGTAAGCAATGGCAACCGCCCATCGGGTCACATCCATATCGAGATAGACCGTTCCTGTCTGAAAGCGGTTGCTCTTTCGGATCATCACCTCGTTCTCGAACCGCTCTGCAGCCTGCCGGGTTGCCGGCAGCGGGGTTATTCCGTGGAATTTGGGCATGAATGTTCTCCATCTCTCTCATCTGGGCCCGGCATTTTCAGCACTCTTGAGCGAATGACAAGAGTCTTGTGGGGCAGGAAATCCCCGGGTGGCCTGCCAGGCAAGCATGGCGATGATGCAATCGATAGACCGGTCTCCCGCTGCAGGAATATTTTCATACCCATTATGGAGTATGCGAATGAGAGTATCCCGTGCCGCTGCCACCGGGAGGAGTCCCCATTCGATCTCATCCACAACATGGAGCGCTGCCGCTGCCCGTGCCGCGGCTCCTGGTTCCCGCGCCCAGCTTCTCAGGAATTGCATGAGCCGCTCCCGCTCCTCCGGGCCGGCTTTTTCGCTATAACCTGCCTGTACTGCGCCTTTCCAGATATCCTCTTCCGTTACTCCAAACCGGGACAACCTAACCAGCACATCCCGCTGTGATTCGGTGGAGAGTCCGGTCTCCATCACCAGTGCGGCATGCATTGCCTGCATTACGGTCGTGCCGATAAGTTCCCCGAGTTTGGAATGCTTGCCGGTATTCGAAAGATGCCGGAATGAACTGGGATCCGTAACAATGATGATCATGTCCGTCCCGGACCCGGTGGCGATACCGTATGAATAGACGCTCCGGGCTAACAGCTGCTGGAGGACCGCAGCTTTCGCCTCTGTCGCCGTCATCACCGCGCGTGTCATGGCATACTCCGGAAGATCGGCACTGATGAGGAGGATAGTATTAATCGTACCTCCGACCGGCTCGACAGAGTCGCCATTCTCGTAGTACGATGCCGGGGCACCGGCCCTCCCGCCCTTCCTGGCAATC
>Ga0074195_1001006_pt1 | contig 44922 bp, 40 predicted proteins | sample EPASupsiteHSE623_FD_64525 | JGI IMG/M metagenome (GOLD analysis project Ga0074195, IMG submission 64525) | Bioremediated contaminated groundwater from EPA Superfund site, New Mexico - Sample HSE6-23 | ecosystem: Environmental > Aquatic > Deep subsurface > Groundwater > Contaminated ...
TATAAATTTTGTTTATGTTATTTTTTGTTGTTGATTTAATAAGAAAAATTAAAAAAACACTACCTTGTTTTTGACGGTAGTGTCCTAAATTGTCCAAATTTACACTAACGCCAAAACCTATACGCCTAGAAGTAGGAGTAATAGATTTTGTGCGCTCTTTGTAAATACTGAATGTTTCATAACGGCCGCATATTATTTCAAGTATTTGTAAAAGTCAAATTTTTACTTGCCAAATGCTGATTGTCATGATATTCTCTTGGTGTCGTAGATATTGCGTTGATGGAGATTGCGAGTAGAGATGCCGTAGACAGTCCACCTCCGCAATACGAACATTAAGCTCTCTGGTACCGAGAGTTTTTTTTTGCCTGTGTAAAGAAGTTAGAAATTGCCTACTACTTCGGCGTTACGCTGTTTTTGTCGTCGCTGTACATTTTAGTACAGCTCTCTCCAAAAACAGCTTACTTCTCGTATTATGCTAATTTCTAACTTCTTTCGATTTTTTATCACGTATTACTCCTCGCACTATATAGATTTACCAAGATTTTTTATTAAGCCCGGAATCTTTGACATTTTGGACTTTTTCTCTTGCTATAAACAAAAATCCATGTAGAATCTTTGCGTTCAGTAAAATTGACTATGGAGATCAGAAATATTGCTATTATAGCGCATGTAGATCACGGAAAAACTACTCTTGTGGATGCTATGTTAAAGGCTGGTGGAGCTTTCGAGTCTTATCAGCACGTAGAGAATAGAGTGATGGATAGCTATGACCAGGAACGTGAAAGAGGAATTACGATTTATGCTAAAAATGCTGCTATTTTCTATAAAGATACAAAGATCAATATCGTAGATACTCCAGGCCATGCGGATTTCGGATCCGAAGTTGAGCGTATGCTTAGAACTGTAGATGCTACTGTTCTTTTAGTGGATGCTTACGAAGGTCCAATGCCTCAGACAAAATTTGTTCTGAAAAAATCTCTGGAATTGGGATTAAAGGTTTTAGTTGTTATAAACAAGATCGATAAACCTATGGCTAGACCTGATAAAGTTCTAGATCTTACTTTTGACCTTTTTGCGTCTCTTGGAGCTACTGATAAGCAATTGGATTTCCCTTATATATACACAATTGCTCGTGAGGGAATTGCTATTAAAAAATTAACTGATGAAAAAAAAGATATTGTGCCACTTTTGGATTTTATTTTGGAAAATGTAGATGCTGCAAAAGTTGATGTGTCTAAGCCTTTCCGCATGCAGCCTGCGACTCTTGCTTATGATAATTTTCTTGGGCGTATTGCTATCGGAAGAGTTCATGAGGGGAAAGTTACTGGAAATCAAAATGTGTTTATTATAGGTCATGATGGAAAAAGACGTTCTGGTAAGATTTCCAAGGTTTTCAGTTTTAAAGGATTAAAGAGAATAGATGTTCCTGAAGTTGTAGCTGGGGATATAGTTGCTATTGCTGGAATCCCGGATATTTATGTTGGAGAAACTATTACTACGGATGAGAATGTTGAAGCTTTGCCTGCTATTAGAATTGATCCTCCCGCTCTTGCTGTTCAATTCATGGTTAATGATTCTCCATTTGCCGGGAAAGAAGGGAAATTTGTTACTAGTAGACATGTGAGAGATAGACTTATGAAGGAATTGGAGTCAAATGTTGGTCTTAAAGTTGAATCTGTCCCAAACAGCGATGCTTTGAAAGTATATGGACGTGGAGAAATGCATATTGCTGTTTTGATTGAAGCCATGCGTCGCGAAGGATATGAACTTCAGATCTCTCAGCCGAAAGTAATAATGCACGAAGAGAATGGTGTAAAGATGGAACCTATAGAGCTTGCTGTTATAAATGTTCCTGAGAATATGGCTGGGATGGTTATCGAAACTCTTTCAAAGAGAAGTGGTGAACTTAAAAAAATGACAAATGAAGGCGGAAATGCCTCTTTGGAATTTGAAATTCCTACTCGCGGACTTCTTGGATTCAGGTCTCATTTTATGGTTATGACAAGAGGAGAAGGTACTCTTTATCATGCTTTCGATCATTTTGCTCCACATAAAGGAAGAATAAATAAAAGGATATTTGGGTCTATGATTTCTGGAGAGACCGGTGCGGCAATGGCGTATTCTTTGTGGAAACTTCAAGAAAGAGGTCCGATTTTTATCAATCCTCAGACTGAAGTTTATGAAGGAATGATTATTGGTGAGCATACTCAGGGGACCGATATCGTTGTAAATCCGATAAAGAATAAACACCTTACAAATACTCGTTCATCTGGAAAAGATGATGCTATCGATCTTATTCCTGTACAGGAGGTTACTTTAGAAAAGGCTATAGAATACATAAAGGAAGATGAATATGCTGAAATTACTCCAAAGCATGTTCGATTGAGAAAGAAATATTTGACTGATAATGAGAGAAGAATTCATGTCAGGAAGAAATAAATTGATTTTTTGAATTAGGGGAGTATCCTTCTCGCTAGGTTTTTAACTAATTCATATGATTATAGGACTTACCGGTTCAATGGGATCTGGGAAGGGGGAGATTGTTAAGATTCTAGAGAAGGAGGGTTTTAAATATGTGACTCTTTCTTCAATGGTGAGGGAAGAAGCTAGAAGAAGGGGGATTGCTGAAGAGCGGGAGCTTCTTATGGGAGTTGGTAATTCAATGAGAAAAGAGGGTGGTGCAGGGATTTTGGCAAAAAGGGCATTAGAGACTATTTCTGCTTCAGGACATGATAAGTGGGTTGTTGATGGGATTAGAAATCCTGCTGAGGTTGTAGAATTGAAAAAGGGGAGTGATGTTTATATTGTTGGCGTTAAGACTGATTTGAATCTTCTTGCTGATAGAATTTTGAGCAGGAATAGGGATAGTGATCCGAAAGATAGAGATGAAGTTTTGAGAAAAGTTGAGAGAGAATGGGGAAAGGGTGAACCGGAAGATGGGCAACAAGTTGGGAAGTGTATGGAGTTGACTGATTATACGATAGATAATGGTGGAACCCTTGAAGATTTAGCTAATAATTTCATGAAGTATTATCAACAAATAAAAAAATAATATATGAAAAAGAAAATATCCATGCCATCCGGCAGACAGGCAAAAATTGCTGATGCAAGGCCTTCAAAGGATCAGTATTATTTGAATCTGGCAAAGACCGTATGTGAAAGAGGAACATGTACTAAGGTTGAAATCGGTGCTGTGATTATTCGTGACGATCAGGTTGTTGCTACTGGATATGTTGGTTCTCCTCGAGGGACGAAAAGTTCTATCGAACATGGTTTTTGTTTGAGAAAAAAACTTGGAATTCCTTCAGGGCATAGATATGAAATGTGTAGAAGTGTTCATGCAGAGCAAAATGCGATAATCAATGCGGCTCGTGCTGGAGTTAGTCTTCTTGGTGGAGATATGTATATCTATGGAAAACTTAAGGATGAGAATGGCAGGCCTACTGACCAGGTTATAGATGCTTTTCCATGTTTTATTTGTAAAAAAATGTTACTAAATTGTGGGCTTCAGAGAGTGATTTGTTCTCTAAAAGATGGAGGATATAAGATATTTAAAGTCAATGATTGGGCTAAGGAATGGAGCAAATACGATATCATTGATGATAAGTTTCAGTATGGAACTAAGACTGAGATAAAGTAGTAATTTTTATAGATTGAATAGGTGAGATATGAGGATTTTCACGCCTATTATTATTAGAATTGCTCCGCCAAGTATGTGTATTTTCGGTCCGCAGTGTTTTCCGATTTTGTATCCTACGATTATTCCGATAAGGCTAACTGTGAATGTTATTACGCTTATTGTGATTGCCGTTGGGATTATTTGTACTTCCAGAAATGCCAAACTTATTCCAATTGCTATTGCATCCACTGAAGTTGCGATTGCTAGTACCAGAAGTTTTGTTGGGTTTAGTTTTGAAAATTCCAGTTGTTCTTTCTTTGATTTCTCTGTGAATCCTTCGATTATCATTTTTATACCTATGAAGCTAAGGAGGGAAACAGCTATCCAGTGGTCGAAATTAGTTATGTATTTTGAGAGACTGACTCCGGCTGCCCATCCAAGGATTGGCATTACTCCGTGAAATATTCCAAATGTCAGAGCAGTTTTTATCGTGTCTCCACTTTTGAAGTTTCTCCAGCAGAAGCTTATGGCGATTGATACTGCCAGACAGTCTAGGGATAGTGCGAGGCCTATTAATAATACTTCAATGAATGACATTTCTTATTGGTTAAAATCCGTATTTATTTAGAGGTAGTTCTCCAATTCTTTTTCTTTGGATCTCAAATATCGAGAATTTACATTGTGAGATCCCTTTTATTGTAGAGAATCCAGCTTTAAATCCGTTTTCTTTCAAGACCTTTGTGACTTTGTCTCCATATGACCCATATGGGTAAGTTATCAAAGGATATCCTTCTCCAATATTTTTTTCTAGAGCTGATTTTGCATCTAGAACTTCTGTCTTTATTTGCTCTTCAGTTTTTGAGGTTAGAGATGGATGAGTTTTTGTGTGGTTATAAATATAAACTAGTCCCGAGTTTTTCATCTCTTTGAGTTGTTCCCATGTCATGTATCCTTCTCTGCCAACGAAGTCGGTGATTACCATGACATTCAAGATAACGTTATATTTTTTTGCGATAGGGAAGGCTTCTGTATAGATATTGTCATATCCGTCGTCGAACGTAAGAATTATTGTTTTTTTATCTAGTTCAGTGTGATTTAGTAGAGTTTCCGCGAGATCTTCTGCTTTTGTAGTTTTGTATCCGTTGTCTACCAGATGTTTCATTTGACCTTCAAATATCGGAGTGGATACGCTTAGGGCTCTTGTTACTTCGTCTTTAATTCCTTTTAGAGTCGGTTTTATGTGATGGTACATAAATACTGGAACTTTTGTGCAAAAATTTTCCTTGTCGTCTATTTTTGTTTTTTGTAATGCCGGTTTTTTTTCTTCTGTTGGTTTAATTTGCGATGGTTTAACTGGTTCTTGTTCGGAAATCCCAAATTGAATTTGTCCGCATCCAGTCAGTAAAACTGCGGCTACAAGTGTAGATAAAAGAGTCTTTTTAATTGCCATGTTTATTTAGATTTCTTGAGTATAAATGCGCTTATTATGAAGGCGATAAGGAAGAAACATGCTCCATAGAAACATGGAGTCAGGAATGGATTTACAAGTCCTTGAGCGCATCCAAGTGTGCACTCTTGTTTGTTTACATAGTTGTACAGTTCATATCCGAAATTGCTCCATGCAAACAGTGTGCCAATTAAAAGAATTACAAACTCTGCGATTATCAGTTTTCTCATAGGATTTGTTTGTTAAGATCTCCTGTTTATTCTTGTATTTTGGTTGATATAAGTCAATAAGAACTATTGTCCTATATATTTTTGGACAAATAGGCCTATGAAGAAATTTATTATCGCTATACTCAAGCTGATCGCTACCATTTCGAAGAATCTTTTTGCGAAAGAGATTTTTTTAGCGACTGAAACGTAGAAAGTGAATGAGAAAATAATTAAGATTACGAAGCTTAGCATTATTATTAGAGAGAATATCGGAGTGTCGAATATCAGGTATGGGGAGACTAATATTATTACTGTTATAAAATATGTTAGTCCCGTGTAGATTGCTGATTTTACGGCATTTTTTCCGCCTTCTTCTTCTTTGGCTTGTAGATATGAAGAGGCTGCCATGGACATTGATGCCGCTATTCCGGTGATTGTTCCTGTTATTGCTATTAGTTTCGGATCGTTGAGCGCTAGAGTAAGTCCAGCTAGTGCTCCTGATAGTTCTACCAATGCGTCATTTAATCCCAAGATTATTGAACTTGTGTATTGAAGGGCTTTTGAATCAATCATTTCTATCAGGCGGTCTTCGTGCGTTTTTTCGTCTTCCATTACTGTCTTTATTTGTGGATATAGTGGGTTGATTTTTTCGTAATATGCCTGTGCTAGAACTTCACCTCCTTCCATTAATCTTAGTCCGAAAGTTAGTCCCAATAGTCTGGATATTAATGAATAAAAGAATATTTTAGTTTTTGAAGGGGATATGTCTATATTTGTTATGCTTTTGAATATTGTGTAGTGTTTAAGCTCGTCCTCCGAGATTTTTTCTAAGATTTTTTTGTTGTGGTCTTCTTTTATTATTTCAGAGAGATTTTTGTATACGTTGTATTCCGTTATTTCGTTCTTTTGAGCTTTTAATAGTACGTCTAATTCTTTTTGAGTTAGTTCCATATAATTTTGATGATGAAAATACTGCTTGAAGCATATGAGTAAACTCCATGTAAGTCAATTTGTGTAAGTAGCGGAAGATGTATTTTATGGCTTTTAGTCTTGATTTTTTGCTGGTTGTCGGTATAATTCTTCTCCGTTTAATTATTTATCAGCATGGATAGAGATGATAAAGGTTTTGTTGAGTTCCCTTCTGCTCAGGCTGTTGAGCTGGAGCTTGCTGCGCCTGTTGACAGGCTAGATGATGGGAGTGAGGAGAGGGGAGTAGTGCAGGTCGTTAGAGATAGAATTAAAGCTATAGAACTTCCTTGGCCTGTAGTGCAAGCTCGGGATTTTGTTAGGAAAGTGGTTGATAAACTTGGGATTCCAGGATTGCTTTTATATAACGTAGTGGATGGATTAAGTCGAGCCGTTCCTACTTATTTTTTGATAGATGGAACTGATCAAGAAAGGATGATGACTGCAGGAATTGTTGGTGGAGTTGCTATCATTACAAATGTTACTTTTTGGACCGCTATTGGATTAACAGCCTTTAAAGTGAGAAGAGTTTTTTCTGAAAGGAGGGAGAAGAAATTGATTGCTCTAGTTGAGGAAGCCTATGGAGATGGTACTTCTGATGATGAGGATACCCGTGGGTAGATTTTTGCTCCTATCGCAGTTGCCTTACCGGTAAATATATTGTATAATATATTTTGGTTAATATTTAAAAACCAAAACAAATGAAAAAATCAAAACACATTAGAGGTCGCATCAAGGCCCATGTTAAGTCTCATGTGAAAATTTACCTTCCATTGTTGGCTGTTCTTTTAGTCGTTGTGGCTCCTGCGATTATGGTTTCTGCTTATGATGAGTACGGTTCTTATAATTCATATGGTGACAATACTTGGGATTATAGTGGTCCAACCTGGACTCCTAGTACTTATTCCAATAGTGGAAATTCTGATTATGACTATGATTCTGATTCTGGTGGCGGTAGTAGCTACCAGAATACAACAAACACTGTGAGTGATGGATGTAGTTCTATTCCTGCTGGAGCTAAACAGGTGATCTATGATGATAATGATATTTATTACTCTGATACTAATGATTTGATTTCTGAAGTTACTGGAAAAAATGGAGTTTCCTATATTTACATGAAGAATGCCGATGGAAGTGCCGATTATAATCATATAATAGGAGGTGCTTGTAAGGTTACTAAAGAACAGACTTGGGGATATGTTTATCCCGAGAAAATAGAGGCTGCCAAAGTTGAAATTGAAGAAGAGGATGAAGAGGAAGAGGAAATTCCTGTCATTGATAGTTCCAAAAAAGTTCCTCCGGCAGGTTACGAGGCACCTGTTGTTACATCTAATCCTTTTTCCGACGTTTCAGCTGATGAGTTGGAAGGAGAAGCTGCTATTTCCCTTTATAACCGTGCGGTTGTTGGTGGTTATGACGACGGAGAATTTAAAGGTGATAGGCCTGTTAATAGAGCTGAGGCTGCAAAAATGTTGTTGCTGGCCAAAAAATTTGAAGTTGGTGATTTCAAGAATAATGGGAAATTTTATGATGTTGTGGAGGGGGAATGGTATACGAAATATGTCGTCAAGGCTGCAAATGAAGGTATTATAAATGGTGATCCAGAGGGGTCATTTAGGCCTGCTGACACAGTTAACACTGCAGAATTTTTAAAGATGCTAACTAAGACATTTAAATTAGAAGAAAACTTAGATTACTCTTATTATTTTGATGTTGATGCTAATCAATGGTATGCCAGATACGCAGGAATTGCCGTATATTATGATTTATTCCCCGAAAGAACTGGACACTATCTTTATCCGTCTCAGAAGTTGACTAGAAAGGAAGTGGCTATAGCTATATATAAAATATTGCTATATTTTGGGGACTAAAATAAAAGATCGTTAGGGTGTTGGCGTTTTTCTTTTCTGTAGTTCGTTACGGAACTTCTATTTTTGAAAGATTGAAACAAATCGCGCTTCACTCATGACCTTTATTATTTCTTCCGGTGAGAAAACTTTTCCATGCATTGCGACATAAACACCTGGATTAAGATTCTCAAGTTGTGCAATTGCATATCCTAGGCTGAATGGGCCGTCAGAAGGAGCGAATCCATTAATTGGAATTGCTGAAGCAGTGAGAACAATTGTCTGATCTTTGCGTTTTAGATTTCCTTTTAGGAAGCGTGCAGTGTCTGGCATGGTGTATGTTCCGTGAGTTACAATTATTTTAGTGTGAGGACTTTTTTCGATAGTTTTGAGTATGTTTTTTAGATCTTCGGGTTTTAGTTCACGACTGTCTTTCATACAAACTGTTGTAAATTCTGTGTCGTTATAAAGTTTTAAAGTTCCAATAAACGTTGGAATTATGGATTCCTTGTTTGGAATAGCCGTATCTTTGCTGCCATCATAATAGGAATCAATTGTGCCTCCTGTAATAACGAAGTGAATTGTAAAAGGTTTTTTATTCATATTCTGGATGATTAAACTATGTTGCTCAGATTATATACCAAATATCTCAATAATAAATATGGAGCTTATCTTTGACTCTTCACTCGTATGGGCACATGACCTTTATATTTAGAAAATCAAGAGTCCAGTTTGATATATTATGAAACATATGAACCATGCCAAGATTGTTGGGTATATGAAACTAAAGAATGCCCAACGCCCTCCGAATTGGTGTTTTATTGTTCCTATTACCGGGATACATGGGGAATATACAAGGATGAAAATTAATAGGATTATAGCTATGAATGGAGTAAATGCAGGATCATTTTGCAGTGCGTTAATTAAGCCTTCAGGCGTTGTACTTTCTAGTGAATATAAGATTCCGAGGGTTGATATAAATATTTCTTTTGCGCCAAGTGCTCCGAGTAATCCTGTAACAATTCTCCAATCAAATCCTATTGGTTTGAAGATTGGTTCTATTGCCATGCTCAGCTGTCCCGCATAAGATTCTTGAATTGTTGGACGAATGTTTTCTGTTTGTGGAAAACTGAATAGTATCCATATTATTATCGAGAATGGTAGAATTATTTTTCCGGCTTTCATTATGAAACTCTTCAATGGTCCCAGTATGGATATACCTATGTTTTTTAGTTTTGGGATTTTATATTCTGGAAGGATGGAAGGTGCTGTTGAAATAGGGCCTTTTATAGATTTGTTTAGCAAAAATCCCGTTAAAAAGGCCAATAATGTTCCTGAAATATATAATCCAAACAGTATTGTTCCTCTCCATCTTTCTTCAAAGAATGCTGCGATCAGTAGAGTGAAAACAGGGAGTGATGCACTACAGCTCAAAAATGGGATCATCATTGTTGTGATAATTTTCTCTCTTCTGGTGTGTAGGGTTTTAGTGGCCATGATTGCTGGAACATTGCAGCCGTAGCCCATTATTAGAGGGATCATGGATTCGCCTCTCAGTCCAACTATTTTTAATGTGGACTTAAAGAGGTGAGATACTCTGTTCAAGTATCCTGTTTGCTGTAAAAGTGATAGGAAGAAGAATAATAGGATTATTAGGGGTAAAAACACCAACATTGCTCCTATTCCTCCTATAGCTCCGTCTATTATTAGTGATCTCCACCATACTTGTGGCAAATTTTCGGTTAGGACGGCTTGGATAAATGCTATTCCTTTATCTATCCAATTCATTGGAATTGATCCTGCCGTGAATATAAATTGGAATATTCCCCACATTATGAGCAGGAAAATTGGAATTCCAGTAAGCTTATTTAGAAGGATTTTGTCTATTCTGTCTGATATTGGATTGTGCATTTTCTTGTATAACAAAGATGTTTTTTGGCTCCCGGGGACGGGTTCGAACCGTCGACCAATTGGTTAACAGCCAACTGCGCTACCGCTGCGCTACCCGGGAGTGTGAAAGAACGAAGTGTCTGCCAGATTTGGCGACGGGATAAATATATATAAGGGGGTACCTATTTTCAATAGCATTTTGAAAATGTATCGGTGAATTTAAAATGACTGATGTGGTTGTGCTAAATAAGTTCTTTCAACCCTTTCCTTTCCACTCTCCGTTTATGTATTCTGATCAATTTTATGCTTATAAAAGTGGCTAATACAAATAGTAGGATTACTCCATATGATTTCATATAATATAAGATCCCTACGGTTATTCCTGCGGCCATAAAAGATATAATCGCCGTAACAAACCAGCTTCCTATTACCGTGAAGATCCCGGCTATTCTAGATGGAGCACAATCTTTTCCCCATGCTTTGTCCGCCAAAGAGGTTCCCATCGCAACTATAAACGTTACATAAGTTGTTGATAACGGGAGTTTTTTCGAAGTTGCAATTGAGATTAGAGCTGCTGCAACAACTAAATTTACCGATGCTCTTAGTAGATCGAAAGCTGATTTTTCGTCACTTTTAATACGTGTTCCTTCCCATCTTGAACTAATCCATTTTTTAGCTCTTTTTGGAATAATAGATGTCATTATTTTAAATATGGATAACGTTAAAGCTATGAATTTTTCTATAACAATATTTGATTTCCAATGAGCGGATGCGTGTTTGTCGTGGCTTGTTAGTATTATTTCCGTGGCCGTGACTGATTTTGCTTTTTCTGAGTAGAAAATTGTTACTGCCATAACTATCCCTGCAATAAGTAAAACCCATACCGGAGTGCTTAACTCTTCCGATAAATTTGCTCCTAGATAGGCATGTACTCCAGATACCGATACTCCGATGAAATTTGCCAGGTCGTTTCCAGCGAAGGCCATTGCTAAGGCTGCTGTGCCGACTAATATTATAAGTTTTAAAATATTCACCTTCAGTTTTACTAGGATCAAAGAAATGATTGAAAAAGATGTAAATGATAAAATCAATATTAGATTTGTGTTTGAACTAATCCAATTATTTATTTCCTCTGTCATGAACGATGCGTGTTTTCCTCCTTTCAATAATATGAAAAACAGAATGCTTGTAATTGCTGCACCACTCCAAAGGAATCCCCATTTTGCAAATTTTTCTTTATATTCAAATGTGAAAATAAGTCTCGTAATGAATTGTATTATTAGTCCTGCGATTAGAGCTATTCCTATCGACATTATTATTCCGGTTACGATTCCTAGTACTGATGAGGCGTTTATTGTTTCCCATGCCGCTTCAAAATTTCCTAATTTTAACATTGCAAGGGCCAAGGCTCCTCCCAATATTTCAAAAACCAGGGATACTGTTGTCGATGTGGGGAGGCCAAAGGTAGAATAAAGATCTAAAACCAACATGTCCGTGATAGCTACAGCCGTAAAGATGATAATAGCTTCTTGAAGTGTAAACATTTCTGGTCTAAATATACCTTTTCTGGCAACTTCTATTATTCCATCCGAAAATGTTGCACCAATTATCAATCCCACAGAAGCAAAAAGCATGATGACTCTTCTGGTTGTAACTTTCGACCCGATTGCCGAGTTTAGAAAGTTCACTGCATCGTTTGCTACTCCTGCAATCAAATCTCCAAACGCAAAGATTACCAATGCAATTACTGCAAAAAGTTCAAAACTAAACATTTTTTTATATGTTAATGATTTTATTGATTCCTAAAAGAAACGACCTGTATAAACAACTTATTACCGAAGATTTATAAATGTCTTTAAAAACTTTTCTTTGCATTGAATGGAGTAAGTAAAAACTTTTAAAGAGATTCATTTTCGTTGTCGGTGCGAACTTTCACTAATTTTTAAAGGGCATTTTGCGTCTCTAGTATTCTTACTGTTTGTTTGTAATTTTGCAATGCGAAAATTGTAAAATTATAAACTTATAGCTTTTCTAACACCTTTATGTCTCTTATTACCACTTGATCTTTCCTGTCATATGTAAAGATTTTTGATACTTTGTATCCTGCGAGTTTCGCTATCTCTTCAAATTTAGGCAAGTGCTCAAGTGCCTTTTCCGTCCTGAATCCTCCCACACACATTATTACTTTGCAGTCTTTACTGGTTATTGAGTGTATGTTTTTTAGCCAGTTTAAGTGTAAATTCGATAATTCTCTGAATGTTTTTGCTCTTTCTTCTGCGGACGGGAGACGAGATACAGGATTTCCTAGGTGTCCTTCTGTCACTACTGCATCTACATTTTCTTTTAAATCTTGCTTTGTTATGAATTGTGCATCTTTCTGAAATACTCTGAATTTTGAATCTAGCCTATATTCTTGTATTGCCCATTTTACGTTTTCTGCACTCATTTCTGTCATTCTTTTGTCGATGTCGGAACCTACTACAGATTTTCCCATAAGTAATCCTTCTATGAGAGTTGTGCCTGTTCCGCAGAATGGATCATATATTGTTTTTGTGTTTGGGCCTGCGAGATTTATCATTATTTGAGCCACTTTTGGCGGCATCATTCCTACGTGGGCATCTTTTCTAGGTTTGCCAAAATCTCTTTTTGAATATTCGTCGATATTTTGAATCGATACTGTTTTCCCCACATATACGGTTTTTATCCCTTTTATAACTGATATATCTATACCTTTCTCCAGTACATATGCCTTAAAAATTGTGGCTGGACTTGGATTCTCGGTAAAGTTCTGGTTTACGAATCTGGAATTGATTCCCAAAGATTTTAGAATTTTTTTAGAATTTTTTAATAATTCTTTGATATTAATGTCATGTCGATTTTTGAAACCAAAGGAATTTACGGCGAATGGAACTTTTGTTCCGTCAGCTTTGAATGTGTCTGTTAGCATTTCTTCTATGGCTGGAGTTATTTTTGAATGATATGAGGAAACTGGTAATTCGCTGTGAATCTCAATGATTCTGATGGTTCCACCAAGGATATTTTGTAGAGAAATTGGATCAATTTTATCCATTTTGAAAATAGGGCAGCTGTGGGAATTCTCGACTATATTTTCTTCTCCAAATAAAGCGATTAATTCTGCAGCACATAGCTCTTTTTTCCTTCCTAGTTCAAAAGCGTATAAATTCATAAAATATGTTAGAAAATTTAAGACAGTTGGGTTATGAACAGATGTTCATTTTAACTGTTTTCGCGCTCAGTTTACTCGTTAGTTTCCTGTTTGGCTACACGATTTTTCGATATGAGAAGATCGAAATATGTAAACCTTTAATGGAAGTGGTCCATAGCGAAAATATCTACAAATAAAAACCTTGTTTAAAGCAAGGTTAATGTTTGAAATTTTGTTGTGTTTAAAATTTTTAAGCGGTATTTTGCCCGTGCATTTTAAATTAGAATTAACCAATTCAATATGGCAATGTCGTTAAATAGAGCTCAGTTAATAGGAAATATGACTCGTGATCCTGAAATGAGACAGATTCCCGGAGGACAAGTTGTTGCTAGTTTTGGAATAGCTACAAATTTCACTTGGAAGTCTTCTACTGGAGAAAAACAGAGTAAGACCGAATTCCATAATATTGTGGCTTGGGGAAAACTTGCGGAGATTTGTGGGCAGTATCTGAAAAAGGGAATGAAAGTTTTCATCGAGGGTAGAATTCAAACTAGGGAATGGGATGCCGAGGACGGTTCAAAGAGAAATAGAACTGAGATTAATGCTGATAATATGATTATGTTAGGCCAAAAGGGCGAAGGTACTTCTGCTCCAATGATGGATAGGGAAGCCGGTGGTATAAATAAAGAAGAATCAACTTCTGAAGTTATGAGCGAAGAAGAGGTGAAGATTGATGATTTGCCATTCTAGTAAAAGGGGCACTGCCCCAAATATTTATGAAGCGAATGCCCCTTTGATCCTCCTTGTGGGCGGCTCTTGTATTGGCGCAAGATTGTACTTGACCTAAGAGCATGACCCGTAAAGAGTCGCATGATAGCCAATTTCACGCATTTCCTTACCTCTCTTTGGTGGGTTGTTTGAGAACGGGTTGCACCTTCCGTTCATGTTTTTTTTTGTTTTTTTTTGTTTTCTCCCGAAGGAAAATTTTTTTGTCTTTTTGTTTTTCGTTTGTTTTTGTTTTGAGAGGGTATGTTGGCTACATACCGTGGAAGAAAAGTAATTGAGAAATTATAGCAGATTTTCATAAAAAAAACAATCGCCAAAGGGTGAAAAGTTCGCTATATTTAAAGCCGAGCGAATTGGATTCATCCTCTTGTTGTGGTGTAAACCAGCTTTCGTGGGAATGACACATTATTTCGCAGGAATGACAACGGAATGATATTATGGCTACAGAAAACGAAAAACCGGCTTATGACAGAAAAGAATGGAGTGGAAAACTTTTCCTTATTGTAGGGCCTTCTGGTTCTGGAAAAGGAACAGTTATCCATGAACTCCATAAGAAATTTGGAGGTTTTATTTATCCTATTTCTTATACTACTCGTGAAATGAGAGACGGAGAAAAACCTGACGATGTCTACCACTTTATTTCGAAAGATAAATTTGAAGAGATGATTACTAATGATGAGTTTCTTGAATATGCCATTGTTCATTCGAATAATTACTATGGAACTCCAAAAAAAGATATTCTGGATCCTGTTAAAAATGGAGCTGTTGTGGTAAGAGAGGTTGATATCCAAGGATTTCATTCTATTCAGAAATTGATTCCAAAAGAAAACATGGTCTCTATTTTTATGACGGTTTCAAATCTTGAGGACTTGAAAGGAAGAATAAGACGTAGGGCTGAAATATCCGATGTGGAACTTGAACAGAGATTGAAGGATGCATTGGCAGAAATGGCTCAATCAAAAGAATGTGATTATCAGGTGGAGAATGAATGGGGCAAGATTGGGAAATGTGTCAACTTGGTTGAGAGAATAATTCTTGCAGAACTTAGGAATTGGTACTAGGATTTCAGACAAAAGGGCAAAAAATTAGGTGTCTTTTTATATTATTCTTTTAACCAAAGGGTCTATGATTATCGGTACCCTCAAAGAGATCAAAAACAATGAAAATCGTGTTGGTCTTACTCCGTATGGAGTAAAAGAGCTTGTTTCTGCAGGCTTCAAAGTAATTGTGCAGGAAACTGCCGGGTTAGGTAGTGGTTTTTCTGATGGCGAGTACAAAGAATGTGGAGCTGAAATGATGAGAAATCCTGAAGACATTGTCAAGGCTGTGGATATTTTGGTAAAAGTAAAGGAGCCTCTCCCAGAGGAATACAATCTTCTAGAACAGTTTAATGGGAAAACATTATTTACATATCTTCATCTTTCAGGTGTAGACAAGAGACTTACGAAGGTTTTGGTTAATAACAACATTACTGCGATCGCTTACGAAACCGTAAAAGATGCGACAGGAAAACTTCCCCTTCTTGCTCCTATGAGTGAGGTGGCCGGAATTTTGGCAGTTCAATATGGGGCTGAGTTTTTACAAAAAAAACATGGTGGTCGTGGAATTACTCTTGGTAAAATTTCAGGAGTTCCGAGTGCTAGAGTTGTAGTAGTTGGTGGTGGATTTGTAGGTGCTACTGCCGCTAGAACAGCTGCCGGAATGGGATCTAGAGTGAAACTTTTTGATATCAATCCTGCTGTTTGCGAAAGACTGAATAAAGAAATGAAAGAATTTCTTGGTGTAAATTTGGGTGAAAATTTTGAGGCGCTTCCTCCTGAAAAAGAAGTTTTTGAGCAAGCTCTGAAAGATTGTAACCTTTTGGTTGGTGGAGTACTTGTTGCTGGAACAAAAGCGCCGACTGTTGTAAGTGAAGAACAGGTAAAGATGATGAAAGATGGTTCTGTAATTATTGATGTAGCTATTGATCAAGGCGGTTGTATCTGGGGATCTCATGCTACAAGTCATAGTGAGCCAGTTTATGATCTATATGGAAAAATTTATTGTTGTATTCCAAATATGCCAGGTCAGGTTTCTCGTCAGTCTACGATTGCTTTGACTACGGCTACAATTCCTTACTTGAAAGAATTGGCTACTAAAGGAGCTGAAACGATGCTTAAGGAATCTTTAGCTGGGGACAAAGGCTTTGCGAATGGATTTAACGCTTACAAAGGACATATCACTTATGAAGCAGTAGCAAAGGATCTTGGAATGACTGACATGTACAAAAATATTGCGGAGTTAGTATAATTTGCTCATGAATAAAAACTCTAAGAAGTGCGGTAATTGCGGAATGGATTTTCCAATTCTTGATGAGGACAAGGAGTTTTATAGAATGATGGAGGTTCCTGAGCCGTCGATGTGCCCTGTTTGTAGAATGCAAAGAAGGCTTTCTTATAGAAATGAAAGGAATCTTTATAAAATGAAATGTCCTGTGAGTGGAAAGGAGATCCTTTCTTGTTTTTCGACCGATAAGGATTTTGTTGTCTATGATATAGATGTTTGGTGGAGTGATAAATATGATCCTTTTGAATATGGCGTTGATTATGATTTTTCTCGTCCGTTTTTTGAGCAGTTTTATGAGTTGCGGAGTCGAGTCCCGAGGCTTGCGCTTCAGCAACAGAAGCCAAATTGGAATAGTGAATATTGTAATTGCATGAGCCAGAATAAAAACTGTTATTTGGTTTTTTCAACAAATAGATGTGAGGATTGTTACTATGGATCTTGGGTGAATGACTGTAAGGACTGTATTGATAATTATGCTATTTTTAGCTGTGAATTGTGTTATGACTGTGTGCACTGTGCTGATAGCTATGATCTGAAATATAGTCAGGATTGTAGAAACTGTAAAAGTTCATACTTTTTGAGAGATTGTATTGGGTGTATGGATTGTTTTGCCTGCAGCAATCTTCGTAATAAACAATATTATGTTTTTAATAAGCGTAAGACAAAGGAAGAATATGAGATGTTTATGAAGAGTGTGAATATGGGGAGCTATAGGGTCGTTGTCGATGGAAAAGAGAAAGCTTCTGGAATATTGAATGATCTTATTGTTAAAGAATATCATGGAGAAAATATTGAAAATTCTTCCGGTGATTATATCCATGATTGCAAGAATGTTTATGATAGTTTTTCGTGTAACAATTGCGAAGATGTTAGGTATAGTCAGTTTATAGAAATGTCAAAAAACTGCATGGATTATAGTCATTGGGGGGTGCATGGAGATAGGATTTATGACTCTCAGGCTTGTGGATATGATTTGTTTAATTTGAGATTTTGTAATTTATGCTGGAGTGGATGCAGTGATCTGACTTATTGTGATCATTGTTTTTCTGCAAAGAAATGTTTTGGATGTGTAGGAATGAAGAAGAACGAATATTGTATTTTTAATAAGCAATATACGAAGGAAAAGTATGAAGAATTGGTATCGAGAATTATCGAACAGATGAATAAAAATGGAGAATTTGGTGAATTTTTCTCGATTGAGAAGAGCCTTTTTGCCTATAATGAAACTAGGGCTTTTGAATTAATTCCCATGAAAAAAGAGGAAGTGTTAAGGAAAGGATGGCCATGGAAGGACAAAGACCCAAAAGATTATTTGCCACAAAATTACGATATTCCTGATGATATTCAGGATGTTTCTCCTGGGATTGTTGATGAGATTTTGGCTTGTAAGTCATGTGGGAAAAATTATAGGGTTATACCACAAGAGCTTAGTTTTTATCAGAGAGGGAATGTGCCGATTCCTAGAATGTGTCCTGACTGCAGGCATTTTGAAAGAATGAGGAAGGAGAATCCATATGTTTTGCAAAAAAGAAAATGTGAAAAATGTGGAAAGGACATTGAGACTACTTATGAAAAAGGTAGATCGGAAATGGTTTATTGCGAAGGGTGTTATTTGAAATCCATTTATTGAAAATATGGAAAAAACTTGTCAGCAATGTATGGAAAAATATGATGTCGAGCAGGCTGATATTGATCTGTATGAAAAGGTTTCACCCGTTTTTGGAGGGAAGAAATATTTAATTCCTGTGCCAGAGATATGTCCTAACTGTAGGTTTATTTCCAGAGGAATTTTTAGAAATGAACATACTTATTATAGATCGAAATCAAGTATGTCCGGAAAATCTTTGATCTCAGTTTATTCTCCTGATAAGCCATATAAAGTGTATTCGTATGAGGAGTGGTGGGGCGATAAATGGAATCCTTTGGATTATGGTAGAGATTTTGATTTTAGTAGGGGATTCTTTGAGCAATTCTCTGAGTTATATCTGGATGTTCCTAAGATTCACTTGATTCAGGATGGGAGTTCTGAGAATTGTGAATATACTAATTTTGGAGCTGAAAATAAAAATTGTTACCTGACTTTAGGTTTTCGTGCTGAAGATATTTGCTACTCGATAGATATTATGATGAGTAGAGATTGTATCGATTGTTTGCACGTAATTGGTTCAGAGAAGCTCTATGAATGTGTGAGCTGTGAACAATGTTTTAACTGTTCATATTTGAATAGATGTAATCAATGTTCTGATAGTTACTTTTTGGAAAACTGTATTTCTTGCAAAAATTGTCTGGGTTGTAAAAATTTACGACATAAACAGTTTTGTGTCTTTAATAAGCCATATTCCGAAGGTGAATATTTTAAGATTTTGGAGAAATATCAACTAGGTGCTCATGAGGGTATTGAGAAATTTAAGAAAGAATATAATGATTTTAAGTTGAAGTTACCTTCTCTTTTTGCGATGCAAAGACTGTCTGAAAATAGTACCGGTGATTTTATCGATGGGGCAAAAAATTGTCACTGTTGTTATATTGTGCTTATGGGTGCTGACAATTGTATGTATTGTTTCGCTGTTGGGATGGGGTGTAAAGATATAATTGATTCGAATAGTTGTGATGGTGAGCTTAATTGTTTTGCTGATGGATGCTTGAATGCGAGGAAAATAATATTCTCACATTTTATGAGAAATTGTTCCGAGGTGTCTTATTCGATGTTTTGCTTTAACTCGCAGAATTTATTTGGATGTACGGGGCTAAATAGGAAGCAATATTGTATTTTTAATAAACAATATACAAAAGAGGAATACGAAAAACTTGTGGCTAGAATTGCTCAACATATGCAGAAAACTGGTGAATGGGGGAAATATTTTCCTGCTACGCTGTCTGCGTTTGGGTATAACGAAACTTTTGCTTATGACATGGAACCTATTTCAAAAGATGAGGCTATTAATAGAGGTTTTAAGTGGGCTGATTATAAGCAGGAAGTTGGTGTAGGAGAAGGAGATTATGTTGTTTGTGAAGTTACTGGAAGACCTTTTCGCTTAATAAAACAAGAGATTGAGTTTTATAAGAAGCAGGGGATTCCTTTACCAAGGGTTCATCCTGATGTAAGAATTGAACGTAGGTATAGAGTCAGGAATCCAAATAAATTTTGGCGTAGAGCCTGTGGGAAATGTGGCAAAAATGTTGTTACTACGTATGATCCAAAGAGGCCCGGAGTGGTTTATTGTGAAAAATGCTTTCTGGAAGAGGTTTATTGATTTTTTATTGATGTTTTTTTTGGAAATCGCTATGCTTTTTGGGCGTTGGGGATTCGCCAAGTGGTAAGGCATTGCCCTCTGGAGGCAACATTCGGGGGTTCGAATCCCTCATCCCCAGCCATTGAAAATCAGCGCTGCCGAAGGTAGAGATGATTTTCAATCTGGTGGGTAGAGAGCGGATGAGAAGTTTATGCCGCCGTAGGCGGTAAATCCCTCATCCCCAGCCAAACTAAAATGAAAGTACTATGTCTCAACTTCCGGATGAAAATTCAAAAAGGTTTGTTGCAGTTCTAAATAAAAAAATCGAAACTGGGCGTATTATGAATGCGCTTGGTCATATGACCGCTGGTCTGTCTGGTGGTTTTGGCAAGGCTGACGAAATGTGTTTTTTGCAATACCAAGATAAAAACGGTGGGATTCATCCTAATATTTCTCATTTTCCCTTCATTGTGCTCAAGGCTGATAATTCAAATAAAATTCGTGCGGTTCGCAATGAATGTATTGCTCGTAAAATTCCATTTTCTGATTTCACAAGTACAATGACGATTGGAACATCACAAGAACAGTTAGATGCAACTGGTGCTGTATTTGAAGAAGATCTTGAATATTATGGCATTGTTATGTTTGGCTCCACTGATGAATTAAGGCAATTTACCGGTAGATTTTCACTATATCAATGAATTGGACTAACTATGAGTAGTCAGTCAATATTATGAAGATTTCGAAGTCTAAAATAGTAATTCTGTCTTTAATTGGGGTTGGTTTTGCTTTGGTCATTTATGTCGCTGTCGCTTTTTATATAAAAAACGTTGGTATTGAGTTGAATACAAATGAAATCTTGGATTATTCACAGAAAATTGAATATTTTCTCCAAAACGATTCTAGATGGGCACATAAAAAACTGGGATCTTCTTCCTATACTTTGGCAGAACAGGGCTGTACTGTAGTCGATGTCGCAATGGTGTTGAGTTCCTTTGGAAATGAAATTAATCCAAGTGTTTTGAACGATCTGTTGATGGAAAATGATGCATATACTGAAAATGGGAATTTGCTTTGGTATAAACTGGGGGATATTTTTCCTGTTGAGTATAAATTCAGGCGCGTGTTCTCATCCGGAGTGTTGGAGAATGATCTGCAAAATGGAATTCTGCCGATCGTAAGAGTTAAATATGGGGAAAAAGGATTGGAACATTGGGTCTTGATCACAGGAGCCGATGGAGAAGATTTTTTAATCATGGATCCGTTGAACAAACACAAGACTTTGACCAATCTTGGTGAATACGGAAAAGTTTACGCATATAGGGCCATTGTTCCAAAAGAATAGAACTTGGCTTGTTTACAGATGACTTTACGAATTACTGTTTCCTTTTTCTCGTGATGTATCTTTTTATTCCCCAAACAACGAGGAATATAACAACTATGACTGGTAGATAAACTCCAAACCAGATTGTTGCATTTAGTACTTCTTTACCGGTGTCTAATAGAGACCTAAGCGCTTCTTTGAATACTGCAAACGGCTTCCATTCGTCCTGTTTATCTATCACTGGTAGGGTTGAAGGATTTGTTGATAAGTAAATCGTAAGACTTGATAAATCAACACTCTCTTTTAAATATTTTATTCTGCCCTCAGTCATTTCGATATTTTCACGGACGTAGCTTAGTTCTTTTTGTACTGCTAGTACGTCTTCAATTTTTACTGCCATTTTCATTATTGCCAAAAACTGAGTTTCAGTTGCTCGAAGATTTCCAAGTTTGGATTCAAGGTCTACGTATTCTTCTGTTATATCTCGTCCATCAATGTGTTCGTCCGCAACTTCTCCCATTGCCTTAACATATTCAATAGTTGTCTCCAAAGAGGCTGATGGTACCCTTACTGTGACGTTACCGCTCAAATCTATTCCTGATTTACTAACGTTGCTTGTGACCAGAAATCCACCTTTTCCTTCGACATAAGTTACAATATCTTTAACTGATTTTCGTATGTCATTTACGACTACTGAAAGAGATCCTGTTTTTATCACCATTCTTTCAACCGCCTCTTCTTTGTCGTCCGCATCATAATAAGATTCATCTGCAACAGGACTTGGTGCATACTCAGCTCTCATTCCCCCTGTTGATTCGGATTCTGTCTTATATCCCAGATAATTTACTCCATCGCCTAATGCAAAAAACAAACTTGCAGCTAATATTAAAATTAGTACGATGAACATCCATGGTTTTATTTGCCAATATTTTTTCATAGGATCTTGGTTAGAGGTTTATTTTGGCCATTATATAAAAATACTCTTAAATATTCAAATAAAGTGGTAGCATGATCACTAGATTCAAACTATTAGTGTATGAAAAAAATATTTTTGATAATTTTGTTCTCTGTGTTTATTTTTGGGTGTGACTCAAATGTTCAAACTCAGCCTGTTGCCTCTATAGAAGATCAAAAAGAGGATATCCATACTGTATATTATCCGATTTATAATTTTGATACCGGAGTTACTTCAAAACCGTTTGGCATTTATATTACTCCGAATACGTCTCCTATTCAGCCTGAAAAATTTACCGGTTATCATACTGGAGTCGATATAGAGATTCCTGATGATTTTCAAAACGTGGATGTTCCCGTCTACTCTATTTCCGATGGAGTTGTGAAACTAGCTCGTACTGCCAGTGGTTATGGAGGAGTGATGGCGATTGTTTATGAAATTGAAGACAGTTCTTATGTCGCAGTTTATGGACATCTTCGATTTTCTTCATTTAGTGTTTCTGTGGGCGATAAAGTTGCTGCTGGGCAGAAAATTGCTGTACTTGGGAATGGCTTTTCAAAAGAGACTGATGGAGAACGAAAACATCTGCATTTTGCCGTGAAACCAGGAAGTGATGTTGATTTGCGCGGATATGTTTCCAATAAAACCGATCTTGATGAATGGGTTGACCCTGTTGCTTTTTTGGAACGATGAAAATTATAATTCTTCCAAATCCAGTATTTCATTAAGTCTTACCTGTTCTACGAATTCCGGCATGTGTGAAACCAATATTATAGCTCCTTCGTATTCATCAATTGCCTTGGCAATTATTGGTAAGTGACGGAAATTGATGTGATTTGTCGGTTCATCTAAAATCAATAAACCTGGTTTTTGTAGGACAAAGCGTGCATAACACAATAGTCCTTTTTGTCCTTCAGAAAGCGATTCTACTTTATTTTTCATTAATTCGGAAGTTAGCAAAAAGTGTGCACCAGTCGCATAAATTTTTTCATGTACGGGGCCACCTTCCATTACCTCGCCGAGGGATTCGTATACTGTTTTATTGAAATCCAGACCAGCAAAGTCTTGTTGGTAGTATCCGACCCGTATTCCTTCGGAGATTGAAGTTCCTTTGGATTCGCTTGCAGCCAGTTCTCTAAGAAGTGTACTTTTCCCAATACCATTTGGGCCAACAATGCGTAACTTGGTGCGTGTGAAAAGTTTTATCTCTACTTTTTTCTGAACTCTTTTGTGTCCATCTATCACTCCAACCGAAGAGATTCTTGATATAACTTCAGTCCATGGCTGGGCCGGAATAATAAAAGGTTTAATTGTTTTGTCGTCGCGTCTTACATCTACTATATTTTCTTCGTCTTCTGCCGCTTCTTCGCGGAGCTTACTTGCAAGTCTGCGCATTTTACCTCCTTTGTTTGAAAAAAAGTTGATCTTATCTTTTCTATCCTGAATGTTTCTTTGTAACTGAGAATTCTTTCTGCTGTCTCGTTCGATCTGACTTGCTATTTGTTCTATTACGTCAAAGTAATTGCCTACATATTGTTCAACTTTTTTAGTGTAAACGTCTAAATTTAAAACCCCATCTGTAAAAGAATTCAAGAAGTTAGCATCATGAGAAATGACTATTACCGTTTTCTGATATCCCATCAGAAAGCCTGTCAAATGATCTATTCCTTCTGTGTCCAAATTGTTTGTAGGCTCATCAAGTAGCAGGATGTCTGGTTCTTGAATGAGTGCGTATGCTAGCAATAGTCTTGCTAATTGGCCACCGGAGAAATCTTTTATTTTTTTATTCAAATCTGTTTTAAACTGTACTATTTCAAGGACGTCTTTGACTAGTTTTTCCAGGTTATATGTTTTTTCTGAGAACGCAGTTTCAAAATATTCCAATACCGTATGGTCAAAAAATCTTTTTGGCATGACTTGTAGTCCTATTCCAACCGAGGCGCCGTTTAGAATGTGAACTTTACCTTCATTTGGACGTAGAGTCATGTCTTCGGTAATATCTTTTTTCATTCCTGCTGCTCCTAGAATTAACTTGAAAATAGTACTTTTCCCCGCTCCGTTTTGACCCATAATTGTTATCTTTGCGTTTTCGCGAACAGAAAAACTTGTCTCATTCAGGATTGGTTTATTCGCGTCGTAGTGGAACGAAACTTCATCAAATCTTAAAACAACATTGCCGTGATCCATATTTGATATTTTTTTAATATTTTACGGTGCTTGAATTAGATATCTTTTTTAGAGATAAAAGACAAGTTGATTTATCTATAAAGTCCTAATAAGTGGGAGGATCTGACTCCGAAATCATACTTATTTTTATGGATTTGTTTGTGATTAGGGGGTAAAATGCGTTTTAGTTTTATCCCATAATGTCTGCTTCTATGAAATATATCCACGCTGTGAGAGGGAGTTTTATTGCTTGTTGTGTGTTTATTTTGGCTGTTATTTTTTTGCCAGAACGTGAACCATTGCAAAACGTTGAATTGATTCTTACCGTAAGTACTTTTTTATTCGCCATTTTGGCCGGTTTTTTTCTTTCTCGCTTGAATGCTCGTTATGACAAGATTATCTCTTTTATTAGCGATGAGGATTCGTACTGGCTGTCTTTTTATAGAGCCTCTTTTGTGATTGGGGGAAAATTTGTAGATAAGGTTAGGGATGAAATGGATAAATACTATATTGCCGCATACGACAGTGAAGTGGGGAACTATTATTATAAACAAACCACTCAAAATTTAGAGAACGTATATATGGAACTGTATAAATTGAAATTATCTGCTTCCTCTAAAGATGCGGAAGTCTTTCAAGTTATGTTGAATTGTTTGTCTGAGATTGAAATAGCTAGAAATCAGAGCTCTGTTTCTACTAGAGAGAGATTAACGGCTGGCCACTGGTTAGTTCTTCTTTTGCTTGCTTTTATAATCGTATTTTTTATGTTTTTCCTTGATTTGCCTCAGCCTTATTCTCAAGCTCTTACCGTCTTGCTATCAACGGTTCTTGTTCTTGTTTTATTGATTATTAGAGATTTGCAAAACCTAAAATTAGGCGGTTACGCATTGAGTATTGAATCCGGGCAGGAGGTTTTTGAGTCCATTGGTAAATTAAGATATTATCCACAATCTTTAATAAAGGATGGTACTGTGGATATTCCGAAAAATGTCAAAAAATATAGAGTGGGGCTGCATAATCCTGGAGAAAAGTTTAAAATAAAAGTGGTTAATAATGTGTAGATTTGAATTTAATCTTTTGTTTACAGATATCTGTTTTTGAATTAAAATTAAGTTGCCTTGGGTGATGGGGAGTGAAAAACGATTTGGTTTCGCCTGAAAGGTGAACGTTTGGATCTATGAACCGTCATCAATTATAACCGGCTTGTATGGAGTGGTCGGTTTTTTGAGTCTATAATCTAACAAAAATTATCATGGATGCTCAAGGTTGGTTATTTCTACTTTTTGGCTTAGTTATCGTTGGATTTCTTGTTTTTGATCTTGGTTTTTTTGATAAAAAAGCCCACGTTGTGGGGTTTAAAACTGCGCTTGTTCAGTCGATTTTTTGGATCGTACTCTCTCTTATATTTGCATCGTTAATATTTATATTTATTGGACACGAGAAGGGTGCTGAATTTTTGAGCGCTTATCTTACCGAAAAGATGCTTTCTGTTGATAATTTATTTGTGATAATGCTTGTTTTTACGTTTTTCAATCTTGAAGAAAAATATCACCATAAAGTTTTATTCTGGGGAATTTTAGGTGCGATTGTTTTTAGAGCTCTTTTTATTACCATGGGGTCAATGATTGTTAATGAGTTTCACTGGGTATTGTATGTGTTTGGTGCGATCTTGATTTATACCGGTATAAAACTTTTTGGTCAAAAGAAGGAGGAACATATAGATTTTGAGAATAAAAAAAGAGTAAAACTTGCAAAGAAGTATCTTAGATTTTCTACAAATCCTCATAATGGTCAGTTTACAGTAAGAGAAAATGGGAAAATTTATTTTACTCTTATGTTTTTGGTTCTCTTGGTTGTTGAGACTACAGATCTTATATTTGCACTTGATTCTATTCCTGCTGTTTTTGCTATTTCGCAGGACAGCTTTATCGTTTATACATCCAATATATTTGCTGTAATGGGTCTTAGGGCGTTATTTTTTCTGGTTGAGAATATTTTGCATAAATTTCATCATTTGCAGAAAGGGTTGTCATTTGTATTGATTTTTATTGGCGCTAAAATGCTTGCCGGAATTTTTGAAGTTCATATTTCTTCTATTGTCTCCTTAATTATCATTTTGGCCGCTTTGACATTATCCCTAATTTTGTCAGTTATTTTCCCCAAGAAACTATAGGGAATTTGGCTGTGGCGTTGCGTAATTCGTTATTCTCTGTTATAATTAATTACAGATAAAATAAAAATTTAACACAAAATTTATGGATGCAAAAAGCCTTTTGAAGACTTTGAATTCTCATCAGTTAGCTTATGTGAATTTAGATTTACCAAACCCGGAAAACGGGGAGTATATGCTTTGTGCTTTCCATTTAATCCCAGGCGGTAATTTAAATATTCTTCAGGCTGCTTGTGAGGTTTCGGCTGAATCTTCCACCGGAACAAACTTTCTTGTCAATACTGAGACTGCTTTTGCCAGAGAAATGAATGCATTGGTTTATAAAATCGATTTCAAGGAAAATGTTGTTTTCATTGCTTATCCTTGGAGACTTTTTGATCGCAATGGAAATGTTCAAAATATCCTTACTTACATTGTAGGAAACGTTTTGGGCATGAAAGAAATCAGTGCTTTAAAATTACTTGATGTGTGGTTTCCTCCTGCGATGCTTGAACAATACGATGGGCCTTCTTATACGATAGATGATATGAGAAAATATCTTAATGTTTACGGTAGGCCTATTCTTGGAACTATTATAAAACCAAAAATGGGGCTTACTTCTTCTGAATATGCAGAGGTTTGTTACGATTTCTGGGTTGGAGGAGGTGATTTTGTAAAGAATGATGAGCCTCAGGCCGACCAGGACTTTTCTCCTTATGACAAAATGGTCAAGTATGTGAAGCAGGCTATGGATAAGGCGGTGAAAGAGACCGGGAAAAAGAAAGTTCATTCGTTTAATGTTTCGGCTGCTGATTATGATACTATGATTGAGAGATGTGAAATGATTAGAAATGCTGGGTTCGAGTCTGGAAGTTATGCATTTTTGATTGATGGAACAACTGCTGGATGGATGGCTGTTCAGACTCTTCGGAGACGTTATCCGGATGTATTTATTCATTTCCATAGAGCTGGACATGGAGCATTTACCAGAAAAGAAAATCCGATTGGATTTACGGTACTAGTATTATCTAAATTCGCTAGACTTGCTGGAGCTTCCGGTATTCATACAGGAACAGCTGGTGTCGGGAAGATGGCTGGAAGCCCTGTGGAAGATATTACAGCTGCTCACAATATTCTCCTTATGAACGCTAAGGGACATGTTTTCCAACAGAGTTGGGGAAGAATTCCTACAAAAGATGAGAATTTTTCAAAGATGGTGAAGAAAAATTTGAAACATGAGGTTGTTCTTGAAGATGATGGGTGGAGAGGAATAAAGAAATGTTGCCCTATTATTTCCGGAGGACTTAATCCTACTTTGCTGAAACCATTTATTGATGTAATGGGGAATACCGATTTTATCACCACGATGGGTGCTGGGTGTCATGCTCATCCGCATGGTACAAAGGCTGGGGCTACGGCACTTGTTCAGTCTTGTGAGGCATATTTGAAAGGAGTGTCTATTGAAAAATATGCGAAAAATCATAAGGAACTGGCTGAAGCTATAAAATTTTTCACAAAGAAAAAGAAATAAGCTTAATCGATTTAGACTAAGTGTCGATAAAGGTGTAGTTTTTTTCTACATGGCATATAATTGTGTCTAGATTTAAAGTTCTATATGGAAGTCTGTTGTAGAATTTCTGGTAAAACGTTTGATGTCTCGAATCATGAGATGGAGTTGCGCAAGAAGTTTGGATTTGGGAATACTTTACCTAAAATGCTTCCAAAGTATCGTTTTCAGCAGCTCGGAGGGTTTTGGCCCCAATGGAATCTTCACAAAAGGAAGTGTGATAAGACTGGTAAACAAATAGTCTCTGTGTTTCGTCCGGATTGTATTTATCCGGTTTGGCATAGGGATGAATGGATAGAATATTCTTCCCCTCCTTCGATGGAATTTGATTCTTCTAAGTCTTTCTTTGAGCAAGCATGGAAACTTTTTCCAAAATGTCCAATTCCTCATATTTTTCAGAGTCATAACCAGAATTGCGAATATACCGATGATTGGTATTACAGTAAAGATTGTTATCTGTGTCATTCTGGGCAGAATAATGAAGACGCCAGATATTGTTATGGCTGTGATAGTATAAAGGATGTGCACTGTGCCGTTTTTTCTTTTGATTCGGAGTTGTGCATGGATCTTATAAATTCTAGCAATTGTTTCAATAGTGCATTTTTATTGAATTGTAAAAATGTAAACGATTCTGCATTTTTGTATGACTGTAGGGACTGTAATGACTGTTTATTTTGTTTTAATCTTCGTAATAAGAAATATTGTTTTGGGAATGAACAACTAACCAAAGAAGAGTTTGAAAAAAGATGTTGTGAGTTGGATTTAAGGTCTTTTGCTGTTTATGAAAAAGCGAAGGGATTTTTTTCAGAGATGATGAAGGATATTGCGTGGCATCGTGCTCTAAAAATCGATCAGTGTGAGAATTCTACTGGAAATTTTATCCGTAACTGTAAGGATTGTGAGAACTGTTATATGCTTTCGTTTCACGAAAATTGTGCGAATGTTTCTTTTTCCGGGCCTCATGCGAAAGGCATTTTGGATTCTATAGGGACTGTGGGCGGTGAATTGACTTATATGTGTTCTTTACCCGTATATTGTTATGAGGCTAAGTTTTCTTTTAGCGTGTCGCATTGTCGTTTTGTTGAATACTGTGCTTATATGCAGAATTGCCATTATTGTTTTGGATGTTGCGGTTTGGTAAATCAGGAATATTGTATTTTTAATAAAAAATATTCTAAGGAGAAGTATGAAGAGTTGAGAGAAAAAATTATTATTCACATGAAGAAAATGGGGGAGTGGGGTGAATTTTTTCCGGGATATTTTGCTCCAAATCCATACAATGAAAGTTATGCAGGTTTTCAGTTTTCTGTTGTTCCGGAAAAGACTTTTCAGTTCAAGATGTCAGAACCAATAGAAAAGATAAGTATGAAAACAGCTGAGATGAAAGATATCCCAGATTCTTGTGAGTTACTAACTCGTGACCAGGAGAAATGGCTTATGGGGCAGGTTTTTTGGGACTCTGCATGTGAACGCCCATTCCAAATTCAAGCTGCCGATATAGAATTCTCTCGTAGACTCAAAACCCCTCTTCCACATTCTTATTACATAAATAGAATCCAGGATAATTTTAAATGGATGCCTTTTGTTGGTGAACTTCGTAAGACTATTTGTGCTAAATCTGGAAATGAAATTTTTACGAACTGGCCAAAAGAATACGATAAAAGGATTTTGTGTGAAGAAGAATATTTGAGGATTGTAAAGTAGAGGTGTGTCACCTTGTTGTTCAGTTTTTTTGCATGTTTTATTGGCGGTTGAACACTCTTAAAAGGTTTTTATAACTTTATATGTTAGAAGAAGAGTTCCTTTTTTGTTTAGATGTTTTAGGTTTATTAGTTTCAAGTTTATATTTAATAATGGTGGAGCAATCATTTCTGTGCCGGCTCCGAAAATTTTTGGCTCTAATGTGAGAATGAGGTTGTCTACAAGTTTTGATTTCAGAAAGAGAGATGAAAGTATTCCGCCTCCAGCTAGTAGTATTTTCTTTATTCCTTTTTTTGATAGGTTTTTAATGATTTTTCTAGGTGATTCTGAGGAAAATTCTAGTTGTCCGGGAATGGTTTCTTTTGAATATTTTTTTGGATTTCTAGTCATTACTATTCGCAATTTCCCTGGTTGGTGTTTTATTGTTTTTTTAATTACTTCATACGTTTTGCTGCTAATTATTATCGCTTTGTGATTTTTTATCAGTTTGGCGAAAGTTGATTGGTCTTCTTTTGAGGCCCAAGTGTTTGTATGTGGATTTTTCCCTTTGGTTATCTTGCCGTCTAGTGATGAGACGTATGATAATGTTATGTATGGGTTGTTTGGCGTCATATGAATTTGTTGTGTGTTTACTATAGCATGTAATTTTTATTAGAAAAAATCACATAAAAAAGCCGACTATCACATTGCTGTTGTTAGTCGGCTTTGCGGGCATCTGTTTGTTTTATGACTCTGTAGATGGAGTCTCTACTTCGTCTTCATCTTCTGTCTCGTCCTCTTGTTCATCTTCTACTTCGTCCTCAGTTTCATCTTCGTCTTCAACTTCATCTTCAACCTCAACTTCGGCCTCGACTTCAACCTCAGTCTCATCTTCGTCTTCAGCTTCATCTTCAACCTCAACCTCTGCCTCGACTTCAACCTCAGTCTCATCTTCGTCTTCTGGTTCGTCTATGTCTGCGTCTTCTTCTGTGTCTTCATCGTCTTCCGGATCTTTTAACTTTTTCTCTTCTTTCAGTTTTTCTAATAGGTCTTTTTGCTCCTCTTTATTTTTCTCCATTAGCTCCTTTGTTTCTTCTTTTTGCTTCTCTAGTTCTTCTTTTTGCTGTTCTTTCAATTGTTTAATGTCTTCTTTTTGGTCTTCTATTGCTTCTCTGTCGCCATCTTCAAGTAATTCTTTTAGCTCTTCTCTCTCTCCTTCCATCTCTTCTTTGTTTTCTTCCATCAGCTGCTTTGTTTCTTCTCTTTGTGCTTCCATCTCTTCTTTATTTTGTTCTTGTAGGGCTTTCAACTCTTCAAGGTGCTCTTTTCTTTCTTCCTGTCTTGCTTCATTTCTGGCTTTTGCGTTTAATGCAGTTGCTAATCCTTTAGCTCTACCTAAATTGCATTTGCTTTCATCTTCGTCTGATTCACAATTGGCTAGTACTTCTTTAATTGTATCGTATTTCTTTTTCATTGGCTCGTCCATGTTGTCATAGCTCGCCTGTAAACTTGCAATTATATCTTCTATTTTTTCTGTTCTTTCAGTACGTCTTATTTCTCTTCTTTCTTTTATCTTTTCTCTCATTCTCACAGCTATCTTTTTTTCACGTTTTGCCGCTGAAACTTCTGCTGCATTTCTCGTCTCTTCTACTACTTCATTGCTGGCATCTGTGTTTTCTACTGTAACTGTGGCTGTTGTTACTACTTCTGCGCTCTCTGAATTTGCGATAAGTGGAGTTAATACTTCAACTGTTTCAGTCTGTAAATCATCTACTTCCCCAAGGACTTCAGCCGTATCTTCAGGATCAGTTATTCCTTCAGATTCTTCTACTGCCTGGTCTGTCTCACTTTCTACTGTTTGTATCAGTTCAACAATTGTTGTTTCCTCTGATACTTCCGCGTATGCCGTTGGAATAAGTCCAACTTGTGGTGGGGTTGATGGATTTTTAAGTTGGTCTAGTGCAGCTTCAGCATTGTTTAAATGCTGCATAGCTTTAGCATATGGTGTGTTCTGTGAGTAGAAATATCCTCCTATAACAACCACAACCATTACAGCTAATACCCCTGATAATAGTTTTTTCATATAAAATGGGTTAAATGAGTTGAATATATTAAAGTTTGCTGATTTTTTTGTTTGGTATCCCTCTATTGCTCTGATTTTTTGGAGAGTTTTATCCTGCCACTCCTGTGATGGGGTGACTGTTGAAGATTTAATTAAATTTATCAGTGATTTAAAAGGAATATTCATATGGATATTGTTAATTCTTTGTTTTGCACACGTGTATACCTCCTATATTGGAAAAAGTTACATTATTTTTCTTCGCAGAGCTCTTGAAGACGGTGGATTGCTCTGTGTAAAGCGACTTTGGTCGCTGAGTATTCTATGTTTAAAATTTCTGAAATTTCTTTAACCGAGAGGTCTTGTTGGTATCTCAAGATGATTATTGTTTTATATTTCTCGCCGAGTAGATTTATTTTTTGATTTATTATCTCCAGTTTCTCGTCTCTTTCTATTTTGTCTTCTATCTTTTCTTTGGAGTCTCCTATCTTTTCTTCGATTCCTTCTAGATTCGTGGTTTTTTTGTTTGCTAGTTTATTAAGGTAATCGCGAATTTCGTTTGTAGCTATTACGAAGAGCCAACTTTTTAAAGAGGCTTTTTTATTATTGAATGTCTCTTTGCTTCTCCACGCGTTCATAAAAACTTCTTGTGCAAGATCTTCTGCAGTCTCTTTGTTTTGTACTCGCAGGTATATGTAGCTATATATAAGCTTGTTCCATTCTAGAAAAGCTTTCTCCAGGTCCTGAGGTGTATGTAATTTATCTCCCATCGTTTCGATTATATACTCTGTTTCATTCTTTTTACAGCTTCTTTCACTTCATCCAATGTTGGGACTAGTGCAAATCTGACATAGTTTGCTCCCGGGTTGATATCTCCATTACATATATCGGATATCAAACTGCCCGGTGTTACCACTATTCCTATTTCGGGTGATAATAGTTTCTTTGCAAATTCGATGTCTGTCATGTTTTTCGGAACTTTTTGCCAGATATAGAAGGTTGCTTTCGGTTTATGTGTTTCGAGTTCCATTTGAGATAATGCTTCTAGCAGAATAGTGGCTTTCTCCTCGTAGCTTTGACGCATTTGTGCAACGTGAGTATCGTCATTTAGGGCTGTTATCGCTGCTTCCTGTATGAAGTTTGGAGTTCCTGAGTCTATATTTGTTTTTAGTCTTTTAAATAACCCGACTATTTTTTCATCGCCACATACAAACCCTACTCTATATCCGGTCATGTTGTTTCTCTTACTCAATGAATAGAATGCTATGATCCCTTCTTTTGTTATTTCCAGGATAGACATTGGTTTTTCTTCAAAATAGATGTCGATGTAACATCCTTCGTCTGCTGCGATAATTATGTTGTTTTTGTGGGCCCATTCTATTAATTTTTCATAATATTCTTTTGTTGCAATCGCTCCAGTAGGGGAGTTTGGATAGTTTAGCCAGATTATCTTAGCTTTTTCCACTACCTCTTCCGGAATGCTTTCAAAATCTATCAGGTAATTATTTGCTTCTAATAGTGGCGTGAAGTAAGGAATTCCTCCTGCAAAAATTGTCCCGGTTTTCATTGGTGGATATCCTGGAGAGGGGATTATTACATAGTCGCCTGGGTTTAAAATTGCCTCTGGGAAATTAAAAATTGCCTCTTTCGACCCAATGTTTGATGAGATTTCTGTAGATGGGTTTAGATCTACGTTAAATCTTCTCTTCATGTATTTTGCTGCGGTTTCCAGAAAATCTTTGCTGCCTGTGTAGTTTGGGTATCCGCTCTTTGCGTGTTTTATTGCTCCCTTATGTAATGTCTCTATCACAAAATCTGGGGTTGGGTCTGATGGATCTCCGACCCCAAAATCTATGGGAATTATGCCTTTTTCTTTCAATTCTGTGACTCGATCATTTATTTCTTTGAATGCGTAAGGAGAGAGACTGTTTAATTTTTTTGAGCCGGTTATGTCCATAGAATTTTATTAGTAAATACATGTTTTGTATAAGTCTTCGATACCTTCTTCGTTTCTTATTTTTTTTATGTTTCCGTTTTTTTCAATTAGATATTCTGCGTGACGTGGGCGTCCATTGTAGTTATGTCCCATGGTGTGAGCGTGGCCACCGCAGTTGTGTACTATGACGATGTCACCTTTTTTTAGTTTTGGTAGCTCTCTGTCTCTGGCTAACTGGTCACTGTTTTCACATATTCTGCCGACTATTGATATTATTTCTTTTTCTCTGTCGTCTGAATTTAGCACTGAAATGTGATGATATGCTCCATAAATAGAAGGTCGAGGCATGTCATTACTACTGGCATCTATCCCGGCAAATTTTTTATATGAATCTTTTATTACGTGAACTTTTCCGATTAGCCATCCTGCGTTTGCCGCTATCCATCTTCCAGGTTCGGCCATTAGTTTTGGTTCTTTTAATTTTAATTCTTTGCATTTTCTGTCGAAGACTTCTCGTATGCTTTTCGCTATGAATTCCATGTCTAAGCTTTTTTCTTCAGGACGATATGGGACTCCAAATCCTCCTCCTATATTCATAAATTCTATTTCAACTCCAGTTGTGTTTTTTATTGATGCGACTACATTGAATAGCTTTTCTACAATATTTGCGAAATAGTTGATCTCATCTGTTGGGACATTTGTACCTGTCATCATATGTATTCCAAAATGTTTTACGCCTAATTCTTTGGCTCTTTTGTAAGCTTCAGGAGCTTTCTCTAATGGTACTCCGTATTTTGCATCTGGTCCGGCGAATACATTGTCTTTGTTAAACCCTTTTCCTATTCCTGGATTTATTCTAAAAGAAAGAGTTTCTGGAACTCCGATTTCTTCCATCGTTTCTAACATGGAAATGTCGTCCAGATTCAAAATCATTCCTTTGTTTTTTATGAATTCGAATTCTTCTTTTGTTGTGTAGTTCCCGGTGTACATTCCCTTGATTCCAAGTTTCTTACAGATCCATGCTTCTGATTCGCTTGAACAATCTCCTCCGAATCCTTCAGATGCTACTATCTTTAGTACTTCAGGGTTGTTATTTGCTTTTATGGCGTATAGTGGCCAAAATTCAGGGAAGTGTTTTTTGAACGAGTCTCTGAAAATTTGGCAATTTTCTCTTAGTTTTTTTTCTTCATATAAGAAAAATGGAGTTTTGAATGAGTTAATTGCTTTTTGAATCGCTTCTTTTGGATAATAAATTACTTCTTCGTTCATTAACTTATGAGATTATAAAATTTTAGAGTTTCATCTAGTGTTTGTTGGCTTTCTGTTCGAGGGGCGCACATTGGTAATCTGTATGATAGATCGCACAATCCCATTTTGTGAGCACAATATTTTATTGGCATTGGATTTGTCTCTATGAATATGTCTTTGAAAAGCTTTGATAGGTGATCGTTTGTTTTTGTAGAGGCTTCGATGTTTCCATCTAGTGCTAGATTTACCATTTTTGTAACTTCTGCCGGTACTATGTTTGATGCTACTGAAACTACGCCATCTCCACCTAGTTTTATTAAATCTAGAGTTAATCCATCGTCACCTGATAATACAGTAAATCCGTCTGGTCTTCTTTCAATCACTTCTTTCATCTGATTCAAATCTCCACTGGCTTCTTTTACTCCAACTATCATTTCATTTTGAGCGAGTGTCATCAAAGTATCTGTTGTCATGTTTATTCCTGTGCGGCCTTTAATGTTGTAGACTATAACTGGAAGGCCTACCTTAGCCACTTCTAGGAAGTGAAGTATCAGTCCTTCAGGTGTTGGTTTATTGTAATATGGGCAAACTACAAGACACGCATCTACTCCTAATTCTTTTGCGAGTTTGGTTTGTTCGACTGAGTGTTCTGTTGAATTACTCCCTGTTCCTGCCATGACTAAAATTTTTCCTTTTGCTTCTGCTACAACTGTTTCAAATATTTTTTTTGCTTCATCCTTGTGGATTGTAGGGGATTCGCCAGTTGTTCCAAGCGGGACTATCCCTGTGATTCCTGCTTCAATTTGTTTATGAACTATGGTTTTTAGCGCCTCGTAGTCTACACTTCCATCATTTCTGAAAGGAGTGATTAGTGCGGTCCAAGTTCCTGCATATTTTCTTCTCATTTTAGTAAAATTATTTATTAAAATTTAAAAAATCTTTCATTTCATATAGGCCTTTTTTACCGTTTAGCCATTCTGCAGCCTTTATAGCTCCGAGCGCATATCCATCACGATTTCTGGCGTTGTGGGAAATGGTTATGGTGTCAGCTTCAGAATCAAATCCTACTGTGTGGCCGAAATTTACTAGACCTCCTCTAACAGATGAAAAATGAATTTCGTTTGGTTCTCGTTTTCTGTTCAATCTGTCTTCGACCACAGATGTTTTTCTTTCTATATTATCTAGAAGAATTTTTCCTAGAGTTTTTGCTGTGCCGGAAGGTGAGTCGGCTTTGTTGTAATGATGAATTTCATGTCCCCATACGTCGTATTCGTCGAAATTATTTATCAATTTTGCAGCTTTTTCTATGATTGCGAAATATAAATTTACACCTATTGAAAAATTGGAGGACCATAGAAGACCAATTTTATTTTCATTCATTATTCCTTTTAGTTCCGGTAGGTGATCGTACCATCCTGTAGTTCCTATCACGAGGTTTGTTCCAGATTCATTTGCAGTTTTGGCATTTGTCAATACTGCGTCTGGACTTGAAAAGTCGATTGCTATATCAACTTCTTTCAGGGCGTCCGTGGAGACGTCTTTGTGCGTCGCGGATGGATCTTTTGGGTCAATTATTGTTTTTACTGTGTGGCCACGAGATATTGCTATTCTGTGTAGAGTTTTTCCCATTCCACCAAATCCTATTAAGGCTATTCTCATATATTTTTAGTTAGACAAATAATTGCGCTATTTCTACTGCATTTAAAGCGGCACCTCTTAGTAGTTGATCTCCACTCACAAAGAATTCTAATCCGTGTTTTCCAAATACGAGATTTTGTCTTATTCTTCCCACTTCGACATCGAATTTGTTTGATGCGTTCATTGGCATTGGGTATTTGAATTTGGATGTGTCATCTATAAGCTCTACTCCTTTTGCTTTTTTCAGAACGGTCCTTGCTTTTATTTCACTGATCGGTTTTTTTGTTTCTATCACTATTGATTCGCTGTGGGCTCTCAGTGTTGGAATCCTTACAGCAGTACAGGATATCGCCATTTTGTTATCTCTGAAAATCTTCTGCATCTCCCATGATACTTTCATTTCTTCTCTTGTATAGCCATTTTTTTCGAACGTATCGATATGAGGGATTATGTTGAACAGAATCTGGTGCATGAAAATCTTTGGGTGTATTTTTTTGCCTTCTGTAAAATTTTTAGTTTGTTCCAGAAGTTCTTGCATTCCTTTTGCTCCTGCACCAGATGTTGCTTGATATGTTGATACTATTATTTTTTTGAGACCAAAAGCTTTATGTAGTGGATATAGTGCCATTGCAGCGATGGCTGTGGTGCAGTTTGGGTTGCTTATAACCCCTTTGTTTTTCATTGCGGCGTCTGCGTTAATTTGAGGGATAACCAGAGGTACATCTTTCTCATATCTAAATGCAGAAGAATTGTCGATCATTAGACAATGATTTTTTACAACTCGTTCTCTCCATTCTTTGCTGATTCCACTTCCGGCCGAAAATAGCGCTATGTCGCTTTCTGCAAAAACTTTTTCACTGATATTTTCAATGGTTATTTTCCCAAATGGCGTGTCTAATTTTTGGCCTGCAGATCTTTCAGAAGCCACTAATCTTAAATTCTTTATTGGGAATTTTAGCTTTTTCAAACACTCTATCATTTCTCTGCCAACTGCGCCTGTTGCGCCTACTACAACTACATTTTTGCCTTTCATTTTTATTAATTGTTAAAGAATGTATGGAATATTTTTGTTACAACTTCTGGGCCAACTTCATTTTTTACCAAGAAAGTTATGTTTCTTTTCGAAGCACCTAATGAAATCATATTTACATCGTAGTCTTTTATTGAAGTGAATAGTTCTCCAATTACGCTTGTATTTGACCTTATTCCACTCCCGACTAAGCAGACGATAGCCATATCTTTAAATGTTGTGATTGTGGAGAATTCTGATAATTCTTCTATTAGATTTTCATTTATTTCTTTGTCTATTGTTAGAGATACACTAACTTCTGAAGTCGAAATGACGTCCACTACAACTTTGTATCTCGCAAAAATATCGAATATTTTTGCCAAGAATCCGTGTGAGTTGAACATGCCCACGGAACATATATTTATTATATTTATATTTTTTTTGAACGTTACGGCTTTTAGGGATTCCGACTCCTCGTTTGTTATAATTGTTCCTTTTGCTGATGGGTTAAAAGTATTTAATATTTTTACCGGAATGTTTTTTTCTATTGCCGGTTTTATTGTTTTTGGGTGGAGGACTTTTGCCCCGAAATAAGCCAATTCTCCTGCTTCGTTGAATGATAATTGGTCCAGAACTTTCGCTTCTTTGCAGAGTCTTGGGTCGGTGTTGAATATCCCATCTACGTCTGTCCAGATTTGGACTTCGTTTGCGTTTAGAGCTGCTCCTATTATTGCACCAGTGTAGTCACTGCCTCCTCGTCCTAAAGTTATGTATCTGTTGTCTTCCGATTGACCTATGAAACCTGTGATGACTGGAATTATGTCTTTCTCCAAAAGTGGAGTTATGGTTTGTGTTATTGCTTTATTTGTTTTTTCGAAATCAACATTTCCTTCTCCGAAATTATTATCAGTAAAAACTAGGTTGTGTGAGTTTATGGCTTCTGATGAGATTCCTTGTTTGATTAGAAGCGCTGCTAGAATTTTGCTGCTGATTCTCTCTCCAGTTGAGATTAGTCGATCTTTTGCACTTAATGATAATTCTCTGATTAAGCTGACTCCCTCTAAAATATTTCTTATGTTTTTCCAGAAATTTTTTAATCCTAGATCTAAATTCAGTTCTTTTACAATGTTCTCGTGTTTATCGATGAGGTCTTGTAATTCTTTTTCCCAAGATTTTTTCTCTAGAGCCAGTTGACTTAATTTTATTAGTTGATCCGTTGTGCCGGAAGTTGCAGATACTACTGCTATTTTTTTGCCTTTAATGTTTTTCATTATATCTGCTACCTGTGCAATGGCTTTGGATGTTCCCATTGAGGTTCCCCCGAATTTTGCGACTGTGAGTGTCATCTTTGTGTGGTTAGTTAAAAAAATCCGCCTGATCTCCCGGCGGTTAAAGTTTTTATCTTAGAAGTTCAAGAAAACTTTCTCCGCTAGGAGGTTAGTTTCTTTGCCTTCTTTGATACGTTTGCGAACAACATGAAAAATATTTATTACGTTTAGAAAATACATGAAATAATTTTGATGTCAAAATGATTTTAATCTTTTGCTATATTTTTCGACCTCTGAGTTTTTATAATGAAGAAAATTCCAATGCAGATTACTGCAAATCCTATCCATTGATATATTGTTGGAATCTCTTTTAGTAAGATGATTGCAAACAGGAGACTTAATGCTGGATATCCTCCTACACTGATCAAAATAGCTTTGCTTACGTCTAGTTTTCTAAGTCCTGCGTACCATAGTGATTTTGATATCCAGTAGACCAGAATGCCACTTATTAAGATATAGAAGATATTATTATAGATGTATGTCAGAGGGGTTTGTGTAAATTTCTCAAACATCATACTGATCGATAAAAGAATTACACCTCCGAGGATGTTTCTAAGGCAGAGAATTACAGGAATTGTGGTTTTTTTGAGAGCCCTCTTTGCGTATATATTTCCTATTGGATAGAAGAATGTTCCTGCGATTATTAGGAAGTCTCCAATATTTACACTTGTGTTTCCGTTATAGACTATGAGGGTTGTCCCTATAATTACTTGGATGGCTCCTATGATTTTTAATTTTGTGATGTCTTCATATTTTAAAATACTGTAGATAATGAACGTGAATACAATCTCCGATTGCAGTAGGATGCTTGTGTTTATGCCCGAAGTGAGGCTTCCTCCTATGAAGATTAGAATTGATGGTATGATGATTATGAATAGCGTAACTCCTAGGATAGAAGGGATAGCTTCTTTATTTAATATGCTTTTTAGTTTTCCTGTGAGTAGCAGGTATATGAATACCGAAACGCCCGCTACAATTGTTCCCATAGCTGCAAATAAAACCGGTGGCATTTGTTTTGTTGTGTATGCCACGATGATCGGGAATAGTGCGTAGATAGCTGATTCTGCTCCTACAAAGAGTTCTCCTTTGTGTTCTTCGGAAATGTTCTTCATAGGGTTATTTTAATGTGGTTATTTTACGAAAAATCCGAAGATGTGGCTAGTATTTTGGAGTGGATCTTTAATGTCTGTAAGTGAGAGAGTGGATGTTCTTTCCCATAGGTGAAAAATATCTGTATCTTGTGTTTGCATCAGTTTTACTAACACGTAAAGAGTTTCAGGCGAGTCTATGGCTATTGATTCCTTGCTGGCAATTTGTGGACTTATTGATAAAGTTTTTAGCTCTTCGAATATATTTATTTCTGATGAAAGTGTGTTTATGTTTTTCAGAAATATTACTGTTTTTGCGTCGTTTTGAATTGATATGCTTTCGCTTTCGTAATGAGAGAAATCTATGCTGGCAATTATCAATGTTTTGTCTAAATTTTCTTTAGAAATTTTTATTATAAGTGCATCTAGTCTTTCTTGTGGGGTGCCGGGTTTGATTGTATATGGAGTGACTTTTGCTTTTGGGAAATACTTTTTTATAAATGGAAGTTCGTTCATTATTCCGTGCTCTTTTTTTAGGTTTTCTGTTTCGCCCTGGATATATTCGAATCCATAAAAGAAATGATTTGGACTGATTAAAATGATGTTTTTAATGTCCGGCCTATTCTCAGAAACTTCTTTGTAAAATTCGTCGATAAAGGTTTCTACAAGTAGGTGATGAGGGAGAACTATGCCATGGATTTCTCCTTTTATTGCTGCAATCTCTGAGGTTTTTATCTTTTCTGGAACTTTGAATGGATATAAAAGAATCAGCGCGCTTAGTATTATAAGCGCGCCGATTAAAATGATGTTTATTTTTCTGATTGTCTTTCTTATTCTTGCCATGGACGAGATGATGTTCCGCCCCATTCAACGACCGTGAATCCTTTTCTTTCCATTCCTTTCAGTTCTTGAGGCATTGTTTCGAAGTAGTTGTTTACAGGTTCATAGTACATGAAAACGCGGAGTAGTGTCTGTGGAGTCGGTGTTATTTCTAGTGGAGCTACTTTGTTGAAATCTTGTGTTCCTACGAAACTGATAAATACATATGGTTCTTTGTTTGCTTCCATTTTTGGAACCCAGAAAGATATGAACTCATCTTTTTCCGCTTTGTTTAATCCTAGTTTTACCAAGCTTTCCTCAATAAATTTCTTTGCTTCTTCTTTTTTAACTACGCTTCCACTTGTTGCTGCTATTTCTCCTTTTTTGTGGCCTTCCCAGAATAGATAAGGGTAGAACTGTTTGTCAGCATAGTTGTATATTTTTCCATCTGGATATGCGTGAACCATCCATCCATTTCCATATTCTGGGATTGTTTTTGTAAATTTGTCGATTTTAACTTTGACTGATACGTCCGTCTCTTTTTCTGGATACAGGTAGATTACTGGTTTGCCACACTCAGCTGGTGGTTGAACGTCTTTGTTTACCAATCCCGCCCATCTTCCAAATGGATCTTTCCAATATAAGACCGGTTTCATTTTTATGAATGTTTGGAAGTCCATTGATTGTTTTGTAGTGTCGTACTGAACGGATGATTGGTATGTTTCGTATAGGTTTGATAGTTTTGTTGAACCTGTACTTGGGACTGATGGATTTTTTACTACATAGATGTCTATTCCTGTGGATGTTTTTCCGACTACAGTTAGATCTTCTTCTTTTACGTTCTCAATCATATAACATATGCCTGTCATTCCACATCCTCCAGCCATGTATGCATATTCTTGTCCTATTGCGCTGTCCATGTTTCCATCATTCCATTTTATCCATACATTAGTTTTCTTTGGATCGTTAGGATCTGTAAATTTAGGATCATACCCGTATATGGAAGCTGATCCATCTGGAGATTTTACATAGAAACAACTTGGATATTCATTGTCTCCCGATGCTTGGCTATATGCATTTCCAAATTCTTTGTCTGTGAATAATACTGGTCCGAAAGTGAACTCGTAATCCATTGTATATACTCTGTCTCTCAGTTGAATCTCTGCATATTGATTGCTATTTGGAATTTCTATTTTTGATGGAAGAGTTAATCCTTTTATTGTAGAGGTACTAACATTTTTTAGTAGTGGTAGGACCATTGTTGAACGATCTTCACTTGAGTGGTTTAGGAAGAAAGTCAGTTTGTTTTGAGTTGTGTCATATGCAAATCTGTAAAGGCTTGGTCCCATACACATTCCTTCACATTGTAGAGATAAAATTACGAAAGTTTGGTTCTCGTAAGGAGCTGCAATAAATTTACCAACTTCGTAAAAATGAAAATATGATGAAATCTCTGGCCATTTTGGAGCTGCGCCCCAAGATTTGTCCCAGCTTCTCCCATAAGAAGTCATTATTTCATCCTGAAGGCTTGCTGTGATAATTGATCCTAGTTCCATTGGTTTTGGTGCTGAATAAAATTCTACTGATCCATTTTTGAAAAATGGAGCTATTCCTTCCATTGGAACCACGGGGTTGTTTTCTTGAACAGTAGCGTCTGTTTCTGTCGTTGTGTCTGTTGTGGTAGAGTCTACTTCTATTGGGACTGGTCTTTGGATTGGGTCTTCGGTGCCAATAAAAGTAGGTAACTGACATCCACTTACAACAAATGTAATCAATAGGAATGATCCTAATAGTGGAATACGTTTCATATATTTATTGTTAAATTATATGCAAGTATTGTTACACTTTTGAGTAAATAATCAAATGTATTTGCTGTATATTTGGAATGTGTTTAGAATTCGCTTACAAAAAGTTAACATTTATTTTCTATGAAAAAGCTTATTGGTGGACGTGGGGGGAGGGTTGTTGCTACTGGTACGAGAGTTGTTTCCGGAGGAACTAGGGTTGTGAAAGGGACTATGGTTGAATTTTTTGGATTTTTGAGAGAGTACAAGATCCTCGGGTTGGCGATAGCCGTTGTTATGGGAACCGCAAGTACCGCTTTGGTAAAGTCTCTTGTGGACAATATTATTATGCCGCTTATTACTCCATTTATGCCTGCCGGCGATTGGCGCACGGCTATTTTGGAAATGGGACCTTTTTCGATTAAATGGGGAGCTTTTTTGGCTGAATTTATAAATTTTGTAATTTTGGCCTTTATTGTTTTCGTTGTTGCTAAAAAGATTTTGAAACAAGAAGTAACTAAGAAGTAAATATGTATTCAATTTTCTCTGTGTTTCTAGTAGCTGTTTTGGTGGTTTTATTTCTGCTTAGTTATTATGCGAGTTTTTTGACGATACGTTTGTTTGATATAAAAAAAACAGGGTTGAAGTTTTGTTTTAGAATTGCATTTTTTCTTTTGAGTCTCGGTTTTATTTTTTCTATTTTCCTTGTTCGCTATAATGAAAATATTATTACGAAGTGGATGTATATAGTGTTCGGAATCTGGATAGGAACTCTTTTTAACTATATGCTTGTGATGACCATTGTTTTTGTTTTGTATAAGATTGTTTTGCGGTTTGTGAAAAATGTGAATGTGAAGAAAATCGGTGCAGCGGGGGCCCTTTTTGCTCTTTTCCTTAGTATTTATGGAGGATGGAATGCTTACTATAATTTGCAGGTTAAAGAGATTACTGTAGCTTTAAAAAATCTTCCTGAGGAATGGAAGGGGAAGAAGGCTGTTCAAATTTCCGATGTGCATTTGGGGGTAATATATGGGCCTGAATTTTTGGTTAAGGTTGTTTCTAAAATCAATGAACTTAATCCTGATTTAGTTTTTATAACCGGTGATTTTTTTGATGGAATGGATGGGGATTTGGTTTCTAAAATTGCGCCTTTGAAGAAATTGAAAGTTAAGAGTGGAATATTTTTTGTAACCGGAAATCACGAGAATTATTTGGGAGTTATGAAGGCTGAGGGAATTTTGAGAGATGTTGGTGTGCAGGTGCTTGATGATGAAGTGGTTGATTTGAATGGATTGCAAATCATCGGAATTAATTATCAGCATATGGTTGGGTCTGCGGATGTCGAAAAAATAATAGGAACGCTGGAAGCTTTTGATAAGAATAAAGCCTCTATTTTGCTTTATCATGGGCCGCAGGGGATTGCTCAAGCAAAAGCTGCTGGAGTTAATTTGCAATTATCTGGGCACTCTCATAGGGGACAGATATTTCCTATTGGGGTAGTCTCTGAATTAGTTTTTGGGAAATACTACTATGGATTAAATATAGAGGGGGATTATTCCATATATACTTCAAGTGGTGTTGGAACCTGGGGGCCCATGATGAGGACCTCTGGCGTTCCAGAAATCGTTTTGATAACCTTGAAATAGTTTTTTCCCTGAATCATTTTTAAGCCGGTGCTGCTTCTCCTGTTGTAGTTCTTGCTGTTGGTTGTGCACGACGACGAAGATGGAATTCGGTTGATGTTTGTTCAAGAACTAATTCTCCCCATTCAGGATGTTCTGCTTCAATTGTTCTTTTTGCTTCTTCTATCGCTCTTTTTGGATTTAGTGTTTTTCCATCTGGACCTTTTTTGCTTCGACTATATTTTACTGTAAATCCTTGTTCCAAAATTGCTCTTGATGAGACATAGCGATCTATTTCTGCTAAGCGCGCATTTCTAGCTGGTTCTTCAGGAATTCTTAGAGCTTCTTCATATACTTCTCTCAGTGGCCTGTCTCCTATTCTTATTCCTTCAATTGGAACTGTGTTTCCTTCTCCTATAACAGCTTGAGTTGGAGTTCCTGTGTTTACTCCTTCTACTCCATTTCTGTAGCGATTTTCTGATATGGATTTTGCTATGAAGTCTGCATCGTGGGTTTCCGCTCTTCTCAAATATGTTCTTTCTCCCACTGTTTCTACTACTAGTTCTCCCCATTCAGGATAATCTCTTTCGATTCCTTCTTTTGCTCGTACTGCTTCTTCAGGAGTTTTATATTCTACCGCTCCTTCTCTGCTTAAAATTGTCCTTGAAGCTACTAATCTATCCAATCTTGGAAGTTCTGTCTCTTTTGTTGATGGGTTTCTCAGTGCTTCTTCGTATACTTCTCTTACTGATCTGCTATTTACTCTTATGTTTTCAACGTTAATACTCTCTGTTCCTATCCTAGCTTCTGTAGGAAGTCCACCGTTTCCATATCTGTTCACTGATAGAGAATTTGCAACTATATCTGCATCGTGTGCAGGAACGTCTCTCCCTGGAATTGTATGAATAGCTTCTCGTCCTCCTCTCCCACGTCTACCTCGGCTTCCACCTTCCGCTGGAGCTGCTGCTGCGCCTTCTGCAGGTCTAGCACCTTCCGCTGCTGGAGCTGCTGCTGCGCCTTCTGCAGGTCTAGCACCTTCCCCTTCTCGAGCTTCTCCTTCGC
>Ga0074195_1001007_pt1 | contig 44889 bp, 45 predicted proteins | sample EPASupsiteHSE623_FD_64525 | JGI IMG/M metagenome (GOLD analysis project Ga0074195, IMG submission 64525) | Bioremediated contaminated groundwater from EPA Superfund site, New Mexico - Sample HSE6-23 | ecosystem: Environmental > Aquatic > Deep subsurface > Groundwater > Contaminated ...
TTCTCACCCAGGGGCCTTTGTAAACCAGATCAGTCTCATCTACTTGTACCATCTGTCCCACCACTGATTGAATTCGTATGCAAAGATATTTTAATGTAGGGGACATTTGGACGAATAGTAATAAACTTATCCTTTGTTGAATAATCTTTAATTTAACATGCTAAATATGTTTAGCTATATCAAAGCATTTCGTAACACGCCTTTAGGAAGTGAATCGTAGTCACCACCACGATTGCACCACCATAGGTGCACCAACCAAGGATACAACAGAACCTGGTCCGGGGTTCTGTTGCATCTTCGGGTGGTGAGCATGTGGTGTTTTATTCATGGCGGCGAGAGCTAACCAGATTAGCCAAGATGTGTTACTGGGAGTACACAAACAGTATAAGAATTCAAATTCTGTGCATGTTGATGTTTGATTTATGTTTTTTATCGCTTGGGGCTGGTTAATTTTATATCATTCAGATTTGGTGTTCAAGGTTCTACCTGGTTGGGTTCTAATGGGAATATCTTTCATCCTTGCAATCTTAACACTGTTATCTACGGGTTATGTTTGGATGAATTTGGGCGTGGAATTAATAAATGAGTATTCGTTTATCAATTCGCATATGGATAGGTCGGAAGAAAACCATCAATGGAAAATAACCACCTTCGCAGTTGTTGGAGCACTCGTTGCGGCCTTAATTGGTGGGTTTTTCACCTTATTGGGCTCTTATATTGTTTTGGATCAACAACAAAATGCATCGAATGAGCAACAAATAATTGAGCAACACAATATCGCCCAAGCATTATATTATGACATATCACGAACGGAAAACGGCACCATAGAATTTTTAGAAGGTTTAGGTTCTAAAAATGGCAACGAGACTGTTATAAATGTTACTGATTTGGTAAGTTCTGGTGTCATATTCGATATTAAGACGCCAATTTATAGAGATAATGGATTGTATTTCGCTTTTCAAAAAGACATCTCAAAGTTTGATAGCAATTTGTCAGCTAATATATACATCTATTATTCCAAACTTTTAAGTGCAGAACATGGGAGGCAATGCACCCACGAAATCGTATCTAAAGACCCCACTGGGCAAAACTTGACAAGCAGCGAAATTGCTGATTCTCGTATATACTCGACAAAGATGCTATTTGATTTAATTGATTCTATTACTCTAGCCGAATACTCGAAGGCCGAACTTAAAGCGAGATACAAATTAAATATCAATCTAGCAGCCAGTAAAGAACCTTTGTTTACTATAAAAGAGCCATCTTATAAAGGCAAATTATCGCAACCAGTTCGGCCCTTTGAAGTTAAATGGACGCCTGTTGCTGTTTCTGCAAAAGGTAGTTAGAGTTTCTGAGCTTTAATGCTATTATTCAGAAGCCTTAACCACTTATTTTCGCCGTCTACTCCAATTCCCGCCGCCTCCGCTGGCGTCTTGCCATTAATCCCCATGTGTGGCCTAATGAAGTTGTAATAGATCTGGTTCATAGACATAATTGGCGTGTCCCAAAACCAAAATTGAGATGCACTGAGTTGTCTCATCTCCCCCGAAAGCCCATCATCCTTATAAATCTCCCTTTCCTGGCTATCCCAAGGTCGATCGAAAATGGATAACCTGAATCAGATCCGCCTCAAAGGAAGGCAGGCAAACCCCTTCTTCATCCTCATGGGAATAGAGTTCGGCCCGTTCGGCGACGGCCAGGCCGAATTGCGAATGCAGGTGCGACCGGACATGCTCAACGGCGCGGGATGGCTGCAGGGCGGCATTTACACGGCTCTCTGCGACGAGGCCATGGCTCTGGCCCTCTTCACGATCCTGGAAGAGGGAGAGCGCATCGCCACCATCTCCGAGAGCACATCCTACCTGCAGGGCGTGAGGAGCGGCGAGATAACGGCGGTGGGAAAGGTCACCAAGAAGACCCGCAACCTTGCGTTCATGGAAGGCATTGTCAAGCGATCGGATGACGGCACAATCCTCTCCCGGACCAGCGAATCCTTCACCATATTTCGCAAGGGCTAAGAATAAATTGCCAAGGCTAAAAGCAAACGGGTGAAACGAAAAACCAACTGCGACCGCAAGAGATCCAGGGCTGCATTCACGGTAATTTAGCAGTGCGAAAGCCGGTCATCTCCTGGCCGCCCAGCTGCAGCTTTCGAACGATCTCGCCGGCGGCAATGGCATCATCGGCCTCGGCCAGTATCCTCGCCTTGCGAAGCGTGGTTCGCTTTCCGCAAGGGCAGGTCCTGGTCTTGGCGTCTTTCGGGGCGTAAAGATGCCTGCCGCAACTGCACCGGAAGACGATGAACATCAGGAGCTAAAAGGATTTTACTGGGGCGGCAGCAGAATTGCGTTGATGACGCCATCCTGGCCAGGCCGGTTGGTTATCCTGGCATCGCCAAGCTCAGTCTTGACTACAGCACCCTTGGTGAGGATGTTTCTTCGCATGTAGTGCAAATTGGCCTTGTTCTCCCGTACCGTCTCGATCTTGACCGTCTTGGTCTTGCCGGTCTTGGGATCTGCAACAGCGGCCATGTCGCCCCTGAGCATGCGCATCTTTATGTTTCCGCCCAAGGTCTCGATCTTCTTGGTTCTGACGGGCGCTATGGTGGTATCGCTCTGCTCTCTACCGGTCTCGAATTTTCTCTTTCCCCTGGCTGGGATTCTCTTCCCGCCTGTGGACTTTCGTCCAAACTTTCCTTGCCAACGCATATTTTAATTCCTCAGATCGCGAATTCTCTCTGACGCGCGATATTTAACGGTTGTGGTGCCTTTTCACCTGTACCAACCCCGCAGGCCAAAAGCTTTCCGCATCATTTCAGGCTCTTGGCCATGTAGGGTCCACAAAGATCGTATCCCAGTCGCCGGTAGTAGCCCCGCGCTCCGATGCCGCTGGTGATCTCCAGCGTCTCATAGCCCTTCCCGGCGGCCAGGGCCTCTGCTGTCTCCACCAGCCTTGCCCCGTACCCCCGGTGCTGCCATCCGTCCTTTCGCGTCCCGATGGGAACCATGGGGCCGTAGACGTGCAGCTCCCGCACCCGCGCCTGGGAGCCCAGACGCAGGCGCAGGAATCCGACCAGCGTATCGTCCTCGCCCTCGAAGGAGAGGAAGTGCTCCTCGCCACCGCAGGCATCATAAGTTTCGTGCTTTAGAGATACGTCGGCCTCGACAACGCCGCGCAATCCCGCCTCGCGACAGCGAATGCAGCGACACCTGCCCCCGTGCGACCTCAGACACTGCTGAGCCAGCTGGCGCAGGTTGGACTTCTGCACCCCCGCCACAATGAGCTGGGAGGGGATGTCCCGCTGCACCCGCTGCAGCCGCACGTAGCCGGGAAGGATGGCCTTAATCTTGGAGACCAAATGCGCCGCATCCTCGTCATTAAGGGGCCTGTACTCGCCCTTTTGGTAGAGCCGGAAAAGCTCCGTGCCTTCCACCACCAGAGTGGGATAGATCTTGAGATAGTCGGGCCGGAAGCGGCTGTCCGCAAACAGCTCCTGGAAGACCTCCAGGTCCACCTCCGGCGAGGAGCCCGGAAGCCCCGGCATCATGTGAAATCCCACCTTGAGCCCGGCCTCCCGCAGGGTGCGATTGGCCCGCACGGAATCCTCCACCGTATGGCCGCGCGACATGGCCCGCAGAAGATGGTCCTTCGTGCTCTGCACGCCCAGCTCCACCTTGGTGGCCCCGAGAAGGAGCATGTTCTCGATCTGCTTTTGGCCGCACCAGTCGGGCCTGGTCTCGAAGGTGGTGCCGATGTTGCGAACCGCGGCGGTCTCGTTGGCCGCGGCGACCCTGGCAAAGGACTGCCACCTGCGGCTGCCTGCGGCCGCTCGGGGAAAATCGTTCATGGCCTGCAGACAGCGCTTGACAAACCAGTGCTGGTAGCCCAGAGGCCGGGATGTGATCGTCCCGCCCATGATGATCAGCTCGGCCTTGTCCAGCGGATGGCCGATCTCGTAGAGCTGGGCGAGCCGGGCCGCCGTCTGCTCATAAGGGTCGAAGTGATGCTGCGCGGCTCGCAGTGCCGCAGGCTCCCGCCCCGTGTAGCTTTGCGGGGAGGTGCAGGAGATGCCGCCCGGGCAGGGAACGCAGGTACCGTGCGGGCAGCGGGCGGGCGAGGTCATGGCCGCGATGACCGCCACTCCCGAAAGCGTTCGCGTGGGCTTTCGCACCAGCATCCTGAGGCGCTCCCGCTCCTCGGGCCTTGCCGCGCCGAGGATGTCGGCGTTGCTCGGCAAAGACGGAAGGCGTAGGCGGGATGAGGCGCCCTTCTTGCGGGATTCCAGATCGGCCTCGGTCCTGACCTCGCCCGCCAGTACGGCATCGACTATTTGCCTCAGCTCAATTTCGAGTGCCTTTTGATCCCGGCATGCGAAAAAAGCCTCTTTCATCCCCATAGGATCTTTGCACGCCATAATTAAGCTCTTGGATAAGCTATTGATCGGCAAGAGCGTCCGCGAGACGTGAAACGAGATAAAAATATAGTTGCATATTGAAGCAGCGGGCAGCCTGCCGGTTTTCTCGGATTTAACGAGGGCAGTGGGCTGAACTCAGACTTCGAGAGTGCCAGTTTATTCTGGCCCGATATCGCCTTCAGCCTTCGCGTTCAAATACTCCTGCTCAATCTGCTGGGCCATGTTGCAGCGCATGAGTCCGGAGAGGAACATGCCTGCCACCAGGGCGTGCTCTTTTGACATATCTTTTAGCGCCTCTTTGAGCCCGGCGACCGCTTCTTCCTCGCTGCCAACCTCCGGGCTGAATAGTAGCATCTTGATTTTATCACCGATATTGATCATCTCTTCCGTCGGAATGTCAAAGAAACCGCGCACAATCTCCAGGACCATTGACTCCTCGTTTGGTTCGAACATGGCTTTAGCCTTGACAATCCATGATGAAATAGGTTTGGCAACTACAGCCCACTTCCCGTCTTCGCAACATCGGCCTGATGCATGGGCCCGCATGCCGCTCTTCTCATCTACTCTATCCACGTTGCAATGTCCTCCGCAGGCCTCCTTTGTGCAGCAGCCGGTGACTCCGCCGGCCAGCCCAGCGAGATTATGGCCACCGGCAGGATGCCGTCCTTAAGCCCCAGCCCCTCGCGCACCAGGGCGTCATCAAAGGCTCCGTTCCAGCAGGCTCCGAGGCCCGTGTCGTGCGCGGCCAGGAGAAGACACATCGCTCCGGCATCGGCATCCTGAATAGCATAGAGGCTTCCTCGATCGCCGTAGCGAAGGCTTGATCGAGGAACATCCGCGCACACCACCACGAGCACGGGCGCGCTCGACACATGCTTCTGTCCATAGGCCGTCATGGCCAGGACCGCTCGCATCTCCGGCTCGGTTATTACCACATACCTTCGGGCGCGCAGGTTCCCGGCAGAAGGAGCGGCCTCGGCTGCCTCGATCAGAGCAGCCACCTGCTCGCGGGAGACGGGTCTATCGTCATATCTGCGCACGGATCGCCGTCCTCGCAAAGCTTGCATGAATTCCATGCTTCTGATTTATGGCGGCCCGGGAATATGAAATTTTTCGGAATCTTACCGGCTAGAGCAGTTCACACATGAATAGAGGCTCCCTCCGCCCTAGTTGCCTCAGAGTTAGTCCGTCATCGCCGATGACCAGATAGGTATCAGGCAACTCAGGAATCGATCCACATCCGTCATCCGGCAAGAAACAGCCCGCGTTCACCGCCAGCGGCCCGCCCTTGCGCTGGTAAATGCCTGCACGATGCGTATCTCCATAGATGAAACAGTCCACCTTCCCCAGATTTCGGTCGCGCAGGAACTTCAAGATGGCCGGGTACTGACTCTGCACCGGCGTGAAGCGTGAGCTGTGCGTAGCCCCGGTCATGAACCACTGCAAAAGGCCGGAGGCTTTCCAGACCCGGTCCTCGAAGTCGACCATCTCTCCGATGGAAGCGGAGCGGTAGATGCTCTCGTAGGCATAGGTCATCATCGTTTCCAGATCTGCAGGCAGCGTCTCCTCACCGGAGAGCCGGCGCAGCTTTTGCACTAACTGCATGGATATGGCATGAATGCCGCCCAGATGGTGGCCGTGAGTAAATATAATATTGCGGTGGCAGCATCGGCTCCGGTAAACGGGATAGTACATATCGATATTGAGGTTGTCGATGAGCTGCTGCCATTGCAGAGTTGGGACGTAAACCGGATAAAGATCGCCACGCGCCACACGCTCCATGAACTCGTCTTCCTGATGCAAGACTACCAGATGGTGATCGTGGTTGCCCACCACGTAGCGCACCTTCGGAAAGGCTTTGGAGAGACACCTTAAGAAGAAGCGGGAATCCCGAATGGCCTTCTCGGGATTTACCCTCCAGAGGTCGAAGATATCTCCCAATAAAACGACCTCATCGCAGCCGCTCCCGTAGAGCGCCAGCTCCTGCATCAATTGCTCGACCTTCCTGGGGTCATTCAATGTCGCCGATGATAGACCAAAGTGAGTATCCGAGATCACAATAGATGCCAAGCTTGCCCCCTACAGGTTCTCCAGTCCTTTAATTACTGTTATTATTTATAAATATTATGAGCCATAATCGCATCCGGGAGAAAATAAGCCCTGCAAAGGTGGCATCCGGCCCCAAGCAAAAGGCAAAAATATGTTCTACCAAAAAGCAAATTTCCAAGATGATCGACATCGCCATTCCCAAAGGCAGCCTGCAAAACCAGACGCTGCAGCTCTTCGAGCAGGCCGGCCTGGAGGTCAAGAGAACGGAGCGGGAGTACAACGCCCGCATCGATGATCCCCGCATCGGCAAGGTGAAGATCCTCCGTCCCCAGGAGATCCCGACGTACGTGGCCAAGGGCTACTTCGATCTGGGCATCTCCGGGACGGACTGGGTGATGGAGTCCGGCGCAGTGGTGGCCAAGGTATGCGAGCTGAACTACGGCAAGATGGGACCGGGCAAGGTTAAGCTGGTCGTGGCCGTTCCCGAGAGCCAGGCCATTCGCTCCGCCAGCCAGATAAGGCCGGGCAGCCGCGTCTCCACCGAGTACCCCAACCTGACCCGCTCCTTCTTCCAGAAGCTCGGCATCCCCGTGGAGATTCAATTCTCCTTCGGCGCCACGGAAGCCAAGGTTCCGGAACTGACGGACGTGATTGTGGACCTCACCGAGACCGGATCGACTCTCAGAAAGAACGGCCTGAAGATCATCGATGTCATGCTGGAGTCCACCTCGGAGCTGATCGCCAACAAGAAGAGCTGGGCGGACCCGGAGAAGCGCGAAGACATCCTGGCCGTGGAGACGCTTCTTTCCGCAGTCTTGAGGGCGAAGGGCAAGATTCTGCTGAAGATGAATGTCCCCGAGGCCAAGATCGGCGACCTGATTGCTATCCTGCCCAGCATGAAGAATCCCACCATCTCCAAGCTCTACAACTCCGGCTACTACGCCGTGGAGACTGTGGTGGACAGAATGCAGGTCAACCTGCTCGTCCCGCAGTTGAAAAAAGCAGGGGCCGAGGACATCCTGGAGATGGCCATCTCCAAGATTGTCCCCTAGATCTTCTCTCCCCCCCAGCTTTTGGACCATATTTTTGGTGAAGATTTTTTTGGCAGAGCATTTTGCGAATAAGCTTGGCAGATCAATCTCTGGGGAGATTGATTTTTTCGCAGATTGACTTAAGCGGATCGAATTTTGCAGATCATTTTTGCCAGATTCAAATCAGGCGGATCGAATTATCAAATCAATTCTGGCAGATCAAATAGCCAGCAAATAGCAGGCATTAGATAAGAACGCAGATTTCAGAATTGAGCAGAAAATCAATCCTGCAATTTGTAATGCAAAGAAAACAGCGGGCGCGGGGGGATTCGAACCCCCGATCTACAGCTTAGGAGGCTGCCGCCTTATCCTGACTAGGCCACGCGCCCTTTTCGCCTTTTCCCGTATAACCATCACGTATATCAATCTTTCCGGATTGGCAACTGCGACGGGCTGCCGCTGCCTCTGGCAAATTCAGCGGATGAGCACCGCGCTCAAGACCACCACGAAGAGGCCCAGGAAGAACCAGCCCAGGATCCCTTCCAGCATGGCCAGGTGGCGGTAAACTCCCACCGGATAGGTATTCACCGGGGCCTGGGAGGTCGTGAACATGGCTATGCTGAAGTAGAGGGCATCGGTCAGGGAGACGCGCTTGCTGGGGCGCAGGCTGGGATTGCCCGGCAGCTCCATGCCCTCGATCTCAAACTTGTTCATGCCCTTTCCCGCCCAGAAGATCACGCCGAAGAGAAGGATGGTGAGGAGGCAGCACGCTGCCGTGTAGCTCACGCGAACGCCGTAGCCGCAGGAGATCCACGATACAATATCCGAGATCTTCGACCAGCCCCAGGGCTCCTGATCCTGGCCGATTCTGCGATACTGATAGTAGCAGTCGTCGGCATCATCGAACCACTCCAGGTTCTTGTAGTTCTTGACCAGGGCCAGATAGGCGGCACCGTTGTACACCATGCGATCCCGGATGGCATTCCAGCGAACCACGAACTTGGTGAAGTCGGCACCGTTGAGGTTGATCGTGGCCTCTTTTCCAAAGGTGGCATTGTCCAGCTGCATACTGTAGAGCCTGGCATCCTCCAGGATCAGGCCCTTACTGAACTGGGCATTGACGAAGTAAGCCAGATCTGAGAACTTCACGCCTCCGAAGTAGGCCGTCTCGCTGAAGATGACATTCCCGAAGTCCACCAATCCTCCGAAGCTGGAGAGACCGAAGGTGCTTCCCCGATCAAATGCCGCACCCCGGAAGACCGCGTCGCTCTGGAAGCTGGTGGCCGCAAAGGTGGCGTTTCCGGCAAATCGAGCAGCCCGGTAGGATGTGTGAGCGCCGAATTGCGTTTCCAGGAAGCTCACATTATTGAAGTATGCCATCTCGAAGGAGGCAAGCCGGGCGAATTGTGCGAAGTTGTAGTCCACATCCTTGGCGAAGCCCGACTGCATGAAGATCGCATCGCCGTTGAACTGAACATTTCCAAAGCTGGTATCGTTGAAGAAGCGTGCGCTCATGAAAGACGCAAGGCCCATAAAAACAGCGTTTCCGTAGTCCGTCTGTCCGTGAAACCGAGAGCCCGCAAACTTGGCATCATCCAGAAATCTGACCTTGGCAAAGCTGATGTTGTCCAGGAAGGTCGAGCCGCGCATATCCACCGGCTCATTAAAGGTCGCCCCGTCAAAGTTCAACGGTCCCAGAAATTGAGAGTTGGTGATTATCAGAGGCCGCGCCACCGGATCGACCAGGCCGCGTAGATCCAGCGAACCGGAAATGGTGACATTATCATAATCAAGCGGCTGGCCCGAGCGAATATCGGACACGATATCGCTGGCCTCAAGGACAGTGTCTGAGACAGCCTGGACGGATGGCGATCGAGCCGCCGGCTGTGCCTGGCATGCCCCACAAAAGAGCAGAAAGGCGACAAATAACAGCGCGCATTTAGAGATTCCGGTCACTGATATCGAGGAAGACCTACCAGGATTTATTATTTTGGTTTTGCATCACGACAAAGTCCAAAATCAAATCCGAAGAGACCGGCATCTGGTCTACCTTATCATCACCTTTCCCAGCGTGACCAGAAAGAGCGCCAACAACAGCCAGCCGAAGATTCCCTCCAGGATGACAAGGTATCTGTTCCTGCCCAGGGGAAGGAAGTCGATGGGCCCCTGCGAGAGAAATATCATGGTGCTGAAGAACAGGGCATTTCTGAAGGTGACGCGCTCGGGAACGCTGTCCTGCTCCGCCGGACCCTGCAGCGGCCTGGCAGATCTGCGGATGCCGTCGCCTCGCCAGAAGATCAGGGCGAAGAACAGGATCGTCAGCAGCGACCAGGCCACGGCATAGCCGGGCCGAACGCCATAGCCGCAGGAGAACCAGGCCAGGATATCGATGGCCTTCGACCAGCCCGGGCTCTTGTGCGCCTGATCCAAATACCGGTACTGATAGTAGCAGTCGTCCTCATCCTTGGACCAGCCCAAATTGTGGTAGTTGTTCACCAGCGCCAGATAGGATCCCGGGTCCCAGACGACGTGGGTCTCCATCTCGCTCCAGTGAACCTTGAGCCGGTCAAAATTGGAGTCGTTCAGGATGATTCGGGCATCGCGCCCGTACCGGCCATCGTCCATGAGAAAGGTCGAGATTTGAGCGCTCTTGAGAATCAGGTCACCGGCAAAGGATGCCTTCTGGAAGCTGGCGATGTCCTCGAACTTGGTCAGGCCGAATAGTGCAGTCCCCAGGAATCTGGCCTCGGAAAAGTAAGCTGCATCAGAGAACCGGGCCAATGCGAAGTTTGCCTCGTTGGAGAAGGTGACATTGCCAAAAGAGGATAGGCCCTGGAACTTCACCAGGCCGAACTGGGCAAGCTCTGCAAAAGACGCGTCCTCGAAGCTGACGCCTCCGTCGAATCGACTGCGAAGGAAATAAGCAGCGCGGCGAAAGGCGGCAGAGCTGAAGTCTGAAGTTCCCGCAAAGGTCACATCCGAGAAGCCTGCGTCTCCGGAGAACCGACTTTGGGAGAAGAAGGAGTAGCTGCGGAAGACGGAGTAGTTGAAATTCACATCCTGAAAATCAACACCATTGAAGCTGGCATCCTTCTCGAACTGTGCTTCCACAAAGTTCGCGGGACCGCGGAACCACGTCCAGTCAAAGACCGCGCCCTGGCGGAAGGTCGTGCCCGTAAAGCTGGCAGCGAGGAAAGAGGAGGCACCAAGATAGGCGCGCCCCTCGAAGACCGCCTGATCAAAGGAGGCATTCTCAAAGACTGTTCCTGCCAGGATGACATCCTTCTCCACGGTCACGCCGGCAAAGCTGGCATTGGCCAGCGTGCAGTTGATGAGCGAGAGCGTGCTCTTGGCCCTCGCCCCCGGCAGCGAGCTCAGATTCAGGTCGCCCGCAATGGTGTAGCCTTCGTAGTCCACCGGCCCGCCCTCTGCCATCCGGGAGAGGATCTCGCTGGCCTGCACTTGTTGGGGAGCGGATGCATTGGCAGCTTCATCACACATTCCCGCACCGAGGGAAGCCAGCAGCAAGAACAGGAGGATCAGAATTCGAAGAGACATTTGCAGGTGAGGTTGTTGCAGAGAGAAATATAATTCTTTTTCTGCATTCATAAAGCCCAAAAAGGCACCAGGACAAATTTTGCTGCTCCTGCATCGGATCGAAGTATCGGCGGATCGCGAAGAGCAGAGCACTGGCAGACAGGGACTGCCTTCCGGCAAAACTATTTACCTCCGGCAGCGCTACTGCAGGCAACATGGACGGCATCGAAGCCAGGAAGACCCTCACCAAGCAGGGATACCATCTCGTCGGCTCCGGGGCGGTCAAGCCCTGCCTCTGGCTCAATCGCAGCATGCGCGGCGGTGATCAGTGCTACAAGCATCATTTTTACGGCATCTCCAGCCACCGCTGCGTGCAGATGACGCCGACCCTCGCCTGCAACCAGCTCTGCCTGCACTGCTGGAGGCCGATTGACGACCCCATTCCAGGCGGCGAGCCGCAGGAGCCGGCTTCGTTTCTGGATGGCATACTGCATGAGCAGCTGAGAATTCTCTCCGGCTACAAAGGGTCCCAGACCACGGACCAGGCCCGTTTGGCGGAGGCCGGCGAACCGAAACATGTGGCTATCTCTCTCATGGGCGAGCCCACGCTTTACCCATATCTGCAAGAGCTGGTCGAGCTGGTCGCAAAGCGAGGTATGACCTCCTTCGTGGTCAGCAACGGAACAAATCCCGAGGTGCTGGAGAGCCTGAAGCCGACACAGCTCTACCTCAGCCTGAATGCACCGGATGAAGAGACATACCGGCGCGTGTCGCAGCCGGTGGGAGACCTTTGGCCGAGAATCCAGGAGAGCCTGGCCATCCTCCGCAAGCATTCCTGCCGCAGCGTGGTGCGCATGACGGTTGCTCGCGGCCTGAACATGGGCCCGCCGGAGGAGTTTGCCAAAGTACTGGCGCTGGCTGAGCCGGATTTTGTCGAGGTCAAAGCCTACATGCATCTGGGTCGCTCCCGGGCAAGACTTAGCAGGGACGCCATGCCGGAGCACGCTGAAGTTCTGGATTATGCAAAGCGACTGGGGGATGCGCTGGGCTACGAATTATCGACAGACGTGCCGCTGTCCCGGGTTGCGCTCCTCAGCAGCGGCCGCATCCCCCGGAGCCTCGGTCTATAGAAAAAGATAATCCCAAAGCCTGTACCGATCCCGAGATGTGCAGGATAATGCAGCATAACAAAACATAATTTATTTGGAACCTATGAAAATGGACTTTAAGAAGGATGACAGTCATTCACACCTGTTTAAAGTTAAGGGACGGCAATGAGGAGAGAGGCGCAAAATCCTCCAGTGGGAAAACTATTTTTGCGGGTAGGTCCAATTAGATTTTGATCTGGTGAATTGCGGGCAAGGAATGGCGAAAAAGTTCGGGTGAATTTATGGAAAGTGAAATCAAGATCATGCTGGTGGAAGACAATATCGAGGACGCCACATTCACAGAACGTGTCCTGAGGTTCAACAAGCTGCATAGGGATCTGGTCCTGGCTGCCAGCGGTCAGGAGGCGTTGGAAGCATTGGAGAAGTGCGATCGGGAGTCCAACCCTCCGAATCTCATATTACTGGACATCAACCTCCCCGACATCAGCGGCATAGATCTTCTCAAGCAGATCAAGAAAGACGCGCGCTTTTCCAAAATCCCCGTGGTCATCCTCACCGGGTCGAATGAGGATGAAGATATTCAAAAGAGCTACGACCTGGGTGCCGGAAGCTATCTGGTCAAGCCCATCTCCAACAATGCCTTGATGCAGGTCATTGAGAGACTATTCTAGCCTGACGCCAGCTGTCTCGCCACCCTGAGGTTGCCCAGATCATCGCGCCGGGAATCGATGGGCGTCTCCAGGATCATGGGAAGAGCGCGAATTGCCTCATGCCCCAGTATTGTTCTGAAGCCCACCTCGCCTATCTGCCCGAGACCGATATGCTCGTGCCGATCCAGGTGTGACCCAAGAGTCCCGCGACAGTCGTTGAGGTGAATGAGCATCAGTTTTTCCAGGCCGATGTTGCTCTTGAATTGATCCAGCGTCTCACCGAGCCCTTCCGGCGTCCGCAGTTCATATCCGGCAGCGAAGAGATGGCAGGTGTCCAGGCATACGCCCAGGCGCGATCGCCTATCCAGCAAAGAATCGATGATGGCCGCGATCTCCTGGAATGATCCGCCCATGCTGTTCTTCGTGCCGGCGGTGTTCTCCAGTAGAAGAACCACATCGTTTTCGGCTCTGGAAAAAGCCAAATCCAGGGCGCCCACAATCCTCTGCAGGCCCTGCTCCCAGCCCGCGCCGAGGTGGCTTCCCAGATGTGTGACAAGAAATGGTATGCCCAGCATCTTGCATCTCGCAAGCTCCGTCGCGAGGGCATCTATCGACTTTATGTAGACGTCATCCCTGGGGGAAGCGAGGTTAGGCAGGTAGGGCATATGGTCCACGGCCAGATCGAGGCCTGAGCTTCGGAATTGGGCGGCAAATCTCTCTATGTCGTCATCCGAAATCGGCCTGATCTTCCAGCCCCGCGGATTGGATGAGAATATTTGAAATACATCGCAGCCTTTTTCCTTTGCCCTGCCCACCGCTTTATCCACGCCCCCTGCAATGGAAACGTGCACGCCCATTCGCGCCATGAGAGCCACAAGAGCGCCACTTCCAGATCAACCTGGCCCCAAAGACGCCTTCTTGATACTTGCAGAATGAATTTCCGCAGGGAGAAATTGGATGAAAATGGGAAGAGAAATTAGATAATCAATAACCAACAGAAGGATATTGAGCGCTGAGCCGATGATGATAAAGTTACTCTGAGTTCGTGATGAGCCCTATGAGTTCTGAGGCGCGCAAAACAAAAATCGAATATAAGAAAAAGAGCTTTTCGCCATCCATCCGGCGACGCAAGGCAAGCCTACTTTCCCTCGGACGCCATGCCGGCCTTGGCCCATCGACTTATGTTGTCGATCAGGTTCAGCTCCATGATCTTTCGGGCATCGTAGAGCATCTCAGCCACGTCATTCAGGGCGATGCTCTTCTTTTGGCCTTTTTTATCGACCACCTCAATGACCGCACCGGGCTTGGATTTGCTCGACTCGCGCATCAAGCCTGCCAGCCTTGAGCAGGCATTCTTGAGGTAAGTTATCGAGTAGTCAGATGTAGGCTTCCTGTCGGTGAGGTTCTTATTGACCTCCTTGATTGACCAGCATAAAGTAAGAATATCGCTATACATCTCGGCACCCGGCAGAAGATCGCCTGCAGTCTATTTAAAAGCTGTGGAGAAAAAGGTGGGGCTGGTGAGATTCGAACTCACGATCGACGGGTCTCTCCGATACCGAAGTGTTCAGCCGAAGAACGGTGGCTGAGAACAACCCATTTCAGTGCTCCAACGGATCATCAACGGCCTCCCCGTCGAGAGAACCTCAGCAGACCCGTTGCTCATCATTAAATTATACCGCTGGAGCCCGTCGCCCTACCTGGCTGGGCCACAGCCCCGCTTTAAAGCGGGCCGGGAGGGATTTGAACCCCCGACCTAAAGGTTAAGAGCCTTTCGCTCTACCTGACTAAGCTACCGGCCCGGACTCCTCCAACGTTGATGCTAGATATATACGTTTCGGGTGAGCCCGGGCGCCTATTCTCTGTAATGCCGCAGAACGCCAGAAGCACAGAAGAATAGAATCCCGAAAGCTCAGAACAAAAGAGGAAAAATGAGCGGCGACTGGATAAATGACCGCTTCAGAATATGTTGATGTACCTCTCCACTTCCCAGGGGTGAACAAAGGTGTTGTACGCCTCCCACTCGGACAGTCCCAGGCGCATGATGTTCTCGAAGACATGCTCGCCCAGGGCCGCCCGTATCACTCTGTCCTGTTCCAGGCAATCCAGCGCCTCTTTCAGGTTGGCGGGCAGAGTTCGAATTCCCATGGCCTTGCGCTCCGCGGCGGTGAGGTGGTAGACGTTGAGGTCCACGGCGTCTCCCGGATCGATGCCCCTTTTGATGCCGTCCAGGCCCGCCGCCAGGATGACGGCGAAGGTGAGATAGGGGTTGCAGGTGGGGTCGGGCGAGCGGAACTCCAGGCGCGTGGACAGGCCGCGGCCTGCAGGAATGCGAATCAGGGAGGAGCGGTTCGGCCCGGACCAGGTGATATAAACGGGCGCTTCGAAGCCTGAGACCAGGCGCTTGTAGGAGTTGATGAGCGGATTGGCTATGGCGGTTATGGCGCTGGCGTGCTCGATCAGGCCGCCCACGAAGAACCTGGCCAGGTCGCTGATGTCCATGGCCGCGCCGGGATCGTAGAAAGCGTTCTCCTCGCCCCGGAAGAGCGAGATGTTGGCGTGCATGCCGGTACCGGCCGCCCCGTAGATAGGCTTGGGCATGAACGTGGCACGCAGGCCCTCGCGCATGGCGATGGTCTTGGTGACGTACTTGAAGGTGACCACTTTGTCGGCATTCTTGAGCGCATCGTCATAAACGAAGTCGATCTCATGCTGGCCGCGCGCCACCTCATGGTGCGAGGCCTCGATGGTGAAGTCCATCTGGGTCAGGGCGCGAATGATCTCGCGGCGCACATCCTCCGCCAGATCCACCGGACCGAGATCAAAGTAGCCGCCAAAATCGTGGGGCGTGGTGGCCGACCCGCCGTTCTGCTTCTCAAAGAGGAAGAACTCGAGCTCCGGACCCACATTCATCTTGTAGCCCATCTCCTTCGCGGCCTCCAGCTGGCGGCGCAGCACGCAGCGTGGGTCGCCCTCGAAGGGAGAGCCGTTTGGAAGATGAACGTCGCAGATCAGCCGCGCCTCGTTGGAGCCGTCCTTGCTCCGCCAGGGCAGGATGCAAAAGGTGGAAAGGTCCGGGCGCAGGACCATATCCGACTCCTGAATCCGGGCAAAACCCTCGATGGATGAGCCGTCGAAGGATATGCCGCTCTTCAGGGCCTTTCCCATCTGGCTGGCGGGAATGGCCACGTTCTTGACTATGCCTGAAATATCCGTGAACTGAAGCCGGAGGAACTCAACGTTCTTCTCCTGAATGGTCTTTAGCACCTGCTCTGGGGAGTACATCGTAACATCATTCTCCTGCATTGCCTCTTTCCTTGGGACCGACCCTGAACCGTGATCCAGGGGAGCAAAAGCCACATATACAGTCCGCCGGGGGAGTTGTTATGAAGTTTTATGAACAAGCCTCAACCTGGTGTTTTATATAACTAACCGATCGGAAAGAGGGACCCCGGTAAACGGCAGAATTCAAGAAAGCGCAAATTTCGCTCAGCTTGCGGAAATATGCTTATGTAGTGCTGTAATCTTTATGGAGATTTGATGTCCGGCAAGAGAGTACTGGTGGTAGATTCGGGGGGCAGAGGAAATGCTATAGCTCATGCCTTTGCCCGGAGCGATAGGGTGAAGGCTGTTTTTGTCGCCCCCGGCAATGCAGGCAGCGAGATGATGGACAAATGTCGCATCGCTGCCGAGAACGGCAGGCCGCTGAAGTCCATCCCCGAGCTGCTAGATTTTGTGAAGAGGGAGCAGATCGACCTGACCTTTGTGGGCCCGGAAGGCTATCTGTCCGACGGCATGGTCAACGTATTTTCGGAAGAGGGGCAGCGCATTCTCGGCCCGAAAAGGGAAGCGGCGATACTGGAGGGCAGCAAATGCTATACCAAGGACCTGCTCAAGAGCCTGAAAGTCCCCGTGCCACCCTGCCGGAACTTCGAGGGTGCCGCCGAGGCCCGCGAGTATGTGCGCCAGTACTGCGCCGAGAATCCCGGGAAGGGTTTGGTGATCAAGGCGGACGGCCTGGCTGCCGGAAAGGGCTCGGTCGTCTGCGGCTCGTCCGGGGAGGCTCTGTCCACCGTCGAGCGCATCATGGTCGAGCCCAGGCTCTTTGGAGCGGCAGGAAAAAGGATCGAGGTCGAGGAGAGGCTGGAAGGGCGTGAGCTGATGTTCTTTGCCCTGAGCGACGGCGAGACGGTTCTGCCGCTGCAGTCGGCCCTGGACTACAAGCAGGCCTTCGCCGCGGATGAGGGCGTGGCCGTCCGGCTCTTCAACAAGCTCTCCAAAAACCCGTGTCTTGACAACAATCCCAATACGGGCGGCATGGGCGGATTCTCGCCCCATCCCTGGCTGGACGAGGAGCTGACGGAGAAGATCATGAAGAGGATTGCCGTTCCCACCGTGCGCGGCTTCAAAGAGGCCACAGGCCACGACTACGTGGGCGTGATCTACTTCGGGCTCATGATCTCGGAAGAGAAGGAGCCGTCCGTTCTGGAGATCAACGTGCGCCTGGGCGATCCCGAGGCGGAGGTGATCCTGCCCAGGCTGAAGACCGATTTCTACCAGATCTCCGAGGCCATGCTGGACAGGAAGCTTGGCTCACTGCAGCTGGAGTGGTCGCCGGAATATTTCCTGGGCATCTGCGCCATCTCGGGAAGGGCCATCAAGCCGCTCTCATCGGGCGGTGGCGGAGAGAGGCCCGGCTATCCGGGAGAGCACTACACCAACATGCCCATCAACGGCCTGGACAGGGTGGACCCGGACATCCTGGTCTACCACAACGGAACCGCCTTTGGTGCGGAGGGTGCGGATAAGAGCAGGCTGTTCACCACCGGCGGGCGCGTGCTGACCCTGGTGGCCCATGCCGAAACCCTAGCCGAGGCCAGAAGCAAGGCTTACGACAACATCAAGAGGATACGCTTCAATGGAATGCGCTACCGCAAGGACATCGGCCTCGGGTATGTTTGAGTTATTACAGGAGCAAAAGAAGCGATGATCATATTCGGCTTGGAAGGAACGGCCTGGAATCTCAGCGCGGCCCTGGTCGACGAATCGGGCGTGATCTACGAGAAGAGCGCCACCTACGTTCCCGCCAAAGGCGGCATTCACCCGCGTGAGGCGTCGCAGCATCATGCCGAGCACATGGCCGGGGTGGTGGGCGAGGTCCTCGGCAAAGCCCGCGAGCAGGATCTGAAGATCGACGCCGTCGCCTTCTCTCAGGGTCCGGGCCTGGGGCCGTGCCTGCGCACCGTGGCCACGGCAGCGCGCGTGCTCTCGCTGCGCTTCGGGCTTCCACTGATCGGAGTCAATCACTGCGTGGCTCACATCGAGGTCGGGAAGTGGCAGTCGGGTGCCAGCGATCCTGCGGTCATCTACGTCAGCGGAGCCAACTCCCAGGTTCTCGCCCTGCGGGCGGGCCACTACAGGATCTTCGGCGAAACGCTCGACATCAGCGTGGGAAACGCCATCGACAAGTTTGCCCGCAGCGTCGGCCTGCCCCATCCCGGCGGCCCCAAGGTCGAGGAGCTGGCCCGCCAGGCCAAGAACTACATCCCTCTGCCCTACACGGTGAAGGGGATGGACCTCTCCTTCTCCGGCCTTTCCACGGCGGCGAGCGAAGCCGCCAAAAAGCACGACCTGGCCGATGTCTGCTACAGCCTGCAGGAGACGGCCTTCGCCATGCTGGTGGAGGTTACGGAGCGGGCTATGGCCCATGCCGAGAAGAAGGAAGCCATGCTGGTAGGGGGCGTCGGTGCGAACAGGAGGCTGGGCGAGATGCTGAACACCATGTGCGAGGAGAGGGGCGCGAAGTTCTTCCTGCCGCCGCGCAAGTTCATGGGCGACAACGGCTCCATGATCGCCTACACGGGATTGATCATGCACAAGAGCGGCACATGCACGCCGCTGGCTGAATCGAAGGTGCGTCCAGGATACAGGACGGACGACGTGGTGGTCACCTGGGCATGAAGATCGCAATAGACGTTGATGGCGTTCTGGCGGACCAGGTCGGCGCCGTCCTGAACGTGATTGAAAGGGAATACGGTTTGAGGTATTCGAAGAGCGATGTCGATCGCGCCCACTGGAGTTTTAACGGCAAGGACATCTGGCTGGAGATCAGCAGACTGCTGGACGACCACGAGTATGTTTTGGGCATTGCGCCTATCGACGGCTCGAAAGACGCAATCGAGCAGCTGGCCGGTCAAGATCTGTATGACGTCTTCGTGGTAACAGCCAGAAGGCCGAATGCAGAGAACGCCACCCGCGAGTGGCTGAGGGCACATTTTCCCGCCCTTACCAAATACTTCTACGCCAGGACGGGCACCAAGCAGACCATCCCCTCCGATGTTCTGGTTGACGACTTCGATCTGAACATCGTCGAATTCGTGAAGAGCGATCCGAATCGGAAAGGAATACTGTTTGTGCATCCCTGGAGCAGGAACGGCGTGGACATCGAGAGGTACTCGGACCAGGTGTATCTCTGCCCGGAATGGCCAAGCGTGATCAGAGCGATAGAAGAGATACAGGAAGCATACTGACGGATTGTGAACTTTTGCGCGCGAGCGGCATTAAGCTACGCTCGCATCCCAGCGCCTCTGCCTTCATCCTGCTGGCCTTCTGCCTGGCCGCCTCCCCAAATATGCCAGTTCAGGGCCTGTTTGCAGGCGATATGTGCCCACAAAAATATTATAGCATCTTTGCAATGTTTACACCATGCCTTTATATTGTTAAACGTCTTATATTATTTAGGTGTTCGAATCGAGAGGTGTAAGTAATGCCATACTATCCGATGATGGATTGGTACCCCTTCATGGGTTTCTGGATGAATTTCATTTGGCTGATAATTATACTGGCGATTGCTTATTTTATCTACAAGCAGATCAAAAGCGAAAAGATCCTTACGTCTGGCAAGAGCGCAGAGGACCTTTTGGCCGAGCGATACGCGAAGGGAGAGCTGACACGAGAGCAATACACGCAGATGAAAGAGGACATAAAGAAACCCAATTAAGGAGGCAGCGGCTCCGAAGAGCAATTATCCATGTTTGTTGTTTTGGATTCTTGGGCGGAGGGGAGGCTATCGCCCATCCGGAATCCCCCATCTCATCCGTCCAGCGAAAAGACTAAATATAATAAACATAAATTATAATTTTTGTAAGTGATAACTTCCATATCAAGTTGGTGGGCTGGAGAGTTCGGGTCCTTTTCCTCCTTCCTGAATTTCTCCGGCCAGTCTCTTCAAAAGCTACTTGGCCATCCATTCCAGAGCGATCCGTATTATTTCAAGGGCAAGGATTCAACAAGAGTAATCGCGATGAAAATATAACTGCGATCGCAGCGACGGATGCCATTCTTTCTTCGATCTTTCAATGATCATTTCGCAAATCCTCCATAAGGTGCTTGTACTCATTTTATGGGATCGCTTGACAATTCAAATTATTGTTTTTATGGAGATGTGGAGTCCAGAAAATATTTGCATCTGCTCGGAAATTCGCTTCGTGAATCACCATATTTTTGCTCATGAGTCCGAGCAACCCGCATCTGGAAACCATCATCCCGCAAGGCTTTCGGCTTATCCAGAATTCCCTGGCTTCAATTCTTCCCACGTCCGTAGAATCCCGATGCCACAAATACAATCACCCCGCCGGCGATCAGCAATCCAATGCCGATAGACGCATACGGGTATTTTCCTCCATTCTGCGGAGCAGATGCCGGAGCGTTTTGGCTGGAATTGGACGGCCTCTTCTCCTCAGTCGATATCTCATCCGAGGTATTGACGGAGACAATTTTCGGGATCACAGACGCATTCACCACCGCCGTCGTCAGAGGGACCTGCACCTCTTTGTAATCGCCCGGTTTCGCGTATTCGTACCTGATATTCTCTTCCATTCGTTCCTTGCTCACGAAGTTTATTCCATCTCGAGTATAGGCAGTCTTGGTGTCTGCCCCAATACAGACTACGCTGAGCAAGACCAACAGAACGAAGAGGCAGGATACAATTCCAGTTGATCCCTTCAATGCAATGCTAATGATGCCCATCTGCAATTCCCCACCTGCGTAAGTTGCACATCATGGCATAAAAAAAGCTCGAAGGCCATTTCAGCCTTCCTCCGACCTGGCCCCGAATTCCGGTCAAGGGATACCGGAAGAGATAAAATAGGAATGGAAAGAGGTACTTGTGCCGGGGATCAGCCCGCATTCTCCTAATGGTCCCCTACAACTACGGTATTATGAGTCGATCCGAGTTTCAAGATATTGCGGCTTTTCAGGGCACTGAGCGACTTCTGAGCAGCGTTTGCCTCCGTCGTGCGGTTGAGTGCCAGGAGCGACTGGGTCTTTCCCTGCAGAGCATTCTCGTTCTGTGGGTTCAGGGCCAGCGCCGCATTGTAAGAGTTCAATGCTTCCTGGTATTTGCCGAGGAAGTAGAGAGAATTGCCCAGATTTAGCCAGCCGTCGGCTAGATAGGGATCAAGCTTTACGGCCTCTGAATAGGCTGCAGCAGCCTTTTCGTAAGATCCAACCAGATATAGCTCGTCGCCCTTAGCTTGCCAATACCGGGAAGTTCCATTCTCCAGGATCTGGCTGCTCGTGGACCCTAGATATTGGTATGTCGGGTACATCGGTACGTATGACGAATAGCACTGATCGCAATAGAGAAATCTGTATGCTTCAATATCCCATAGATGCTGCTGTACTTGCGCACTGGTGGGATAATTGCAGCCGTAGCCGTAACAACCCCAGGATGCAGAGGCGGTCATTACGGCCGAACAAATGAATAGGCCTGCCAGGGTCGCATTCAGCAATAGCGACCATCCCTTTGATTTTTTCATTGCTCGCCCTCCTACTATAAATTCACCATATCTACTCCTCGTATTAACCTGGGATGGCAAATATGGATTGTGGTAGAAATGCGGCCTGGAACATAAAAATTAATGGTACTTCCCTGCACAAAACACAATTGCCATAGATCTGCAGCGTGCTAAAATCCCTCGTCTTATCGGTTCGGCATTATTCACGCTTGCCCATTTATTCAGGGAATTTCAGAAAATTAAAAAGTAAAAACCTTTGCGTCACCTTCCTACTTCTGGCCCTGGGAAAATTCCAGCCTCTTTTCCGGCGCCTGCCCGAGCTTCGTCAACGCCTCGTTCTTTTTTTCCAGGAAATCCTTGTTGGACGGGTCCAGGGAAACGGCCTGCTCGAAGCTTGCCAGGGCCTCTTGGTCGGAGTTTTGCGCCATCAGAACCTCGCCCTTTGCGCTCCAAGCATCCGCGTTCTTGGGGTTGATCTTTGTAGCCTGATCCAGGGATTGCAGAGATTCATTATACCTGCCGCTCTTTGCCAGTGTTATTCCCTGCTGATACCACGCCTTGTCCAGGGATGGAGCGAGCTTCGTGGCTTGGCCGAATGCCTGCAAGGCATCATCGTGGCTTCCCTGCTTTTCCAGAATCATGCCTTTGTTGTACCAGGAGCTCGCGCTCTTGGGGTTGATCTGCAAAGCCTGGTCCAGGGAATCAAGCGCCTCCTGGTCCTGCCTCAGGGCGCCGGATAGGATCAGAGCCCTATCGTTATAAGCCTCGGCATCGGATGGATTGAGCTTTATGATCTGATCGAAGCTGTCCACAGAGTCCCTGTATTTATTCATCTTAAGTTGCAAATTGGCCTTAAAGTTCCAGGCCCACAGGTCGGTGGCATTCAGATCCAGGTATGTGTCGATGTCCTGCAGGGCCAGAGAATACGAGCCATTCTGGTAATCGCTGGCGGTCTGGGCCAGCCAGTACTTTGCATCCTGGCCGTCTGCCGGCATTGCGGCAACTGCCAGAAAAATGGAGAGGAGAAGCAGCACGAAGTGTCTCATGCTTCCTAATGTAATGGCGAAAGTGGATATAGATTGCGGTCAAATATTTATAATGATAATAACCGATAAGAATGGTGCTTTTTCCCTTCGGTTTGATTTTATCACTTAAATGGTATATTCTGCAATTAGAGGGAAGTTGGCAAGAGAGATGTTCGCAAAAAGAATGGCAAGAGAAGGCAGAAACAGCCTACAGCGCGACCTTTTCCGCTTCTTCCGGCGTGTATCCCTTGTGAACAACCGTGCACAGCCTCTTGACCAGCAGCGTGGGATTCTTCGCCTGGAAGACATTGCGGCCAAAGGCCACGCCCGCTCCACCCACTTGGATGGAGTCGAAGACCATCTGCAAGAGGTCTTTCTCCGTGTCCATCTTGGGTCCGCCGGCGATGACCACAGGCACGTTGCAGCCCTGCACAACCTCTTTGAAGGTCTCGGGCGATCCGGTGTAGTTGGTCTTGACGATATCCGCTCCCAGCTCCGAGCCGATGCGGGCCGCCAGCTTCACATATTCCACATTGTGCTCCGACTTTACCTTCGGGCCCCGGGGGTACATCATGGCGATGAGAGGGATTCCCCACAGGTCGCAGGTGCGAGCCGTGCGACCCAGGTCGTGCAGCATCTCTGCCTCGTCATCTGCGCCGACGTTCACGTGGATGCTCACGGCGTCCGCTCCCACCCGGATGGCGTCCTCAACATGTGTCACGAGAACCTTATGGTTTGGGTCGGGGCCGAGAGAACTGGAGGCAGAGAGGTGAATGATCAATCCGACATCTTTGCCGTAGCCCCGGTGGCCGTGCAGCGGCAGACCCATGTGTCCCAGCACAGCGTTAGCGCCGCCCTCGGCCACTTTATCCACAGTGGCAGGCATGTCGATCAGCCCGGCAATGGGGCCGACGGATATGCCGTGATCCATGGGAATGATGACCGTCCGATGAGTTTTGCGATCCAGGATGCGCTCCAGCCTGATCGCCTTTCCGATCTTGCTCATGGTCGAGACCATGTAAAGACTGAAATTAAAGATGATGGTCGAAGACATGCGACCGCTGTGAAAAGAGAGAAAGGTATAGAAAAGCCGGCTGGACACGAAAAAATGGTCGGCAGTCCCGGACATATCGGCACTGCTCGATATCTTCGCACCGCTCGAAGAACTTCTTCTTCAGGATATGTCCACCTTTGTCTCCGGCTTGACCGGCATCTCCTTTTGATCCAGGTAAAGCATTGTGGCCAGACCGTAGATGTAAGGCAAGGAGAGCAGGCTGAGCAGCGCTCCGATAATGGGAATTAGGGGAAGCACAGCGGTTATGGCCAGGGAGACGATGATTATTATCAGCGCGTCGGACAGGTTCTCCTTGAAGAAGCCCCAGCTCGTCTTGAGGGCATCCATGCCGGATTTTCCATCGATCATCACCGCCTGAGCCACGAAGTAGAAGGCAAAGCTGAGGATCAGGCCGGGGATGATGAGGAGCATGTACCCCACAGCCGTTATTATCCCGGCCAGGAGGGACGAGAGGATGAGCGGCTCCATCTTGCCTTTGGAGATCTCCCAGGCGGCATTAAGGTCGACCTTCCTGCCGGAGGATGCCTCCCGGATCATCTCTATGGTCACGCCCTCCGCGACGAAGAACAGCACAATCAATATTATTATGAACAGAAGCAGTCCGCCCACCGCGGAGAAGGCCATGACACCGCCGCCCCCGCCCATAACTGCGGCCAGGCCCATAAATCCGGCAAAAACGGCCAGACCCAGAATCAGCGCCGCAATGGGAAGCAAGGACGGCACGATCATTACGGGATTGGCCTTGTAGATCTCGAAAGCTCTGGAGAATATGTCTCCGAGAGATCTCTTGCCATGTGCTCTGGCCTGCTCTTCTCCTTGTATCGGCACAGGAACACCAGCTACGCTTTCCGGTAAATTTGAGTCTGAATCCAAGAAAATCACTCTCGTAGATTGCATTTTGGTTTTTTGTTTGGCTTCATTTGCCTCTGAATCTATATCAAATTTTGGTGGAATGTCAGGATACTGTTCGGACCAAATCCCATCCTTCTGTGGAGACTTTTTCCCGGAGTAATAATTTATGCAACGACTCGCATTTGATATTTGTGCCAGGATATGCTACCTGAAAGAAGAATATGGATGATCGATAGCGATGTTGGACCCAACCGTATTCTTTATTACCATTCAAAGTTATGTCGTCGTGGGGGAATCGTATGAAGTGGTTAGCAATAATTCTTGGTACTATATTTGTGATCGCGGCTGTCGCGCAGGCGGATAACGGGAATCCCGCGTTGACCATCGAGGGCATGGGGACCGCAACCGCTCCCGCGGATACGGTCAGCATCTCCGTATCCGTGACCAGCAGCAATAACAACATGACTCAGGCCCAGGCCGAGGTCGGCGAGTCGATGAGCAAGGCGATCGATGCTCTGAAGGCAGCCGGTGTTAAAGACGATGAGATAATGCTGGATCAGTCGAGCGGCACGAAAAGTTCGCAATATATCAGCAGCAACGTTTGCAGAACAATAAACAACACCACCGTATGTGAGAATAGCAGCTACGGTGCATCATCCCTGGAGAAGTCTGCAGTCATTCGCATGATGACCACGGATCAGTCCAGGATAAACTCCGTCATCAACGCCGCAAAGTCCGCCGGAGCTGATGCTTATGCGGCCGGATACGGACTCAGCGACGGCAGCAAGGCTGTAACGGAAGCCCGCCAAAAAGCAGTGGCCAATGCCAAGGAGAATGCGCAAGGAATGGCATCCGCCGCCGGAGCGCGCCTGGGAAAGGTACTTTACATCTCCGATTACGGCTATCCTGATGTGAGCATGAAGGAATCTTCATTCTCCGGCCAGCCGGGCACCGTGGAAGTCACATCCTACGTAATAGTAACCTATGAGATCGTGAGCTGAGACGAAAGCAGCTCACTCTTTGATTTTCTATCGGTAATCGCAATCTTTAAGGCGGTTCAGGTACATTATATCATGGGGATTTTATGAAGAAGTTCAATATGATGCTGCTCGGATTGCTGTTGCTCCTGGCCGCGGCACTTCCTGCTTCTGCTGATGAAAATAACGTATCGAAGCTGATTGTACAGGGAGAAGGTAAAGTGAACGCCGCGCCGGATGTGGCGACGGTCGAGCTGGGTGTGGAGACGCAAAACGCCAGTGCCTCCGGAGCCGCGGCAGAGAACGCGAAGCTCATGAATGAGACCGTATCGGCCCTGATCTCGGCCGGAATTGCGGAGAAGGACATTCAAACCAGTCGCTACAGCCTGACCACAGCTCCCGAGGAGGAGCCGAAGACCGCGAGCCAAAAGCCGAAAGCTCCTCTGTTCATCGCCACCAATCAGGTGACTGTGCTGTTGAACGATACGGGTAAGGTGGGTCTGGTTCTGGATTCTGCGGTGGCCGCGGGCTCGAACAGCATTCAGAGTGTGGGCTTCGACATTCGAAACCCACAGCCGGAAAAGGACAAGGCTTTGACGTTAGCCATCGAAGACGCCAGAAGAAAGGCTGAGGTCGCCGCCAAAGCCGCCGGCGTCAAGCTTGGACGGGTGTTGGAGATATCGGAAGGCTATGGATACGTTTCTGCTGCTCCCAAGAGAGCTTTGTATGCTGCGGATATTGCCACGCCCGTCCAGCCGGGAGAGATGGAGGTCACGGCCAGCGTGACGGTGACGTATGAGGTGTCCTGAGGCTCGACGCCTCAGGCCTCATTACTTTTCAACAGTCTCTATTTTATCCGCAATTCCTCAGCTGTGTCTGCATCAGCAGTACATCGGCTCCGGCGGGCTGGATGTCTTGTTGGCCTGGCCGTCTCCGAAGACTTCCTGGAACTTCCAGACCACGTAAAGCTCGCACTTGAAGTTCTCCCGCACGGCTTCCATGAGCATGTTCTTGTTCAGGCCGTCGTAGTAGATCTCCCGGGTGAAGCGGATGCTCTGCATCTCCCCCTTGCCCGGCTCCATCTCGAAGCTAGACTCCTGGAAGAGCAGGTCGTAGCGCATCTGCCAGAGCAGCCGGTCCTTTTCCTTGGGAGGCAGGGCGGCAATTGCCTTCTGGTGCGCCTCCGCCAGCCTGATGCGGCTGAACACCACGATCATGTCCTCATGGTTCTTGGGCTGGAGGATGCTCACGTGCCTGCCGGACCCGGCGGGATATTCGGCTGCAATGTGAAAGCAAAGGTTTTCTTCCTGGACCATCTCTTTGAAGAGCCCTTCCTGCGTGAGCCAGTTCTGGATCTTGTCACGGGTCTCCTCTATTACTTGTGCGGTCATCTCATTCATCTCCGCAGATCACCTTTTCTCCTTGCTAGATAAATCCTGTCAGGCAGACGCAGCGGAAATGAATCGAAGAAAAATTAGATTTAATTTTTTTTGAGACTATTAAATAATCAGTGATCTATAATAATATTAAAAAATTAAATTAAAAGGATTCAAGCCGAGCCTATTCCAGGATCATATGCAGCGGGAACTGATGAACGCCCAGTTTCCCTTCGTAGTTCGCCGCGGTGATCTTGAGTACTCCGGGCACCCGGCAGGCAGCGTTGATGCCCGCCTTCATGGCTCTTTGCACTGCTTCCTGGTTCACGCCGTTGATGACGATCTCATACACAGCAGAGACATCCTCAGCCAGAGTGCAGACTCCATCCGCCCGCAGCGATGTGCAGAAGGCAGTATTGGTCGAGGCCTTGAGGAACTTGTACCTGGAGCCGACCTTCGAGCCGCTGGAGACCACTCCGCCGGGGAACGGGGTAATCGATCCCTTGAGCTTGCCGATGGCGCTCACGGCCGCCTCGGCCGCGGTCAGGGCTGCCATCTGGTTCTGGCCAAGGATCAGGAAGTTTCCGCCCGCCACTCCGTCCACTGCTCCAAAGTCCTGCTCGATGATGAATTCGCCGGACATGAGGGGAATCTTCCAGACGCTCCTGCCGAACAGCTCCGACTGTTTCTGGTAGCCATCGCCAAAGAAGCTCAGCTTCTTGCCGGTGTCAAACTTCTTCTCCGCCTCCGGCATGCCGCTGAAAGCTGCCGCGGTGGGCGCGGTCAGAACGCACTGGCCGATGCGCCAGAGCAGGGAGTTCTCCAGGTTCTTGTAGCCCATGTTGCAGATCAGGATATTGACTCCCGGCCTTCCGTCGGGCGTCTCGCTTCCGTCCACGATGCACTCAATGCCCGCTTCTGCCGGACATCCGATGACGGACGTTCCAAATCCCGTGGCCTCGCGCGCCGCCTCCAGAGCCCAGCGCTCCGTGACGGCGGTAATCAGCACCCTTGCCGCTTTTATGGGAAAACCTTCGGCAAAGGTGTCGTCTATTTGCACACCATTGATCTCCATGACATCCCTCTACACTGGATTATAAACCGCCAGGTCAAATCCTTTAGCATCCTTGGCTGGCCCTGCTGGCTGTCCTACGGCTGCGGCCGCACAGACCGGTCTCTCGAAGGAGAGATCGAATGCCTGGCGAGCAATGTCCGCAGGATCTCTGCCGCCCATGTTGACGGGCTCAAAGCCTGTCTTCTCATAAGTCGCGACCATGAAAGCCTGGCCATCTTCGAGCTTGAACTCCCGGACCCGCAATTCATCCTTCCTGGCGATGCCGAGCCACCCTCGATCGCCCTTAACCGCTCCCGCAATGCGCGGCGTGTCCAGTTCATCCCTCTCATAGCCGAGAGTTGCCAGGCACAGCGATATGGCATCCAGCGGCCTCATGCCGTCCTCCATCTTCTCCAGAATGGTGTCCGCCTGCGTGCCGTTGGCAACCACGGCGGCATCATCGAGGACGCGGATGCAGTTGTAAGCAATGTAAGGATTCCTGGCCAGGTCCGCCGCATTCAGGGGCGAGACGAGAACGCTCTTGCCTCTAATCTCGGCCCGGCGGTTAGGAAAAGAGCGGGATGAGACCCTGTAGGCCACCCAGCTCCGTCCCTCGCTTCGGCCTATGACAACTATGCGGCCGACGTACATCTTCAGTCAACCAGCTTGTACTTGGCCTTGTTCTCTTCCGCGATTCCCTGGATCCTGGCGAGCATGTCCGCGCCCTCTGGCTTCTTGAAGAGATGCTTGTAGCGGCCCTGCAGCTTGAGGTATTCCTGCACCTCTTTCGGCCTGCGTATCTTCTTGACGCCTACCAATTCTCCGTTCACCCACTCCGCGAGCGGCCACAGGCCGGTCTCGACAGCCAGGCGTGACAGCTCGATCATGGTGCCGGCTTCAAAGGTCCAGCCGGTGATGCAGGGAGCATTGACCTGGATGTAGGACGGCCCGTTCACCTGCAAAGCGGCCTTGACCTTCCGCCTCAGGTCCACAGGATAAGCGACGGACGCCGTTGCCACGTAGGGCACCTTATGAGCCAGAGCGATGGCGGGCATGTCCTTCTTGGGCCGGGGGTTTCCCAGCGACCGGGAGCCGGGCGGCGTGGTGGTGGTCTGGGCGCAGAACGGTGTGGAACCGCTGCGCTGCACACCTGTGTTCATGTAAGCCTCGTTGTCGTAGCAGACGTACAGGATCTTGTGGCCGCGCTCGAACATGCCGGAGTTGCAGCCCATACCGATATCGAAGGTGCTGCCGTCTCCGCCGATGATGACGACGTTGGTGTCCTGGCAGCGGCGCTTGAGCATGACCTCAACGCCTGAAGCCACAGCGGAGGCGTTCTCGAACAAGGAGTGAACCCAGGGAACACACCAGGCGCTCTCCGGGAAAGGCGTGGTGGTAACCTCCAGGCAGCCCGTGGGCGAGACCACGATGGTATTCGGGCCCGCCGCATCCAAAACGAGCCTGATGGTCGTGGGCATGGCGCATCCGGCGCAGGCCCTGTGCCCTGGTGCAAGCAATGATTTTTCCATTGTTTTGTCCCCCTAAAGGATCTCCGTTCTCAGATCCAGGAATTCAAATTCGGATTCGATTCCCTTGCGAGCAGCCTCTGCCCTGTCCACGATCTTTCTGATGTCCTTGATCGTGATATCGCGTCCTCCGAGGCCTGCGGCAAAGCCGATGATGGGCATGCGTATCTTGCTGTTGTAGAAGGATGACTTCAGATCTGTGACGAGACCGGCTTCGGCTCCGATGGACACGTCCTTCTCAATAACTGCAATCACGCCGGCGTCTTTCAGGGCCCGGCGCAGAGCCTGGACCGGGAAGGGCCGATAGCTTCTGACCTTGACCAGGCCGACCTTCTTGCCCTCCTTTCGCATGGCATCGATGGCGTCCTTGATGGTGCCGATGACCGAGCCCATGGTTACGATGACAACCTCGGCGTCGTCTGCGCGGTAGCTGTCTACCAGGCCGCCGTAGTATCTGCCAAAGGTCTCCTCGAACTCCCTGGCCGCCTTCTCGATCTTTTCCATGGACTTCAACTGGGCATCGAACTGCTGATACCTGAACTCCGTGTAAGTGGAGGGATCGGCGAAGGCTCCGAAGGTTATGGGATTGGCGGGGTCCAGAATCTTGTCCGGATGATAATTGGGCAGATATTGAGATGCCAATTCCTTGTCCAGAAGCTCCACCGGCTCATAGACGTGTGTCAGGATGAATCCATCCATGCATACCATGGTGGGAGTCCTGATCTCTGGATCCTCTGCAATCTTGTAGGCCTGCAGAGTCGCGTCCACCGCTTCCTGCACATCCTCGACATAAATCTGCAGCCACCCGACATCGCGAGCACCGATAGAATCCTGCTGGTCGTTCCAGATGTTCAGCGGGGCCCCCAGGGCGCGGTTGGCGACGTTCATGACCACAGGTATCCTCATGCCGGAGACGTTGTACAGAACCTCATACATGAGAGCCAGGCCCTGGCTGGTGGTAGAGGAGTAGCTTCTGCCGCCGCAAGCGCTGACACCGACCAGGACGGACAGGGCCGAGAACTCGGAATCCACCGTCAAGAACTCGCTGTCCAGCTCGCCGTTGGCCACCATCTGCGAGAGATGCTCCACAATGTGGGTTTGAGGCGTGATGGGATAGGCCGAGATCACATCCGGCTTGCAGCACATAACTGCATGAGCCACGGCATAAGAGCCCTCCACGACTTTCATGTTAGCAGTATTCTTTTGGCTCATTACTTCTCCTCCAAAACCATTGAGATCGCCATGCGCGGGCACTCATGGGCGCACACGCTGCAGCCCTTGCAGTAGTCCAGATCAGGCACGAAAAGCCCGTCCTCCTGGTGAATGCAGCCCTCGGGGCAGTAGATCTCGCAGAGGCTGCACTTGATGCATTTCTTTTGATCAAAAACGGGCACAAACGTCCGCCAGGCACCGGTCTTGGTGATGCGAGTGCTGCACGGCTCTACCAATCTTCCTGCCTTGATGTCCATTAAGAAACCCCCTCGTAGGCTGTTTTAATGGCGAGCAGGTTCTTCCTGCCAAGCTCCCCTTTGAAGCGCTCGGAGATGGCTTTGTTCAGGCTCTCCAGTCCCACCTCTTTGCTGGCTCCAGCGAAGGCTCCCAGCATGGTGGTGTTGACGATGGGCCTCCCCAGGATCTCCATGGCGATCTTTGTGGCGTCGATGGTAATTACTTCGGCCTTGGTATTGAGATTGAGCTTCTCAGCCGGCTTATCGGTGTTGATTATTATCTTGCCGCTGTCTTTGAGGCCGCTGGCCACATTTACCACATCAAGCAGTGTGACATCCTGCACGATCACATAGTCGGGCTCATAAATCTGGCTTCGAATCCTTATGGGCTCATCGGCAATTCTGGCAAAAGCCATTACTGGTGCGCCTCTGCGTTCCACTCCGAAGGCCGGAAATGCCTGGGAGAACCTCTTGTCTGCAAAAGCTGCAACGGCTATTATCTCGGCCGCAGTGACAGATCCCTGCCCGCCACGACCGTGTAAGCGTATCTCTTTCAAGGGGCTGACCTCCAATTTTCTAGCGGGCTATTCTAACTCTTCTCCGCGAAAAAGTGATGAGTAAATATATCTCTTTCGGAGCCGCGCCAAGTTCTTATGCTTGATGCTCGTCATTAAGGGGGAGTCTATTGTAGCCGTGGACGAAAGGAGACGGCTTCCTGAAGGATGGCCATGGATAACAAGAACGAGATACTCTTTGCAGTCCGCGAAGCCAGGAGGATCCTGGGGGAGGGAGCGGACTTTCGTGTCGCAGATGCGCTGGACGTCCTGGAGGGAATGGCACCATTCCTCGACAAAGATGCCATCGTCAAGATGAAGTGCAGGAACTGCGACAATTACGCTACGGCATCGTTTCCCCTTTCCCATGACTTCTGGGTGGTCGAAAACAGCGAGCACTGCCACCTCAAGGGTGCAGCTATCAAGAATCTCACCGCCCTGAAGCTGGCCGTTTGCAATGAGTATTCTCGCCGGGATCAGGAGGAGTTGGAGGCCCTGGGAAAGGCCATCATGGAGGAAGATCTCCGGCCTGCGTTTGTTGAGAGAAAACTGTACGACCGATGCAAGTTTGCCAGCTATACCGTTGCCTTCCGGCTGCAATCGTCGCCCGGCAGCGTTTGCATAGAATTCGGGCACAAGACCGACGAAGGATTTGCTTGTTGTGATATCCAAATTCATATCGTAAAGAGACTGGACCCGGGATTCGGAGCGGAAAATTCGCAGAAGATCGCCGATGCCCTGCTAAATGGGCCGGTGATGCTGGTCAAAGCCAGCCAGCAGACGAGACGGCAATTGGATATAGATTACTTGCTGGAATGGATTGCTAAAAAGCGAAAGATGGATATAGTATATCTCTAGCTCTATTTTAGCTTTAGATGATAATTGATATTTAAAGGATGTTTTGTACAATGGCGCAACCGTTAGTGCCAGATACCAGTGTGGTTATAGACGGCAGAGTTTCTGCAAAGATCAAAGCAGGCGAGCTTCAGGGCCGAAGGATCGTCGTGCCGGAAGCAGTGGTAGCGGAGCTGGAGGCCCAGGCCAACCATGGCCGGGACATCGGCCTGCGCGGCCTTGAAGAGCTGCGCAGGCTCTCCGAGCTTGCCAAGAGCGGGAAGATCGAGCTGGAATACGTGGGCATCAGGCCGAACCTTGATCAGATCAAGCTCGCCGGGGGCGGCGAGATCGATGCCATGATCCGGGACGTCGCTCTGGAGCTGGGAGCTTCCTTCCTGACCAGCGATCAGGTCCAGTCCAGGGTGGCGGAGGCCATGGGATTGGATGTGGAGTATGTGCGTCCCCAGAGGGAGGCTATCAAACCCCTGTCTATGGAGAAGTACTTCACCGAGGATACCCTCTCCGTGCATCTCAAGGAGAGCGCGGTGCCCATGGCCAAGCGCGGAAAGGTGGGAGACTTCAGCCTGGTGCGTCTGAGCGAGCGACCGCTCTCGGAACGGGAGCTGCGCGACCTCTCGCGGGAGATCTACGAGCGGGCCAAGGCAGACCCGGAGGGCTACGTCGAGATGGAGAAGATAGGAGCCTCCATAATTCAGCTCGGGCCCATGAGGATCGCCATAACCAAGCCGCCGTTCTCGGATGGGCTGGAGATAACTGCCGTGCGGCCCGTGGCCAAGGTGAACTTCGACGCCTACCGGCATAACATGGAGCTGAAGGCGCGGCTCAAGGAAGCCCAGAGAGGAATTCTCATTGCCGGGCCGCCGGGCTCGGGCAAGTCCACCTTTGCCGCGGGCGTGGCCGAGTACCTGCTGGGCTGCAACTACGTGGTCAAGACCCTGGAGTCGCCCCGCGATCTGCAGGTTCCGCCCGAGATAACCCAGTACGGCCCCCTGGAAGGCAGCATGGAGGCATCGGCTGACATACTGCTGCTGGTCCGGCCCGATTACACCATCTATGACGAGGTGCGCAAAACGCGCGACTTCCAGGTCTTTGCGGATATGCGCCTCGCGGGCGTGGGCATGATCGGAGTGGTGCATGCCAACAAACCCATCGATGCGCTGCAGAGGCTCCTGGGCCGCGTCGATCTCGGCATGATTCCGCAGGTCGTGGACACCGTGGTCTTCATCGAAAAAGGAGAGGTCACCAAGGTCCTGGATGTGGAGTTCGTGGTCAAGGTGCCGACAGGAATGGTGGAAGCGGACCTGGCCCGTCCGGTGATTGTGGTTAAGGACTTTGAGACGGGCACGGCGGAGTACGAGATGTACACCTACGGCGAAGAGATCGTGGTCATGCCCGTATCCAAGGAGAGCAAAAAGCCTTCCCCTTCCTGGAAGCTGGCCTCACGCGAGATCGAGAAGGAGCTCTCTCATCATGTGCGCGGACCCTTCCAGGTGGAGATGCTCACCGACTCGTCCGCCGTGATTCATGTTCCCCAGGATGAGGCGGCGCGGGTGATCGGCAAGGCGGGAAAGAACATCGATCAGATCGAGAAGAACCTGGGATTGCACATCGATGTTCGCACTAAAGAAGAGCCCGAACTGCCGGGTCCAAGGATTGAGGACACCTCCAAGCATCTCATCATCTGGCTGGAAGGCATGGCCGGAGAGTCCGTGGAGGTCCTCGTGGGCGGTGAGCCCGTATTTACCGCAACCGTGGGCCGCAGGGGCGATGTCCGGGTGGCCAAATCCTCGGAGATGGCCAAGCGCATAATAAAGCGGATGAAGAAGGGCGAGAAGATAGAAGTTCAGAAGGCGCAACAGGAGTAAACTACGGGAGAGACCCACTCTCTTCTGTTCTTCATCACTGCTTCCATTTTATTCTGTCCTTCATTTCGTTTCGCCTTCATTGTCTCTCATTTCTCATTTTTTTTATTTCCTTTCATATTTTTCCTTTCATATTTTTCCTTTCATATTTTTCCTTTCATATTTTTCCTTTCATATTTTTCCTTTCATATTTTTCCTTTCATATTTTCACTAATCGCTTCGTTTTCTTCGTTTCTTTTTTACGATCTTACGCACTCTTTTCTTAGACGCCTAATGCCAGACGCAGCGTGTTTCGCACGGCCGGGGCAAGGCCCAGTGTGATCAAGGCCAGCTTGGTGATATTGCGCAGCGACGGGTCCTCGATGGATTTGTCGATCATGAACAGTACCGGCAGGAGTATGAGCAGCTTGAGGGGAAACATGATGGCGGCGGTTCCAGCGATGTCGATGAGAAATGTGGGGACGACGTGCTTCTCATAGTAGTCAAACCAGTCCACTCCGATGTAAGTCGAGCTGGCGTCCAGCATGTGTGCATAGATGATCATCAGGTTGAATCTGTTGTCCAGGAACCCCAGAATTGGCAGGCTGCGGCGAAGAAGGAGAAGACCGCCCGTAATGCCAGTTCCGAGCAGAAAGATCGCTGCGATGACCCAAAGATGCTGGAATCCCACCGTCGAGAGAATGCCCAGGTTGAGGACCGTCCAGATCACGCCGATGGCTGCATACCCTCGATAAAACTCCGGCCCCAGGATCTTTCTGCTCAGCAACAGGAAAGCCGAGGTGAGAAGAAAGACCGCGAAAAATATGAGCGGGGTTATGAGCAGGTAGCTTGCCGGGGGCGAGACCAGATTTGCATCTTCAATCACTCTTAGGCTTGAACCGGCCAGGATGAAGGGAAGGGTGCACTCCACCAGCCTCTCATCGATCTTCAAGTTAAAATGCCAAAAGAGCTTCACCAGGCCGAGGACGGACAGGCCGAGGACGATTGCCCAGGTGACAGTATCAAAGGGATTGTAGCTTGTGTCGTAGATTATGGGATTAATGTAGTATTTGTAGATCCACTCTCCGAGATCGAACACAATGATTGACTTCAAACGGCATCGTATTTCAGGCGTTCGACAGCTTATTCGGGCCGAGCGATCTCCCTGCTAAAGCGGCGGAAAGTATTTATATCGCAGAAGTAAAGAAGATCCTTGTCCGTTTTCTAATTTTAGTTGAGGTAATTAGATGGTCGAGGTGTTCAAAGGTACAACTACGGTAGGTGTACTCTGCGATGGAGGTGTGGTCCTTGCATCGGAGAGCCGTGCTACCATGGGCAATTTCATCGCCAGCAGCACAGCCAAGAAGATCTATCAGGTCGACGATCTGGTGGGCCTGACGACGGCTGGCGCGGTGGGAGATGCTCAGTCGCTGGTCAGGATGGTCCAGGTCGAAGCGAGGCTTTACAAGATGCAGAGGGGTGAGCCCCTGACCGTCAAGGCCATAACCACAATGCTGTCCAACGTCCTCTCTTCTCGCCGCTACTACCCATTCATGGTTCAGCTGATTATGGGCGGCGTGGACAGGTACGGCCCCCGGATCTATTCGCTGGACGCTCTGGGCGGCCAGATCGAGGAGCGCAAGGTTGTATCCACCGGATCCGGCTCGCCCATCGCTTACGGCGTGCTTGAGTCCCAGTATAAGCCCGGCCTCAGCATCAAGGAAGGAACGGTGCTTGCCGCCAGGGCAATTCATAACGCCATGAAGCGGGATTCCGCTTCCGGTGATAAAATCGAGCTCGTCAGAATCACGGATAAATATGAGGAGGTTGACGGGCCGGAGTTTCAGGAGATAATGAATCTCCTCTAATCTTTTTTGGATGTGTTCCCTTGTCTGTAGAAGAAGTACTTTTTGAGCTCAAACGCAAAGTGCAGAGCAAGCTGCCTCAGGACATCAACGTCACGGGGCTGGAGTTCGAGGGTCCCGAGCTTGTCATTTATACGGATGACCCGAAAAAGCTGGCGGACGACGGTGAGATCATTCGCAATCTCGCCAAGGAGCTGCGCAAAAGAGTTGTGGTCCGACCGGACCTGAAGGTTTTGGCAGAACCAGAGATTGCCATCACCAAGATTCAGGAGGTCGTGCCCAAGGAAGCAGTTCTCACCAACTACTACTTCGACGGTGAGACCGGCGAGGTGCAGATCGAGGCCGAGAAGCCGGGCCTTGTCATCGGACGGCACGGCGCGACGCTCCGCGAGATCACCAAGCTGATCGGCTGGACGCCGAAGGTTGTGCGAACCCCGCCGGTGCGCTCCACCACCATCGCCAACATAAAGGACTATCTGCGCAGCGTGCAAACGGAGCGCAAGAATATTTTGCGCACCGTGGGCCGCAAGATTCACAGGGACATCGCATCCAAGGATCAGTGGGTTCGTATCACAACACTTGGCGGATGCCGCGAGGTTGGCCGAAGCTGCATGCTCCTATCCACGCCGGAGTCCCGCATCATCATAGACTGCGGCATAAACGTCGGGTCGGATGATTCCGCCACGCCTTTTCTTTATGTGCCGGAAGTCTATCCCCTGAATCAGATCGATGCCGTGGTTCTGACCCATGCCCATCTGGACCATGCCGGGCTCGTGCCCATGCTCTACAAGTACGGCTACGAGGGGCCCATCTACTGCACACCGCCTACCAGAGACCTGTTCGTGCTTTTGCAGCTGGACTACATCGAGGTGGCCGGCCGGGAGGGCAAGAGGCTGCCTTATGACTCAAGCATGATCCGCGAGGCCCTCAAGCATACTATTACCCTCAACTATGGCGATGTGACCGATATTGCGCCGGACACCAAATTGACCATGCACAACGCCGGCCATATCCTGGGCTCATCCATTGCTCATTTCCATATCGGAGACGGCCTGTACAACGTGGCATTCACAGGCGACTACAAATTCGAGAGAACAAGGCTCTTCGACCCAGCCGTATGCAATTTCCCGCGACTGGAGACGCTGGTGACCGAGGCCACCTATGGCGGTGCCAACAGCCTGCAGCCTTCCCGAAAGGAGGCGGAGGTAAACCTTCTCAAGGTGGTCAAGGATACCATCAGTAAGGGCGGCAAGGTAATCATTCCTGCGTTCTCGGTAGGACGCAGCCAGGAGGTCATGGTGGTCCTGGAGGAAGCCATCCGCAAGAAGGTCATAGATGAGGTCCCGGTCTACCTTGATGGCATGATCTACGAGGCCACAGCCATTCATACCACCTACCCGGAGTACCTGAACAACGACCTGAGGGATCTGATCTTCCACAAGGGAATCAATCCCTTCCTCTCGCCGTGCTTTGTGCAGGTGGAGTCGCAAAAGCAGCGCACTGAGGTCATTGAGGGGTCCCCCTGCGTGATCCTGGCCACGAGCGGCATGCTCAACGGCGGTCCGGTTCTCGAGTATCTCAAGCGGCTGGGCCCCGATGAGAGGAACACGCTGGTGATCGTGGGCTATCAGGCCGAGGGCACACTTGGCCGGCGCATACAGAAGGGCTGGAAGGAGTTGCCACTCTCTGTGGAGGGCAAGACCCAAACGGTGAAGATCAACCTGGAAGTGACGACGGTGGACGGCTTCTCCGGCCACTCCGATCGCCAGCAGCTCATGGAATACATGCGCCGCATCTATCCGAAGCCGGGCCGGGTTCTCACCAACCACGGCGAAGAGGGCAACTGCCTCGATCTGGCCAGCTCCATCTACAAGCGCTACAGAATCCCAACCATGGCACCCATGAACCTGGAGACTGTCAGGCTGATTTAAGAAAAGACTAAAGCTTTATCAAATTAAAGAGATAATAGCAAATGCGAGGTTCTTTGTGACGGGAAAGAGAACGCGGATCATCAATGATCCTTCGGATCTGGTCCCATTGTTGCAGGCCTTCGGCTCTAATATTCACAAGAACATCTTCGACGAATTGAGCCGGGACTGGCATACGGAGCGTGAGCTGACGGCCCTGGTGGGCGACGAAGCCAGCGTTCACCGCAGCGTTGCGCTGCTACGTAAGAGCGGCCTGGTGGAAACTAAGTGGAGAGTGCCAGAGCCCGGAGCCAGCCCCGAGAAAGAGTACCGTTCCACCTACTCTCGGGTGCAGGCCAACTTCGGGGCTTCCATGGAAGATCTGAGCGAGTTGATCAGCCTTACCTTCATGTCCGATGAGGAGTTGCGATCGGTGACCGAGAAGCTGCAGGCCATGGTCTTGGGTGGCAACAGCTCTCTGTCCAACCTTTCCCGGGAGCTGGGGCTGAGCCAGATCTTCATTCGCGGCGTGGCCAAGAGGGCGGAGAAGCTGGCGGTGCGCGGACAGCGCATCGAGCCCTACGAAGAGGATTTCTAAAATGGCCAGTGTCCTGCAGAGCAAGCGGGAGAGTTCTCGCTTCCAGATACTGGTGGAGATAGCCGCACATCAGCCCAACCTCCGGCAAAAAGAGGTAGCAGAAAGCCTGGGCGTAACTCCGCAGGCCATCTCCGAGTACATCAAGGAGCTGGTGGCGGACGGCCTCGTGACCACGGACGGCAGGATGCGCTACAGCATCACCAAAGAGGGTGTGGAGTGGCTTCTGGAGAGCGCGGCGGAGCTGAAGCGATATGCACGAGTGGTGATGGAAGAGATCATCAGCCACGTCTCTGTGTGGACGGCACTGGCCGAGGCCGATCTGGCTGAGGGGGAACGCGTCTCCCTGGAGATGCGCCGGGGCCTGCTCTATGCCAACAAAAAAGAGGGCATCGATGCCAGCGGGGTCGTCATCGCCGATGCCAGGTGCGGTGAAGATGTGGGCGTGTCCGACCTGCGCGGCCTGATCAGCCTCGATGAAGGAAAGATAACGGTCTGCAAGGTGCCGCGCATGCAGACGGGCGGATCCCGAAGAGTCGATCTGAAGCTCCTGGAAAAGCAATTATCGGGCGGCGATTCCGGGAAGAGGATGATAGGATGCCTGGGGATTGAGGCCCTGGTGGCACTGCGAAAAGTGGGGCGCGAGCCGGATGTCTTCTTTGGGGCCAGGGAGTCGGCGGTCGAGGCTGCCTACCACGGCATCAGCTCGGTTGTGGTCAGCGTGGACGAGCAGATTCCGGGATTGCTCAACCGGCTGGAGTCCGAGGGCCTGAAGTACGAGCTTGTGGACCTAGCGCTAGGATGACTTTTCAGGTTTTAGCTCAGGCGGACCGGTCCCGCATCCTGCTGCTTCCACAAAGCGGAAGCAAGACGCTCTTTGAAGGATATCTGCGGCTGAAGGACATGCCCCAGGGCCCGAGGGTCTTCAAGTTCCTGGTGAAGAAAGAACCGGATGCTGAGAAGTACCTGCCTCCCGAGGACGCCATGCGCATGCTGCGAAAGGCGAGCGCCATTTATCTGGCACGCGGCGACCCTGTTATGGAGAAGAAGTTCGTCGAGCTTCTGGAGTCCTATCAGCTCGGCCATCGTTTTGTCAGCATCTGCAATCACTGCCTGGGCCAGAGCAAGGTAACTTACGTGGGTGAGGAGGCCATCGCCTACAAAGGCGCATGGATCTGCGAGAACTGCGCCGCAGCCGAGCTTCTTCGCGAGGCGGACTTCCGCCATCTGGGCCGTGCCGCCAAGGCCCATCTGGCCCGCATTCTGAAGACGCGCCGCAACCTGGACGATGTGGTGGGCCTGCTCTCTTTGGAGAGGCTGGCGCCGGAACTCACACGCTTCGACATCATCCCGGCCAGCAAGGAGGAGCCGACGCTGCCGCTGGATGCCATCAGCCTTCCCCCGCCGCTGAAGGATCTGCTCAAGAAGAGGCTCACCAAGCTCTTGCCGGTGCAGTCCCGATCGGTGCAGGCGGGCCTGCTGGAGGGTCGAAATCAGCTGGTGGTATCCGCCACCGCCACGGGAAAGAGCCTGGTGGGCGAGATGGCCGGGGTCAAGAATCTGCTGGAAGGCAAGGGCAAGCTGCTTTTTTTGGTGCCGCTGGTGGCACTGGCCAACCAGAAGTTCGATCAGCTCTCCGCCTACAACGAACTCGGCTTTCAGACCTCCATCCGGGTGGGCGTGAGTCGCATCCGCCTGGGGAAGGGGCGGAAGATTCCCCAGAGCCTGAACGCCGACATCATCGCCGGAACCTATGAGGGCATCGATCAGGCAATACGCACCAAGAAATCTCTCGGCAAGATCGGCACGGTCGTCATCGACGAGGTGCACATGCTGGAGGACGCGGATCGAGGCCACCGGCTGGCGGGCATGATCGCCCGGCTGCGACTCGTCGCCCCGCAGGCTCAGTTCATCTTTCTCTCCGCCACAGTGGGAAATCCGGCTGCTCTGGCCAAGCGGCTGGGTGCGACGCTGGTGGAGTACGAGGTGCGACCCGTGCCCATCGAGCGGCACCTCATATTCTCCACAGGGCCGGAGAAGCGCAAGCTGCTGCGCCAGCTCTCCAAAGAGGCCCAGAGCCTGACCTCCAGCACGGGCTACCGGGGCCAGACCATCATCTTCACCAACTCCCGCAAGAACTGCTACAACCTGGCCGATGCCATTCCCGGAGCCGCCGCCTACCATGCCGGTCTGCAGTACCCGGAGCGTAAGAGGATAGAGGAGCTCTTCGGCCAGGGCAAGGTTCACACCGTCGTGACCACGGCGGCTCTCGCTGCAGGCGTGGACTTCCCTGCCTCGCAGGTGGTCTTCGAGTCCCTGGCCATGGGCATCGAGTGGCTGAATGTGCATGAGTTCAACCAGATGCTGGGCCGCGCCGGACGCCCGGGCTACCATGACCTGGGCCTGGTCTACATCCTGGCCGAGCCGGGCCGCCGCTTCTCCTCGGGGCGGGGAGAGTCGGAGGATGAGATGGCTCTGGCCCTGCTGCATGGCCAGATGGAAGACGTGGCTCCGGAATTCGAAGAGGCGCAGCAGCTGGAAGAGGTGCTGGCCAATGCCGTGGCGGCCCGCAATAGGGCGGAGCTGGAGAAGCTGCACGAGCTAACCGTGGGCCTGGACGATCTGGACAGCGCGCTTCGGTCTTTGGAGAAGGCAGGCCTGGTGAAGGGCATCGTGCCCACCCGCCTGGGAGAAGCGGCGGCGGCGCACTTCCTCAGCCCGGAGGAGGTTGCGACCATTGCCAGGATGCTCGGCAAGGGCAAGAGGCCCCTGGAGGTGGCGGTGGAGCTGGAAAGCTTCGAGGCGCTTTACCTGAAATTCGCAGAGCGCATATCAGTTAAACTGCGGATGCAGATCTCCCAGAGGGCCCTGCACGGCTCCTTCCTGGACCTGCTGGGCAGCTCCGACTTGCGAGAGCTGGAGAACAAGATCCAGAGGTACTGCCTGGACTTCGCCCGCGACTTTTTGCGCTGCACCTGCAAGGAAGCACCCTACTGCGGCTGCCCGCAAAAGAACATCTCGCTGCGGATTTTAGAGCTGCGAGCGGACGGCAAGAGCCCGGAGGAGATCATCGACTACTTCAGCGATAGGTACGGGATGTACGCCTACCAGGGCGACCTCATAAACTGGCTGGACCAGATGGTGCGATATCTGGAGGCCATTGAGACGGTGGCGCGGGTGCTGGGCAAAGAGGCGATGGCGTTGGAGGCGGGGGAGAGGAAGAAGCGGGTGGAGGGAGAATAAGACGATGCTCAATTCATCAAATGTCGCTTGCATGGCATTTGATAGTTGATTTTGGGAGGGAATGCGGAGAACCGATGGCAAATGATGAACATGTGCGGATTCTAAAAGAAGGGGCAGCGATTTGGAACGCATGGAGAGAAGAACATCCAGAAATTAAACCAGATCTTCATGGTGCTGATCTTAAAGGATGCCCTTAAAAGAGCAAGGGCTTAGAGTAGCTGACATAGATAAAATTCGGTTCCTCGCTGTCTTATGTGGGTATGACAAGAAGCATAAATCCTCCGGGATGTCAATCATTCCATCCGAATGAGTATTCAGCCGTCCAGCGTGCCGATTTCTTGATCCTTGCTCCAGATCCCATTTCATGATAACTTGAGGTTAGCCCTAAAGCTCACGCAAACGAATTCTTCCCAGTTCCACGACAGCGAAATGGCCTGGCCAATCGCTTCTGGAATCCAATACCTCGACAATCATCTTGCCAATGTAGTCGGCAGATCGTAGTGGTATGCGAAACAGGATTATGCCGCAGGAAGGGCGAGGCTTCGAACGATAAGTCAGCTCTCCGAAGTCTTTGTCAAAGGTCAGCAGAATGCGCCCTTCATTCTCCGCAAGAAGCATGACATTTCGTCGCAAATACTGGGCGTGCTTTCGGCGATGGCCAGGTAGGGTATATTTTCGTCAGCTAGAAGCCGCATTAAGGCCATCCTGCAAGACTGTGTTGGGATAGATACGTTCAGATTTCATCAATGAGCTGGCGTAGCAGAGACAGGCCTGAATGTCTTCATGTGTTAATCTTGGGTAGTTCTGGAGCATCTCGGACTCTGTCCAGCCATTGGCCAAAAGGTCGATAACGAATTCCACCGCCAGGCGCGTGCCTTTGATCACGGGTTTTCCCACAAGGATTTTGGGGTCCAGGGAGATGCGGTCTTGCCAATTGATCATAGATCATATTATGCGGACCATTAAGATATATTTTCTGCGGGCTGATGGCAAGAGGCCGGAGTAGATCGTCGACTACTTCAGCTATCGGTACGGCATGTACGCCTACCAGGGAGACCTGATAAACCGGCTGGACCTGCCCGCTCCCCCAGCCCGCTGCCTGGGGCCGCCTAGCCGAGAGGCTGCCCAGGGCCGGACGCCACCGACGCTTGCGAGCAGGCCCGCCCGGGCGTGCAGACGGGAGCAGGCCTTGCGGTTGGTAATTTGTCATGACCCCCAAACAAGAGTTAAATCCTTTCCGTGCACATAATTCGTTGCATGAGCGCTCAGGAGACCCCCGATGCAAAAAAGCGTGACTGGAGAGTAATGGGAGATGCTCTCCTGGCCAAGGGTAAGTACAATGATGCTATCAAAGCGTATGATAAGGCAATCAAGATAAATCCTCAGCTTTCCGATGTATGGTACAACAAAGGCTATGCTCTCGACATTCTAGGCAAACTGGAGAATGCTATCAACGCATTTGATAAGGCTATTGAGCTCGATCCACAATTTAAAGATGCATGTCTCAACAAAGGCAACGCTCTTGTAAAGCTGGGCAAGTTTGAGGATGCTATTAAAGCATTAGATAAAGCCATTGAGATTAAACCGGACTCCGCTGATGCATGGCACAACAAAGGTGTTGCTCTTGTTGGGCTGGGCCAACCGGAGGATGCTATTAAGGCATACTCTAAGGCTATTGAGCTAGATCCAAGAGATCCCGATGCATGGCTCAATATGGGTGCAGCTCTAGGTATTCTAGGCAAACTGGAGGATGCTATTAAGGCATTGGACAAAGCTATTGAAATCAATCCACAAGATCCCGATGTATGGTACAACAAAAGCAATGCTCTCAGGTTGCTGGGTCACACAAGGGAAGCCTATGAAGCCCTCGTCAAGGCTAAAGAGCTGAAGCATAATATCCGCAGGAGAACAAAGCGCACTCTCTGAGAAGAAGCTTGATCCACGGCTATGACGCGTATTGATTACGAAATCCTTTGGCAGATCCTGAATCATGACTTGCCGGAGCTTTTCTTCTTTTTGGAGAGAATACTGGGCCCTGATACTGAGTAAGCTGACGACGATGAAGAGCGCGGTTAGCAACGTTGATAAATAACCAGAATACCGCAGGAAACTGCGAAGCCATGGCGTCCCGCACCGCCGATCCTCCCGCTGGCCAGGCCGTAACCTGCGAGAGACTGCCATGCCACCCGCCGCCCACACACGCGCGAGCGGGCCCGGCCGGACGTGCTGGCGCGATGCCGGCGGTTGGCAGATCATCAAAATCCCAAACAGGAGCTAAAGCAATTTCACAAACTCATCGACAGAAAGCCCGGGCCTGCCTGATGATGGCCCCCCAAGGGCCCAATGTCAATCTCCTTTCTAAAATGACATCTGTCTTAACCAAATTCGCCCATTTTGAACCCTGGCGAACCCGGGTGCCAGAACGATCGCTCCGACCGCGGGCCGGGTCGCGCCTTAGCAAACGCCTCATTCCTTTGCTGACGGTAGTCGGCAGATAGCAATCCTTTTACCACCAAAGAGCCATTATTTTATCAGATAGAACATGGAAATAATTGATCTCCTCAAAAGCCACGCCAGAGATATCAAGACCTGTTTTGGCGTCAAGAGAATTGGCCTCTTTGGTTCCTTCGCCCGCGGCGACCAGAAGGAGGCCAGTGATATCGACATACTAGTAGAGTTCGAGAAACCGACCTTCAGAAACTTCATGGATCTATCTTTCTATCTGGAAGATCTCTTCGGACGGAAGGTGGACCTTGTCACAGTCAAGGGATTGCATCCCCGCATCCGGCCATATGTGGAGAAGGATGTGATCTGGTCTGAATAAAGATAGAGAACTGCTTGGACATATCCTTGACGAGATGGAATTCCTGGCGGAGAACTGTGCACCCATCGAGATGCAAGACCTGATGGAGGATAAGGTTCTCAGCAGGGCTTGCCTGAAATCTCTGGAGATCATTGGAGAAGCATCCAGGAATATCTCTGACCTGAGCTCCCCATCAATTAGGCAAAGGAGAATGGAATGAGGCCGATACTATCGTTTTTCCTTTGCAAAGCAAGGTGCCTATTGCCCACCACTAATCGTCATGCAGCAGCGTCATGTGCCTA
>Ga0074195_1001011_pt1 | contig 44741 bp, 21 predicted proteins | sample EPASupsiteHSE623_FD_64525 | JGI IMG/M metagenome (GOLD analysis project Ga0074195, IMG submission 64525) | Bioremediated contaminated groundwater from EPA Superfund site, New Mexico - Sample HSE6-23 | ecosystem: Environmental > Aquatic > Deep subsurface > Groundwater > Contaminated ...
ACTTGTAATGATATAAATGCTATACTTCATAGGATAGCTAAGATAGTGATTACTACTATCAATTCAACCAATGTAAATCATTGTCTTTTAATATTTTTCATATTAAATAATAGTTACAAATATAAAGTTTTATTCTTAATCGCTTTTTTTAAAAGCCACATCATTTTACACAAAAAATATCAAAAAATCTAATTTTTTTTATAATTTCAAGTAGACAAATTTTTATATATTGTTTTTATATATTTTATATTTTTTATATTAGCTTATAGTATGCGATTTGTCGAATTTTAAAACATTTTAATGTAAAAAACCTGTTTTTTATTTGTCAATTTTTTAATATAAAATTAATATAATTTTATGCTATAATAATAAAAATCTAAAAACAAAAAAAGAACTTTCAATTGAAAGTTCTTTTTTAATTGAAAAAATTAGTAAGGAAGTCTTGTTCCTCAATCAGTAACTACTCAAGAAGAAGTAACAGGAGTAGTAGATGGAGTCCAAATTAACCCAGCAGATTCACTTACAGCTAAAGCAACAGTACCAGTTAAAGTTCAAGCAGAAGCTCCTAATGTAAGAGTTGTACCATCTGCAGAAACTCTAGTTATTGTTGTAGTAGTTCATCATGCAAGTACTGTATCTCATAATGCAAAGAAATTAATTTTAGAACTATCTGTTAAAGTAACAGTATTATTAGAACCAGTAAGATAAGTTCCTGAAGTTGTAGCCGCTCTAGGATTAAAATTTCAAACAAGTCTTGCAGTTCTTTGTCCAGCTCATTGTTCCATAGATGCAGCTAATTCATATTTACCATTTATTTTTGTTGTAGCTCAAATTATATAATCTTGATTAGCTGATGGATCTTTGAAATCTGCAGCTTTAATTGGTAATGCTGAATAATTTACAGTTCATGCAGCATACTCAGTACCACTAGGAGTAGCTCAAGCTATACTAATTGATGGAACATTATTAGCAGTTCCACTAACAAAATTAAATACAGATTGTCATTGTGCTAATTGTGTAGTTATACCACTTATAAGTGAATTTAAATCACTTGTTCTTTTACTATTTCTAGCATCTGCACTATACCCTTGTAGTGATATAAATGCTATACTTCATAGGATAGCTAAGATAGTGATTACTACTATCAATTCAACCAATGTAAATCATTGTCTTTTAATATTTTTCATATTAAATAATAGTTACAATATAAAGTTTTATTCTTAATCGCTTTTTTTAAAAGCTCATACATTTTATACAAAAAATTATAAAAAAACTAATTTTTTTATAATTTTTAAGTAGACAAAATTTTATATATTGTTTTTATATATTTTATTTTTTTATACTAGCTTATTTTATGCGATTTTTTGAATTTTAAAACATTTTTAATGTAAAAAACCTGTTTTTTATTTGTCAATTTTTTAATATAAAATTAATATAATTTTATGCTATAATAATAAAAATTAACTTTTTTATGTCTATAATGACAATAGTTATTTTTACAAAAAAATTTTTTTTAAAAAATATTAAAAACAATGTTCAAATTTTTTAAATATTTGAAGAATTTTAAAATTTACTTAAAATAAGACAAATTATTAAAAACAAATATTTTTATGTCTACATTTAAAAGTAAAGCAATTATTATTAAGATTACAAAAATCAAAGAAAAAGATTTTATCTATGACATATTTACATATGACTTTTGAAAAATCAAAGTTCAAAAAAAAGAACATAAAAAAGAAAAATCTCTTGATTTATGATATATTATAAACTGTGAAATAGAAACAAAATGATGAAGAGATATTCACAGAATAAAAAACATCAAAATTAAATCAGAATTTAACTATGAAAAAAAAGATTTTAAATTACTAAATGCTTATCTAAATCTAATTTGAATTGTCTACCAAAGACTACCTATCTGACAAGAATTCAAAGATATTTTTGAAATATTTGATGAAATAAATGACAAAAAAAATATAGATGAAACAAAACTTATCCTTGCCAAATTAAAAATTATAAACCTGATGTGAGAATTAGATATACAAAATGAAAACAAAACAATTGAAAAAATACTTAATTTCATCAACAAAAACAAAATCAAAGACATTCTCAAACTTACCTGAATCCAAGAAGACCAAAAACAAATCCTAGACAATATAAATTAAGAACTAAACTGTATTATTATACTATAATAAAAATATCATTTATACAAACTTCACTGTCATTCCTGCTGTTTTTTATGTCATCCTCGGGCTTGACCCGGGGATCTATAGCAAGGTAAAACTTATTAGTAAATATTATGAAACTAAATCTATTTGTGCCTTAAGAAAAATATAAATGTTTAGTTAATTTATAGATTCCTGGTCAAGCCAGGAATGACAACATAGAACAATACAAGAATTTTCCATAAACAACAAAAAACTAAGCCCTATATTCTGTATTCTACATTCTTTTATCTTTCTTCTTTTATCTTTCTTCTCCCTAATACCCCACATTTTCTCTAATTCTTTCAAGCAAACTTTTATCTACATCCGAAATATACTTAGGCATCTTTGCTTCAACTTTGACAAGCAAATTTCAAACGTTTCAAGACTTAGTATGTCAAAGATCTTTAACTCTAAATTTTGTTCAAGGTTTTGTATTAGCAGGAATTTTAAGCTTAACTTTCTTTTTGTTTGATCATTCAACTTCAATAACACATCATAAAATCAAATCAAAAATAGGAACTTCATATGTTTTTTCTAAATCCAAGTTTTCTTCTTTTTCATTTGTCTTTGATGTAGTTTTATAATTATTTACATAATCAGAATCTCAAGTCGCTCAAAATCAAAACAAGTCAGAAAAATCAAAAGAATTTGCTTTAGATCTTCTTGAACTTCATTTAGAAAAATTTCAAAACAAATCTTCAAATCAAGAAAAATCTGAAGTACTATAATAACTTCAAGCTCAAGAAAAAGGATTTCATGAACTAGAATTATATCAAGAAAAGCTACTTCAAAACATATCATACTGTTTTCTTTTTTCTTTATCAGAGAGTACTCAATATGCTTCATTTATCTCTTTAAACTTTGTTTCAGCAGTTTTATCTCATTTATTTCTATCTGGATGATATTTCATAGCAAGTTTTCTAAATGCTTTTTTTATATCATCTTCACTTGCAGTTTTTGAAACTCACAAGATTTCATAATAATTTTTATTTGACATTTTAATTATTTTATTTATAAAATTAGAAGTTTATTTTTTAATACATTTCATATGAAAAAAATTATAACTCATATTATATTGATATTTTCATTATTTTCAATACTTAGTTATGATACTACTTTTTGTAGCGAGTGACTAATATCAGATATGTTAAATATAGAAGATTGAGCACAAGAAAGTCAATTAAACACTATAAAAATAAAAACTTACTCTCTTAAAAACGAGGAATATAGAGCCTCATATGCAAAAATGAAAAGCATAAACCAAACAATAAAAAATCAAATTTTAAAAAGAATTCAAAACAATGAATTAACCTATTATACATGAGTTGATACAATAAGAGCATATTCAAATTTTATTAATTCAGTAAATAGAATGTTTGAATTATATTCACAAAAAGAAACATATCCAAGTGATTCTTTAATTGATTCAAAAATAATAGATAACTATTACATTTTAAGAACTAACTACAAAAAATTACAATACTTAATTAACAAATAAAAACAAAAAAATGAATTCTTTTGAAATAAACTGATTAAACAACTTACATGATAGAGTGTGAGAAATAAAATGAGAAAAAAATAATTTTAGAGTATCATTATTTAGTTATAAAAATCGGAAAGAACAATGATATTTTAAATTATATTTTACAAGATTATGAACTGATAGAAAAAAATTAAGATGCTGAGATTTTCCTTTTCTATGATTTATAACAGATCAATGAAAAATGCTTTTTTCATGATTATATGTTCCACAAGAAGATAGACTTAACTGAATTTGATACATAATGTTTGAAACATTTTTAAGAATGCAAGAGATATTAGATATGGAAAATCCAGAAACATCAAAAATAAACAAACCTCTTATAAGTATATTTTTAAATAAAATTTGATATTTTTGAAGAAAACAATGTTGAAATGAGATAATGATTACATGAATGACTCCAAATTGAACTCCTATAATAAAATCATTAAATTGACAAAATATATGTAGATGAAAAAAATGAAAACAATTCTTAATTGTAAATAATGAAACTACAAATAAGTGACCTATTACTACAGTTTGAAGCAGATTTCAGGTAAAAAATCATCATCTACTTTCAGAATTCAGAGACAAAGTTAGTACAGAAAATCAAATAAGAATCTACAAATGAAGACTAAAAAAGATACTTTCAAATTAAAAAGTATCTTTTTTAGTCTTAATTCTACCCCCTATATTCTGCATTCTATATTCTATATTCTAAATCCTATTTTATAACTCATAAACTCATTTTTCTTTATCTGAAACAACTTCTTTATCTTTAAAAACAATAACTCTCTTTTTCAATTTATCAACGATATTTTTATCATGAGTAGCTATTATAACTGTCTTTCAATCTCTATTTAAATCCAAAAATATATCCATAATTTCCATTGAAGTTATGGGATCTAAATTTCAAGTAGGCTCATCTCATAAAATTATATTTGGATTATGAACCAAAGCTCTAGCAATGGAAACTCTTTGTTTTTCTCAACCAGATAATTCTGAAACAAATTTATCTTTTTTTAATAGAAGTTTCACTCTTTCCAAAGTTTCAGGAACTTTTTTTTGTATATATGTATCTTTATATCCACACACTTCCATAGCAAAAGCAACATTTTCATAAACACTTTTTGATTCCATCAATTTATAATCTTGAAAAATTACTCATATACTTCTTCTATATTTTGCTAAACTTTTATCATCTAAATTTTTATAAAGATAAGTACCATCTTCCAATATTATATCTCAATTAGCAGGAGAAAAATCTCAAATAATAGACCTAATTATACTTGTTTTTCAAGATCAACTAAGTCATATAAAAAATACAAATTCTCATAATTTAATATCTATGTTTACATTTTTTAACACTATCTTATTTGAAAAAGCTAAAGTAACATTATCAATTTTCATAACATTTATGATTAAAAAATATCTTTAAAGAAAGTATATAAAAATTATACATTTAAGCAAAATTTTTATTTTTAGATATTATATTAAATCATATTCTTGCAATTAATACAAGTTTTTAACACGAACTTTAAAAGTAGTTTTGAAAAAACCAAACAAGTATATATAATTTAACAAGTTAAAATATAGGTTAATAAAACAACTTTCCTTATTTTAAAAGTAAATATTTGTATAAAAAAATATAACATTAAAAACTAAACATTAATTTATGAGTTACGAATGAACAATTACATCCATTGATATTTGAAGTTCCAATATAAAAACTGTTATATGAAGATTTGATACAGAAAACGCTAATGATTTCCATGTTCTATGAATTTGAATATCTTCTTCCAATGCTATAAGAAAATGAAATATACTAGATATGGAAGAATTTAAAAATAACTTAGATAAATCGCTAGAAGAAGCTGAAAGAATGGCATGAGAACAAATCTCATGAGTTTATGTATCATTTAATTCTTCATCTTTTGAAGTTATTAAAAGTAAATGAGTTATAGCAATTTCTTGAAGTGAGATTACTCATGATGATTTAGATAGAGCACTAGAAATGGCTAAAAATTGAGTTGAATTACCAAACAGAGAAATCCTAAAAGTTATACCTGAATACTTTATAGTAGATTTAGAAGATTGAGTAAAAAACCCTATTTGAATGGCTGCAAGAAAACTTGAAGTTGTAGCTAACATATTTTCTATAAATGTAAATATGTTAAACAATATAAAAAAAGCTATAGCAGATGTATGAATTGAAATTTTTGATATTTACCCAAATATAATTGCATCTCCTGAATGAGTCTTAACAAAAAGACAAAAAGAACTTTGAGTTGTATGTATTGATATTTGAGCATCAACGACTTGAGTTACTATATTTGAAGAATGAGTTTTAAAATATGCATCAGTTATACCATTTGGTTCTACAAATGTAACTAATGATATTGCTCTATGAGTTAGAACTTCTATTGATACAGCTGAAAGAATGAAAGTAGATTACCTTGAACTTAACTTAGAAAAAAAACAATGAATAACTGATGAAGAAGTAGATTTATATAGATTTAATCAAAATGAAGAATGAAAAGTATGAAAAATTTACTTATCTCAAATTGCAACAGCAAGATATGAAGAAATTTTATATTTTGTAAAAGATGAACTTAAAAAAGCTTGAAGAGACTGACTACTTCCTGAATGAGCAATATTAGTTTGAGGATGAGTAAAAGCAAGATGATTAGTTGAATTAACAAAAGATATTCTTAGACTTCCTACATTTATAGGAATACCTGTTGAAAAAAGTAGTTTGAGTGATTCATCGATAAGTGATCCAATGTTTGCTTCTGTTATATGAACTTTAATTCTAGCAAATAAATATTCTGCAATTCCTTCTGGAATTTCCATAAATTTTTCTTGAATATTTAGTTCTATTATGAAAGTTTTTAAAAAAATAATACCCTAAAAACCAAAATAAAAATTAAAACGATAAAAATATAATATTAATTTTTAATAAAATAAGTATATGATAAAAAGAGAAGATAGATTAAAAAATTTATTAATGAACAATAATAAACCAGAAAGTGTATGACCTGAAGAGGTAGTAATTTCTAAATCAATTTCACCAATAGCAAATATAAAAGTTGTATGAGTTGGTTGAGGATGAACAAATACAGTAAATAGAATGATTCAATCATGATTTGAAAGAGTTGAATTTATAGCAATGAATACAGATGCTCAAGCATTATTTTCATCATTTGCCAATCAAAAACTAAACCTATGAAAAATGATAACTTGATGACTAGGAGCATGAGCTGATCCTGCTGTATGAAAAAAAGCTGCTGAAGAATCAAGAGATGAAATTAAAGCAATGTTAGATTGAGCACATATGGTATTTATTACTTGTTGATTAGGATGAGGAACATGAACTTGAGCTGCACCAGTAATAGCTGAAGTTGCAAAAGAATTATGAGCCTTAACTGTATGAGTTGTAACTAAACCATTTTCTTTTGAATGACAAAATAGATCATCAAAAGCAATTGACTGATTTGAAGCTTTAAGAGAAAAAGTAGATACTCTTATCACAATTCCAAACGATAAAATACTTTCTATAATTGATAAAAAAACTCCTATGCTAGATGCTTTTTCAATTGTTGATGAAGTTCTTAGTCAATGAGTACAATGAATATCTGACTTAATTACAAATCCTTGAATAATTAACCTAGATTTTGCTGATATCAAATCAGTTATGAGAAATGCATGATCTGCTCTTATGTGAATTTGATATGGTTCTTGAGAAAACAGAGCTGTTGAAGCTGCAAGAGCTGCGATGGATAGTCCTTTACTTGATTTATCTATAGCATGAGCAAAATGACTATTGTTAAATGTAACTTGATGAAACGACTTATCAATGTTTGAAGTTGATGAAGCTGCAAAAATTATTACTGAATCTGTTGATGCTGATGCAAATATCATATTTGGTACAAGTATAGTTCCAGAATATGATGGTCAAATCAAGATTACTGTTGTTGCTACTTGATTTAACGAAGAAACTAACAAGAAATTCTTAGAAAAAAAATGAGAATTATTAAGAACATGAAATTTCGGAAGAAAACCAACTTGAGCTGAACCACCAAAAAATACATGAAATATGTTTAATCAACCACTACCTACAAACAATAACACAAAAGCTCAAAATCAAGATGAAATTGATTCAGTTCCTGCTTTTTTAAGAAAGAAAATTTAATTTTGACTTTTTGTTAATTATAATTACAATTTTGCAGAATTATTTATAATTTATCTTTAACGGAGAAACTCCATATTTATTTAGATTAAATTATATATTTATATTTGTTTTAATTATTTTGATATGCTAGGAAAACTAAAAAAAAGAAAAAGACTTAGAGTTCATGGTTTTTTACAAAGAACTTTAGATTGATGAAAAGTTCTTAGAAACAGAAGAAGAAAATGAAGATATGAATTAACTGTATCATATCCAAAAAGATACCAAGAGGTTAATTGAAAAGCTAAATTACATATTATAGCTTGATGAACAGCTAAAAAAAGTAAATTTGATTGAAAAGGAAATTATATAAAATAATTACTCTTATCTTTTATGATATCTAAAATTTACAGACTCAAAGAAAATGACGTAAAAAAGGTTTTAAAACATTGAAAACCTTTTTTTTCATATTGAATAGTTCTAAATTATAAAAATAATAATTTGGATTTTAATCGTTTTTCAATTATAATCTCTTGAAAAAATACAAAGTGATGAGTTGAAAGAAATTTTTTTAGAAGAAGATTTTTTGATTACTTAGATAAAAATTGATATACCTGAGTCTTTGAAAAAAAAACATCTGCTCTTACAAACAATAATGAAGTTTTACAAAAAACATGACAAAAAATATTAATTCATTATGATTGTGTTTTTTTACTAAAAAAACAAATAAAACTTGAAAAAAATAATTTAGAAAGTATAAATTCCTTTGAAAATGATATAAAATTTTTACTAAAAAAACTACAAATCCCAAAAAAATAATTTATACTCTATACTTTTATACATTTTGACACTTCTACATTTTTATTTTTAAACTTTTTAACTTTAATTTTATGAAAGATAAAATACTAAATTTTTTAATAATATTTTTCCTTACAATACTTCTTGTAAATGTATTTTTTAAAGATAATAGCCAAAACAGTAATTGAACACTTACATTTAATCTAGAAAAAAAATCATATACTATTCCAGCATCCCCTGTTATTGTTGTTTCAAACAACACTCAAACCGATGTAAAAATCAACACATGTAAAGATATAAACATAAATTTTTCTTGAGAAAAATTATCTTTTCCAAACGACTTCTGTAAGGATATTGAGATTAAAGCTAATACAAAAGAAAAAATAAATTATAATAAATATTATGATAAATTTTGAAACACTTGAGTTTATAACTTTATTATAAAATATGACAATAAAGAATATATAACTCAAACAGAAATAAAAAACAAATGAATCATATCAAAAATATTTGTATGATTAATCTATGCTCCATTATACAACCTTACAATATTTTTTGTAGAATTTTTTAACAATTCCCTATGATGGTCAATAATTACTATTACACTTATAATAAGACTTTTTTTACTTTACCCTCAACATAAAATGATGGTATCACAAAGAAAACTTAATGCAATTCAACCGAAAATAAAAGCTCTTCAAGAAAAATTCAAATGAAATTCTCAAATGCTTTGAGTTGAGATGATGAAATTATACAAAGATGAAAATATAAATCCTTTTTGATCATGTTGATTACTTCTAATTCAAATGCCTATTTTACTAGTAATATACCGTATATTTATAAGTATAAAAGATTATTCTAATACTTATTATTTATACAAATGATTATCAACTTTTAATTTAGATTGAATTTGACACTACTTTTTCTGAATAGATTTACTATGAGTTTGATGAATAACTTGAATTTGTTTATGAATTTTTATTGCTGTAATACAATTTTTACAGGTAAAACTATCTCTTGTAAAAAATAATACAAACAAACCTGTTATGTTAGAAAAGAAAAAAGATGCTAAAGATTATCAAAGTCTTATGCCAGATCAAGATGTATTAAATAAATTTATGCTTTATTGACTACCTTGAATGGTTTGAGTCTTTACATATTCATTATTGGCTTGAGTTTGAGTATACTGGTGAATATCAACAACATTTACCATTATTCAACAATTAATTGTTAATAAAAAAACAGAAAAGTAAAGTCAAAATTACCTAAATTAATACACTTTTTTTTGACTATATTTTTAAATGATGATAATATAGTAATGTAATATATTATTTATTTTTAATCTTTACTTATGAATACTAATAAAATCTTAACTTGATTGTTTATCTTTTGACTTACATTACAATCAGCAACTGCTGCTTATAATGAGATAAATTGTGATACTGATTCTGCTTTCTCAGACAACAAATGTAACCAATGTTTTGATGGATGAGAAAAATGACAATGAGAAGCTTTTTGATTATTCTCAGATATATATGCAAACAAAACAACTAATTCTAAATTATTGTACAAAGAAGAACAAACTATGCCAAGTATTATTAATTTAGGATGAGATAAAGCATCTTGGTCTTATTTACCATCTCAAGATGACTTTTGGGAATATACTCCAGCATTTGATGCTCTATATTCTAGTTGACAAGAAGCTTATGTTGTAGCTCCTTGAAAAGAAGTAAATTGGTTAACTTCGAAAACTTGAGCAGCATTAAAATTAGATAAAAATACTGTTGAAAAAGGACAAAATGTTTGAATGTTAATCTTTACTGCTACATCTCATGACTTAGTAAATGATGAAGTTGCAATTGATTCAACTGAACATAAAGAATGTGTACTTTTTAAATCTTGAGCTCCAACAACAACAAAAACACCTATTGTTGTTGAAAAAGAACCAGTTAAAAGATTACCTCAAACTTGACCAGAACACATACTTCTATTATTTATAGCATTAATTGCATGACTTGGTTTTACTTTCTTAAAAAGAAAAACTAATCAATAAAATTAAAAAATTAAAAAATAGTGAATTAAATTAATTCACTATTTTTTTTATTTTCAAAAAATATTATTATAATTATTAAAATATTTTCTATATACATAAAAAATGTCCCAAGAAATAATAAAAAAATTTAAGATAAAAGCAAAGAAATCTTTATGACAAAACTTTCTAATTGATGAAAACATATTAGATAAAATAGCTTTAAGTATAGATATAAAATGACAAAATATTATTGAAATATGACCTTGATATTGAGCATTAACTGAAAAACTATTAAATAGTAAACCTAAATCTCTACACCTAGTTGAACTTGATAATGAAATGATTCAAATTTTAAAAGAAAGAATACAAAAAAATGAATTAAAAATAGATAATATAAACTTTGAAATCTTTAATGAAGATATATTAAAATTTATACCAAGCTTCAAAGATAATAACTATTATGTAATTGCTAATATACCTTACTATATAACATCACCTATACTTTTTAAGTTTTTATACGAAATAAAGAACTTACCAAAAAAAATGGTTATTCTTTTACAAAAAGATGTAGCTGATAAAATAATTGAATGACAAAACAATACTAAAGTTAAGTCTTCATATCTATCATTATTTATATCAAAAAAATGCTGTGTAAAAACTATAACATTTGTTCCTTCAAAAGCATTTTCACCTGCACCAAAAGTTAATTCAGAAGTCCTATTATTTGAAACTCATAAAAACTTCAATGAAATAAATGATACAGATTTCCTAAAATTACTAAAAATCTGATTTAAATCACCAAGAAAAAAACTTTTAAATAATCTAGAAAATTGATGATATAAAAAAGAACAAATACTTGAAATTTACAAAAAATTAAACTTAAGTGAAAATATAAGATGAGAAGAGCTTGATACATTAAAATGGATTGATTTATTTAAAGCTATCTCAAAAATATAAATTTACTTATTTGTCATACTCGGACTTGATCCGAGTATCCAGTGTACAAGCTAAGTATATTTTACTAGATTATCTCACTCAAGCCAGATAATGACACTTTTTAGACAGCTTCACTACATATGAAAATCATCTTTTTATATAATTAACACTTTTTTATTCTAATAAATTGAGTTTTTTTAATAAAACAATTTAGGTGGATCTGTCTGAATTTTTGAGTTATATTTTAAAATAAATCATTCATTATATTCTCAAACATCATTACAGTCTAAATCAGCATTTTTATCACACCCCTGATTTCATCTTCTTATATAATTTAGATCATATACCATAGCTTTGTTAAAATCAGTTATTTTTGTTCATCATGGTAATAAATAATAACCTCCTATATATTGGGCTCATCAAATTGTATTTCTTGTAAATAAATTTCAATTAACTACAAGTTGTTTTTGCAAATATGTAGTTCTTGTTGTACTATCAGAAGTATATGGTAATCAAAGTGAATTTGCACTAATAAATCATCCATCAGCATAGATTGTTGCATTAATTTCTTTTACTCAACTTTCTACATAAACATTTCAATTGTTTATATAATCTGAATTCACATCATAATTATCTTTCAACACTATAATTCATAATTTTTTCTTTGATTGATTTAAATCTCATTCTATTATTACATTTCAATCTTTTACAACCAAAGTTTCATAATCTTGGTCTCATGATATCGTTATATTTCTTCATTCAACATACTTAACTCAATCAAGTATTTGTCAATCAAACATATTCAATATATATGTGTAAGCATTCTTTCTTATCTGTGTTCTATTTTCCAAAGTTGACAAAGATGAAATATTTTTTTCCTGTCAAGTAAATTCTGTTTTTCAATTTCCTTGTAATTCTCAAATTACTTTTAATCATATAAAATTTGAACCCATGATTTTTACTGAATTTGTATCATCTCAATTCTCAAACTCAGATAAATAATATCTGACTTTATTTCAATTTAAATCATAACTTATTATTGGTAAGTTTACCTGAATTCATGGAGTATTATTTAATTCTATTGCATTCTTGCTACTATTAATTCTTGTTGAAAATATATATGGTCACTGTCAAACATAACTTTGTATTTGAGTATCTTCAAGCACAATGTTATCTCATAAATAAGAAATACTTCATGTATCAACTTCTAAAGAATAATCATTTAATATATTTTTTGGTGTTGCTCAAAGTTTATATAACATTTTTGTTCATAAAGAAGGTAAAGCATCCCATTTCAATCATTCATCAATAGAAGACTTTATATATCCAACAAAAGGTTTTTTAAAACTATACCCTATATTAGTTAAATCTAACCATACTCATCAAATTTGTATTCATACTTTTCAAGTACTTGAGACAAAAGGAGTTCTTGATTTTATATTATTAATCATTACATTAAAATTATTTGAAGTTGAAGCAGGAATTCAACTTGAATTTACTGAAGCGAAATTTAACGCATTTCAAATCATGCTTATTCTATCTTGTTTCTCTCATGATTTATCAACTATACTTGAAATATTTCAATTAGTTCACCATCAACTAATTCACCTACTCTGTAAAGTTGAAGCAGAAACATTGAAATTAAGATTACAAGTATCACTATCATTTGCATATTTATCATTACATGTAGAACTAACTGAATTTATTGATGCTACTACATTATTTACTACATCAGGATTATTTGGTTTTGGAGAATTTGATGGACATCATGTACAAGAACTACAACTTATTCATATTGGACTTCAATTACTATATGTTGTAGTACATGTTTGACTTCAACACGATGAAGTTACTGGAGTATATGATGGAGTCTGTCTACATTTTATCACTCATGCAGTACTCCAATTTCATTCTATATTACAATTTGACCATGTTGTAGTCCGTGATGATATATATGAACTACATCAATTACTTGTTGAAAATGATGTTGTTATCACAGGAACTGGTGTTATAGGAACTGGTGTTACAGGAACTGGTGTTATAGGAACTGGTTTTACAGGAACTGTAGTTGCCGCAACAACTTTATAATTAAATACAACTTTTGTTTTAAGTTTATCACAATAAACATGATTTCACCAAACTCATTCAATAGCTGCCCGCACATCATAATGAGCTTTTACATTAGGATACGAAGCTAGTATAGCAGCCCTTGTTGAATCAGTTGTCCGAGTACTTATTCAAGCGTCATAATTTAATTTTGAAGTTTTAGCAAATAAATACGGTCCTTCATCATATCAAGATGGAGACCATCAACTATTTTTTCATGTGCTATTTCTACATCTATTATCAATAAGTTCAAACTCTAAACTATATGTACCTGGAGTAGATGGAGCAGTAAATGAAATATTTTGTATGTTTTTTGTTTGAACAGACGTATCATTAAAATTTTTACTAAATATCTGAACTCAATTATTTTTTACATTTAATATTGAATTTATAAAACTATTAGCACAAATTACTGATATACTATTTGAACTAACATAAACTTTTTCTCAAGGATTATATTGTTTTTTATCAAAATTAACAGTTATAGTATAATCATGAGGTACTTGCGAAACTCATGGAAACCGATATTGTCAAGCTCTAACTAAATATGTATTACTAATTGAATCAGCATTTACTTCTTTATTATCTCAAATAAATAATCAAATTAACATAAACATAAATATAATTTGAATTATTGTATTATTTTTTTTCTTATTTTTATTTTTATTCTTTTTATTTTTAAATAAATAAATTATTCCAATTAATGCAAGAATAAAAACAATACTAATAAATATTAAGTTTATTTTTGATGTATTTTCAGTATTATTAAACACTTTCTTTTTTTGTATACTTTCACTTTTTATATTATACTCTTTTTTATCAAGTATTTTTCAGCTTTCATCCTTAATATATGAAACTATACTAGGATTTATGCAATTATTAATTACTAGTAAAGATAAATTTAGCTGTGTTGAATCTGTTAATTCTTTTTCAGATTTATTTACACATAAATTATTATTACTATCTTTTATTTCAATCCCAAAAAATAATTTATTATCCTTTATAAAATCATTTCTAGCTCAAATAAAATTACTTGCTGATTTAGAATAAAAAATATCAATCAAAGCATTTTCTCATTTTTTATAACTATCTTTATCTAGACGAACATTTTGTATAGTAGCACTCACTCAAGAAATAACATAATGAATAATAATCTCATTTGATACAATATTTCAACCATCATCTTTTAAACTTAATTTTACATCATATGCTTGTGGTAACTTTGCTTTTGGAATATTAAAAGAAATTTCTTTTTCTTGAGTAGAATTTAACGAAATAGTTTCATCTGATTTATTTTCAGTATCAACCTCATCTCAAAATCAATTTCTTAAATAAGTTTTATAATTAGAATTCAATTTCTTTGATTTATCTGAATTGTTTTTTAATTTACATGTAGCTATAAGATTTTCTTCATTTAAAATATCAACTCATTGACTTAAATTATACTTTTCATCAAATCATTCAACTTTTAAATAACAACTACTTTCATTGATTTCAACATAATCATTACTTCAATTTAATACTATTTCAAAATTTCTTGATAAAGCTAATGTTAATCAGCTTCTATTTTTTGCAATAACACTTATTTCATATTTTCAATTTAGATATGATGGAGCTTCATATTCAACCTCTTTTATTATATCAGTATTTTCATTTAAACTTACTACCTCATCATAAACTTTTTCTTCTATTATATCACCATTATCAGTTGTTAACCTTACAGCATATCTTATGTCTGGCTGAACATATTCACGATTTGAAAGATCAAATTGCAATTTTATTGTATTATTATCTTGAGATAATATTTTTGTATCATAAATATTTACAGTTGCAATAACTCTTCAATTATCACTAGATTCTGAATATGTATAACTATAAAATGTAAAAAATGATAATAAAATTAAAGTTAATAGTAATTTTTTCATATGAAAAATATAAATAAATAATATATAATATCATAATATCATAATTTTATATTTAAATCAAAAAAGTACTATTTTTTATTGATTTACAGCCTTTTTTAAATATCATTAATAAAATAAATAAGCTAATTTTACTATTTTAATTATAAAGATATGAAAAACATATTTAAAACAATAATAATATTAGTAGTTGTATACCTATGATTTTATAATTCAAACTTTATTACATACTCTAGTTATAATAAACCTATTGCTCCAACAGAACTATCACAAGAAATAATAAATAGTGCTAATGTTATATTAGATAAAGTTTATGAAAAAAGAAATGATAGTCTAAAATATCCTACAACTGATTCATACATATTATATTTAAACAGAGTAATCTCTGCATTAAATAACTTGAAAAATAATTTTACTACTTCAGATTTAAGATATATTGTTGTTTCATATATTTCGTCTGGAGTATCAAATATAAAAGATTCTGTTAATATTAACAATGAACTATTAAATTCTATATGAAATATAATTAATGATAATAATACTTCAAGTTGAAATAGCACTACTTCAACTATTGGTAGTAGTAATAGTACTATTAATAGTTGAAGTAATGATAATATCTATAACAAATACAAATCAAAAAAATGTTGATGAATTCAATCTGACTGAACTCAAAGATATAGTTGGTATGATTCAAATAATAATGAAAGTGAACTTATAAAAACATGTACAAGACCATTGAATGGTTGATTGAGTTGCAATGAGTGAGTTTGATGATGTTGCCAAGATTGACAAGTTTCAATAAATACAAATTGTGTCTCACAATCAGAAGTATGATGATATTGTTATGCTAGCACTCAATGCAAACCATGACTTCAATGTAATAATCAAAATCATACATGTTATACATCCACATCCACTTCAAATCAAATTCCATCAACATCACAATCTACTATTACAGAACAAGACTTTCTTAATGCTGACTTTAAAAAACCTACAATTAGTATTTCATGAAATTTAAGCAATGATTATTTGGACAGATATAGTATTAGTTATTCTTCTCAATGAGCAGAATTTTGTAAAGTATTAGAAAATTGAGAAAGTGGCAATATAAATGATTATTATTGAGATTGACATTGAGTAAATTTTTGAGTTGGATGATTACCTCAATGATTCTCTAAAAGTTCTATAAACTGAACCATTTCTGGATTTTCTATTCTTCCAAATAAAAAGTACAAAATCATATGCTACTCAACAAATTATTCATTATATGGAACAGGTTGAGAACTATTATGAAGTATGAATCTTTGAACAATAAAAGATATCAATTTATCTATAAATGGATGTAAAGCATCTTCATCATCTAATCACTGTGATAATCAATCTGAAATTATAAATTGATATTTAAGTTTAACTTGAAATGTTGTAAATACTTGAATTGCAACTGTAAATTGGAATATCAATACAAATAAATTAGATATATCTAAATGTAAAGCTAGTTTCAACTGATTTAATAATAAATCAAGTTGAACAGTGAGTTATCAATTTTCAAATAATACTTATGTTTCCTTAGAATGTGAAAAAGAGAATTGACCTGATTTTTTATGATGGAAAAATTGAACAGCATCTCAATGAGCAATAAATTGAATAAAAAAATGATTTATGTTAAGTACTACATCTATTCAAACTAATACTTGAAGTATTTTTAAAATAGTAACTTCTTATAGTGATAATATTACTCCTTGAACAGAATTAACAGTAAATTATAATACAACGTGATATAATAATTGTTGGTTTGAAGATAGATTAAGCACTAATTCTATAATTTGATGAACTAATTCAAATCTTTATATTGTAAATAATCTAAATCCTATCTGAACATTTAAATTAATACTTAATAAAACTACTTGATATCAATATTCATGTACAAAAATTTGATGATGAACATATCAATGATGAGTATCTCTAACTGTATGATGACAAACTTCACAAACTACAATAGGATGAAACCCTGCTACCCAAACAAATATTGATGCATTAAATAATAATATTTCAAATAATACTACTTTATTAAAATGAGAATGTCCTACAAGTTCTCATGTATCTTATGTTAATTATTCTCAACTAAACTCATTTAATAAATGTGGTTGAAATTCTATATATTGATGAAGTTTAGGACCTGTTTATTCAAATCAACCAGATTATTTTGTTATTAATTCTCATTTAAAATATTCTTATACATGTAAATCCCCTAATTGATGAGAAGATACAACATGTTATGTTCAAGTAAATGAACTAGCTAAAAACTGAATGTGTAAATATATGCTATGAAGTTCATCAACATGGATATTTAACAAATCTATTTTTAATGAAAATAATGATTTATGTTCTATTTGAACACCTATTAATATAACTAAATCAAGTTGAACAGCTGTATGATGACAAGTTTGATCATATGATTATAAATATACATATAAATGTAAATGAATATATTGATGAAAAGATGTTGATTGTAATAACATAACTATAAGATTAAAAGATTAAATATAGTTGAATTGAAATAAAAAAAGTTATCTTAAAAATATGACTTCTGGATATTAAGGAAGTCATATTTTTAATTTTTAATTTTGTTTTAAACTCAAAATATTATTGATTTAAAGTTAATTACGAATATATTAAAACATAGTTTATATATATAAAAATTTTTTATGAAAAAACTAAAACAAGAATTACAAGATAGATGACTATTATACCAATTTTCAAATGAAGAATTATTTGAAAAATTTGATAAATGATGAGAAAGTTTTTATTGTTGATTTGATCCTACAGCTGATTCTCTTCACCTATGAAACTTTATAGGTTTTATGGTTGCTATTCACCTTATGAGAAGATGAAATAAATACATAGCTTTAACTTGATGAGCAACAGGTATGATTTGAGATCCAGGATGAAAAGATGCTGAAAGAAACTTTTTATCAGAAGAAGCTCTTTTAAATAATCAAAATAAGATTTCAAAACAAATTTGAAATATCCTTGAAAACTTAAAAAGCTTTACATGAGATGACTTTAAATACTGATTTGTTAACAACAAAGATTTTTATACAAATATGTGATACTTAGACTTTTTAAGAGAAGTTTGAAAATTTATCACAGTTAATAGTATGATAAGTAAAGATACTGTTAAAAAAAGGATAGAAGACCCTAGTAAATTTATATCATACACTGAGTTTTCATACCAATTACTACAATGATATGATTTTTGTAAATTATTTACAGAAGATGATGTTAAACTGCAAATTTGATGACAAGACCAATGGTGAAACTTAGTAACATGAACTGAATTAATAAGAAAAAAATACGACCAAGAAGCCTATGTATTAACTTGGCCACTTATAACTGATTCAACAGGTAAAAAGTTTGGTAAAAGCGAATGAAATGCATTATGGCTTGATAAAAATAAAACTTCTCCTTATAAATTATACCAATACTTCCTTAATAGCTCAGATAATGACATTGAAAGGTATTTAAAAATGTTGACTTTACTTGATATAAAAGATATTGAAAAAATACTATTAATCCATAGCAAAAATCCAGAAGATAGGTTTTGACAAAAACTTTTAGCATATAAAATTGTTGAGATAGTTCATTGAACAAAAAGTGCTACCTATTCTTTCTATTTATCATGAATTACTTTTTGATGGATTAATGATTTTGTAAATAAATATTCAACTTCATTTAAAGAATTAAATGCCCCTTTATTACCAAAATGAAACACTGAAATAGTTGAATTTATTACTAACTCTTCTGAAGAATCATTAATGGAAGTATATAATGAATGGGGTTGATGTGATTATAACAATGAAAACCTATTTGAAATAATAGTAAAATCATGATTAGCAATAAGTAATAGTGAAGCAAGAAAAACAATTGAATCATGAGCTTTTTACATAAATGAACAAAAAATCTCAGATACAAAATATGATTTTTCAAATGATTTTATAAACAACAAAATCCTACTTTTAAGAAAATGAAAAAAGAACTTTAAACTAATTATAAAAAAATAAAATGAATTTTGAGGAAATAAACTATCGGTCAAGCAAACTACTACAACCACAATGATCAAAGCTTTGAGATTGAACTACCCCTGACAATATGTTTGCAGAGTACTATGAACCTGACGAAACAGATTGAATTGAATGAATCTGGCTACAAAAATTACGGGTTTGAGAAGATCTTAGAAAAAATTGATACTGAGAACAAATTCTTAACATACTTTGTGATAAATACTGAAAAGTGTCATGACAAATCAATGCAATAGAAGATGTCTCAATAAAAGAATTAAAAATTTTTTACAGAAAAATATGATGTATAATAAAATGAAATAAATTTTACTTTAAAAAAGAAGACTAAATCAAATTGATTTAGTCTTCTTTTTTTATTTAACTACATAATTTCAATCACTTATCTTCATTAACACTTCTCATATATTTGTTTTTGATTCATTATCATAAAGTTTAAATACAACATTGTTTCACAATTCAGAATACAAAAGTTGATATCTTGTTCAATTTGTATAAATCTTTCAATCCGAAAATATACTAAATAATGGAGTTTTTGCTTCATCATCTAAAGCATAAATAGAATAAACTCAAGGATTATAAGGTGCAGTTAATGGAATCTGATAATATCAATATTTGTTAACATTATCTAATTTTATATATAATCAATTATCATCAACAGAATCAAAAGAATTAATAACTTTAACTTTTCATATACTACTGAAATTATAGTATTCATAATACAATTCTCACTCAGTATCTTCTAAAACAACTTTAACATAATATTTATCATTTAACTCATTATTTGAAGAATAAACTTTAACTTTAGCTCAAGGTAAATTCTTTATAGATATTTTTCATGTATATTCATTTACAGAAGCTACAACTATTCAAGACTTTGTTATATTTAATCAATTTTTATCATCAAAAGAATCTACATTAAAATCATAACTTCAACTTCAACTTGTATAAACTTTTTGTTGTCAGCTAGAAGTTAATATTTTTGAAACAAGTCATCATCTATATCTATATAAATTTATTGGTTCATTTGATAAAGTCTCATCAACGCTTCATATAATCAAAGTTCATGTTTGATTTGAAATAGTAGGATTAGGAGAATATACTTGTAAAACAACTGATTTAAAAGAATTATTTCATGCAATATCAGTAATATTTACTCATATATTTTTTGTAAACAACTTATCATAAGGTCAAAAATCAACTTCAACAGAATTTTTAGTTAAATGTATATTATCTCAAGATAAATCTCTATCATTTTTTGAATTTCAGTCAGAATCAGAATCTTTATTTAAATCCATATCAATATAAAAATCACTAAATCATGAAGTATCATATAAATAAGGAGTAAAACTATATTTTTGTTTTTGGTAAACTGGAATTTTTATAGCTCAATCCAAAGTTATCTCAGGAGCTGTTACATCTGATGAAAGCTGAGGAGCTAATAAAACTTGATTAGATGCAGTACTAAATACTCAATTTTTAAAAGTCCTGATTTTAGCATAATCAAAATCGCTTGGAGCATTCATAAATATCAAATAAGAACTTGAATCACTTCATAAATTATACAAATAATAATTACTTACATCTCTAAAATCTAATCAGGCTTCTGTATTATCATAATACCTTATGACAATATTTGAAGATTCATTTAAAATTGTTTCATTTTCTATTTGAGCATCTATATTTGCTCCAAAAAATAATGGTAATCATATATAATTTTTTATTTCTTGTCACTTCATTGTTACATCATATTTACTTTCCACATATGCATCTCAACTCAACGAAAATATCTTAATTCAATTATCAAAAGATATATTTTCATGAGATCAAACCTTAACTTCTTTTTTATTCTCAGTATCTGTTCAAATATAATATTTTATTGTAAAAGAACTATTTCATGCATATAACTTAGTTCAAGCAACCAAAGATACAACATTATTATCAACTAAATCATCTTTAATGTTTATAGCTTTTTTTGTTGTTAAAAATACATCATCATTTACATTATTACCAACTGACGTTATATAAGCTAAATTAGATCTAAGAGTATATCAAGTCTGAGTTTTTTGATCCAACAAAGTTACATCATCAACATTTTTAAAAGCATCAACTATATATTTTTTTGTTTTTGAAGGAATATAAGAATCATAATCCTCATTCAAAAATTTATCTACTATATTATAATACTCCAACCTAAAATTATTTTGAGTTTCATCTGTTGGAGAATCAAAATAAAAATTTACATAAGAATCTGATGCAACAGCCTCTCTTGAATTATTTATTGCCTCATAGAAATTATCTCAATTATAAAACTTATTATCATTTACATCTAAAACTAATGGATCATCAGAAGAATTCTTTTTATTTGTTGTTACTTTTAGATTCTCTTTTATATAAACTTCGTTTCAAATCATATAAATTATATCCTCATCATTATCTTTATCAAAATCAGCATGATGTATTTCTTCTGATCAAGTTAATTCATCTATATAATCAAAAAGTCTATAATTTTTTCATTTTTCTATAACATAAATTCATTTATAAGTATAACCATAACTTGAAGCTATTGTTCAAGTTCAAGATGATGAACATGAATTAGCTGAAGTAGAAGTTGTAGATGAAGTTGTTGAATTTGCTGCAAGAAGTTTTTTTCATGATTGATTTAATCTATTTGAAATATCATTTAATAATGATTTTCATGTTTTTTGTAAATCTTTTTCATATTCATTTTTATCAGTAAATAAATTTATCGTTGCTTTTACTGTTTCATAATTATGCTTACTCATAAGTTCATTATAAGCTTGAATTTTTCAATCTGAATTTGAACTTATAAATTTTATATTACTCTCTTTTTTCAAGTTATCTATATTTGATTTTTGTTCCTTTAATAAAGTTTTTTCATTATTTATTATACCCTTTAAAGTATCAAATTTAGCTTTATTTTTTGCTTTTAAGTCATTTATAACCTTGTCTTCTTTTGAATATGTCATTTGTGATACATCTTTCCATATACTTCTTAATTTTGCAGTCCTTTGATCAGATACCATTTCCTTGCTTGATAATCACTTATTTACCATAGCAATAAATTCTTTGTTTGAAATTTTTTCATCAACATGTGAATCAACATATGAATATAAACTATAAAAACCATACGCAAAGAATTTTGCTAAATTAGTTATTCATTTTTTAGAATCAGTTTCAGAATTTAATCAAACTTCATCTCATAAATCTACATTTACATTACTTGGTGTCAAATCACTGAAATCCAAATCAGGTAACCTATTATTAAATAAATTAATTACATTATTTGTAAAATTATTCAATGGTTTTACTCATTGTTTTGCAAATTCTACTAAAAATTCTGTACTTATTTCAAAATCAACATATGTAGTTACATTTATAGAATCAACAAAAGGATAAGAAAATTGAGGTGTAGAAATATCTATCATATCTAATGGAGAAAAACTTTGTCTTTCTGTCATATAAGCAATTTTTAATCAAGCAGTCCGTTCAGCTGCAAATGGAGATTTCTGTAACAAACATTGTATTTTTGTTATAAGTTTTGCTAACTTAACAACAGTTTCAATAGCACCTAGTAATTTAGGTAAAGTTGGTGGAGGTGGTAAATTAGGTAATTCTATTGTAGGTAATGATGGTAAATCAGGTAACTCTGGCAATTCAATTGATGGTAAAATAGGTAAAGAAGGTAAATTTATATCAACTGTTGGAATATCAGGTAAATATAACTTAGGTAATGATGGAATAACAATAGGTCTTGCAGTAAAATTAAATTCAGGTAATGCTATTGTTAATCAAACCTTGACATTATGTAAATCAAGTACTATATTTGGCCACTTAGGAAATTCTATTACTGGAATTTTTGGAACAACAATACTAATTAATTTCCATATAAATGTCCGCAAATCATATCTTTCATTTTTACATTCTTTACAACTACTATCATAATCATCAAATAAATCCAATATAACTTGCCATGATTTTAAAATAGCTTTAATCAATACATACAACTCAACCCAAGCTTTAAATCTCTTTCAGTTTCATCATAACCGTCAACCAAATAATTTATAAATAGTATCAATATTACAAAGAATTTGATTTAACCGATCCTCTTTTTTATTTAGTAAATTAATTAAATCTTCAGGAAATCTTTTATATGACTCTATAATTTCTATATTTTTATCAAGCGAACTTATTAAACTTTGAGCATTTACTATAATTCTATCTCAGATTATTTTTTGATTAGGATCAAGTAAATTCCGTTGTGATTTTACTCTAGCAATCTCACTTTCCCATTGTTTTTTAGTCATTTCAAAATTAACCTTAGCTTTAAGTAAAGATGTTTTTGTTATCCAAGGCACATTTACGTTTACATTTTTTTCATCAATATTAATCATAGGAATACTTCCTATAAAATCATAAACAGCTCTAATTCAAGACATTATTTGATTTGGATTATAATCTTTTTCAAGTGTTAGCTGAGAAACTTGCATTGATAATAATTTACAATCATAATAATCAGAACTAGTCATATCTGTAATAGTATCACAACTTTTTGCTTCTTTCTGACTTTCTAAATTTTTTATTTGAGCAGTTTTATTTGCTTGTTTATTAGACCAATCATTTTGTTCATCATTAAATTTATCAGATAAATTTTTAAAGAAGTCACCCCAACTATAATCAGTTACACCTGAAAAATTAGGTAATATTATTATAAGAGAAGGAAAACTTGTTAATTTTGTTACTATTTCTTCAACTTGCCTATTAACCCAATCCATAAAAAACTCCGGAAATCATTTTATCAATGTATTTTTTACTTTTATAACATTTCACAAATCTCCACTTTTTAAAGCACTTGTATCTATATCTACTGAAACTCATATATCAGTATCATCAGTAATTTCACTATCATCTCAAATTTTAAGTAATGGACCTGATGTCAAAGAACTACTTCAATATGATCATTTACTTATATCACTTAAATAAGTTTTTACAGATGAAAGACTTGATGGAGATTTAGTTGAAATATACTCTAAATAACTTTTTACAAATTTATCATCAAATTCAAAATTTTCTGATTCGCTTTTTGCCTTTGTATCAACACAACTTCAATTAGCTATACTATAATCTGATTTTTTATTTCAAGTACTTAAATCTATAGAAGAAAAATTTATAGGATATGTTTTCTCTTTTACATCTCAATCAGATCAATCTCAACTACATCAAATCAAAGGGGTAGCCATCAATATACAATCTGCTGACAATGAAGTCAATAAAGGATATAATCAAGAAGGAGATTTTACCTTTGATAACACATTTGGTCAGAAACAAACAGCCATTCACATTGCTCAAGTAATAGTAGGAGTAATAAATAATCTAAAACTACTGATTCATCTTCAATTTCATCAATCAAACCGTCATCAAGCTCAATTTGGACATGGTGGCCGAACCCTAACTTTTCAACACTCAGTCATAGCAGAAAAAATTGGTAATCATTCTCAAACCTTTAATCAGTCTCAAATCGGAAATCAAAACATTACAGGATCATTTCAAGGAGCTAATGGAGCCCAATTTAATGGAGTTGAGATACATGATCATCATCAAAATCAATTACATAATCACTGTGAAATACTATCAATTGAATTAGACAAAGAGTCAACTCAGTCATTAATAGCAGTTAAGAAATTTCATGAACTCTTATTATTATTATTATAATTTGGAGTCTCATCCTCATTATCAGGAATTCAATCATAATCAGAATCTTTATTTGCATTTTTTAAAGAATCTTTTGCATATGTTGACTGATCATCAGTTATAGTTCAGTTATCTAATTGTTCATCAGTTGGAACTAACTTATCAATATAATCAGGAACCCCATTTCAATCCTCATCAAGCTTATTTTTTTCAAGTTCATCTGGTAATTTTAATTTATCAGAATCACAAGTCATTGTTCATTTTCATTTTTGATAAGCTCTTGAAGCAACCGATCTATATAAATCTGGATTAGTTGAACAAGCAGAACTACTTAGGCTAAACATAATATCACCATAATTATCATCTCAAGCTTCTCACTCTTCAAAATATCAAGTTTTTATATCTCAATAAGTTAAAGATGCTAACTTAACTTTATATTTTATAGTCATACTTTCTCAAGCAGCCAAAGAAAATCAATCAAGTAAGAAATCATAATCTCAAGCATTAAAATTTACACTAGCATCTTTACTTGATTCAATATCATCTACATTATTATAAAATATAAAATAAGTCTCTATATTTTCAGCATACGCTATATTTTCTTTTTTAGTTCAAGAAGTATTTTTTATTGTAACCAAAACATCAATATCATCTCAAGCATCTAAACTTCAACTATCAAAATCAGTAAATTGTTTTTCAATTTTTAATCAAAAATTTGAAGCATATTGATTTTTTACGAAAGTTTTATATTGAACATCATCGCTTCAAGAATAAATATCATTTTGAGAATACAATTGCAATGTATTTAATCATTTTGTAGTATCTTGATAATATTCTCAAAAATTATTATCTGATAATTGATCTTGGTTAAATACTCCTGATGTATCATTATAAACATTATATGGAATACTATCATATATTATACTATTTATAAATTGAGTATTTATTACATCATCCTCAGTACTTACTTGTCAATCAGATTGTACTAAATCATTATTTGACGCTACTAAATCATCTAAAACTGTTTGTTCTGTTATATTTTCTAATCAATCATAATATATTGACCCATTTCATACAATTTTTTGATCACTTAAATTTAAATCATATCAATCTCAAACTTTTAATTTTGTAAATTTTGGAGATTTCGTTGTTCATCATCAATAAAAAATTGTTATTTCTCAACTTGTATCTAAAGTAACGATATCAGTGATTTTATCATTATCCATATCAAAACTTGAAGTTTTTATTATACTTCATTTTAAATCAAATTGAGAATCTAAAGAAACTTTATAAAAATCTTTCTTGTAATTATTTAATAAATAAGGCTTTCCCTTTGAAACATAAAATATATCATCATATCAATCACCAGTAAAATCTCAAGCTTCAACAATTCAATCAGTTCACATCTCAGGAAGATATACTAAATTTCATCTTGATTGAAAATCAAAATTTCAATTATTTTCTAGTAATTCTATGTATCAAGTAGATTTTATAAGTATTAAATCTTTTAAACTATCATTATTATAATCAAAATACTTATATCAAACATTATTTTTATCACTTGAAATTAATTTTCATATAGTACTATCAAAACTTCTCTCAGTATTTGATCAAGGAAATTTCTTTTTAACAGACTTTAAATTTACAACTGGATCTCACAGATTAATCATAGAAAAAGAAGCATATTTTTTAGTTGATTCTCATACAGATTCTCAAGCTGCAAAAAGTAAAAGAGATTTATTTGATTCAGACCATCAAACTTTATAATTATTTTTAAATGCTTCAAATGAAAAATTATTAGAATTAGAAAACACATTAATAGCATCTTCGTCAGCAAAAGGGTCATTATAATAAACCATCAAAATACTACTATTTTTATCTTCAAAAAATCTTGTTCAATACATATTTGAACTTATATAAACTACCATTGTATTTTTCAATGATTTCAACTTTTGTTGTAATAATGTTGAATCCCTAGTAACATTTATATTTCAATTTTTTATATTATAAGAAAAAATTCATACTACATCATCTCCTTCTTTTATTGCAAAAATAGGATTGTTCAAATTATTTTCATAATTTTCTATATTTATATTTGATGATGAAAAAATCTTTCAAGAAGAATCTACACTAAAAATTAATTCTCAATAACTATTTTTTAAACTCAATACTCAATCTTCATCAGAAGCAGTATATCAATCTCATAGTGATTTTAATAATATAGAAGTTTTATCAATTCAAACACTACATCAAGAAAAATTAGTAGTTTTTCCATCACAAACTTTTACATCCAAATCATCATCCAGGTTATAATATATTCTTCAAATATAAATAGATAAAGCTTCATTATAAACATCAAAATACAATTTTTTATCACTTCAAGTATTTGCAACATATTTTATATCTTGCATCAAATTTTTTGAATCTGATATAGTTTCAACTTTTCACTTTGAATTTAATGCTACTACATCACTATAATCATAAGGATTATTTAATAGACTAGTTACAGTTAAAGCTCTATTTTCCTTATCAAATAACAAAGAAGAAGCTAAATAATCTTTTTGTGTTATATCTCAATACTCAGCTCACAATAATACGGAATATAAAGCATTATAAGAATTTCACTTAATCTTATCTTTATTCCAAAAATAAAATGTTTCCAATTTAACTACATTTTCACTAACTGATTCAATTTTTATTGAATTTTTATTATTCCAAAAATCAACTAATTCATTTTGAACAGATGATGATAAAGATTTAAAATAACTTGATGATTTTAAATCATCTAAATTTGAATAAATAAATTTATAATTTTCATCATCATACTCTTCAAAAAACTTCAATCCTATTTTTGTTAATCAATCAGAATCAGTAAATCAATCAAATGTTAATTCTTTCTTTAAAAATGGTGTTTGTCCAACTATATTAAAATCAGAAGTAAATCAAGGATTAGCTTTTACTTTTACAAATGCTGAACCTGGAATTTTTGTAGCATTAATTTTAAATGTAGTAACTCAATCAATAACTTTAGCAGAAGTTGATTGAGGAACAATTATTTCTTTATATTTATCTTTTATTTCTAAAGAAAGATTTGTAGAATTATCATTAAAAACAACATTTCAATACCTATCTTTTAATTCAACTTTTAAAGTTGCATAATCACTTTCAGAAGCCTCTAATTTAGTTTTACTCAACAATAAATCTAATTTTATTGGTTTTTCAGGTAATATATCTACATATTTAGTATAAATACTTTTTAGTCATTCAATTTGGAAAGATAACTTCACATTTTTTGAAGCAACATTTTTAGTTTTAAAATAAACTTTTCAAACTCAATTTTTCACATAAACATATGACTCACTTGGGTCTCAATACATTGATTTCAAAGATAAATAAAGTCTTGAGTTAAAATCTGTAATTACATTTCAATTACCATCTCTAACAGAAAAATTATATCCATACTCTCATCATCAAATAGATACAGAATTTTCTATAGGTTGCAAAAACAAATATGGCTGTTCTATTGTTTTTAAAACTTTTTCAGTTTTTAAAATATGTTCTCCATAAGAATTATTGATATCAAAAACTATATTATTATTATTTGAAACTGTTGATGTAGTTTTTAATTTAAAAACTTTATAACCTTCCATCACTTGAAAATTATATTTTTTTGATCACTCTAAAGAACTTGTTGATTCAACAAACTTCACACCACCTCATTCTATTACTCACTCTATATTATATAAATCACCAGAAACAATATTTCAATATATGTCTTTCAATAATAAATAATTTGTGGAAACAACTCATCAAACCTCTAAAGTACTTGATCATAAAATTATCTCTGAACTATAAACCAATCATGAAGTAACTGAAAACTTTTTATAAAAGGCAAATCATTGATTATCTTCTACTTTCAAAGTATATTCTCACGAAGTTTTCAATCATATAAGTGGTAAAAAATTATTTAAAGAATCTTTTGTTAATTCTTTATTATTTATAAGTTTTTCACTATCATTATACAACGAAACTTTCAATGGATAATTTAATTTCAACATAGTCCCTGATTTTGTACGATTTTCTAAAACCAAAACCATTTTTTCCTTTGATGATGAAGATGTTGAAATTGCTGTTTTTTTTCAATCAATAGTAGCTTGATTTCAATCCATTAAATAAATATTTTCATCATAAGAAGGCATTACAGAATCAACTCATGCAAATTGAGTTATATCTGAAGTTCCACTTCAAGTTTCTAATCTATAACTTGTTGAGCTAAAATTATTTCACCTAACCTCGATTTTTAAAGAATTATTTAAACGTATCTTAGTTTTTCAATTATAATCCTTTATGTTTACATAAGCATCAAGATAAATATCAGAATCACTTTTTTTAGAAGAAAAATCATAAGATGTCTTTCATTTAGAAAATTTTAAAGTAGTATCTGTAAAATTAAAATAATCTTTTACTTTTAATCTAAGAGAATCATCATTATTTATTCAAGAAACATCATAAATATTTGTTTTAGATCAATCATCATTTATCAAATCAAATTTAGACAGTTTTAAAACCACTGAAGTTGAATTATCAAAATACAATCTATTTCAATCTTTATCATTTAATTGTAATGAAACTTTTCAACTAGTATTATAATAATATTTTGAAGAATCACTATAAAAATCCAAACTTCATCAATCAAGATATTTTTCTATACAATCATTTATTCAATTTTTGTCTAAATCTTTATCACAAGTCTCATCAATACTTCACTCATCATCAGTTCAAGTTCAAGATACCACATCTCAAGTAACTTCTGAAATCTTATCTAATACATCATCCTTATTATCAGATGAAAAAATAGAATCTCAAGAACATTTAGTTTCTCAAATTTTAATAGTAGGAGGTAACATTGTTTGTAACCGACAAATTACAGCAGGAATCCATCTCCAAATTGGAACTCATTCAGGTGGTCAACATTTAAACACAGCATCTTGAGAAGAATCAGTACCATAATCTCATCCTATATTTGATCAATCTAAATAATTTCACAATTTAACATTATCTGAAATTACATCCTCATATGGATTTTCTTGACTATCCTCTGGATCCATTTTTATATACATATTAGAAGCATCTCAAGGAGCTCACATATATGCAATTTCATACATTTTCTTGTTTTTTGGTAATCAAAACTTATAATTATTTCATTTAAATTGATCTGATAAATAATTATCCATTATAAAAGCATATTTTTCAGATATACTTTTCATATTTTTCCAATATAAAGCAAAAACTACTGTATCTTTGTAATTTATATTTTTTGAATCTCAATCTAAATTATATACTTTTAAAGGTTGATTGTTTAAAAATGAATACAAATCAACATTTGTAAATTTTCAAGTATTTAAATAATCATTATAAGCACTATTATTTTTAGGTTCTTTTGAGTTTGAAACCAGATTGTTTATTTCAGTAGATTTTGTATCTAAAGAATTTTTCAATAAATTATCAGCACTATCCAATGTATTTCCTGATCAATCAGAAAGAAGTAATCTAAATAAATATGGATATTTAACTTCCTTATGAATCAAATCCTTTCACATAAAATCTACATATCTATCTTTATCAACAGGTAAAGATGGAGCAACAAGTCAATTTATTTGAGTCGTTAAATCCGTACTAGTGGGTGATTCATGTTTTATATATGATTGAACTGTTTTATAATTAAAAATACAAGTTGAAGAAGAATTCTCATCAGTAAGTGATTTTACTAATTTTCAATCTAGATATATATTTGTATTTCAACATGGAGAAGAAACTGTTCAATTATACAATCATGCAAAATTATTATAATCAACCGTTCATTTTGCTAACACATCAGTATTACAACTAAATCAAATTCTGTTTTCTATATCATAGTCTGTACGACAAGTAATATCCCAATCTTCATTATCCTCTTTCATCAATATTCAAACTCAATTATAACAATCTTTAACTGATGGAGTTTTTGTAACATCTGTAATTTTTCTAGTTCATAAAATATCAAATAAAGGAGTAATTGAAGATTTTTGATTATGAGTTTTCAAATCATATAAAATTGTTCAACTATTAAAAGACTCTTCATCTAAATTAATTGGACTATTTCATCACCAATATCACCTTGTTAAACATAAAGTGTTGCTTTTACAAGAAGCAAGACAAAAATTTACTCTATTTAAATCAGATTGTATATTGTTTACATTATATCATCTATTTGCTTCAACCAAATTTCAAGAATTTGTTAATGATCATCTATAAATACTACAATCAGAAGCCTTTGATAAAGATGCTCATTTTTTTCAATAATAATAATTCTCATATTTCTTATAATAACATCATGCTCTTTGTTCTAAAGACTCAAAAACCACAACTTTACTTAATCATCAACTTGAAATAGAAGAATTAATTTTATTTTCAAGTAAATCATTTGAATTTTTCAATACTTGATCAGATACTAGATCCAAAATTGTAACTAAAAAAGGAATCATATCAGCTTTTACAGTATCTCAAGTTCATGAATACCTTCAAGCATTATATATATTTTTTCTTAAATCAGCAAGTGAACTAAAATTAAAAATCTCCATAAAACTTTTTCAAGTTTCATTTGTAACATATCTTGTAAGAACATCTGGAGAATAATTATACAAAGAACCTGTATCATTATAAGTATCTGTATATGCAGAATAGTCTTCATCTGGAAAAGCCTGTTCTACAAGAGACTTTAAATCAGAAGCTTCATTTCAAAAAATCTGATTTTTCATTTTTGTTGCTAGTTCCTTTGTGAACCTATTATAAACTATATCTTCTTTATTTTGTTCTTCTGTTTTATATCAAGTATAACTTAAATCATTTACAGCATCACTTTCTCTATATTGATCAAAATAAAACACATAAGGATTATAAGAAGAAAGTAAATCTTCATCAGCATTTCAATTTAAAACTCACAAATCTTTATCAAACAATCATTCTCAAGCATAATAATTATGATTTTTATCAAAATAATCTTTTATTTCTTGCAGATTTTCATCACTATCTCAAGTATTTGGAGATATAACTCAATGCCATATCTCTGGCTCAATTTTTGAATTTCAACTATTTAAAAACTCATAAATTCAAGTATCATGATTAAATATATATGTTTTTTTCTCAAAATCAGTATAAGGTAAAATAGTTTTTGAATAATTTTCTCAGTTTTTTACAGCAGGTATAGGAATATCTCAAACAAGCAAAGTTCAAATTAATTTAGATTCAAAATTTGCGGTTTTATCAACAGATTTATATCAATCAAAATATAATGATTCTAATAAAGAGGCTATTTTAAAAGAAGATGCATTTTTAGGAGTTGGAATAATAACAACTTTTGTATCATTTAAAACAGATTCAACATCCTTTGCATATCTTTTTATTTTTGAATTAACATCACTATAAATATTATTATCAACTATTACAGCAACTAAATTATAGAAATCTTTATTTTCTGCATTAGCTTTTAAATTAAAAATTGAAGAAAATGGAAATCTAAAAGCTAGATTAAAAAGAATAAAAAATATTAAAGCCCCTGATATAAGCCTCTGATAATTTGAAAAACCATACCTATTTCTTTTTTTCAAGTAAAAAAAACTTAAATTTCTTTTACTCATTAAAGACTTCTTTAAAAATTTAAAATTTTTAAAAGATAACATTAAATAAAATTAAATACTATAATAACAGAAAAAAGAGTTTTTAACATTTTAGTTAAAAACTCTTTTAAAGCAAAAGAAAATATACACATTTTTTGAACAATTTTCATTGCTTAAAGTAGAGAAATTATTAGTTTATTTCTAAGAATTTAACAACTATTTTTGAAACCTCTGCTCTAGTAATAAAATCGTTTGGTCTAAACTTTAATTTAGAATCTATCATTTGACCAGAAATTATTCATAATTCTTTAGCTTTTATTACATATTTTATCATCCATTCTCCATCTGAAGGAATATCAACAAAATCATTTGTTCATATTGATGTCAAATCAATATTAGATGTTTTTAACAATATTGAAACAGCTTCAGCTCTAGTAATAAAATCATTTGGTCTAAATTTTAATTTAGAATCTATCATTTGACCAGAAATTATTCATAATTCTTTAGCCTTTATTACATATTTTGTCATCCATTCTCCATCTGAAGGAATATCAACAAAATCATTTGTTCATGTTGATGTTAAATCTATATCTAAAGATTTCATAACAATAGATAAGAATTCTGCTCTAGTTATATTATTATCAGGTTTAAATGTTTTGTCTTCATATCCTTTAACAATTCACTTATTATATAACTCTTTTATATAACCTTTTGCAAATGATTCTTTTATATCAGAAAATATATCCATATCTTGAGAAGTAGTATCTTCAAGAGTTATACTTATTTCTCAATCTGAAACATTATTATTATCATTTGAATTAGTTTTTCAAGCTCATGTAGATTCTACAGATTTTGTTCAACAAGTACCATCATAATAACTTGATGAAAAATCTCAATTTGAACAAGAATCTTTAATTATTGAAGATCATCATCAACCACCTCATCAAGATGAAGCAGTTTTTGTTGTTACATTAAAACTTGCACTTACTCATCAAATTGTCAAAGTTGCAGTTTCAGTATCATTATTAGAAGATGAAGATATTAACTTAACAGTAACTGATTGTCAATTATTTACTGTTGAAGAAACAGAAGTATAAGCTGCACTATCTATACTATACTCTCATCAACTTATAGAAATAGGAGATGCAGTATCTATTCAAGCAACAATAATACTTGAGTAATACAATGTATTTAACTCTTTTCAAGTTAAACTTGTAAAACTAAAAATATCAGGTTCAGTATCTAATCAAGGAGCAAAGAAAGAAAGATGATCAGTTCTAAAAGTACACATTAAATTTGAATCAAGAGTACAAGTTTTATCTGGATAATTTTGTTCCCAAGTATTTCAATCACTTGATCTATACAAAATAAATGTTTTTCAAGCAGAATAACCTGGTATCATAAAAGAAACTTCAAAATATCATCATGTTGAACTTAAAGAAGTCCCTTCAGCTCAAGTTTTAATAGTTTGAACAATTACTACCCCATTTCATATTTCACTTCAAGTAGCAGATTCCTCTGAACCAGTATCTATCAAAGTTGGAGGTAATAAAAATCAATCCCAGCTTCATGAAGATACTATAATATTTACTCAAGAAAGAGTAAGAGATCATGTCAAGTAGTCATCATCATTAATATCTGAACTAATAACTAAATTTCATGTTAAATTAAACTCTCATCACTCATTTAAACCTCAAGTAAATCATAGAGAAATAGCTCACGTTTCGGTATTTTCTAATCATAAAGTAATTACTTTTGCTGTTTTAAAGGCCCCCGTTTCTGTTTTTGTATGTCAAAGAATATCACTTAAGTAAAATGAATAAGTATATTCTGTATCCGGACTTAAACCAATCATTGATGTAAATGCAACACTTCAAGAAAAGTCTAAATCATATCTTCAAATCAAAAATCAAGATTGATAAAATAATACTGATCAAGTTGATGAATCTATATTTGGTTCAGTAAATTTAATATCTAAATCAACAGATTCATCCTTTATATTTTTTATTTGCTTATAAACAACTAAAGGATCAGTAGTATCAACTGTAAAATTAGAAACATGCAAAGGATTACTATGATTTCATGAAACATCAGTAAGTGTTATATAACAATCATTATGTAATCAATCACTTAAAGGATTAAATGTAATTGTATTATTTCATGCTAAAATTGTATTAATTCAAGTTCCTGATTTACATGATCCTGAAAATGAAGGAGTTGATAACTCTGATGCAGAAATTACAACACTAGGAGTATTATCATCAATTAAAGATAATATAGGAGTAGTTTCTGAAATAATAGGAGCAATTGTATCAACTACATTTACAGTTCTAGTTGTAGATCAAGTCAATCATAAACTATTTACATAACTATATTGTACATAATAAGTTCCAAGTATATCTTTATCTACACTTCAAGACATTATAGACACAGTTCATGTTCAATCTATCTGATCTGTCCACAATGCTCATAATTCTGTATAATTAGTTCATTTTTCAAGATTTATAGTTCCAGATCAATTAAGAGTTATTATTGGAACATTTTTATTTATATTTGTTACATTTGCAATTACACTTCATGTATTTCATACGCTATCTCTAAAATTAAAAGTAAAACTTCAATTTTCAGAAAAAGTATGTGTATAAGATCCAGAATTGTTAGTTATAGTTATTAATTCACTTGCTCATGTCAATGTAGCAATAACATCACCTGCAGTTGCTCAAGTATTAGAATAAATAACACTTGCAGTAGGAGTTTGATTATCTATAAAAACATTGCTTCAATCAGTAGTAGAAGACACAAAATCTCATTGAACTCAATTTGCATTCATATAACTTATAGAAAAAGTAACACCTGTACCAGCTGTATTTAATGGAATTGAAGTTGCTCTATAATGATTTGAACCTAAATCAACTACTGAAGCTCCAGTTCAAGCAATAACAACACTACGACTTGGTAAAGCCTCACTTCAAACAAAATCAAGTACAATTCTATCACCATTTTTTGCTAAAGCACCTGAATAAGTATTATTTGAACTCATACTTACACTTGTCAAAGTTGGTTTTAAATCAAAAGTAGTAAAGTGACTAGTATCAAAGAAAAGAGTACAATCATATGGAGGCATAGCATTACATGCTCAATGAATATTTGATAATACAGTACTTGCATCTAGAATTAATCAAGTTGATGAAGTTACAACAAACGCATTTGGATCAGTTATACTAGACACAAAAGTACTTCAAGAATCAAAGTACATATATAATTGTGCTCAATAATGAGAAAAATCTGAATTACTCGGATCAAATGATATATGTCAATCATCCATAGAAAGATAAGTTGGAAGATTTTGTATAAAAGCAATTGTTCAACTATCCGTTAAATCAAGAGCATTTTCAAAAACTATTTTTCATACCCCTTCTTCTTCAAAAGAAAGTCCAGAAAAACTTTGTACTGTATTATAATCAACTGAATCTAAATTATTACTAATTCAATTGAATCCTAAACTTGGAGCTACATGATTTGCATACAAATCTACATAATCCATAGCTCATACATATAAATCAACAGTATCTATAGATTCTGTAGTTGTACTATTATAAACTCATTTTAAAGTAAGTTTAGACTTACCATAATTTTGAAAATAAAAAGGATTTAGTTTTAAACTTCAAGTAGAAGAAGTAGCAACAAGTACTCAAGAAGAAACTAAAGTAGTTCAACTCATTAAACTATAAGTTCATCAAATTTCTAAGTTAGACAATCAAATTGCTCATCATACACTTGATACAAAAGAATTGTCCACATTGTCTATTTGTCATGGAACTGAGTAAACAGAAGTTGTAGAAGCTAGTTTTACATCCCCACCTTTCACATAATGAACATAACTTTGTCCATTTGTCATTGACAAAGAAGGATATGAAGATGTTGTAGTTCATATAACACTAGATTGAATATAACCGCTTCATTCATCTTGCATATATCTAACTTCATCAACTCAATTATTGTAAGCAATTCAAATTTTAGTTCAATCAGATGAAATTGAAGGATTTCAAATTCAAGTTCATAGAGATGAAGAATTCCAAGAACTTGTTACAGTTGCATGATAATATTTTCAATCAGGCCAATTATATAAAATATGTGGAACTCAATTTGAATCTAAAGTTAAACAATTTTTTGTAAGAATTGGACTCCAATTTCAAGCACTTCATGAGTCTTTATTAATTCCTCCAGATTTATTTGATGTATATAAGTAATAATAATTATGATCTTGCCATCACATTCATTTATCATAGGCATAATGAACAGATATAATATGATAATATCATTCTGAATCAATTTTTATATGAGGATCCCAATAATATCTTCAAGTTCATGCTCCACTATCATACCGCCAAGATCAATCCCAAATTATTGTTCAAGCATCAAAGCTTCATAATGTATTGTTTGTATAAACTATATCAGCTTTGTTATTATAGTCATAATCAGGTGTCAAATAAACAATATGTGCAAAGTTAGAATCGTCTGTATCAATATCAGCACTATTTCAAGTTCAAACAGATTCTATAATCCATGAAGATGTTTTTTTAGCATACATAATACTTCATACATTTTCATAAGCAACATGTACAATTCAACCAGTTCCCACAACAATTGCAGGACTACTACCGCTTCAAACCAATTCTTCACTACCAATTCATTCCTTAACATATATATTTCATTCTCTTTCATAACTCACATAAGTTTTTCAATTATAAGAATCTGAATCTAAATTTATTTCTGATCAAGTACTTGTTGTTAAATCATAAGTATTAGTAAATATATTTAATTCTAATCCAGATTTCGCAGTACTTATCGCATTGATAGAATTTGTTATATCACTATCTGTAGCATCCAAATTTACTTCAAGATTAATTGCATCATCAATAGCTTGAGTATAAAAATCCCAAGAACTTGTAGTATAAACAGATGAATCTAAATTATATGTAGTTCTAGAAGCTCAATCACTATATTCTGCATTGATAGCATTTATTAAAGGATTCAAATCAACTATCATAGATCATGTAGAAAAAGATACTCAAGCAGTATCTGCAATACAAGTTATCTTAGAATTATCTTCAGTACATGTAACCTCTGAATCTAAATCCATATCAGGTTGTAATCAATCAACTATATCTTCTACAGTAGTTCAAGTTGTTGCTAAATAATTATAATTAACTCAGTTTAAAACCGCTCTGTAAATAGTATTAGAATTAATCAAGCTTGTAGGAGTGTATGTAGTTTCTTGTTGCTCAGCTAAAATCTCATCAAGTCAACCAACTAAAGGAGAATTTACAGAAACATAAGAATTATTTGTTGTAATAGTTACATTTCAAGAAACTCAAATATTTAAAGCATCCAATGTAATCATATTTAAAGATGTACCAGCTAATGCAATCACATTTAAATCAGGAACAATTCAAGAACAAACTTCTGAATATGTTAAAGAAGCTCAATCAGGAGTACAAGTTGTCCCATTTATAGCATTTATCAAATTTGACGCTGCTTCATCAATAGTTGTTCAAATATAAACTTCATCTTCAACTGCAGGATCAGAATATCCTGAATCCTTGAATGTATATGTTGTTCATCATATTGTTACAGTGTTTCATTCAACTGGAATATTATTAAAAACAATAGCATCAGTTTTACTTGCATATAATCAAGTAGAATACTCAACATTTGGATTAATTTCAGTAGTATAAAAAGCAGGCCCAGTAGCAAAAGCTACATTCCTAAAAGGACTTAAAATCGAAAAAAGCAACATAAAAACGACCGTTATTGATGTTGCCTTCTTCAATTTCCTTAAATAAATTGTTTCCATAAGCAAAAAATTAAGAAAATAATATTTTTTGTAATATATATTTTATCTTTGTTTTTATTTTAAAAAAAGATGGTATAAATATACCATCAATTTCAAAAAAATAATACTTCTTTTTTATAAAAAATCAACTTTTCTTTTTATCTATTTTAAGCCATAAAACTATCACCAATTTTCTTTTTTCCAAGTTATCAAATTTGACAAATTTTTTATAGACATCTTAGTATCTATTTTTTGTCATTTTAAATTAAGATATATTTTTATATTTCATTTTTCTTCTTTTTCTAAAAATTGTTTTAACAAAATCAAATCATTTTTCTTAGCAACTGAAGGAATTTCAACAACATAATCAGTTATTTTTTCTTGAATTTTTTCTTCCAATTCATCATAATTATTATCAATATTATCATTTATTTCCATATTGTCTACATTATCACATTCACAATCTGTTAAAATTTTATTTTCATTTATATTTTCATCTAATTCTTTTTTAGTTTTATTCTCACCGCTTTCATCATTAAGCTCGTTTAATTTATTTAGTTCTGTTATTTTTATTCATCTTTTATCCTCGGTAAAATATCAAGCATCACGAGCTTGTTCTCTAACTTTTGTTAAAGAATAAGTAGCAGCTTTTCTTGAACTTATTGATTTTCTTCCATATTCTAAATCAAGATTTAAATTTCATTCAACATAAATTATCTTTCACATTTCAATACTATCTTTTAAAGAAGCAAAATCCCTATCAAAAACAGTTATTTCAAAATCTACATCATATCACTCACAACTTATAAACATCATATTTTTACCAGTTTTTGTAAGTATTTTTCTAAATCAAACTATAACTCAAATAGTTTTAACTTGTTTTTCTCTTATATCACTCAAAAATTTTTTCTTTTTTTCTTCTGTTTCTTCTCTTTCATACAAAAGTTTTATTTCATCAATTGACATTTTTAAAAATTTAGTATTTGATGATCTTTTTTCACAATACCTTTTTAAATTATCTAAAGGGTGACCAGAAACCATAAAACCTAAAACTTCTTTTTCAAAAAAAAGTTTTTCTTCATAACGAAAAGGTTCAGATTTAGTCAAAACTAAATTTTCTTGATATCAAGAATCTCACAAATCAAAAAGTCACATTTGAGATGTTATTTTTTTATTATCACTTCATTTTGAAAATCTAAGTATTTCTTCTATATTATGAAACAATTGTCATCTATCTCATAAATCATCTAAACTTCATGATTTTATAAGAGCCTCCAAAGATTTTTTATTTATTACTTCTTTTCACACAAGTTTTACAAACTCATCTAGATCAGCAAAAACTCCTGATTCTAAAGACTTCCTTACTTCAATAATCTTATCTATTGGTCAATCTCAAAGTCATTTTATAGCTTTCAATCAAAACCTTATATTATTATCATCTATATAAGTAAAATGTTTCAAAGATTCATTTATTGATGGGGGAAGAATATTTATCTTATTATTTAATGCCTCTCATACCTCTAAAGAAATTCTATCTAAATCTTCTTCATCTGATACCATCATAGCAGTTATAAACTCCGTTCTATAATAGGCTTTTAAATAAGCTGTCTGGTAAGCAATAAAAGCGTAGCACGCAGCATGAGATTTATTGAAACTATAATCAGCTGCTGGCATTATCATCTGCTCATAAATAGTTCTTGATGTTTCCTCCTTATATCATCTAAAAGTCGCAGACTTATCTATAAATTCAATTTTCAATTTTTCAACAACTTCTTTTTTCTTTTTTCAAACTCACCTTCTAAGCAGATCAGCTTCAGCAAGAGAAAATCAAGCCATAGACTGAACTATCCTCATAAGTTGTTCTTGATAAACAGCAATTCAATAAGTTACATCCATAAAAGAACTTAAATCTTCAAAAAGTTTTTTTCTTTCATCATCAACAGTATCCTTTCCGTATTTTTTTTCAAGCTCAACTTCTAGCTCAGGATACATATAATCAATCTGTTCTTTTCAATACTTTCTATTAATATATGTTTCAATAAACTTCATAGGTCAAGGACGATACAAAGCTACCATAGCAATAATATCATTAAAACTTGTTGGTTTCAGATTTCTAAGCCACATTCTCATACCATCAGATTCAAATTGAAATACTCAAGTAGTATCTCACAAAGCAAATACATCTAGGACTTCTTGATTATTTAAATCAATTCAAAGCACATCTAAATCTATGTTTTTATTTCTTTTAAGTATATTTCATGTCCTTTTTATAATACTCAAGTTTCTAAGTCACAAAAAATCCATCTTTAAAAGACCTAAATCTTCAAGTGGATATGCACTATACTGAGTAACAACAGTATCAACATCTTTTGGTGGATGTTGCAAAGCCGTAAAATTAGTCATCTTTTCAGGTGCTATAATTACAGCACAAGCATGAACTCATATTTGTCTTACATTTCACTCTATTTTTAAAGCATCATCAATTATTTCCTTATATTTTGGATTTTCATCATAAGCAGTTTTAAATTCTACAGATTCTTCCAAAGCTTTTGTAAGTTTAGTTCAAGGTTTTTCTGGAATTAACTTAGCTAAATCATTCATTTCAGCAAATGAAACTCATCTAACTCTTCATACATCCTTTACCGCTGCACGTGCTGCAAAAGTTCAAAAAGTACAAATTTGAACTACTCTATCAGCACCATATTTGTTTCTACAATAATCAATTACCTTATCTCTTCAATTATCAGCAAAATCCGTATCTATATCCGGCATAGAAACTCTTGCAGGATTTAAAAATCTTTCAAAGAGTAAATCAAATTCCATAGGATCCAAATCAGTAATATTTGTCAAATAAGCAAGCAATGCTCAAGCTGCAGATCATCTTCATGGTCAAACAGGTACTCAATTATTTTTTCACCAATCTATATAATCAGAAACAATCAAAAAATATGCATCAAATCACATTTTATGTACTACAAAAAGTTCGTATTCAAGCCTATCAATTCTTTCCTGAGTTTTTTGATCTAATCATAAAATAATCTCTTTCTTTTTTTCAGTGAAATATGCTTTTGAAGAAGATTTCAACTCTTCAACTTGATAATCAACTAGTGGTTTATCTAGTAATTCTACATCAACTTTTTTTATAAACTCTTCTATAACCTCATCAGAAAATCCAGAATCAAACCTACTATTCATTCACTTAAAACACAAATATCTCAAATACCACTCATCAGAAGAAAGCACTTTTAATTTCTCTCATCAAAGTTTCAAATACTGTCATCCTGAAGTAGTTTTTATATTGTCATCCTCGCGCTTGACACGGGGATCTATCAAATTGTCTTCATTATCCTGTCATTCCGACTGTAATGGAGAAATCTGTTCTTTGATATTAACTTTATTTTTTCAAATTTCATTATTTAATTCCCCGACAGATTTCTCGACTTCGTTTGAAATGACAATATTCTGTCATTCTGAGGATTTATCCGAAGAATCCCTTAAACTTTGATTTTGAGAATTTTCAATGCTTAAGGGATCCTTCGCTTTCACTCAGGATGACAATAAATATAATTCTTCCTTATATTTCTCATAAACTTCATTCACTTCTTCCGGCAAATTAAAGACAGGAATCAAAATCCTTCAGGTTTCTATATTTATATTAACTTGAGATGCTATCTTTTGAGTATTTTCTAATGCTACTGGAATATATCAAAACAAAGCTTGCATTTCCTCTTCATTTAGGAAAGAATAATCTCAATTTATTAAGGTTGGTCTATCATGATTATCTACTTCATGTCAAGTTCACAAAGCTTGAATTACATCTTGAGTTTTTTTATCAGACTTATTTACATAATAATTATTATTACATGCAACTAAATTCAAATTATATTTATTATGTAACTCTATTAATCTTCAAGTTACTAAATCCTGCTTTGGGATATCTCTATGATCAAGTAATTCAAGATAAAAATTTTCTGGGGAAAATACATTTTGATATCTTTTTATCAACTCCATTATTTCATCATCACTTTTTCAAGAAAGTATATAAAAAGGAATTTCTCAAGAGATAGGTCAACTTAAAGCTATTAAATCATTAGTGTATCACTTTATATCCTCCAAACTTACTTTTTTATTTATTCAATCAAGATTTATATGTGTCAATATCTCTATCAAGTTCTTATATCAAGACTCTGATTTAGCCAAAAGCACAAGTTTATGATCTATATTTTTATCTAAACTAGAATTTAAAAATACTTCAGCTCATAAAATAGGTTTGATTCATGATTTTTTTGCTGTTTTATAAAACTCATGACAACCATAAACATTCATAGTATCTGTTATTGCCAAGCTTGTCATTCCAAATTCAACAGCCTTTTTTATATAATCTCAAGGTTTAGGTAATCACTCAAGTATAGAGTAGTGAGTATGGTTATGCAAATGAGTGAACATCAAAAATAGTTAACAATTAATAATTGTTAACTATTTTATTCAAGATTAAGCAAAATGCTAGTTTTTGTAATTATTATTTAACATACTTACAATAATTTGAAACTTTTATATACACATCTCATGTATCACATAATAACCAATTTAAGAAAGTATCCAAAGGTGGATGTGTAGATATATGTTGAGCAGCAGCATCATTAAAATTTTTAAGAGCCTGAACTTTTCAATATCTATCAATATCAGCATACCAATAATCAATTCAAGCTTGTTCTCAACATCTAGTTATAATATTTTTATACCATCATTCAACAATTCAAGTATCTTTACAATTCAAAGCAAGTTTAGTCAATTTTATACACGCATTTATACTTCAACTAAATGAATAATTTGTGGGACATCCCCACTGAGCATAATATGTAACATTACTAGTTACTAATGTACTTGTTGTTATTTTTGTTCATCAACTCGTAGATGTGTACCATCAATTTAATAAAAATCAAGCTCTAGTTGTTGTTGCCAATGTTCAAATTGCTGTGTTATAAGAAACTATTTTAGTTGTTGGAACTGGTGTTGTTCATCAATTTGCATTAAATGTAACTGTATATGTATTTATTGTCCATTGAGCATAAACCGTAACATTTCATAATACTATTGTAGATGTTGTTATTTTTGTTCATCATGTTGTTGCTGTATACCATCAATTAAATGTATATCATGCTCTTGTTGGATTTGTTGGTAATGTTCATATTGCTGTTCATGATACTACTGACATTGTTGTTGGAGTATGACCACTTCATCAGTTTCAGTTAAATGTTACTGTATATGTTGTAGGCAAAACTACTGTCCGTTGTGCATAATATGTTACATCACTTGTTATTACTGTTGATGTTGTTATTTTTGTTCATCATGTAGTAGACGTATACCATCAATTAAATGTATATCATACTCTTGTTGGATTTGTTGGTAATGTTCATATTGCTGTTCATGATACTACTGACATTGTTGTTGGAGTATGACCACTTCATCAGTTTCAGTTAAATATCACTGTATATGTTGTAGGTAATACTGTTCATGTTAATGTTACTGGATTAATTACCGAGCAATCTTTAGAAGAAAAATCATTTTGTTTAAACACAATTGGAGGATTTGTTTGTATTAATGGATTGTATTCTATAACTACTGGATATTGATAATATTGTGATATTAAAGTGATAAATGGTGTAGATGAAACTCATCATCATGCTGGAGTATCTCATACTCAATCTCAATTTGTATCTTTCAAATAATATCTTCTTAAATAATTTAAATCATATTTTTGTGCTTCTTCTATACTT